>JAABUK010007807.1_pt1 | contig 15297 bp, 11 predicted proteins | sample 5559141 | NCBI WGS metagenome assembly JAABUK01 (sample SAMN10711869, study PRJNA513367) | rock metagenome | isolation source: Antarctica rocks | place: Antarctica: Victoria Land, Pudding Butte nord | collected 2016-01-03
CTTACGTCTGAATAAAGCGCAAGGCTCGGATGCGGCGAAAGCGAGTTTAAGAATTGAACTTAAGCGCCTGCTGACGTCGTCTAAAGATGTGGAGACATTAAGCGCCATACGCTCGACCTACTTAGACTTATTGAATGACTCGGACGAAGCAAACAAAGTTGAGAGAACGATTCGGCGGATAGACCCCGCGTGGTATCCAGAGCGCGGGCAGACAGTCTTTATCGCTGCGTCAAACGAAAGCGGCCTCCCGCGCCCGCTGCTAATCGCCAACCGCCAGTTCTCTATTTTTAATCAAGCGGAGCGGCTCGATGAGCTAGAGCCGAAGGAGAAGATGGCGGGGTTGGAAAAATTGCTCGCCCTGAATCCGGGCATGGAGATGAGGATTTACATCTACCAGCACCTGCTACGCGAGGCGGAGAAGGTTAAAGATAAGTCTGCGTTCGTTAGGTACGGCGAAGCCTTGCGCGCTCTAGAGCCAAACGGTACAGGGTTGTTAGCAAAGATCGCTATTGCCCTAGCCGATCAAAAAACTGATTTGGCAAAGGCGCTCGGTTACGCCCATCTCGCGGAACAATCTACGACAGAATTACGCCCTGTTCAGAGACCGCGAAACACGCCGCCGGAGTGGTTCACTTGGTCATTTCCAGAATCGCGCTGGCGCGATCATTACAAAAGACAACGCGCTCTCGCGCTCGACGCCGTCGGCTGGACGCTCTATCAGATGGGAGACTACACGGCAGCCGAAAGCAAGTTGCGACAGTCTTCCGAAACCGCTCGCGGGGAAAGGAATCTTTCGCACCTATCGGAATCGCTAAGAAGACTCGGGCGCACGAAGGAAGCAGAGGCAACAGCGCGAGACGCGAATGCCGTCTGGCTTGAATCGCTAAAGCGTCAATTTGTTACTCAACCGTCGTCGGATTTCCAACTCGAAGGAATCGGCGGGCAGACAATGAAGCTTTCAGAACTTAAGGGCAAGGTTGTGCTACTCGATTTCTGGGCTACTTGGTGCGGCCCATGTGTGCAGGAGATGCCACATCTGATCGAACTTTATGAGAAATATAAAGAGCGTGGATTTGAGGTGTTAGCCATCTCGGTTGACGCGAAGAGCGAACGGTACAAAGTAGCTCCCTTCGTCGCGGAGCATAAGATGACTTTCCCTGTGCTTTTCGATGAAGGCGTCGGCGCGCTTTATAAAGTCAAAGCATACCCGACCACAATCTTTATTGATCGCCAAGGGAATGTGCGCTACGTGGATTCGGGATTCAATGCGGATCGACCACGCATCCTCGAAGCTGTCACCACCGAATTGTTGAAATAGGATGGTGCGTGTCCAAAGCCAAGCTTTGGACACGCACCATCGGGCATACGCTTTTAGGCGTTCAGCGTTGACCGTTTGTTTTTAGTCTTCTTCCTCGGCTCTGATTCTACCTTCGGCGCGCGCCTGTTCGACGATCTTCTGCGCGATCTGTCCGGGCACGGCGTCGTAGTGCGAAAACTGCATGTGGTATGAACCGCGCGCGGCGGTAATCGAGTTTAGTGTTGATTGATAATTGAGCATCTCGGACATCGGCACTTGCGCTTTAATCATTTGTTGTTTGCCGCGCGCTTCCATGCCTTGCACGCGCCCGCGCCGTGAATTCAAATCGCCCATCAAATCGCCGCTGTATTCCTGTGGCGCGAAAACTTCGACGTCCATAATCGGCTCAAGCAGAGTCGGCTTGACCTTTTCCATTGCGGCGCGAAAAGCTTTGCGTCCGGCGGCGCGGAATGAATGTTCGTCGGAATCAACCGTGTGATATGAGCCGTCAACGAGCACGGCCTTGAAGTCTACGAGCGGATAGCCTGCGACAGCGCCGCCCGTCGCTGCGTCAACAATGCCTTTCTCGATTGCCGGACGAAAGTTTTGCGGAACAGAGCCGCCGAAAATCTTGTCCTCGAATTGAAAGCCTTCGCCGCGCGGCAAGGGTTCAAAGACGACTTTGCAGTCGCCGAACTGCCCGCGCCCTCCCGTTTGTTTCTTGTGGCGTCCCTGAACTTCGGCGCGCTGCGTGATGGTTTCTTTGTAGGGAACCTTCGGCGGATGCAAGGCGACTTCGACGCTGTAGCGCTTTCTTAATTTATCAATCACCGTTTCGACGTGAAGTTGTCCGCTGCCTGCCAAGAGAAATTCTTTTGTTTGCGCGTCGCGTGAGAAATGAAGTGCCGGGTCTTCCTCTAAAATTTTGTGGAGGGCGACGCTGATTTTTTCTTCGTCCTGTCTGGATTTGGGTTCGATGGCAAAAGCTATCGCCGCTTCTGGGTATTCGACGGCGTCGTAAACAATCTGCGCCGACTTGTCGCAGAGCGTGTCGCCGGTCTGCGTTTCCCTCAATTTGACGCAGGCAATAATGTCGCCCGCGTGCGCTTCGTCTACCTTATCGAGTTGCTTGCCTTGAATCGAATGCAGCGCGCCGAGTCTCTCCTGTTGGCCACGCGTCGAATTAAGTTCGGTGGCATCCGACTTGATGTGGCCGCTGACGATTTTCATGACGTTGATGCGCCCTGCGAACGGGTCTGCGATGGTGCGAAAAACGTAAGCAGAAAAAGGCTCATCATCACTGTAGCGGCGCGTAAGATTAGGGCTACCGTCAACCGCATCGACGGCGCGCCCATGCTCGGCTTCGTGCGCGGCAGGATTCAGCGCGTAATCAACAATGCCGTCAAGCAAAGTTTGCAAGCCGACAAGCGTCGCACTTGAAACAGCGAAGACGGGGCATAGGCGGCTGGCAGCAATGGCTTTGCCGATGTTCGGTAAAAGGTCTGCTTCGTCGAGCGTGCCCTGCTCGAAATATTTTTCCAGCAATGAGTCGTCGGATTCGGCGACCACTTCGATTAAGCGTTCGCGTTCGCGGTTCAAAACATCGCGGCCTTCCGTCGGCAACTCGCGTTCTTTGGCGCGTCCCGCTTCGTCGAACTCGTAAGCCTTCATGTGAACGACATCAACGACGCCCTTGAAATCTTTTTCAGTGCCGATTGGAAGCGTGAATGGAACAATCGCGCGGCTAAAAGTCGAGCGTGCGGAATCGAGCGCCGCTCCGAAATCCGCGCGCTCCTTATCGAGTTTGGTGACGACCATAATGCGCGGCGTCAAAAACTCGTTGGCATAAGCCCATGCCTTTTCCGTTTGCACTTCGACGCCGTTGACGCCGTCCACGACGACCAGCGCGCAATCGGCGACGCGCAAAGCGGGGCGCGCGTGTGCGATAAAGGCCGCGTAGCCGGGCGTGTCTATTAAATTGATTTTAGTGTCGCGGTGTTCGAGATGGGCGATTGCGGAGTTGAGCGTGATTTTGCGCGCGATGGAATCTTCTTCGTAGTCCGTGACGGTTGTGCCTTCGTCAACGTGACCCCAGCGCGCTGTCGCTCCGGCGGCGTGTAGAAGGGAACTGGCGAGTTGCGTTTTGCCCGCGTCGCCGTGGCCGATAATTGCGAGATTGCGAATTGAATCAATGGAATAAGCTTTCATGGCGCGACAGAAACTTCCTTTCAAATTTTGATTTTAGACAAAGGAGGATGAGCCGTTCCCGTTCGGTCAAACGTTCTTCAAAGTTCGGGCGGGATCAGGCTTCAGGTGAGAAAGTAATTTATCCGAGCGGGCGCGTGAAAGCAAGATCAGAAGATTAGCCACAGAGACCGGAGAGGCACGGAGATTAGGAAACAGTTTTCAGTTTTCGGTTATCAGTTTTCAGTAGATAAGGCGGCGGTTCTATGCTGAAAACTCAAAACTGAAAACTGCTTTACTCGTCTTTAATCCAATCGCGTGTGATGTCGCACCAGAGGGCGAGGCCGCGCCAAGTGTCGAAGCGTGAATAGAACCGTGCGATTTTTTTGTCTGCGGCGGTGCGATTGTTGTTGCGCGTGCGCTTGAAGGTGGCGCGCACCCATGAATCGAGAGCGAGCACGTCGTAGCGTCCGATGAGTTTCAGCAAGTTTTCCGCCGCGTAGTCGCCGACGCCTTTGATTTGTTTCATCTCGCGCTTGAGTTCGGTTGTCGGCAATTCGCTTGCGAGCCATGATTCCACATCGAGCGCGCCCGATGCAACACGTTCGGCTAATTCTTTGAAGTACGAAGCGCGGTAGCCTGCGCGCACGTCGTTTGTATAAAAATCCAGCGGCGCGTCGGCCATTGCTGTGGGCGTCGGAAAAGTCCGGCGATTATCCTTCGCTTCGCGCCCGAGATGGCGAACTAATCCCGCGACCATCTTTTCCGTGAACGCCCAAGAACAGTTAGTAGTGCAAATCGTTTTCACTAAATCTTCATAAACGGTTGCGGAGCGTAGCAGTCGTCCGGCGCGTTTCTGCGCGATCCATGCGAATTCTTCATCTGCCGCCATTGCTTTATAGAACGAAGTTAAATCGTCGTCAAGACGAAAAATATGGCGCACGTCGCCGGTGATTTTGTGTTGCGCTCGCTGGCTTAAACTGCGTTGCGGAATGTGGACGAGCAGGGAATTATCTTCTGCGCCGCTAACGCGGACGCTGACGGGCGATTGTCTTTCGCCCACGTCAATCACGCACACAAGCGTCCACTTCGCGCGATCAAGTTCAAGCGGCAAGAGTTGATACCAGCCGTGGCTCAAGACAGTGCGTTTGAAGCTGAAATCCAGCGGAGTGGTGATAAGCAGTTCTATATTGTTAGGCAATGATTTTAGGAAGCGAGTTTATGGATTGCCGGACGATAGCGAGACTTTGGAATTATTTTAATGAGCATCGTGATTTATCGAAATTACGTCTCAAAAGATTCAAATACTTTCATCGAATCAACAAGTCATTTTGCATCTGGCAATGGTTTTCGCGGCAGCTTTTCATCGCGCATTGCTGCCTGATAAATAACGGATGCCGTTACGATGGCCGACTGCTTCAAATCATCTTCGAGAATGTGATCGTATAAGTCCATGTTTGTGTGTCCGGTTCGAGTATTTGCTTCCATAAAATCCCTGATAAATTGAAAGCCCGGTAGCCCGATCTCATCAAATGAATTGTGATCGGTTGCTCCTATACCGGTGATTGTTAAAGTGTCAGCTCCTAGGTCCTTAAATGGCGCAAGCCACGCGCTGAAGATCGGCCTGACAGCTTCGTTACCTTGAAGATAGATGCCGCGAATCTTGCCCGTACCGTAGTCGAGGTTGAAGTAGCCGGAAAACTTTTCATATTCGGGTTTAACCTCTAAGCGTGTTTGCTTTGTTGCGCTATTGGCATCGACTACACGTTTGCCGAAATGAGCCGCCGCATACGCGCGTGATCCCAGTGCGCCCTGTTCTTCCGCGCTCCATAGACCGATACGAATCGTGCGGCGAGGCTTTAAGTCGAGTGCCTTAAAGAGCCTCATGACCTCCATCGCCACCGATGCGCCAGCCGCATTATCGGTTGCGCCGGTGCCAGCGTGCCATGAATCCAGACATCCGCCGACCATCACGACCTGATCCTTCAAGTCAGTTCCGGGAATCTCTCCGATGACGTTGTAACTCATCGTATCTTGATCAAAAAAACGAGTGGCGATGTTTACTTCTAATTGAACCGGAACACCTCTCTTTACAAGACGAATCATCCGATTGTATTGCTCTGCGGCGACCACCATCTGCGGGATTACCTTCGGCTTGTTTAGATTCCACGCTCGCGGTCGTTGCTCAAAAGCCATATCGGGTGTCGAAGGAATGGTAGCGGAAGTTACGTAAACAGTTCCGCCGTCACCGGCTCCGGGTTCTAAAACAAGAGCGGCATCTTCAGAGTAAAGCATCTGCCATTTCTTGTAATTCAGTTCGATTCTTGCCCTCCGCTGCGGGGTCATCTGAAATCTTTGTTGTTCGGCTGGCGTGGCGTTGGCGAGCTTTAGCAGTTCTTCGTCAGTAGTGCGTCGAGCCTGGGGTATAAAGTTCGGATCGACCTGCTGTGTAGGGGAAAAGAGCACGATTTTTCCCTTGAGCTTGCCCTTGTATCCGGCTAGTTCACTCTCGGTTTTGACATCCATAAAAACGACTTCGCCGCGCATTGTCCCGTTTGTGCCGGGACTCCACGCCTTTGGATAGGCAATCAGAGAGCTAAAGGCTGGAGTTATCATATTGGCAGTAAAGTTCTCCAATGCCCAACCGCGACCAAAAGGCCCCCACGCGTCAAGATGCGCGTTCATGATTCCCCATTCCTGAAGTCTGCCTCTCGCATACTCCTGCGCCTTCTTCAGATTAGGTGAGCCGGTTAATCGCCCACCTGTTACATCGGTCAGGTAACCGGCAATCTCCATAATCTGAGAATGTTTCGACTCTTCGTTTTTGATTCGTTCAATCGTCGCCCGGTCTACATTTTCTTGTGAAGATTGACCATTGACGACGACTACGCAATTGAGCAGGAGACAGCCCGACAGCAGCAGTTGTGTGGTGCGTCCGGCATAAATAATGAAGCTTTGCCAAAGAATTTGAATCATAGAATTTATTTTTTTATGGTGAAACTGCTTCCGACGCTCGTGACATCAATCGTTTCCTTCCAAGCGTCGAGCATTTGATGATCGAGAGCCAGCACGCCGTCGCGCGTTGCATTATCCGGCAGCGGAACAAATGTTCTCAAGCGATTGAAAACGCGCGCGCGGTCAGATTCGCTTGTGCGTTCGAGCAGATACCAGAGCGAGAGGGCATCGCGCTGTCGGGATCGAGCGATAATCGTATCAATCGCCGCCGCGCCGCCGTTTTCAAAATCGAAGTTCGTCAGCGCGTCGATGAATTCGCCGGAAGCGTCTTCAAAAACCGGCGTTCCGGGTCCCGCTCCGGGTTTTGACTTGGCGTATGCACTTGCGGGAACAAGGGATTCGCGCCCGTTCAGCATTAGACTGACCCAGCCTGCAGTAACGTGCAGCGTAGTAATTCCGTTGTCTTCCACCGTAAGCGAATAAGCGCAGCCGTAATCTATAACAGTCGCCGACGGCGTGTTGACGTAGAAAAGTCGCGGCGGCGCGGAAATCGAAGCGTTGATAGAGCCGCGTTCGAGTTCGAGGCGATGTTCGTCATGGCGCGTTTCAATTAATCGAATTCGCGTTCCGGGTGCGACCTCAACCGAGCCGATGTCGGCGACGGCAATTTTCGCTTCCGAAGAATCGTCTGTTTCAAGCCATTCGCCGATTCTCAAGCGACTGCTTCCGGCGACTTTCTCCGCGCCTATTTTCGGCACACCGCCGACGCTCGTAACTTCCCAAAATTTTTGCGGCACACGATTATAAAGAAAAATTGTGGCAAACCCGATGACCAGCAACATTGCGCTCGCCGTTGCCAAGCGTGGAGGCGTGAATGACCATGTTAGTTTTACCGGCTGCGTTTTTCCGGTTTGCAAAATTGCGCTTAAAACTTTTCTGTCGGCTGCCGCATCGCGTTTGAATTGAATGGATTTAATTTGCCCGCGCAACGCCAGAAAACTTTCTTCCGCCTGCCGACATTCCCGGCAAACGGCGAGATGCTTTCTGATTACACCCGTTTCAATCGAAGATAATTTATCGTCAACCAGCAGCGAAATTTTTTCTAAATAATTGCAATTCATAACGAATTTCTTTAGCCGTTGTTAGCCGCATTTAGTGATGAAGAAAGTTTCTGCTTAAAACTTTCTTTCTTACGCAAAGCATTACGAGCGCGAAAAATATCTACCTTCACTTTGCTTTCGGAGACGTTCAGCACACGTGCTATTTCCCGATAGCTCATTTCTTCCTGCTCGCGTAAAAGCAAGATGCTGCATTGATGTTCGGGCAAAGTTTGCAGCAGTTCAATCGCCAATCGGGTAGATTCGTTTCGCTCGAAAGTTTCCGCTTGATTCGGGCGACGCGGGTATAACGATTCCAGAATTTTGTCGAAAAAACCGCCGCGCCGTTTTTTATTTCTCAGCTCGTTAAGCGCGAGATTTCGCGCCACGCGGAAAAGCCAGAATCGTGCTTCGCCCGCCGGAATGCCGTTTGTGCCTTTGCGAAAAAGTCGCATAAAACTTTCCTGCGCGATGTCCTGCGCCGCGCCGTGATTCCCAAGCAAGCTCTCCAGAAAGCGGCACAAATTCGGATAGGTCTCGTCGAAAATCACGGTAAATTCTTCCTCGCCTGATGCCATAAAAATCGCCCGAAAAATGTTTTAATCGAGACCGAAGTTAAATTCCATCAGGCAAATAATTTTCGATAGCCATACCAAACGATGGGTATTGCCGTCATAAGCCCTACTCCCGCGCCAAATAAAATAAAGGGCACGTTCTTCTGATTTTTGGGGCTTATTTCAGAACTCTCAATCACCGGATTATCATTTGCGGCTTGCTTCGGGTTTTCTCTGAGACTTGCCAGCACTGTGATTTTGCCGTCCGCCGATAATTTTCTGACACGCGTGTTGGTTCGCGCCTCTCTTAGATCGTACCAGCCTTCCAGAACGTAGAGACCGCTTTTGTCGAGCGCGACTCCGTTCGGCGACCAAGGTTGTTCCGCGCTTAATAATGCCGTGCTTTCGCCACCGGGAGAAATTTTAAGAACACGCCGATTTTCAGAGTCGGCGACAATAACGTTGTTTTGCCAGTCAACAATTAATCCAAAAAGCCTTGAAGAAGTTTTCTGTCCTTTCTGATTTTTAGCCGAAACCTCACTGCGGTAAATTGTCGTGACCATACCGTATTCATCTATTTTTCTGACTTTATCGGTATCGGTCAAATAAATCGTATTGTCTTTTCCAAAAGCCATATCCGTAATCACGCTAAACTCGGCTTTGTCTTTTTGCCCGTCAAGATAGCCATACTTTCCGCCCGCGAAAAGACTCGTTTTTCCATCGGGCGTGCGTTTGATTATTTTCGTTTCTTTCTTTTCGTCGTTGTAAGGCTCGACCGAATATGTATTTCCGTCGGCATCACGCCAGATGCTTCTCCCAAGCGGCAGATTATTTGTCATCGGAACAAGATAGGAAAATTCTCCTCTCGGCGACATTTTCCAAAGCGCACGCGGAAATTTTTCGGTTTGCGGATTGTAAGTGTTGTCTAAGCCGTAAATATTATCTTCCGCGTCAATCGTAATGTCGTGGACGTGCCGCCCGCTCACGCCTTCACGGAAAACTGAAAGATTTCCTTGCGAATCAATTTTCCAAACAACTTCCAAATCGCTGAAATAGATTTGTCCTTGACGGTCAACGACGATGCCCCACGCCGGATGCGCCGATACATTACTTGCCGACAAAGACACGGCGGCCATGACGACAATTATTATAAAAAGATGTTTCATAAAACTCCCTTTTGAATTACCGGAATTAATAAAACGGGGCATGTAACCGACATTCGCAAGACACGATGATTCATAACAGACTATCTCCTTATCTGTTATGAAAACACCCGAATTTTAGAAAAGTTACATTTGCGGCAAGAATTTGTTTGAGGATTCTTCAGAACAAATTAAAGCAGTGTGGGTTACGCTCGCCGCTCTTCGGCGCGATGGTTTTTCATCGCGCTGATTAACGGAGGCGTGTAAAGAATTTTTTTGAAAGGAAAGTTTGGTTAAAATAAAACCGTTGACTCCGGTGACAACGTGAGTTACGTCTCGATAAAAAGTTTGACCGGTAAATTGCAAAAACCGATGTCCGGCGGCCCAACGCTGGAATTGACCGGCTGCGAGCATAAACCATTCAAGATAATGGAGCAAAGGAATTTGAGAGGCACGCAGTCGAGCAGTCCGGTCGAATGACTTGTTCGGCGGCGTGTTTGGAAATAGCACTCAGCTTACCTTCAGTTATTTGCTTCCGCTCAAGCAACCTACGACAACATCTGAGCTACTGCATATTCTGCGTGAATCTTTGTTGTGTCTAGGAATGGTATCACTCTGTCATCTATGTCCCGCAGGATTAAGGGCAGTTCCGTTCCGCCTAGAATCAAGCCTTGAATGTCTGTCCTTTCCTTCAGTCGCTCGACTATCTGAAGCAATCCTTCGCGTGTTTCAGGCAGGAAAATACCGTTGATTAATTCGCTCATGTATTTGTCGTGAATGTAATCCTGCTCATCCAAGTCAGGCACGACAAGCGTGATTCCGTGTCTTGAGAAGACTTCAGGGTAGAAGTGTCCTTGCATGGTGAAGCGCGTGCCAAACAAGCCGACTCTTTTCAACCCCAAGCCTCGTACCGCTTCGCACGCTGTCTGCACAATGCTAAGGAGTGGAATGGGCGACTCGCGTTGAACATCCTCAAAGACAATGTGCGGAGTGTTGGCAGCCAATAAACCAAAATCAGCCCCCGCGCGCGAAAGCTTATGGACTTCGCCCAGCAGATACTCCGTGACACTGGCAAGCTCATTCGCTCCTATCAAGTCCAGCATCTTCTTCAGGTTGATACTGTTGATAATGAGAGGCGGGTAACTGCCATCCGGTTTCCGTACGCGGTATGATGCGACAATCAGGCGATAGTATTCGATGGTGGATTCTGGCGCGATACCGCCAATGATTCCAAGTGTCTTCATTTCGGAACTCTTCAACGTTTGAGATGACGTGGGGCGAAACCGAATACACGCAAGCTAAAAGTGACCAAATGACGTTGATAACAAAGTAGCTGTTTTGCCCTCACGTCCATTGAATCGTTAGGTACGGGTAGAACTCGCGCACCATATTACAAATGCGGCTACTTCCTAATAATCATTCCCGGCATATCCGGGTCTCTGGCTTTGAATCCGTATCTTTCATAGAATGGAGCAATTCCTTTATTTGCCATTAAGCAAACGAGAGAACTTGGGCGAGCATTAGCGTCAATGTAACTCATCAAAGCATCCATAATCAGCTTGCCAACACCTTTTTTCTGATACTCCGCGACGACTGCGACATCTACAATATCGTAGAATAAACCGCCGTCACCGATAACGCGCCCGATGCCTATCGTCGCGCCGTTATATATAATGCAGACCCCAAACAGCGTACGCGCTAACCCTTGCTGTGCGGCAATCTTATCTTTAACGGCCAAGCCGCCAGCTTGCCGAACGTGATTGTATTCCTCAACGGTCGGTGTGCGTTCGATGACAACAAAGGAATCGGGAGGAAAAAAAGTTGAAGCAGTAATTCGGTAAACAAAACTATCTCGCCCGTTTCCGTCGCGCCTTTCTCCCGCACGAATTCCGCCTATCTTTTCCACAGCCCGCTGTGAGCGCACATTCTGCGGACTGATAAGAAAGATAACGCTCTCAACGAATCTGAAGGCGTGCCGGAGCATAAGCTGTTTCATTTCTCCGTTGTAGATGCCGCCCCAGTAAGACCGGGCTAAGAACGTCCAACCGATTTCAATTTCGCTTCTCTCTTCGTCGTAGCCGTGAAAGCGTGACGAGCCGATAACCCGACCATCTTTGGAATCAATAGCGAGCAACGCCCCGCCGGATTCTAGAGCCTCACGAAAAAGCTCTTTGAAAACGACTTCTTTGTAACGGTCTTTGATTGGATGCTGCTCCCAAATAAGCGGGTCTGCCGCTACCTCATAAAGGTCAGGAAAATCCTCAACTCGCAATGGTCTGAGTTCGAGCAGCTCGCCCTGCAAAATGGGTTGGAAATCAAAGGGCATTCTTTTATTCTGTTCTCAATTTTTGAATATATACCCTTCTGCGGTTCTCGGCGACAAGTGCCTAACAATACGATATTTGAGAATCAAGAAGCCGCCGAACGGCAATTTGCGAACCTTTCGACATCGCCTTGACAGTTTCCTACGGCGCGGCTACTCCACCGTCACGGACTTCGCTAGATTGCGCGGCTGGTCTACGTCGCAGCCTCTGCGCACGGCGATGTGGTAGGCAAGGAGTTGCAAGGGAATGACGCTCAAAATCGGCGAGAGCAAGTCGCTTGCTTCCGGTATCGTGATGATGTGATCGGAGACAAGCGAAGACATCGCGTCACCCTCGGTCAGAACCGAAAGCACAATGCCTTCGCGCGCTTTGACTTCGACGATGTTGGAGTGCGTTTTTTCATAACGAAGTTCGGAAGCAGCGTTGCCCGCTTCGCGCGTATTGACGACGACGACGGGCAGGCGTTCGTCAATCAAAGCGTTCGGGCCGTGTTTCATTTCGCCCGCCGGATAACCTTCGGCGTGAATGTAGGAAATTTCTTTGAGCTTCAATGCGCCTTCGAGTGCGACGGGAAAGTTGATGCCGCGTCCGAGGTATAGAAAATCCTGCGAACGGAAAAACTCTTTCGAGAGGTCTTCGATGTCGTCGGACTCGCTCAGTAGGTTTTCGATTTTGACGGGAAGCTCCGCGAGTTGCTGCGCGTGATACTTCGACTGTTCTTCGGAGAGCGTGCCGCGCAGATTACCGAGATGAAGACCGAAAAGATAAAGCGCAATCATCTGCGCGGTAAAAGCTTTGGTGGAAGCGACGCCGATTTCCGGGCCAGCGTGCGTGAGGATTGCGCCGTCCGCTTCGCGCATAATCATCGAACCCTGCACGTTGCAGATGGCGAGAGATTTTGTGCCGCGTTCTTTAGCTTCGCGCATCGCGGCGATGGTATCGGCGGTTTCTCCCGATTGCGAGATAACGAGGAGCAATACGTTCTCGTCTATGACCGGATCGCGGTAACGAAATTCAGACGCGTAATCGACTTCGACGGGAACGCGCGCGAGTTGCTCGATCATGTATTTGCCTGCAAGCCCGGCGTGCCAAGATGTGCCGCAGGCGGCAATCTTGATCGAAGTGAAGCGCTTGAATTCTTCCGAAGTGAGGTTCTTCATTTCGTCTAGAAAGACTTGTCCCGTATCGAGCGAGATGCGGCCTTGCACTGTGTCGCGTATGGCGCGCGGCTGCTCGTAGATTTCCTTCAACATGAAATGCTTGAAGCCGCCTTTTTCCGCCATGATCGGATCCCAAGTGATGCGTTGCTGTGTGGGCTTCACGGAATTGCCGTCGAAATCAATAACGCGTACGGCTTCCTTTGTGAGGATGGCGATTTCACCGTCGCCGAGGAAAAAGACATCGCGCGTGTGTTGCAGAATCGGCGGAATGTCGGATGCAACGAAGTATTCGCCGTCGCCTAAACCGATGACGACGGGCGGGCCTTGCCGCACGGCGATGATGGTGTCGGGTTCGTCTGCGGAGATAATCGAGAGCGCGAAGATGCCGCGAAGGTCGTGTATCGAGCGGCGCACGGCCATCTCGAATGAATCGCCTTCCTTGAGGTATTCTTCGATCAAGTGCGCGACGACTTCCGTATCCGTTTCTGTGACGAAGCGGTGGTCGCTGGCGCGCAAGCGTTCTTTTAGTTGCAGATAATTTTCGATGATGCCGTTGTGAACGACGACGATGCGCCCCGTGCAGTCGCGGTGCGGATGCGCGTTTTCTTCGGTCGGGCGTCCATGCGTCGCCCATCGCGTGTGGCCGATGCCGTATGTGCCATCGAGCGGCGAGAGGCGAATCGCTTCTTCGAGGTTGCGCAGTTTGCCTTCGGCGCGGCGCACTTCCAGATCGTGCGCTTCATCTACGACGGCGATCCCAGCCGAATCGTAGCCGCGATATTCGAGCTTGCGCAAGCCGTCAATAATGACGGGCACAACTTGTTTGTTGCCGACATAACCAACAATGCCACACATATAATTAGTCCTTTATGAGTAAGTTGAAGATGGTGAAATAAAAGAGCGTTCGTGCTGTTCGATTGAATGTTTACGCTTTACGCAGGAGCGTCTGCGGGCGCTGTTTCAGATTTGTTTTCCGGCGTAGCTGTGCTAGTTGATTGAGCGCTCTTTGTTTCGCCCAAATGCTTTTTGACAACGGCGGGAACGCCCGCGACAAGGGAATCCGGCGGCACGTCTTTTGTCACGACGGAGCCAGCGGCTGTCACTGCGCCGTGCCCGACGCGAATAGGGGCGACGAGCATCGTGTCGGAGCCGATCTTGACGTTGTCTTCGATGATGGTCGGGTGTTTATTCACTCCATCGTAGTTGCATGTGATTGTGCCCGCGCCGATGTTCGTTTTGTCGCCGATGGTTGCATCGCCGAGATAAGCGAGGTGCATGGATTTGGATTTTCTGCCGAGGCGCGTCTTTTTCAATTCGACGAAGTTGCCGACAGCCGCCTGCTCCTCGAGCTTCGCGTTCATGCGCAAGTGCGCGAAGGGGCCGACAGAGCATTTGTCAGCGATGTCGGAATCAACGATCACGCAGTGGTCTTTAATCTGCACGCCGCTGCCGATGCGCGAGTTTGTGATGCGCGCGCCGGAACGTATTTCGCAATCGTCGCCGATGACGGATGCGCCTTCGATACTCACGTCCGGGTGAATGACTGTGTCGCGTCCGATCTGCGCGTCGGAGCTTATGTAGGCGTGCGCCGGATCAATAAAAGTAACGCCGCTGTCGAGCATCAAACGGCGAATCGTGCGGCGGCGCAAAATATTTTCAAACTCGGCGAGGTCTACGCGCGTGTTGATGCCGGAGACTTCGCGCGCGTCCGGATGAAGGTAAATTCCCACGTCTTCACCTTCGGCGCGAAGAATGCCGGGAACGTCCGTCAAGTAGTATTCGCCCTGCGCGTTGGTCGGTTCGACGCGCGACAGCGCAGGATAAAGAAGGCGCGTGTCGAAGCAATAAATGCCTGCGTTGATTTCATTGACGAGACGTTCTTCGGCGGTGGCGTCCTTTTGTTCGACTACCTTCAGGAAGCGGTTTTCTTCGTCGCGGATGATGCGCCCGTAGCCCGTCGGATCATCTAGCCTCACGGTCAAAAGCGTTGACGCTGCGCCATGCCCGCGATGCGTGCGGTGCTGATGAACGAGCGCGCCTAAGGTTTCTGCGCGAACAAGCGGCACGTCGCCGGAGAGTATGAGAAGAGTCGAATTGGCGTCCTGCAATTCTCCGCGCGCGGACATAACGGCGTCGCCCGTGCCGCGCTGCTCGGCTTGCAGTATGAAGCGCACGTTTTCCATGCCCGGTTCATCGCGCACAGCCTGTTCGACAATTTCGGCTTGATGGCCGACGATGACGTAAACATTGCGCGGGCTGAGCGCGGCAGCCGTGCGGCACACGTGCGTGATGAGCGGACGCCCGCCGAGTTTGTGCAGAACTTTGGCGGTGCGCGAGCGCATACGCGTGCCGAGTCCAGCGGCGAGGATCAGCACGTCGAGCGGCACGTGCGTTTCAGGCGTTGTGGTTTGGGTTTGTTTGTCCATGCGGATCAACGCTGTGCGGTGTTGAGAATTGAAGTCGTTGCGGCAAGTGAAGCCGCAGTCGCCGGGCGGCTTTGCGCTTGCTCGTAACAGGCGACGACGACACGTGTCAGCTTTTCGGGATCGTGGCGAACTTTCGCGTCTTCGTCCAGAAGGTCTGC
>JAABUK010007808.1_pt1 | contig 15293 bp, 14 predicted proteins | sample 5559141 | NCBI WGS metagenome assembly JAABUK01 (sample SAMN10711869, study PRJNA513367) | rock metagenome | isolation source: Antarctica rocks | place: Antarctica: Victoria Land, Pudding Butte nord | collected 2016-01-03
GAGCAAAGTAGCTCCTTGTTGAGCTTTCAGCGAACGGCGAGCTCACCTGTATGTGACGTGGCTGCCCATCAAACAGCTGGTGGATGCCTGTGGCACTCAGCAAGTCCACAACCTGCCCCTTCTGGTGGGGCTTCATACGCGCAAATACCACGGCGTTACGCATCACTGACTCCAGTAACGAGGTGTCCCCAAGCTGAAGCACGTGATCAAAGGCATCCCCGGTCACTGTGCACTGCAAGTGCCCCTCTGCCAGGGCTGTTAGAGCCCATCCAGCCTCACACTCCACATTGCCCTCTGCTTGGGAGAACTTCAGACCCTCCAGGGTTGCCCTGGGGGTGGCAGGGGTCTCTAGGGGTTGCCGAAGGCCCCCTCCAGAAAGGGTAAAGAGCCTGCGCAGCTTCTTGTGGTGCAAGGCAGAGGAAGGGGTGCGACTTAGCATAAGGGGGGTGGTCTGGTGGGCAGGGCTGGGGGTGCCAGTGGGGTAGGGTGGATTAGACCCCACCCACTGGTCTTGATGACCTTGTGAGGTAGACACAGTCTGAGCATGCTGATTTCCTTCTTCTTCAGCAGCAGAGGACATAACAGTGCTTTGGTTGTCAGCAGAGGAGGTGAGCCTAGGATGTTCAGGCAATTTGCTGCCTTGACCAAAGGACATATAAAACCCAGAGGAGGGTTCGGCTTCAGTGGCTGGTGATTGGCGTATGGTGACCTTCTTTCGACTGGGCTGAACAATGGGCAGAGGAGTATGTGATGTTGGCTGAGCTAGGGGGGGTAAAGTTACCCTCTTGAGACTGGACCTATGACTAACAGCGTGCTTGATGGGCTTTGTCGGCGACTCAGCTGCTGGCTGATGACTCACAGGGGCAGCTTCTGTAGCAGCTGCTGAGACTGTCACGTGGTCACCAGAGCTTGTGTCATCATGTAGCATCTCAGCACTGAGTAACCTGCCGGTCTTCTGCTCAGACACAGTGGAGCTTCTGCTACTCCTGTGCTCAGGCAAGGGCTGTTGCTGGATGGGCCCTTGCACTGACGGCCCTGCAAGGCTTTGCCCTTCCCTGACTTCCTCTTGCTCAGCAAGCAGTCCTGAGGGCTGTTGCTGGTCAGGGCTGTTCCGGTACAGCCCTGCAAGGCTCTGCGCAGCATCAGCACTAGGCGAAAGTTGTCCCCCTTCTCCTTCTTCACCTGCCCAGCTGGCAGTATGCCCCAGGCAGTTTGCAACAATGGAGAGCTGCGCTTCCAAGGAGTGCTCAGGCAGCCCCTCCTCAGGGCCACCAGCATTCCGCCCTGGGGCTTCTCCAAACAGCCCCTGAGCTGAACCCGCTGGCCCCTGGGGATGAAACCCTTGTGGGCTCTGACCCTGGGGGTCTGCATGTGGCTGCCGACTCCTGGGAATGTCAATGATGATCATCTGGGCATCAGCCCTTAGCATGCCAACATCTCTGGCAACTGCAATGGCTGTGTGATGGTAATCGCCAGTAATCATCATTGTTCTGATCCCACCTCTGCAACGACGGCACAAACGTGACAATGGACTTCTTGCATTCAGCATATTGCTCACTTTGGCAGGGCATAGCAAAAATCATGCATGGCTCATTTTATGCCAACAGTAGCTCGCCAGCAATGCTACAGCACAGCGCAGCACAGCACAGCACAGCGCAGCGCAGCACAGCGCAGCACAGCGCAGCACAGCACAGCACAGCACAGCACAGCACAGCACAGCACAGCACAGCACAGCACAGCACAGCACAGCACAGCACAGCACAGCACAGCACAGCACAGCATGCGTTTCAACTTCAGTGTTGCTCACCCATCCTGCAGCTCAGTGATGGTGCTCTTGGAGTCAGGGCGGATGTTGTTAGTCAACACCATGAGGCACAGCAGCTCCATGTGGGTCACGTGGGCCTCCACCTGCTGCTGAGTCATGCGCAGCAGGTCCAGCTGATGCACATTTGGGATGACACCCACAGCCATGGCCATCAGCCTGAAGCTGTTGCTGCTGAAGCCATCCCTAATCTGCATAGTAATCAATCCAAATAAAAAGAATAGTAAAATAGTAATAATGATAATGATAATGATGACACCAACATCAACATCGGTGTCGGCGTCGCTGTTACAGCAGGAACAGATGAGAGCTTGATGTAAACTCTCACAGCCAAGACCAGCCTTAGGGTACTTACAAAATATAGCCACAGTACATAACATATATGCTCAAGAATAATACAGATTGGAGTCTGCTGTAGTGATATTGTACCAAACGCTTGAGATGGCAGAAAGTGCTTTCACCAACAATGAGGCTAACACTGTGCCATACCTGTTCAAAATCAGCAGGAACCGAAGATGGTTGGACCAGATCTTTGATGGGCCCAGGTGCGCCTCTGAGAAAGAGCAACGCCGAGCCTGGCAGAGCATCATCTGCCATGACCACCACCCCGGACCTCAGGGTTTGAGAGCTGAACTCTAGGGTTTTGGTGATGGTCAGCTTGGCTGTTCGGGATTTGGAAACATGATCAGGCTTCCTGGGCAAAACAATGACATCCCTTTCCTGCATGATCAATCAATTCAGTGAGCTATATATATAACAATCATCATAGCAAAGATGAGAACATATTTACAGCAACAGAATAGAAGATGAAATGACTTCTGCTCAAGCTATATGTGGATGATCCACCTGGATCATGCACATGGCGGCGCTCTGTACTAACTTCCAGTCATTGAATGCTGACTCCCCTGATGATCCCCAGAGACAGAGTTGTCAGGACTATCCATGACAGAAGTTCTAGGGGTGTGCAAATTACCTTTCATCACTCATGACTGAATGGTAACGTTACTGCAATTACTGCTAATTTACTGTTGGGGTTGTGAAACAAGGTAATTCAGGCATTTAGCGTTTCATTTCATTTCATAGAAAACGGGCAAAATAAGCCCAAATGTGCCAAAATTAGGGAGAATTGGTGGCAGAAATAGGTTTTCTTGAGGGACTTTGGGAAAATTTCACAAAATCACCACCTAAAAAACCTGTTGAAACGGGTAAATCACTGAGGTAGGAATGTTGCTTGAGAATTTGTTCAACTTGGCAGATGCATCTCCCTGAGAAAGAGCAGTGCTTTGCCGCTTTCACAATTGAAAACGGCCATATATAGCAATTGGACAATAATAGTTTTATAGTAAATTACTGCGTTACCAATTGGTCACGTTACTGGGTAAGTTCATACATTGGTCCCGTGAAATGAGTAATTTGCACATCCCTAGACAGAACACACATAAATTATCCCAGCTGGACAATGACTGGCAAATGCATGAGAACCTACCAAGAAGCGAGTCTCGAGAGCCTTGACCATATCCAAGACACAACATGCAGAAATCATCCCAGACAGACAACGACCAGCCAATTTATGACAACCGCCCCAAAAACAAACAAAAGCAAGAAAAATGTGCGAGAACCTACCAAGAAGCGAGCCTCAACAGCCTTGAACATAGAGCGCTCCATGTCAACACCAACCAGAGTCTTGTTGATCCAAGAGAGGCCATTGCACACAGCCAGAGCTTGCCTTAGCCGGTTGTTCCAGCGCAGGGCATTCTGCTGAAGGCTCTCAAACTGCCCCTTATGCACTGGCAGCACGCCGTGCAGAGCTGCCTGTAAAGGTACATGTCACACAGTCAGTACTCTCAATAGTCACTGCCAGGGCTTGCTATACTGGGTTGTTTGGGCGCAGGGCATTCTGCTGCAGGCCCTTGAACTGGCCCTTATGCACTGGCAGCACGCCGTGCAAAGCTGCCTGCAAAGGTACATGTTACACTTCACACAATCAGTACTCTCAATGGCTACTGCCAGAGCTTGCTATAATGGGTTGTTCCAGCGCAGGGCATCCTGCTGCAGGCTCTCAATCTGGCCCTTGTGCACTGGCAGCACGCCGTGCAGAGCTGCCTGTAAAGGCACATGCCACACAGTCAGTACTCTCAAAAGTGACTGTCAGGGCTTGCTTTACTGAGGGCAGGGCATTCTGCTGCAGGCTGTCAAACTGGCCCTTATGCACTGGCAGCACGCCGTGCAAATCTGCCTGCAAAGGTACGTGCCACACAGTCAGTACTCTCTGTAGTTGCTGCCAGGGCTTGCTATACTGGGTTGTTTGGGGGCAGGGCATTCTGCTGCAGGCTCTTGAACTGGCCGTTATGTACTGGCAATACGCCATGTAAAGTTGTCTGCAAAGGACGCCGCACCTCACACATTCAGTACTCTCAGAAGTCACCGTCAGGCTTGCTTTACTGAGGGCAGGGCATTCTGCTGCAGGCCCTTGAGGTGGCCCTTATGTACTGGCAGCGGGCTGTGTGCAGTCTCAGCCAATTGCTCCAGGGCAGGGCATTCTGCTGCAGGCTCCCAAACTGGCCTTGTGCGTCGGCAAGACAGCATGCAAAGCTGCCAACACCATGCACCTCATTCTTACACAGTCAATCCTCACACTTGCACAGTCAATCCTCACACTTACACAGTCACATTTGTACACTCAGGATGGTACAGTCATGCTTACATAGTCACACCTCACGTGAACACAGTCACACCTGTACTGTCAAACCTCCTTTGCACAGTGATACGTACACATTCACACCTTGTTTACACAGTTTACACAGTAAGAGTACACCATGAGTGTCACCAATGACGTTCACAATGCACCGCAGCAGCAAGAAGCTTTCCCCTCCCATCAATATGGGTTGCTGACTTTAGGGTTGGTGACCTAAGGCATCATTTGTCAACAGCAGTAGCAGCAGTCACAGCAAGAGGAGAAGAGACACACAATGCAACAACACCAAGAAGAGTTTCACCACGCTATCTGTCAAGGTGCTCTCTTGTCAAAGCACATCAAGTTCACATAGGCACCAACATGCAATAACAAGAAGAAGAGGCTCACCACGCTGTCTGTCAAAGTGCCGGTCTTGTCAAAGCACACCATGTTCACATAGGCACCGACATGTAACGCCTTGGAGTAAAGAAGCGAGATGCCAGCCTTGTCCAAACGCATCCGTGCAATGTACGTAAGCACCAGGAAGATGGTGGGGATGCTGGCGGGGGCAGAGTACGTGAGTGTGTCCAGAAGCTTGTTGACCCAAGCCCGGGGGGTCTGGGGGTAGGCTACGCTGGCCCTCCAAGCGAAGGTGATCAGGTTGAGGAGCTGTAGGGTCAAGGCAAAGGCGTACAGCTGGAAGGTGTCCTGCATGTGAACAGAAGACATCCGGGTGTGTGTGCGTGCAAAAAACAAGGCATACAGCTGGAAGGTGTCCTGCATGCAGACAGAAGACATCCAGATGTGCGTCCATGCAACCAGAATGATAACAATGTTGCAAGGTGTCCTGAATGCGCACAGAGGACATCCGGATGTGCATGCGTGCAAACAGAACGATAGCAATGTTGCAAGGCGTCCTGCATGCACACAGAGGAGATCCAGATGTACGTGCATGCAAACAAAATGACAACAATGTTGCAAGGCATCCTGCATGTACATAGAGGAGATCCAGATATGCATGCAAGTAATCAGCAAGCTAGCAATATCAGGTGACCCTCTCAGTACAAGAGCAGGCTGTGCTGATGAATCTTTGCAAGCCAGGGCCATCAAAGGTAAGGTGTGTGAAGACAGCCGGAAGACTTTGTGAAGAGCTTGTAACAGTTCACTGCTGAATGTCACATGCTAGCCAGGCATGAGGGATCAAATAGATGATACCAAAGGGCTAGGCGTATGACGTTCAGCAGGACAGGTCAGCACAGTGCAGCTAAGCAGAACAGCGTAGCACGGCGCAGTGGAGCGCGGTGCAACATGGCATGGCACAGCACAGCACAAGACAGCACATCATGGCACATCCCGGCACAGCACAGCACAGCACAGTGCATCATGGCATAAGCGCAGCATGGCACAGCATGACAGCACGGCGCAGCACGACTCAGCTTGACAAGGCACAGCACAAGACAGCGCATCATGGCCTAGCCCAGCCCAGCACAGCACAGCGCATCATGGCATAAGCACAGCATGGCAGCACGACTCAGCTTGACAAGGCACAGCATGACACAGCGCAGCATGGCAGAGCACTGTGTAGCACAGCATGGCACAGCACAGACACAGCACAGCAATTCAGCACAGCACAACATGAAGCATCACAGCATGAAGCATGACAATATGAAGCATCACTGCACTGTTAGCCACCGGCCTAGGGTTGCTAGATGCAGGCCTAGGGCTGCTGATTGCAGGCCTAGGGTCGCCAGATGCAGGCCTAGGGTTGCTTACCTTGACAAAGGTGTCCTTGCGAGCTGAGAGGGTGGTGGGGGTGACTAACTCCCTCACCATGCTGCCCATCTGGGTGTTGAGCCCTGTGCGGCACACCATGGCCAGCACCTCATCCTCTGCATCCTCCGGATTCCACACCTGCCTCATTCATTCATTCATTCATTCATTCATTCATTCATTCATTCATTCATTCATTCATTCATTCACTCACTCACTCACTCACTCACTCACTCACTCACTCATTCATTCATTCATTCATTCATTCATTCATTCATTCATTCATTCATCTCTGATTCATGCATGCATGCATTTGTTGATGCATTCATGCATGTATCCATGTATCCATGCTGTTCATCCACTCATTCATTCGGTCGTCCGTCCGTCTGTTCGTCCATCCTTTCAAAGATGACAATGGGATCTGGCAGTGGGGTCTGACAGTGGGGTCTGACAGTGGGGCCTGACAGTGGGGCCTGACAGGGGGGTCTGACAGTGGGTCTAACAGTGGGGTCTGACAGTGGGGTCTGACCTGTTGCACAGTGGTGCCAGCATACACCGAGCAGCTTTGGTGCCTGTCCGGGTTGTACCCCACCCCATCCTCCGGCACAAAGGCAGCCTTGCGCACTTGAGCCGCCTGCAGCAGATGGATACTGATAATAATAATTTACAGGCGGTTCAGCTAACTGTTTTTGCCAGATGACACTAATCAGGGTTCTGGGTGTCAAGCTTTCTGTCTCAAACCTGGGCAGCCCGATATAATATTTGGCATCTCATTGAAATGACGCCCAAAGGTGTGGTCTGTTCTTTTTTTATCTCTTTTCTTTCTTCTGTCTCATGATGAGTTGAGTACAAGCAGGGCGAGGCTTGTCTCTCCAGAGCAGCAGATGAGGCTCTGCATGTAAAATTTGCCCAGGGTTACCGTAATGACAGTAGTGAATGTCAGGTTCCCTCTGGGACAGAATTCTGTGTGGCTGAGATAAGATAGTTCCTTTGTATTGTTTTGAACCCTTGACTGCCAGGACATGTGTCATCAGAAGAGTGTCAGGCTCTAAATCTTTGCCAGGGCGCTTTCAAGATGCACAATAGGCTTGAGAAGAAGAGAGAAGACAAGGAAAGGAAAGCAAGATTGACAGACTAGGCTTATCAAGAAAAGAGAAGGACAGCAAGGCAAGAAGCTACAGGAGAAGAAGGACAACGGTGAGGAAGATGAGGAGGAGGAGAGGGGTGAGGAAGAAGAGGAGGAGGAAGGAGAGGGGTGAGGAAGAAGAGGACGAGGAGAGGGGTGAGGAAGAAGAGGAGGAAGGACAAGGGTGAAGAAGAAGAAAAGGAGAAGATAGCTCACCTCTCCAGACAGCATTGACTCAACCACCAGGCAGGCACCCTGCAGAAGCACCATGTCACACATGGCCTTGCCACGCTGCAACACCACCACATCTCCAGGCACCAGGGTATGGGACGACACAGCCCTAACCCACCCCGCCTGGACAATGGGGGTTAGGCGGCAGTGGTTCACCAGGGCCATCACCTTTATCCGCTGCCGGCGTAGGGTTACGATTAGGGAAACAGCAGCGGCTGCGGTCAGGGACAACAACATGACTGGTAGCCAGTAGTAGGCTCGGTACATCAGGTACACCACCTCCAGATTCTGCAAGGGGTATGGGTCAGGACTTAGGGTTATGGGTCAGGACTCATGCTGTGGTAATGAAGCTGAGTGCTGTGCTTGCCTTGACTGCTAATGCAGCCAGGCCCATTTGCCTCATGGTAATAACAAGTATTACCATTACTATTATTATTTTCGTAATTTTTGTTATCATCATTGTTGTCAATATCATTATTACTGTTGTTGTCACTAGTATTATTACATATGATGACCATATACAGACTGCATGATAATCACACAAGTCCATGTAGTACACAAGTAAAATCCTAGCCACAAGCTTGATGTGGCATCCTTACCAATGCAATGTATGGCAGACATAGCAAATTGTGTATCCAGCATGTTGATAACGACAATAAGACAAGGTAACAAATGGCAGGGTGTGCACATGTCCAGGTGCATCATTGCAAAACGCAACATTGGGTGCACAGCAATGAGCAGCAGTTGCAAACATGAGAACAGAAGCCAACCTGAACAATGAAAACGCTGGGGTACATGCGTTGCACAAAGTTTGCAAGCTTGTTGGGCTGGAAAAGCTGGCGCTTGTTGCCATACATGACCACCATGTTCCTCCTGGTCAGGACTTGGGCTGTGTTGAAGTCCTTCCAGCTGTCGCCTGCAGCTTTGCAATAACAAATTAAGAATAAGAATAAGAATAAGAATAAGAATAAGAATAAGAATAAGAGTAGTAGTGGTAGTGGTAGTGGTAGTGGTAGTGGTAGTGGTAGTGGTAGTGGTAGTGGTAGTGGTAGTGGTAGTAGTAGTAGTAAAAAATAGTACAAATGAAGATGATGATGATGATGAAGATGATGATGATGATGATGATGATGATCGCTTTCCAGCTCATCTTGAGTCAGGTACATGCGGGGCAAGCCAAAGCAGTCTGTCTTGCGCATCTTCATATGGTCTACCAAAACCAAGACATTGCTGCCAAAAACATGCTACGACTCAGAACGAACACCTTACTAAGCAGTCTGCTCAGTTGGCAAGCAAAAGATTTATGGCTGAATTGAGGTCTTTCCAGCTGTAGCCTGCAATTTTGGAAGTAGCAGCATTTTGCTAAGAGTGTCATGTTGACTCAGTACAAACAACTTGCTGGGCTGTTTGTCTGGTGGGTGGCTGCAACACAGCGTCCAAACTGTTTCAATGTGCTGTATGACACTCAAATAGTAGCTGGAATGAAACTGGTAACAGCTGTAGTAATAGTCATGATGATCATTATTTAGGGTTTAGGGTAAATGTAATATCTAAGTGATCTGGGCTCTCACTGGCTGGTGTGAGGTTTGAGCCACGCTTGCAGCAAGTTTGACCTGTTTCCAAACTACAAAAAAAAAAAAAAAACATCGTTGCTGCTGCTGTTTTTGTTCCATTCAGTTTAGAACTGACCTCACCCTGTGTCTACCCACTGGCCATGGTCAGAGCTGTCTGAATGTCATTTCAATAACCTGCCAATAGGATGTCAAGTTGTTTCTTTATTACTGTTAATATTATATTATTGTTATTATTTTTGTTTGTGTAACTAGAGCTGAGTTGGTTAGCACTTCGAGGTTATTATTTCTGTTTGTGTAATTAGAGCTGAGTTGGTTAGCACTTCGAGGAAGGTGTAACTCAGAACACATGTTGATTTGACCGGCAGCATCTGCTGTCAAAACTGGCCCAGGATATCAGTTGGTAGGACGAGACTGGCAAAGACTGAAATGCTTGCACACATCCAGCACCATGTGTATGCTTGTTAGTGATGCAAACCTGGGGAAAGTCGGTTTTATGTTGTTACAAGTGTATCATCGTATCATGCAACAGACTGGATGACTTACAGCTCTTTTCCAGGTCCCACAGCCTTATTGGAAAGAATGTGCTGATGATGCTTAATGATGCTGAGCCCCCAAGCGGCCTCCAACCTGGAAGCTCCTGGGCAGCCTGGTATAATGCTTGCCTTCTCACTCACTTGACGCCAAAAGGTGCAGTCTTTTCTTTTTAATGATTTCCTCTTGTTTTCTTTTTAATGCTTTTCTCTTCTTTTCCTTTTAATGCTTTTCTCTTCTTTTCTTTCCTTTCTACCCAGGAAGCTGAAACACATGGAGCCCATACTGCCCACTCATCACACGAACATCAATGCCAATGAGTCATTAGCACTGAATGAGTCCTGTCTTGCCATGCATGTCAACAGTGGAGGTGACAGCTTGCTTATGGTGGGAGTCACAGATCTTCCTTTTCAAAGTGGACTTGAGGTGCCCACCATCAGAAGCACACCTGCCAAGTTGATGGCACGCAACGCCTCCATTCTTTCTTGTGAAAAGAGCAACTTCACCCCTGTGTTTTGAGTGAGCATGAGCTGCCCACCACTAGAAAGCACACACCTGCCAAGCTGATGGCACGCAAAGCCTCCACTCTTTCTTGTGAAAAGAGCATTTTCACCCCTGTTGTTTTGAGTGAGCATGAGCTGCCCACCACCAGAAGGATACACCTGCCAAGCTGATGGCACGCAAAGCCTCCATTCTGTCTTGTGAAAAGAGCAATTTCACCCCTGTGTTTCAAGTGAGCTTGAGCTGCCCACCATCAGAAGCACACACCTGCCAAGTTGATGGCACGCAACGCCTCCATGGCTGCAAAGATCTGCCTGGGCAGGTGGGCTGGCATGGCGTCCAGCGGCCTGAAGGTCTGCTGGCTCGGGTGGTACACATACTTCCTCCTGAAGAGCTTGAACACTCGCAGCTGCTCCTGCCCCTCATACGCACCCCCCTCCCTTTCCTGCGGTAACATTGTCTGTATGTCAGTGCCATGTAGCTGGCTTGAAGGTCTGCTGGGCTGACTGGGACGCAGCTTTTCTCCTGAAGAAGTTGAACACTCGCAGCTGCTCCTGCCCCTCATACGCACCCCCCTCCCTTTCCTGTACCCACATTGTCTCTGCGTCAGTGCGATGCAGGTGGCTTGACAGCTTGCTGGGTTGGCCGATCTGCATATCCTGGAGAGCTTGACCATGCACAGCTGCTGATTATATGCCTTGTCTTCTTCTCCATGGGCATGCAGCTGCTTCAAGCCGGCAGGAGCATGTGTGTGTAGGTTAGAGCTTAGGGTTCAGAGCAGTCTGTGCATGCGAAATGGACATAGTCAGTGACAGTCTGCCTTGGAAACATTGGCTGGCTGGCACAAACTACTGTAACCAGAAAGTTTGCTGGCTTAGGCAGTACACAGAGGTCGGGCTTGAGCAGGCAGGGTTCATACGCACCCCCTCCCTTTCCTGCACCACCACTGTCACTGTGTCAGTGCGATGCAGCTGGGTCCCTGCCCTGATCTTGAAGCCACAAACCCATCTGCCTCTCATAACCTAATACATCTCCACAATGTGGAAACGCGTTTTTATTGTCCCCAGACGTTTCTGAGTTTAGATTTCCAGTGTAGGGAATCTCAATTAAAATAGAAGTTTTGGGATAGAAGAGCCCATGCCCTGGGCAAAGCTTGCAACATATGCCCTGAACTTAAGCCTTGAACCCCTACATTTGCAATGCTGCACAGCACTGAACTGACTACCAATGCATTGGACATCATAAGCACTGCCTCCTCTCAACTGTGCCTGCAGTGACCGTACAGTGATCGTACAAGCAGGAATTTGGGGTTGGTAGTCATCTGCTTTGGTAAATTGACTGACATGGGTCCAATGGTTTGGGCAGGTCTGCTGAACATGCAGACCTTGAATCAGAGACAAGTGGAGGGGGGTGCAGTAGGGTGATGTCCAGTAGTATGGCAGAAGTGGTGATAGCCAAACAACATTGACTAGGAGTGTCAGCTGTGTATGGGGCTCTGTTTGACACATTACAATGGACAAGAGCAAGGTAGGTCACATCCACCTGGGTAGGTACCTGGCAAGAACAATTAGCTGGAACGCCTAAAAATTATTTTTGTTATTAATATCAGGTCTGATTCAATGCAGGGACGTGAGGAGCTTACCAAGGTGTTCTGGAGAGTTCTGGGCACAGATGCCAGCCTGAGGCATCGCACATGGCACAGACGCTGCCGCCCATCAATCAACTGCAGAAGCAAGCACAGTGAGGAAGGTGATTAGGTGTGCTTGCCCGTAAAGAAGGCAGGCAGGTGCACAGTAAGTTGGACTTTTGAGACCGCTGAGATGCCTTACAGGTAAAACTCAAGAGGGTTACAGGAGCCGATACCCCTTCGCAGGGTAGGGCCTTAGCCTCAGCAGGATTTGCTGGCAATTATCAAGGTATGCCTTGACTCAACAGGTTTACCGCAGGACAGGATACATTCTGACAAGCAGTGAGTCTGTCAGAGGGTGACAGGAATTCACTTGCAGGCAACACGCTTGCACTGTTGGAGGTGATCAAGCGTGAACAGTTGGTTGCTCAGGCTGACTGTACCTTGACAAGAATGTATTCTGCGCTGTCCAGGTGACATGCTGTTAGCATATGTGTGGCGGCATGTGGGCTGAGTCCTGCCAACAGCCAGAATATCAGCCTGCAGCCGGTGAGCCATGGCAGCAACCAGATTGAGGTAGTGGGAGTGCTGTAGTATCCAGCGCAGTCCTGCACAACCTGCAGCAGCAAGAGGTCCTCGGCCGTTTTGTCACAGCTGCACAAGTGCGTGAACTGCTGAGGTATTGGCAAGCTTGCCTTATCAGTGTATCGCTTGAAACTGCCATAGTCTCCCATGCCGCATTGTCTGCTTTTACACCAAACCTAAGCAAGGTTTCTGTTGCGCGCTTGGTATGGCGTCCAAGCGGCAGACACGTCGGATCACACCCGCTGCTGCGCAACCGGAAGACATCTCATCTGACTGCACCTGTTGACAATGTGGTCACAAGCAGTCAAATAAGCCTTTGACAAAGCTGACTGCAATAGTCATCTATACACAGAACTTGTACAGAGCTAGGAATCGGCAGCATCGGGGTTTTTCCCAACACAATTGTGCCACGAAACGATGCATGTCTCACTGAGGGCACTGAGGGAACGAATTTCCCGGCAAAATCATATGCGAAACAGTGCGAAACTCCGGCGAAATAGCAGACATTTACCATGTTTTGCTCAAAGTAGGTGCGTAATGCAGCGAACAGGCAACTGGTCCCGTCTAGGTGTTCAAATTAGGTATGATAACTGTAATTGGAATTTTATGTTCCAGACTGGCATGCAACATCAAATCACCACTCCAATCTGGACCAACCCCTGTAGGTATAGCTGGCTAGCTAGCTACAAGCTTGTGTACTGCAACCAAAGCACACCGTGGTGGCCACGCCTTGTGCTTTGTTCGTGTCATGTTGCAGCAATACCAGCACAACACAGCAAGTCATGCCATTACTTGCACTCAATGTCTATTTATTGTTCAGAATGACTGACACATGAGTGGCAGACATCTAAGCATTGTCGTCCACCCAAGAGGTCAATAAGGCTGCATTGCTCAGACAATGTTGTTCCATGGAGGCATGGCCAGCATCTGGCCACTGAACTAGAGAACAGTCAGGTGTGATGGAGGCTGCCTCAATGTCATAACCAACCGGCAACACCATGTCTTGATCCCCAGCAATGATAAAGACAGGATTGGTGATATTTGGGAGGGCATAGTATACCTGCGAAAAAAAAAAAAGCTTGCTGTGAAGTAAGCACCCACTGCACAGTAACCAGTGGCCACAATGCCTTGCAGCTCTTTCAAGGTTGACAGACATCTTGCAAGCCAGTTGAGAAGCGTTGAATCACAATGTGGTGATTTAGTTGCTGACTCATCTCCACCAGGGCCTGCAATGTCACTCTCAATAGTTGCCTGTTGACTGAGTTGTGCCGCTGTTGCTGTGTCTTGTGGATTGTTTACAGTTAGGTTCTGGTTTCTGCAGAGGCCCTCAAGCCCCCCAGGGAGGTAGTAAGGGTAAGTCCGAGTTGGACTGGTTGCGTCTAATTCACCCTGAGACACTACAAAGGCATTGCTGGCAAAAACAGGGTCTGGTATGGTCAGTAGCCCAGCCCCCGTTCTAGCAGTGTCGCCCAAGATGACGTGCGTCACAGCAGAGGGGTAATTGACAACAACGGTTTGGACGATGAGGCTGCCAAGTGACGTTCCCAGAATATCAGGTGTGTCCAGCTCAAGAGCTTCAACAAGATCTACAGTAGAACTGGCATAATTTATAAGCGTGTAATTTCCTGTGTAAGTGTCATTGCTCATGCCGATGCCCCTGTAGACAGCAAAAGATGTTCTGTCATGTCTCACACAAGAGCCTCCCGAACACAGCAGCAAAGGTATGCATGGTGTTTATATCATCGATGCTGAGGCTCACCTGTTGTCAAAAAATGTCACTTGACGGCCTGCGGCGCACACCGCCATGTAGTGATGTAAGTTATACCATGCTGAAGTCACATGCATCTATGGGTTTAGGACATAAGTATTTGGGGACATGTGGGCTACCTGCTGCAAGTGGCCGCAGTAAGCAGTGCTTACTAAGCACGGGCTGCAAGTATGAGTGGTGTCACCAACACCACCAAGTAGGATCAGCGGACGGCCTGCAGTAGAACGACAATGCTCACAGCAGGCTTGCGACTGTCTAGCAGTTTGTCAGATATCAATGCAGGAACGCAAGCATGCACGGCGGGGCAAATACGTATTATACGAAGGGACACGCCAAAAAGGAAACGCAGGTTCATCTGACAGTGGCACCTGCGTTTGCTGAAGACACGTTGAGTGGACCAAACTGGTAATAGAAGTAATCCACAGTGCCGACTTGGATCGACCGGCCCTTGCCGCGGAAGCTCGGATCAAGATAGGGGTAGTACTCTGGCTCCAAATAAAGTTGGCACAGAGCTCCTGGACTGAAGGTGCTGGAACACAGCAAAAACCTCGGATCTATGCTTTCAAACGAAGGGCAATCTTTGGGCGGACAAGCCAGTGGCCGAGGAAATGTGCATACGTTTGGCAGTGGCAGGGGCTGGAGCTGGCGCGGTCCGAACAGAAAGCACCAACAGCAGGAAATACAGGCAGACTAGCGACCTGTCAAACGGTACGCACTCAGCAAAATTAGTGCCGGGTGTATGACACGCAAACTTGGCGCACTGTCTCCTTTGCATGTCCAGAGTGCTGACATGCTTTGTAAAGCCATTGTAAAACATGCATGATGCCATTGTTATGGTATCCTTTCTGACCACGCTGACATGCTGCCTCGTGATTGACACATGCTTGGTGATGCAGGCAAGCAGGGTTGAGGACATTCCAGGGCGCCCCCAGACGGTGCAAGGCAAGGTGATGGAGACTGCTGAGGGCACCATCCAGCGCTTTGACCCCTTCTCCCGCATCCACCAGCATGTCTGCGGCTTCCACTTCTATGCCCATGACATCACCTGCCAGGTCTGTCTCACCCTCTCTCTGCAGCAGCACTGTGG
>JAABUK010007809.1_pt1 | contig 15292 bp, 12 predicted proteins | sample 5559141 | NCBI WGS metagenome assembly JAABUK01 (sample SAMN10711869, study PRJNA513367) | rock metagenome | isolation source: Antarctica rocks | place: Antarctica: Victoria Land, Pudding Butte nord | collected 2016-01-03
TGGTGACGGGCTTCGCGCACCTCGGTGACGAGAAGGTTCTCTTCGTCGGCCACCAGAAGGGCCGGACCCTGGCCGAGCGGACCCGGTGCAACTTCGGCTGCGCCCACCCCGAGGGGTACCGCAAGGCGATTCTCAAGATGAAGATGGCGGCCAAGTTCCGCCTGCCGATCGTCGCCTTCATCGACACGCCGGGCGCCTATCCGGGGATCGCCGCCGAGGAGCGAGGGCAGGCTTTGGCGATCGCCGAGGCCCTGATGGCAATGAGCCGGATCGACACTCCGATCGTCTGCCTGGTGATCGGCGAAGGGGGCTCCGGCGGGGCCCTGGGGATCGGTCTTGGTGATCGGGTGGCGATGATGGAGCATGCGTACTACTCGGTCATCAGCCCCGAAGGGTGCGCCACGATCCTCTGGAAGGGGGCCGAGCACGCGCCGAGGGCGGCCGAGGCGCTGAAGTTCACCGGCAAGGACCTGCTCCGCTTCGGGATCATCGACGACGTGATCCCCGAGCCGCTCGGCGGGGCCCATCGCGACCACCGGGGCGCGGCCTCGGCGGTCAAGGCCTACCTGATCCGCAGCCTCCGCGAGCTGGCCGAACTGCCCCGCGCGGAGCTCCTCCAGCGCCGCTACGACAAGTTCCGCAAGATCGGGGTCTTCGAGACGATCGCCGCCGTCCCCGAAGAGCCGGCCGGGGCGACCGCCTGATGGCTCCGCACTCGGGCCCGGGGTCGGGGTTGCCTTTTTCCGGGGAATCGCAAAAATACCGACGATCCCCACGGACGGGGCTCGGCCGCAGAACTTGACCCCAGGCCGATCGGCCTCCGGGCCGCCCGCCGTGCGCCCGGGAGGAGCTTAGCCGGATGGCCATCGCCCAGCTTCCCGCGGTCGCCCCCGAGGGCGCGGCTTCGGCCTCAACCACCACCAGTCCGGTCCAGCGGATCGGCGAGCAGGTCTTCGCCGCCGTGGCCGAGGTCGGCGGCCTCGCCCAGTTCGCCGGCGTCACCATGTCGTGGCTGTTCTCCAGGCGGCCCAAATGGGCGGTCCTGGTCCCCAGCTTCTACGCGATCGGCGTGCAGAGCGTCCCGGTGGTCGCCATCACCGGCACCTTCATCGGCATGGTCCTCGCCGTCCAGGCCTATAGCCAGTTCGAGATGATGGGCCTGGCGACCCGGATGGGGTCGGTCATCAACATTTCGCTGGTCAAGGAACTTGGCCCGGTCCTCGCCGCCACCATGCTCGCCGGCCGGGTCGGCTCGTCGATGGCCGCCGAGCTCGGGACGATGCGCGTCACCGAGCAGATCGACGCCATCTCGGCGCTGGGGACCAACCCGATCAACTACCTGGTCGTCCCCCGGTTCCTCGCCTGCGTCCTGCTGATCCCCCTGCTGACCCTGATGGCCGACTTCATGGGCGTCATCGGCGGGGCGTTCGTCAGCGTCAAGATGATGAAGGTCGACTCGTTCTATTACTGGTACCACTCGCGGCAGTACGTCGGCGCGCTCGACCTGCTGGCCGGGGTCTTCAAGAGCTACTTCTTCGGCGCGGCGATCGCGCTGATCTCGTGCCACCGGGGGTTCCACTCCAAGGCCGGGGCCGAGGGGGTGGGCAAGGCGGCGACCGAGGCGTTCGTCTACTCGTTCATCGTGATCCTCGTGATCGACTTCACCATCGGCATCCTCTGGAACGCCGTCTATTACGCCATCTGGCCCAACGACGTGGGCCTCCTATGACCGACCGACCGGCGGCCGGGCCGCCCGAATCCGAGGGTGGGATCGTGCGGGACGACCCGATCATCGCCCTGCAAGGCGTCTCGATGCGGTTCCGCCAGCAGTCGGTCCTCCGCGACATCTCGCTGACGATCGCTCGTGGCCAGACGGTCTGCATCATCGGCGAGAGCGGGTGCGGCAAGACGGTCATGCTCAAGCTGATGATCGGCCTGCTCCGGCCAAGTTCCGGCGTGGTCCGCTTTGACGGCCGCGACCTCGCGACGCTCAAGGAGCAGGAGATCGTCAAGGTCCGGCTCCGGTTCGGCTTCCTCTTCCAGAACGCCGCCCTCTTCGACAGCCTGACGATCTTCGATAACGTCGCCTTCGGCCCCCGCGAGCACAACCTCTTCGACCGCTCGGTCCTGGATCAAGTCGTCGCCGACCGGCTCCAGGAGGTCGGCCTGCCGATCGGCCTGGAGGCCAAGAAGCCGGCCGAGCTCTCCGGCGGCCAGCGGAAACGCGTCGGCCTGGCCAGGGCCCTGGCGCTCGACCCCGAGGTGATGCTCTACGACGAGCCGACCACCGGGCTCGACCCGATCATGACCGACGTCATCAACGAGCTGATCCTCCAGACCCAGCGCACCAAGAAGGCCACCGGCGTCGTCGTTACCCACGAGATGAAGACCGTGGCGAAGGTCGCCGACCGCGTCGTGATGCTCTACCCCCTCTCCAGACTCGGGGCCGACGAGCCGCAGATGATCTACGACGGGCCGCCCGAAGGGCTCGAAGACCACGCCGACAAGCGGATCCGCCAGTTCGTCCGCGGCGAGGCCGGCGAGCGGCTCCGCGAGATGGCCCAGGGCCGCGACTGAACCGATTCCCCCGAAGTCAGCCAAAAGTTCCCCGGGCCGATCGACGAGAGGCCCGGATTTTCGGATCGGAGAAGGCGGCGATGAACGAACGAGTCATGCAATTCCGGATCGGCATGTTCGTCATCGTCGCCGGCCTGGTCCTGGCGATGCTGATCGTCTGGTTCGGCGAGTCGCCCTCGCTGTTCCGCGACCACGCCTTTGTCAAGGTCCGCTACAAGGAAGCGCCCGGGGTCGCCGAGGGGATCACCGTCCGCAAGAGCGGGATCCGCATCGGCGAGGTCCTCTCGATCGACTTCGACGACCAGCCCGGCCAGCCCGACGGCGTCGTCGTCGTGCTCTCGCTCGACCGCAAGATCAAGCTGCGCAAGGATTCGGTCGCCAAGGTCAGCCGCTCCCTGATCGGCGACGTGGCCATCGACATGCTCCCCGGCGCCAGCCCGGAGCCGCTGAAGTACGGCGAGACCCCGCTGACGGCCCCGGAGATCCCCGGCGAGGTCACGCCCGACCCGTCCAAGGCCCTGGCGGCGGCCAGCGCGGCTTTCGAGAAGGTCGGCACGACGCTCGCGGCGATCGAGACGGCCGCCAACGGGCTCTCGGCGATCGCCAAGAAGGCCGACAAGATCGACGAGTTCATCGCCACCTTCGACGCCACCGGCAAGGACATCTCCAGGGCCGCCAAGGGGATCGACCGCGTCGTCGCCGGCAACGAGGCCAACCTCCAGCCCGCGATCGCCAACCTCAAGCATTTCAGCGAGCAGGCCTCCACGGCCCTCGACCCCGACACCGTCAAGCGGTTCCAGGCCACGATGGAGAAGCTCGCCTCGGTCTCGGCCAAGCTCGACACGAGCCTGACCGACATCCGGCCGGTCCTCGCCGACCTCGGGACGCCCGCGGGCAAGGCCAGCCCGACGACCAACCTCGGCCAGTCGATGTACTGGCTGAACAAGACCACGGGCAACGTCGCCCTGCTGACCAACGCCTTGAACGACGGCAAGGGCCATCTCAACTCCAACGGCAGCGTCCAGCGGCTGGTCCTCAACGCCGACCTGTTCGACAACGTGAACAAGGCCGCCGCCAACGCCAGCGACGTGATCGCCCTGATCCGCCCGGCGATCAAGGCCCTCGGCGTCTTCGCCGAGAAGATCTCCAGGGACCCCGGGATCATCGGCCGGGGCGTCCTCCAGCGCTGAACCGCCGGGGCCCATCGTGGGGAGGGGATTGGGCGGCCGGGCCCTGGGCTCTATAATGAAGGAGACGCCTCACGACTTCGAGGACGCGACGCTTCCTCCCGGAGCCCTCGTCATGGATCACGTCCCTTCGGAAGACCTGCTGCACTCGGTCCACGCGTTCCCGGGCAGCTACCAGATCAAGGCCATTGGCCTGGCCGAGGACGACTTCGAGGCCCGGGTCGTCGAGGCCGTCGTCACCGAGCTGGCCACCCCCGGAGAGCTCGAAACCTCGGTCCGCGTCACCCCGGGCGGCCGGCACGTCTCGTTGACGATGGAGATGACCGTCCAGAGCGCCGATCAGGTCCGGGCGATCTACGCGAAGATTCGCGAGGTCAAGGGGCTGACCCTCCTCTTCTGATTCCGGGCCCTGGCCCGTCCTCTCACGCGCGGGGGGAGGGGCCGGCCATCGGAGGCTCAGGCCGCGTCCTGGTTCCTGGCGGGGCCGACGGTCCACTTCCCGTCGTCGAAGAGTTCCATCACGTTGTCGTGGAAGTCGCGGAGGCCCGCCAGGTCGCCGACGCTGATGTAGGTAATCGAGGTGTGCGAGAGCAGTTCGTAGACGTGACGGGCCCTGGCGGTGCTCAGGGCGTTGGTGGCCCGGTCGAGGAAGGCGAAGCGGGGCTGCGAGATCAGGAGCCGGGCGATCCCCAGGAGCTGCTGCTCGCCGACGGTCAGGATGTTCCCCCAGTCACGCTCCACGTCGAGCCCGCCGACCCGGTCGAGGATCGGCCCGAAGGCCAGCTGGGTCAGCGTCGCGACCAGCCGCTCGTCGGCCTCGGGGCCGAGCACCTCGGCCTCGAAGAACTGGTCGCGGAGGGTCCCCAGGGCCGTATAAGGCCGCTGGGGGACGAAAAGGATATTCTCGGCGCTCGGGCGGAAGATCCGCCCCTCGCCGGACTCCCAGATCCCCACCGTCGCCCGCCCAAGCGAGGTCTTGCCGATCCCGTCATTGCCCAGGATCAGGAGCCGGCGGCCGAGCGGGATCTCCAGGTCGAGCCGGTCGACCAGGACCTTGTCCCCCTTCGACGACCGGAGCGTCAGCCCCTCGTAGGCCACTCGGGTCTCGTCGTAGGTGATCTCGATCTTCAGGGCCTTCGTCGTCGGGGGCTCTTCGAGGGCTTCCCAGATCGAGCCGAGCCGGTTGACCACGGCGGCGAACGAAGAGATCTGGGCAAACTGGGTCACGATTAGCGAGAACGCGCCAAGGATCTGCGCGAAGGCGAGCGCGGCCTGGGTGATGACGCCGAACTCGATCTCGCCGCGGAAATAACGGGGGGCGACGATGAAGATGGGGACGAGCTGAATCAAGTAATTGTAGAAAATCGTGAAGGAACCGAGGTTTCGGTTGACCGAGACGATCAGGCGGAAGTTGTCGACCAGCTCGTTGAGCCGGCGAATCAGGCGGGCCTGCTGCTTGCGCTCGCCCCGGAGGATAGCGATCGAGTCGGCGTACTCGCGGACGTGGATTAGCTCATAGCGGAAGTTGGCCTCTTTCTTGAGCTGGGAGTTGTTCAGGCCGACCAGCTTGCGGCCGACGAAGACCGTGAGCAACGAGCCGACGACCGCGTAGCCCACGGCGACGCCGAGCAACTCCGGGGTGATCAGCCAGAGGACTCTCGAGAAGGCGATGGCGGTGATCGAGGCGTTCAGGAGCATCAGGAGGAACGAGAGGGTGACCGTCGTGAAGGTCTTGACGTCTTCGGTCATCCGCTGGTCGGGATTGTCGATGTCCTGGCGCGACATCAGGCGGAAGTACGCCCGGTTCTGGAGGTACTTGTCGACCATGTGGCCGGTCAGCCAGCCCCGCCAGAGGATTCCCAGCCGTTCCTCGCAGAACTTGGCGAAGACGGCCACGGCGGTCGAGGCCGCGAAGACGGCCAGGTATTTCAGGGCGAGCACGCGGTACGCGACCGAGTTGTGTTCGGTGATCGCGGTCATGAAGTCGCGGTTGACGTAACCGTTGACCACGTTGAGCCCGACGACCCCGAGGACCAGCGAGATCAGCGCCACCAACCAGGCGATGGCGTGCCAGCGGAGGTCGGACGAGAAGAATGGCCGGGTGATCCGGAAGATCCGGGTCCAGGCGTTCCTGCCGGTCGTGGGGGTCGTGATCGTCGCCATAAAAGGACTCGCCAGGGGAGGCCCGGATCGAGGGCCGGCCGGGGTTCAGAGCCACCCACCCCGGAAGCCGGCCCGGCGGAGCCCCTCGACGATGTATCGACATCGCTTCGTCACCGACCACAACAACCCTGTCCGATAGTTCTCGATCATCAGGACGAGCGGCCCCTGGTCGATCCCGAAATAATGCGGCGAGACCCAGCCGTTGGGACTTCCTTCGATGGCATAGCTTGGGTTGAAGCTGGCCTTGAACCCGTAAGAGTCGGTCATCCCCAGGCTCATGCCGTTGAAGTTCTGGATCGTTGGCAAGACGATCTCCGGCGCGAACGGCAGGGATGCCACCACCACCCAGGGGGCGATGGTCCCGTCATCGGGGCCGTCCGGGGCGCCTCGGGCGATGTAATCGTAGTACGTCCGCTCGACCCCCCCCATGTTCTTCGTCTGCCAGCCCGGCCCGTCGCAAGCGGTAAATCCCCAACAAGTCTCGCCATACATGGCGAATTGATGGGGGTTGCGGATTGCGTATTCCTGCTGGACGTAGGTGGCCCGCCGGGAGTTCTCGAAATAATCGATCTCCCTCGACTTCATATAGGCGTCCTGGATCCCCTTGAAGTCGATGAAGAGGTGCGAAAGTTGGTGGGTGAAGAGGGGGCCGGAGTAGAGGTATTCCCAGTCGTGATATCGCTTCCACTGGAAGGTGGAGGTCCAGGCGGCGTAGCTCTCCGGGCCGAGGGAGAAGGTCGGCGAGCCCAGGGCGAGGACGTAGAGCAGGAGCCCCTCGTCGTAACCTTCGTACCGGTAAGGGATGAAGCCGGTCTCAGGATTCCAGCCGTGGGTGATGGCCGCGCCACCGTTGGTTGCCCAGCGCCAGTCGACGCGTCGGTAGAGGAAGTCGGCGGTCTCGCGGACGGCCCGCTCGATCGGGTCGTCGCCGTCGAAGTAGGCGGCGGCGGTGAGCATCCCTGCGATCAGGAAGCCGGTGTCCATCGTCGACAGCTCGCAGTTCCAGACTCGCCTCCCGCTCTTCATGTCGAGGAAGTGGTAATAGAATCCCTTGTAGCCGGTGGCGTCGGGCTCGGTCCCCTGGGGCGAGTCGCGGAAGAACCGGAGCTTCTTCAGGACGATGGCGGCGGCCTCGGTCCGCGAGATGATCTCGCGCTCGACGACCACCGGCGCCGCGGCCAGGGCCAAGCCGACGGCGGCGATGCTCGCGGGCGACCCGGCGGCCGTCTTGTCGGCGACGAGCCCGTTGTCGCGGTTCGTCTCGCGCAGATAATAAATGAGGGAGACCCACTGCAGGGTATCGAGGTGGGCGTCGGTGATGCTGACGCAGTACATCGCGAGACGTCCCTCGCAAGTGCGGAGGTCGGCCGGAAGGGGCGGAGCACCTTCGGCATCGGGTCGATCCGGCCGGCTCGAGGCTACCTCAACGGCCGAGGGGCCGCCAGTCGGAGCGTCCCGCTCAGCCGAACGTCGCCGTCATCGCGGGCGGCGTCTTCATCGTCTGGTAGACCACGCAATAGCGCTCGGTCAGCTTCAGCAAGCTCGCCCGCTGCTCCTCGGTGGCGTCGGCGTCGAGGTCGAACCGGAGCCGGATGGCCAGGAAGCCGACGGGCGCCTCCTTGTTGACGGCCAGGGTCCCCCGGAAGTCCAGGTCCCCCTCGGCGTGGACAGTCCCCCCGCGCACCGGGATGTCCAGGGCCGTGGCGACGGCCCGGAGCGTCACCCCGGCGCAGGCGACGAGGGCTTCCAGGAGCATGTCGCCGGAGCAGAGCGAAAGGCCGTCGCCGCCGGTCGCCGGATGGAGCCCGGCCTCGGCCAGGCCCCGGGCGGTCGAGACCTTGCAGGTCAGCCCCTCACCGTCGAGCGACCCCTCGGCCTTCAGGGTGAAGACGCCCGAGCCCGGGTCGTCGCGATATTTCGCCTTGATCGGCGCCTGGCGGGCCCGGAGCGTCTCGGAGTCCATCGGTGGCCTCGGTATGGGAAAGGGCGCGGCCCGGCCGGTCTTCGGTCAGGCCGTGGCCGAGGCGGCCTTGACGGCGAGGCCGAGGTCGCCGAGGTCGGGGTTGAAGTAAAAATCGTTTTCAACCTGGATCGTCGGCATCACCCGCTTGCCGCCGTTGAGCCCGGCGATGTAGTCGTTGAACTCGGGCGACTCGTCGACGTCCTTGAACTCAAACGGGACGCCCTCGCCTTCCAGATATTTCATCGCCCCGGTCGTGTCGGGGCAGGTCTTCGAACCGTAGACCGAGATGTTAGGCTGACGCATCGCAAGCCGCTCCGCAAGTCGAATGCGGGCCGAGGCGGGTTCGACCCGCCGATTCGCCCCGCGCCTGGCGTCCTTGAGCGGGCAAATCACGCGCCCGAACTGGTGAAGGGGCAGGGCATGAGGTTTGCTGGTTGGCGAAAGGTCCGCCCCGGACGTTTGACGCGATCGATCGAGGGGGAGCGATGCATCGAGGTGAGAGGACGAGTCGGGGCCGCCAGGACGCCTGGAAGGGGCTCTCGGCGGGCTTGATCGGCGGCGTCGCCGGAAGTTTGGCGATGGCCGCCCTGCAAGGGCTCGCCTCATCAATCCGGGGCGGGGGGGCGTCGGCGGCGCTCGATTCGGTCGCCGGGGACGTCGCCTCGAGCGATCGACATCCGGGCGGTAATCTCGGCCTCCATCGCCCGTCGAACGTCCGGGCGGTTCGGCTCCTCGGGCGGTTCGCCGCGGGGTGGACCCCGGATCGGCGAAACGAGGCGAGGGCCGGTCGGGCATTCCATTTCGCCTTCGGGGCCGCCCTTGGCGGGGCATACGGCGTCCTGGTGGAGTATGCGCCCTGGGCCTCGACGGGCCTGGGCCTCCCCTTCGGCGTGGCGCAGGTGCTGATGGCGGACGAGACCACGGTCCCGGCCATGGGCCTCTCCGGGCCTCCCGCCGAGGCAACGGCCTCCGCGCATGCCTCGTCCCTGCTCGCCCATTCGGGCTACGGCTTGGTGACGGAGCTGGTCCGCCGGTCGGTCCGCTCGCGGATTTGATGAGGCAGCGGACCGGGGCAACTCGACCCCGGCCCGCCTTCGACCCGATTCAGGCCCCGACGACGGCGGTGATCTTCTCCATCGTCGCCTCGCCGGGCTCCTTGGTCCCCTTGCATTTGGGGTACTTGGCGCAGCCCAGGAAGTAGCCCCGTTTCCCCTTGCGGACGGTCATCGGCCCGCCGCAGTCGTCGCAGACCTCGACCGGGACGATCGCCTTGAGGTCCGGCCCACTCGCGGCGGCAGGTGCGTTCGCGGCCTCGCCGAGTTGCTCCTTTAGGTCGTCGGGGATCGGCGCGGTGCTCCGGCACTTCGGGTAATTCAGGCAACCGAGGAAGGCCCCCCGGCGACCGGACTTGACGCCCATCGGGCCGCCGCACTTCTCGCACTTCACGTCGACCTTGACCGGCACCACCGGCTTGCCCGCGTCGTCGACCGGCATCGTGTTCCGGCATTTGGGATAGCCGGTGCAGCCGAGGAACGCCCCCCGCGACCCCTGGCGGAGGGCCATCGGCTTGCCGCACTTGTCGCAGACGTGCTCGGTCTCGACCACCGAGGGGACCGGCAGGTTCGTCACCGGATCGAGGTTGAACGACTCCTTGCAGCCGGGGTAGCCCGAGCACGAGAGGAACGGCCCGCGCTTGCTCTCGCGGAGCATCAGGGGCTTGCCGCACTTGGGGCACTTGTGCTCGGTCTCGACCGCCGCCGGGCGGGCCGAGCCGTCCATCGGCCGGGTCGCCTTGCATTCGGGGTAGCCCGAGCAGCCGAGGAACTGGCCGGTCTTGCTGAACTTCACGTTCATCGGCTTGCCACATTCGAGGCAGACTTCCGACGAGGCGACCGTGACCTTCGGCATGTTCGCCGTGGCCTGCTTCAGGTCTTCCTGGAAGGGGTGGTAGAACTCGTCGAGGACCTTGACCATGTCGACCTTGGCCGAGGCAATCTCGTCGAGCTCATCCTCCATGTGCGCGGTGAACTTGTAATCCATGATCTTGGGGAAGTACTGGACCAGCACGTCGGTCACCAGCATCCCGAGGTCGGTGGCGTAGAACCGCCGCTCCTTCTGCTCGACATAGAGCCGGTCCTGGATCGTCTGGATGATCGGGGCGTAGGTGCTCGGCCGGCCGATGTTCTCCTTCTCCAGGGCCTTGATCAGCGCGGCCTCGGTGAACCGGGGCGGCGGCTGGGTGAAGTGCTGGGTCGGGGCGAGGTCGTGCAGGTCCAGCGCCATCCCGGCGGCGAGGTTCGGCAGGAGCGCGTCCTCCTGCTTGCCCGCCGGGGTGAGGACCCGCCGATAGCCGTCAAACTTGAGGATCTTTCCCTGGGCCTTGAAGACCCCCTCGCCCGCCACGACCGAGACGTTGGTCACGGCGAAGACGGCCGGGGTCATCTGGCTGGCGACCGCCCGGCGGTAGATCAGCGAGTAGAGCTTGTGCTGGTCGAACGAGAGCCGGCCCTTGACCTTGTCGGGCGTCAAGGAAAGGTCGGTCGGGCGGATCGCCTCGTGGGCCTCCTGCGCCTGCTTCCCGGCGACATAGCGGTTGGGCTTGGCCGGGATATAGCGGTCGCCGTACTGGGCCTGGACTTGATCGCGGATCTCCTTGACGAAGTCTTCGGACATCCGCAGAGAGTCGGTCCTCATGTAGGTGATGAGGCCCGAGGGGCCGTCGCCGCCGAGGTCGATCCCCTCGTAGAGTTCCTGGGCGACCTTCATCGTCCGCTTGCCGGAGAACCGGAGCCGGATGGCGGCCTGCTGCTGGAGGGTGCTGGTCTTGAAGGGCGGGTCGGGCTTGTCGAGCTTCTCGACCTCCTCGACCTCGCCCACCTGGTAGTCGGCCGAGGCCAAGGCGTCGCGGATCGCCCGGGCGTCGTCCTCATTGTTCGCGGCGAACTTCTCGCCCTTCCAGGTGGAGAGCTCGGCGGAGAACTTGTCGGACTCCTCGGCCTTGCCTTGGGGGGAGAGCAAGGCGGCGATCCGCCAGTATTCCTCGGAGACGAAGGCCTTGATCTCCTTCTCGCGGTCGGCGATCAGCCGGACGGCGACCGACTGGACCCGCCCCGCGCTGAGGTGCCGGGCGACCTTCTTCCAGAGTAGGGGAGAGAGTTCATAGCCGACGAAGCGGTCGAGGAACCGGCGGGCCTGCTGGGCGTTGACCTTGTCCATGTCGATCGGGCCGACGTGGTTGAACGCCTCGCGGACGGCCTTCTCGGTGATCTCATAGAAGAGGACGCGGCGGACGCGGTCGTCGGGCAGGTCGAGGGCCTCTTGCAGGTGCCAGGCGATCGCCTCGCCCTCGCGGTCGGGGTCGGTGGCGAGGTAGACGATCTCGGCCTTGGCGGCCTCCCGCTTCAACTCGGCGATGGTGTCCTTCTTGGCGGGCATCACCTCGTAGGACGGTGCGTAGCCGCGGATCACGTCGAGGCCGAGGGTCCGCTTGGGGAGGTCGCGGACGTGGCCCATGCTCGCCTTGACGACGAACTTGGAGCCGAGGAACTTGTTGATCGACTTGGCCTTCTTCGGGCTCTCGACGATGACCAGGCTCCGCCCCCGGGTCCCGCCGGGGGTGATGGCGTGCGACTCATCGGTCCGGTTCGAGGCCTTGGGCTTGGCGGTCGCCTTGGCGGCGGCCGGGGCCTTGGCCGGGGCGGCCCGCTTCTTCGGCTTGGCGGCAGGAGCGGCGTCGGTGGGCGAGGACTTCGAGGACTTTCGAGCCACGGTGTCTTCCTATCCTGCTCCGTCATCACCGCTTAAGGGCGACGTGCGGGGCGGTCGTGCGGGGCCTTCGACGCTTCGAGGCGGCCCCGATTGTGTTGGTTCTGGCGCCGTTTCTTGCTACACTACGGTTTGGGCCGGTGCCGGAATAGCCGAGCCCTCCAATAAGCCAGCGTACCGGGGCGTGTCAAGGGGGACCGCCCCGAAGGCCCCCTCGGGCCGGGCCGGCCAGGATGCTTCTCGAGGACTCTCATGCCGTTCGCGATCTTCCGACAACACCAGCGCAAGCTCCTCGCCGTCTTCGCGATCCTGGCCATGATCGGCTTCGTCCTCTCGGACACATTGCCGCGCTGGATGAACAGCGGCGGGATGAACGACCGCGACCTGGAAGTCGCGAACCTCTACGGCCGAAAGCTTCACCTGTCCGACCTCGCGGTGATGAACCAGAAGCGGCAGAACGCCAACCGCTTCATGTACTACGCCGACACCGTCGGGGCCAGCTTCTTCGGCGGCAGCACGCGGGCCGAATTGATCGACGCCTACATCCTCGAGCACGAGGCCGACCGCCTGGAGATCCCCGGCACCGCCGCCTTCGCCCGCGAATGGGTCGACCGCAAGACCAAGGGCGCGATCACCGCGCCGATCTTCGAAGGGATCCTCGCCAAGTTCGACCAGAAGGTCGGCGGCGAGCAACTCCTGATCGACGTGGCCAGCCAGATCCGCATCGTGCTGGCCCGCCAGGAGGTCGCCCTCCCGGTCGTCACCCCTCTGGACGTCTTCCGCAACTATCGAGACCAGAACGAGCGGACCTCCTTCAAGGTCGTCCCCGTGGTCGTCGACGCCTACGTCGCCAAGGTCCAGGCCCCGACCGAGTCCGAGCTCGCCGAGTACTTCGCCCGATACAAGGATGTCCTGCCCGACCCGGACCGGCCGACCCCCGGCTTCAAGGTCCCCCGGAAGGTCAAGGCCGAGTTCCTCGGGCTCGACGCCAACACCCTGGCCAAGAAGATCCGGGCCCAGATCCCCGAGGACGAGCTGAAGGCTTATTACGAGACCCGGAAGAAAGAGCCGGAGTTCTTGATGGACCGCGAGCTGCCGGTCGACCTCTTCATGGGCGCCCCCGAGCTGACCCCGCCCCGCTACCTGCCGCTCTCGGAGATCCGCGAGAGCTTGCTGGAGACCCTCGCCCGCGACAAGGCGAACGAGCAGGCCCAGGACACCTTCGCGACGATCAACGAGCAGTTCATCGACAAGTTCGCCGAGCTGTACGACACGATCCAGGGCGACATTGAGGACGCCCGGAAGGACGGGCTCTCGACCGAGGGGATGACCCTGCCCAAGCCGAACGACCTCGCCGGCGTGGCCAAGAAGGACGACCTGACCCACGAGATCACCCCCCTGATGGACCGGCTCGACGCCGAGACCGCCGGGCGAATCTCGCTGGCCCGGGTCGGCTCGGGGATGTCGAGCAACTCGCGGACGTTCGTCGACGTGGTCTTCGACCCCAAAACCCGGCTCTACGAGGGGTTCGAGCTGTCCAGCCCGCTCGGCGAGCGTTACCTCGTCCGCAAGGTCGCCGACGAGCCTGCCCACCTCGCCGACCTCGACGAAGTCCGCGAGGAAGTCGTCCTCGCCTGGAAGCGTGAGAAGGCCCGGGAACTGGCAAGGAAGGTCGCCGACGACCTCGCCGCCAAGGTCAAGTCGCAGGGCGGCCAGCTCAAGGACCTGACCGTCGACGGCAAGCCGGTGATCGCGATCGAGTCGGTCACCAAGCTCAAGCCGGGGATGCCGGTCCCCTCGCAGTCCGGCGGGCAGTTCCGCTTCGACCGCGGCCCGGCTACGCCGACCGACCTCCCCGAGATCCGCCAGGCCGGCCAGCCCCTGATTAACTCCCTCTTCGCCCTCAAGCCGGGCGAGGTTGAGGTCCGGCCCGACCTCCCCGAGGCCAACTATTACGTCCTGACCCTGGAGAAGCGTGACCCGGTCAGCTTCTCCGCCCTGATGGGCCCCAACGGCTCGCTCGCCGGCTACAAGCGCGAGACCCAGGAGGCGATGTACCGCAAGGCCTACGGCGAGGGGATGTCCAGGCTCCGCGAGCAGGCCGGCTACAAGCCCGAGGATTACCCCTCCGAGGACCAGCAAGAGCGCGAAGTCAACCGGGAAGGCTGACCCATCACTCGCCGGACAGTAATCGCGGAGGGCCCGGGCAGCCTCGTGCCCGAGCCCTCCGGCCGATTTTCGCGGGTATCATTCACCGCGCCCTGAAGCCATCCAACGTCATTGTCGTCAACGGCCGCCGTCCGGTCCTGCTCGACCTCGGCCTGGACATCGGCGACGATGCCGGCCGGTTTGAACGGGGGGATTGAAGCAGTTTCGAGTGGGTGTGCTGGTTGACGGATTGGTCCCGTAGCCGCTATGGCCGAACCACCCCAGGATGTCGCCCGGCCGCACCGCCCGAAAGGCGTCGCCCATCACCTCGATCAGCCCATCCACCGTCCGCGCCTAGGCCGAGCGTAACCACGCCTTGAGCTTGGAGAAGAGCCGCTCGATCGGGTTGAGGTCAGGGTTGTAGGCCGGCAGAGATCGCGTCTCGGCCTCGGTCAGCCGGGCTGCCTCGGCGGACTCGTGGCCGGCCAGGTTGGCCATGACCAAGGTGTCCCCCGGCTTCAGCGTCGGGGACAGACACTCGCCGATGAAGGTCTCAAAGGCCGCCGAGTCGGACCTGGCCCCGACGCTTGCCAATCAGCTGGCTTTCCCGGACCAGCCCCGGGGGGCGAACTATGTCAAGGATGAGTGGCGCGACCGGGTCAAAAAAGCGACTTCGCTCGACGACTCCGACTCATTGAACTCTATGAGGAAGGAATCGATCATGGCGATCCGGTTGCGGCGGGCGTTGCTCTGTGTCTAGAGCCCGATCGGGGCCGTCCCCGACGGCGGTCTGCACAACTTTCCCCCCCCCCTAAGGATGCGAGGACCAGTTCCCGTTCGGCCCCGACCGTCAAGGGCGGGGCGGGGCGACGTCGCCGATGATGGCCTCCAGCCTGGCGAAATCAATCGGCTTGGTGAGGTGCGCGGCGAAGCCGGCGAGGAGGCTCGCCCGGATGTCCTCGTCCATGCCATACCCGGTCAGGGCGATCGCCGGGACCGGCCCCCGGAGGGCCACCACCCGCCGGATCAGATCCAGGCCCGAGCCGTCGGGCAGGCCGAGGTCGCTGATCACGAGATCGAACGGCTCGGCTTCGGCCGCCTCGATGGCCGAGGCCAAGGTGTCGGCCGCCGCCACTCGGTGGCCCAGCTCGCCCAGGAGCCTGGCGAGCAGCCGAAGGGTGGTCGGCTCGTCCTCCACGGCCAGGATCCTCAGCGGGCGGGAGGGATGGACGGCCGACCCGAAGGGCGGTGCCTTCGGAGCGGGGGCCGACCGGGCTTCGGGCTCGGGTAGGGCCCCCAGGGTGACCCGAAAGGTCGAGCCCCGGCCCCGTCCCCGGCTCTCGGCGGCGATCGCCCCGCCATGCGCCTCGACGATCCCCTTGCAGATCGCCAGCCCGAGCCCGAGCCCTCCGAACTGGCGGGTGATCGTCGACTCCCCCTGCTGGAACGGGTCGAAGACGACGGGAAGGATCTCCGACTCCATGCCGAT
>JAABUK010007811.1_pt1 | contig 15289 bp, 17 predicted proteins | sample 5559141 | NCBI WGS metagenome assembly JAABUK01 (sample SAMN10711869, study PRJNA513367) | rock metagenome | isolation source: Antarctica rocks | place: Antarctica: Victoria Land, Pudding Butte nord | collected 2016-01-03
AAACTTGATTGTGCAATCCTCAAGGGCGTGCTGACTCAGGATGCAGCCACAAATGGGATTCACAATGTACATTGCAATCTCCAGCAATGCAATGGTCCAGACCTAAACTTATGATGCAAGCTGTATATTCCTCGCTCCTCGTAGGTCTCTGTCCATTTTCACGTGGCACGTCTCACATTCGACCACACTCGAAGAACCCACGTTCTGTATGTGTCCGCAATGGCTATAAGTCTTGCTTGTATACTCCTCTCCCACCTCGAGGACCTTACACCCTTTCTGAAATGCTATGAAACTTCAGACGTTGACGAAATCGGTAATGAGAAAGACATGTCATGTCTCGTACTACCTTTCTGGCAATCCGCCTTTGGCCCCTCCGCACCATTCTGGATGTTTCGAACGTTGGTATCACGATGGTGTCGAAGTGCGAACAGAGAAAATTCGCAGCTTTGTAATGAAGATCGTCAACTGCATTTTTCAGTCGTTGCCAAGAACGTGTCAAGGCTCTTCTGTATCTGAACCGCCTCGATTGAAGACGGTTTGAAGACGACAGTCCAGACAAGACATCTATCTGCAGTTGAAGCTTGTGAAGTTGTGTCATTTCTCTATCACAGATCTTGTAAGCTGTTCCAGGAGTTGGAGAATACACTGTTTGGAAAGTTCTGACACCCGGGTCTAGAAAAGCGATCTTGCCCTCTTGGCTCTCGAGGGCGTCTATGCTAATTTTGACAGGTACCAGGAGATAAAATCTCCCCATCGCATCCATCTGAAGCCGACAGTCGTGTTCGACAACAGGACAGTCTTTGACCTTGAGAACGTCTCTCGGGACAGACGGGTAAATTTTCATCTGCTTGTGGTCGATGTTCTTGATGGCAGCTTTGGGAATCAGAATACTGCTCTCGCCGCCCTTGCGACTTCTGAAGTGCATGCTGAATGGAACACCTTTGGCAGCTTGCGTCTTGATGTTGGTCGAAAACTCCTTGACGACAGCTTCCCTGACATGTGTAGGGGTTTTACAGGTCCATAACATCTTGTTCAGTATGTTATCTTTCTTTTTGATCACGTATTGCTTTCTGAGCCACATCCAATTCGGCGTCGGTAGTTGCTTCTTGTTGAATGCCTCTACGAGCTGATTGTGTAAAGCCCTGCAGCTGCCCATCCATTCTTTGAGAATCGGGACGTCTTGAGGATTCACGTTCAGCCTCACTTTCCGGACTTTTAATTTTGTACTTTCGCTTTCCGTTAAGTCGACAGGCGAATACTTGGGTGATGGCGAGAAGGTCTTCAGCAAGTTCTTGTTGTGGGGCGCCCAACGTCTGATCGAGAACCACGAGTTTGACGCCATGGGTCTTAAGGATCCAGTGAAACAGTTCGAAAGCGAATCTACACAGTCTGTCTCTGTGGGCAACCACCACTTCCGAGACGTTTCCTTTGAAGACCTGTTCCAGAATCCGACGGAGGCTCTTGCGTTTGAAGTTGATGCCACTGCCGATGTCAGAGACGACAGTGTGGTCAGGGTACTTCTCGGACATGAAGGCACATTGACGTTTGAGGTCATCCTTCTGACCGTGGGAGGAGACCCTACAGTAACAGTATTTGGTTCCGGTATCGTCGGGTTTCGAGAAATAGGAATCGATGTCATAGAGTCTCGTACCCCCAGGGGACCGTATGCTTGTAATGATCCCCTGATCCGCCCATCTGCTGAAGGTCTTGTTTTCTCATATCCCCACTCCCACTACCTGGTACGGCACTCCATCGTAACGCAGTTTGATGGAAGTACAACTCAATCAGAATGGCGAATTCTACTGTAGGCATTCAGCCTGTGGAGGGTGCGTGGGCATCTGGGCTGGTGCACAGCCTATTATTACAGAATACTTGGCTAGAAAAGCCAATTTTCTCCATGGTTCGGAGTAAGTCTGCAGACAGCTTCTGAGTCAACAAAATTGCGCCCATCACAATCATTACAAGGGAAGATCACAATCAGCATCGCAAACAAAATTACAAGGAGTCACGGCAGCATCCAGAACCTTAAGGACCCTCCCCTGATACAATTATGAGTGAAAGTTGCAACCGGATCGTGTGATTCTTATTACAAACAAATGTGGCAATGTAACTCAGTCAGCAGTGTTTATGTGTGCTGAGAGACGTGACACCAGCTTGCGCCTTGATTTGTTTCTTTTACCCTGTACAAATTGCATTTCACACCACTTTGACCTTTCTGTCTGCACCATATGATGAACATGCGCTACCAGCATTTTTCCTTTGCCATTCCACATATAGTAATGTTGTTTTATGATTGTATAATTCAAAGTCGGCTTCACTTTATATACACATGTCATAATTCACAAGTTCATTTGTACAACTGGCAATATAACGAATCAATTGTAATAAATGCAAACTTAGCAATGACTTTCATGTGAATCTCCCTCTGAATGGAGATCAGCAACGTTGTTCGTTTCCGAGTTGGAGCCTAACGAATAAAATTATCCAAGCTGGGTACTAGAAGGCACAACTCCATGGCAAAGACTGTGGACCCTGTGATAAGCGCTGTGCTAAGAACTGATCGGCTCAGTGAAGAGACACGAACAGGGTACTCTAAAAGGCTCGCACTTATTGCAGCGGCTGCTGGCAATAACCCATTGACCCCTGTCTTGGCCCAACATCCAGACAAAGTGCTTGGTTGGATTCTGAAAAACTACCAGGAAATTGGGACGCAAAGAACGATGATTGTCGCAATCCTTGGAGCATACAAAATCTTGAATCTGAAAGTGAAAGAGATGGGGAGCTATGAGATGTACTTGAAAGAATATGAAAAGCTGGATGGCGTACTTCGTGACCGAGCAAAAGATAATGTTCCGACAGACAGGCAGCGCGCAGGGTTTGTAAGTTATCCTGAACTGCAACGCGTCAGAAAAAGGCTCCCTGTGGGTTCCAAGAAACGACTACTTCTCAGTTGTTATGGGGGCTGTATACCCCCTCTTAGAAATGATCTTCATGCATGTGCTATAAGGAAACTGGAGTGTGATAACGAATCCGCAAGACAAGCCCTTTTGCAGCAGATTACTCCCAATGAAATCTTGCTTCCTTATGATAGAAAAACACCGGGTGTTCTCATTTTGAGGGAGTTCCAAACACAAAATCGCGAAAACCCAAAACTTTATAGCCGTTCACTGGGCGATAAACTCACAACTGAGCTCAGGGCGTCGCTCAAGGACCACCCTAGACAATATTTATTTGTAGAGAGCAGAAGTGGCAGACCTTATACCCACAGTGGATTCGCCATGTGGGCCCGCCGCACCTTGCAGAGCTTATTTGGCAAGCCTTGCACCTTGACTTTGTTACGACACGGTTACATTAGCCATATGCTAGCGTTTGGTCAGCTGTCTATCCGAGATAGAGAACAGCTAGCAAAAGAGATGTGTCACAGTCCGACTACTCAAATGCAGTATCAGTGGATTGCTCAAGAGCCTGATGCAAGGATTATAGACATATGACATCTAGCACAGGTCAGATAAAGCCTCTTATGCATTTTGAAGGAATGACCAGGCAAGGGTGTGGTCATGTGAATACACAGCCTTGACGCATGCCCCATGCCATTACCACATAGCCCTACCCCCAAGGTTTGGACCACACTTTGGATGTAGCACAGTTGCCAGACGCCAATCTATAGGATGTCAACGTCAAAATTTAGATCACAGTCCCTGATATATGAACATCTGCACACATTCAGCACCCCTGCTATCTGTCAGCTCAGCTGAACCTTTAAGCTAAGCTGCAATCTGATCGCTGCACTTTGAACTGTCCACTCTGCAATCTGTCGGCTTTGGCTGCAACTGGTCAGCTTAGCTGCAGCTTGTCAGCACGGCTGCCACGTTCCCAGTCAGCTCAAAAATGTCAAGCTAAAGTGAACACCTTTCAGCCCCGCTGGACTTTTCAGCCCAATTTCTGCATGCTGGACTGCCCTGCTGCCTGTTGTTGACTGCTGTGTTGCTTTCACTGCATCCTTTACTGCTGTTTTTTGACCGTCTTTCTGCTGTTGTTTGACTGGCCTTTTACTCTTCTGCCTTTTCCTTCCTCTCTTGACTGCCATGCCTTACTGCCTTTCCTATACTGCCCTTGGCTCCATTTTATTGCCCTGTGACTGCCGCTCTGCCCTTCCTCCACTGCTCTACAGGACTGTGCAGATGCCTCAGGAGCGTCTGAAGTCTGTTTTTAGGATGGTGTGTGCTTGTTTGGAGTGGCGATCCACCAATAACGCATGTTAACCAGACTGGATCTACTTGAATTCTCTAAATTGCTCTTTCTGCAGTCAGTTGGCTCGCCTGCAATCTGTCACCTCCTTTGCAGCTCTGCCCTCATTATGTCAGTCCAGCTGTTATTCACAACTTGTGTTACACTTTGTGACAGGGCTGTGTTATGTCACTGATGTAGCGCACAACAGGAACGCTGCTTCACGCTTCGACTATGTACAGGCAGACAAGCTGTGTAACAATCTTTTTGCAAGTTCACCGCCGTTGCAAGTGACCACAGCGCTAGTTTGACATTGCCGAACACAGTATTGCTGTCACAGTGAAGGGTGAGTGAAAGCACAGCTCAGACATTCAAGCTGTGCCACCCACCGACAATGTAGGAGGCGATACCCTGGCAGGTCCAAGGTTTGTGGCAAAACAAGACATCTACAAATTGCAGTATCCATGTTTGGCAGCAAAGCAGCAGATCGCCAACAAGAGGCGCTGCACAAGGAGTCACCAAAGGCCTGCTGCTTGCACAAGCTCTCCTCTGACTGAGGTGGAGGCTGTGCAATCAGCAAACCTTTCCTTTCAGTGCAGTAAGTTGCAGTGGCACACACTGCAGCCTACCCACCTGTCCATAGCATGTGCCAGAAAAACTGGCAAAAGCTTGCCCTCCCTTTGCCTTTGACTTTGACGTTGACTGCGTCAGCCTTGCCAGTATTTTGTCTGTCTCAGTTTGAAATTTTGAAAGAACCCTACACCCCGGAAGAAGAAGTTTTAGGTTTGAGCTGCAGCCATGCAGTACCTGTCGCTGAGTTGAGTCACGCTGCGTGAGCAGTTAGCATACCATTGAGATGCACATGCCAGGCAATGCTATCTTGTGTAGCACAAATTGTGACTTGAGCTGTACCATTGTCAGACTTGACAAAACTCAAAACGCACACGCGCTGCACTATAATGTGCCTACTTATGTTTCCATGCTGAAGCTGCTGTGTTGATGAGTATGTTTGGGATTAAACTTCACCATATCATCGGGAACACCATGCTGACTCACTGTGATATGAAGTGTGTGGATTGTAAGGCACATTCTACTTTCTAGCAATGCATATGTCCTGATCAGGACTTGTAAAGCTGTACAGTAAACGATGCCAACGTGGGATTACTTGATTAGTTGGGGGGACCACATTGATTCCCTTGGTCATGTCGCCCAGGTCATACTGCGCGTTCTTAAGAACATCACCGGCAGTCATCAACAAAATTGGCTTTCTCGAGTCGCGAGGCAGCGCGGGAGCTCCTTGGAGCCAGCTTGGACCTAATACAAGAACGGGTAGGACCCGCGACTGCAAAAGGTGCGTGTGCGCTGATCAGTCGTTACCGGCTTGAGCAGGCCAACGTCCAGCACGGCGGCTAGACCTGTAGCCGCTACGATTAGTATGCATAGCATACCACTGTTACCCTCACGATGTTGCTTGGTGTTACGGTGTTGCTGGTTGCTACTGCAGAGTACGACAACACCGAACAACCCTGCCTGTCCCTAAGCTGCTTTGCTGTTCTTTGGGGTGTAAAGCACGGCATTTCGCTGCAGGCTTCGTGATGGTGTTCAAGGCAGCGTCAGTGTTGTTGCTAGTCTCGCTGGCAGGTGCAGTGGCCAGCGAGCCAACAGGTGAACACCACATCAGCCTATGCTATCACTAGTGCAACAAAGTTATCGGTAATTGACTGGGCCCAGGCAGGCAGGGCTTGATTGCCAGCGAAAAGTAGCCTGCGCCTGAATGACCTTGTAACGTTTGCGCGTTTGCAACGATTAGCGAGCAATTTGCAGCCCGACGCTCTTTTGTGGCTTGCCGGTAAAGGAGCGGCAGAGCACAGCGCACCAGTCGGGGCGCCAGCCGAATCGATCAATTTTGTGGCGCTGGATCGTCAACAGCAGACACTAGGCGCTGGGTCTCCCACGCCTGGGCCCGCCCAACAGCAGGGCCCGCCCAACAGCAGGTTTCAACGTGTGTTCGCAGTCTTTGGCGGTGAGTCAACCCGTCGTGGTCAAGGGTCTGGTGCTAAGGTTAAGGGGTACCTACTCCTTCCAGCATCTGCAGTACCTGTGTCTTGCATGGCCACCCAGAAACATTACAAGTGGCTTGCTAATCCCTGGTAGCTTGAGTCTGCTGCCAATCCCATCCCCTGAGCAAACCTTGATAAGGTTGTCGTAAGACTCTGCATCGCGCAACCAGCCTGGTTGATGTGACAAGTATGACTGCAAGCTGCTTGTTTCTTATGCAAGCATGACTACCTTTTGCTCTGATACTAAAACCAGGTGTCTGCAGATTGGGGTCGCCAAGGTGGTGATGGCTCCCAGTTCTACCAGGGCAAAATTTACCGGGAAAATGCCAAAGGTGCTTGCCCAGAGACGCCGCAGACACCCTTTTTTGTCACCCTGTCAGGTGACGTCAGGACTGACCCCCTGGGTGGGGGTAAGGACTCTCCATGTGTGGTGGCTGCCTGTGGCAACTTGACCGACCCTACCGATGGCAGCATCTCGTCCCAGCAAGAGGAGTGCATCGGTAAGATGGGTCATTACATGAACAGTTGCCTGCCTTTGGCTTAGGTGTCCTACAGCAGACGTTCTCAGCAGGGGACCACATTGCTCAGTGCTCTATCTGCCTATGGACGACCTTGTTTGTGGCAGCTTGGATGACCTACAGCACCTCCTCGTATATGCAAGTGCACCACTATTTGTCAGCTTTAATTATTGGGGTGTGCAATTGTCTAGTATATGTTGTGGGGATGTACTGGTGTGCATGTTTCAGAGCGCTTTAGTCCTTGTTTGTCAAAGCTAATTTATTTACAAAATATCTATGTAAGATGTGAATATAGTGAATGCATTGCAATGGAGTCCTGCACCAGTGTGAGTGTGTTGGAAACATCGTGACTGCTTTTGATTTCAAGCTCGCATGCAAATCAGCTTGTATTGTGCGCATGTCAGCATGCTGCTGACATGATACAGCCTTTACGCAACATGTTCGTGACAGCAGACTGGTGGGTCCCTCACCACTCCTGATTTTCAGTAGGCACCTGGTTTTGTGCCTGCAGGTACCATCCAGCAGTACCAAGCAGCCACCCTGCTGAACAACACGTGCGCAGCGCGCGGTGGATGCGAGTTCATCATCAACACATCAGGTATGGTTCAATCAGAGCATACCATGTGAACTCTGCAGTGCTACTTGCAGTACTGTCCTGCCGGCGGCCTCATATGTGAGCACTTGTATGTTACAGCAGTTTATGCTGTGGTTGCTTGTGCATGTTGCTGCGGCGTTTAAAAGGATCTCTATCAGCTTATTATGTCACTTGATGAGGGTTCTCAGGCTCACTGTCATGGAATGATGGTCTGCTTACCAACCATGCAACTGCAAGGGTACCCTGCATGCACATTTAGCTGGCTCGAGACCATATTTTGGTGCTGCAGACAACTTTTACACAAATGGCTGCAACTCCACCACTGGAGATCAGGGAGGCAATTGTGCTGAACGATTCCAGGAGGCCTGGACCAACATGTACCAGATCCCAGCTATGAGTGCTATCAATGGGCTGACCTGGTATGGCAGCTTGGGCAACCATGACATGCTAGGTAGGCTTTCTTGAGACTCTGACCAGGCTGGTCTGCTCAGCAAAGCTTATGGGGCAAATGGGAAAGGGAGACTCAGTCTGCATGCAGCGCAGGTCCACACAGGCTATGCATGCTCCACCTGCCGTTTCATGAGGTCAAAGTGGTGCTGCTGCAGGTGGCACTGAGGGTGTAAATGCACAGATCGCCTTTAGTCAACTGGACAGCAGGTAAGCTATTCTGCGTTCTTGACCTTGTCATGGCTGTTTCCGCAGTCGTCTTGGGAATTAAAGTGCGTCAAAGTCGAGTTGTGTTACAGCCACCAGTCACATTTTGCTGTACTAGCAGCCTACTTGAAAACATAGAATTTGACACGGTAAGAACAGAACATAAGACATGTTTGTTGGTTTTGTCAGCACTTTGCCAATTTTCGAATTGCACATCCTGTAGTGGGAGCTACCTGACAGCACACGCGCACTTTCTGCGGCCATGCGAGCTGTCACTGGAGACATTGTCCGTGTGTATGCCATATCAGGACACAAGTGTCACCAGCATAGTGCCGCTCATCCATGTTGCTGAAAACACAGCTTCTTGTCTGTACCTTTAGGTGGTACCTGCCAGCCCGATACTATGCCACCACCATTGGCTCAGGCCCCACTGCCATCAACCTAGTTGTCTTCAACTCTGACCCTCTGATTGACGGCTACAAGGTGGTGTCCCCGAGCAACTCATATGGGCTGGTGGACGAGATGATTGACACGGAAAGTATTGAGCGGTGCATAGCATCTGCACATGCCTCCCATTGACCAGACCATGTTTTCAGATGTCATGCGCAATCTGAGACAGCAGTCGGTCATATGTGCTCACAGGCACACATTTACACAAACAAATTGGTCTTTCATCGAGTTTGTTGTCTATTCCATCATCTGTAATGCCAGGAATTACACAAGATCTGCTGGGGCAGCTAGCCTGAGTTGCTTAAAAGCAAACACCCCTGCCATTTGCGTCCAAATGATGCATTACATTTGCCGTGCTGTTGTACATGAATGCACATGCCTCACATCGAGCTTGCGTGCAGGTAGGTGTACGTCGGCCTTGCTTGCACTCGTCCATCAATTGAATGTGTGTTGACTTGTGCATCACCCCACGGTTTTTCACAAGTCAAGCGCTGACTTGAGACAGCGTGCAGTCGTATGAGCCCACAGCTATGCGTGCCCACAATTTACAGACAAATAGTATTTATGGTGTACGTCCAGCATCTGCAAAACCAGAATGCATGCATAATGTACTGCGGCGGCCAGCCTGAGTTGCGCTGAAGCAGAGTCCCTGTTATTTGTGCCTAGGCAATGCCTAGCATTTGCTGTTCTGTTGTACAAGGGTGCAGCAAGCTCATTGTGCTGCTGACGTGTGCAAACTTGAGGGTGCATTTCTCTGGTCTTTATGCTGCAGCAGCTGCGCTCTCAGTGTCTTCTGACAATGGTGATGATATTTTACAGGCCACAGATGCTGCGCGTACCCAGCAGCTGGACTTCATTGAGTCAGCGCTGCAGAAAGCTTCCTCCCTGCCAGGCTGGACTGTGCTGATGGGTCACCATCCAGCCTTCTCAGGCGATGAGTCGTACTTCATTGAGGACGACACTGGTCTGCCAGAATCCTCTGCTTGGGCAAGGGTAAGCACCACTGACCGTTGCATACGCAGAGGGCAAGGAGTCAAAAACTGGACTAGGATCCTACCAGTGTCCATGGAAGACTTCAATACTCGCTGTGCCCGGATAGGGCCAGTCTAGTACAGATTTTACAGAAAGTGTGCAGTTCACATGCATCGATCACTGAGTCATACATTGAGGACGATATTGGCCTGCCACAGTCTTCTAGGAGGTAGTGCTGCGACTAGCCCATTGTGCATTCACTGCTTGTGGTGCTGATGAGCCTTCATTCATGCTTCTCACATCATGTGGCATATGCTGTCTTCAAGGTGACATAGGTCTGGCGTTGTGCACGGGTGTGCGATATGGCAGCTCTTATGCACAGCTGTGTGGCATGCCTTGCGCACCTAATCCGCATTGCACATGCCCATGCTTGTGACCTACACATGGCGCATTGTCATAACCCTGAGCCTGAATGGCTTGCTACAGTTGGCCAATCTGACCAAGCGGTAGAAGCCTGTTGCAGCCCACATCATGGCTTGCGTTACATGCATTGTAACCCCACAATGTGTACTTGACTGAGATTTCATGATTGCAGTTGGCCAATCTGACCAAGCAATACAAGCCTGTGGCCATGTTTGCTGGTCACGACCACGTGGTTAGCTACATGTGGGATGACAACTTTGACACTGCCTTCTTCATTTCTGGGGCTGGTTCCTTCTCAGGTGGTTGCATGAAGACTTTTGAGGCAATATTCAGACTGTCATTTAAAAGGCACACCATGTTTGCAGCTATGTCTGATGGACCTGCATGCATGCATTGGCAGGTGCTGGCCCAAGGGCCAGGCAGACTGCAAATGTGCAAAAACAAGCTTGTATTCAAGTAGATACCACGGCATTTGTAGTGTTGATTTCTTGGCTGGGCACCTAATTAACCAAGTGTTAAACAACCAGGATTTTTCCAGGCACTGAATAATCAAATTTGGCTGATTTGGTGGATACCATTTTGCAGAGCCCAATGATGGCGGCTGGAATATGTCTAGCAACAGCGCCAAGACAGGCAAGCCCTACCTGAAGTACAGCAATGTCAAGATGCAGGGAGGCGCAAGTCATGTGGGCAACATCATCTGCACTGTGACTGACACTGTTTTCAAGGTAAGCTGCCCACATTGTGTAGGCATGCTTGGCTGCCATCATGCATGCGTTCATCTTAGAAGGCATGTACTAGCAGCAGAATGCCTGTTCAGTCCATGATCACCACTATGTATCTGCCCAACTTCACAGATGCTTTGGACATGTCTGTCCCACATTTAGTCCGAGGGATGCTGGTTCTGTGTGCTTCAAACGTACTGTTGACTTGCGACCGCTGATGGATGAAGTGCATTGCAGACCGAGATTTTTTCTGGAGACACTGGTGTCGATCCGCAATGGACCACATCATGCACTCGCAACTCCAGCAGCGGCTACACCTGTATGGGTGTGCCTGGTACAGTTGCTCAGCCAAATTATGCGCCTTTTGGGAATTCAACCATGATGAACGGAGCTCCTGTTGCCACAAGCTAAAGCTGAACATGTGCCCATGGTTGCACTGGCTGCAAAGCTATCACAGCATGAAAAATTGCTGGGCCTGGTCTTGATACTGTATACAGGACCAGACCCTTCTTTGAAGCAATCAAAGCAATGCAACTACCTGCGTCCCTAATGTTCTTCTGCAGTGCAATTTCAAGATACTGTGCACTGCAACTCCGCAGCATACGCTGCCGTAGCACTTTGCAAATTCACTGCGGCACTGCACGGTCGTGCGGCATTGCAATGGTGCCAATCGATGCATCTCGATGAGCAGGTCACGGTTTTTTCCCCACAAATTTGCACAGACGTTCGTTTTATTCTGGCACTGTTGCCAAGCCCAAGCACATCGTCGCTGCCCATGTTTACATGGGGATCACTTGCAACGGTACCATTGGCCTCAGATTTGTGACTGGCACTCACGAGTGACAACTGCAGACTTACTCTAAGCAATGGCCGCATGCCAGTTGCTATGCGCTGATGTCCACGTCATTTTGCTGTCAGCAATGCATAACAAAGACTGTGCGCCAGAGCTTGCATAGTGCACTCATTGCGACGTGTATACCCACAGCTTGACCTGTAAATTCTGATCATATCAGATCCATTATAGAGATTGCTGTCCGCAGCTGTACCTTACAATCCGCAGCAGACAAGCAAGCATGAGTCAGCACACCCGTGAACATTTTGTCAAGTTCGGAAGTCATGGCTTTAAATTCCTGCTCTCCCACACCCCAAGTATTTCGAAAAGCCACTGCTGCGCAGTCAGCAGGCTGCTGTCCTGAAGTCCCAAGGGCAACCACTCTGGCAGTTCTTTTTTCAGGTACAGTAGATCGCACTAATGTGTAGCTTGTGCAAGTTACAGCATATACCACAGAAGCTGGTTGCACTGGCTCCCTATCTGGGAAATCCTGTCCAAGCAGCTGGCCTTTGGTCTTTTTTGTGCAATGGCCCTCAGCTTGTATGGTAGTCCGCTGCCTTTCGTCACCAAAGGCTTGCTGCTTGCACAAACTGTTCCCAGATTGAGAAAGAGGCAGTGCAACCAGCAAAGCTTTGTTCTCAGTGCAACAAGTTGTAGTGGCACACCCCGCACAGTACCTACCAGTCCATGGCCTGCGCAGAAAAAAATGCCAGCGTCTGCCCTCCCTTTGCCCTTTGACTTAGACTTCCGACTTCGACTTAGACTTAGACTTAGACTTAGACTTAGACTTAGACTTAGACTTAGACTTAGACTTAGACTTGGACGGCGGAGGGCTGAGGGCGTCAGCCTATTTGCTATTGTTTTGCCTGTTCGAAATTTTGAATACAACCTAGGAAGAAGACTTCAGGGTTGGCACGTGGTCATGCAGTTTCTGGCACATGTCAGCAGTCATAATGTAGGAACATTGTGAGACGGCATTCAAGACTCACATGTCAAGGCATGCAAACAAGCGGGCAAAACACATGCATCAAGCTGTAGCGGTAATCATGTAACATTGCATGCTGCAGTTAAGACGACATACAGCCGTTTGCATGAATGCAGTGGCAAGCAAATGTCATGTAGTCACAGAGGCATGCCTTGTGGTCACATGTGTTGCATCAATGTGATCAGCAACCTGTTCCCATTGCAAACAGACTGAAAAAATTCACAAATTAATTGTCAAGTAGACTGAGGTCAGGTTACAGAGGTTGACTACTGCACAGCAGGTCATCAGTGAATCACATGGGCTGCTCAGCAGACTGTGCAACAGTACTGTAATTATGTGCTGAAAGCATCTGAAAATTAACCACTTTCCTATGTAGTCACCATTCAATGCGATGACCCGCTCCATTCTGGCTTTCATAGCCATGTTGATGGGCTTTCATAGCCATGTTGATGGGCGTTTTAGGTGGAGGTGCATTGTCTTGCTGCATCTGCCAATTGCCAGCCCACTTCCCAGCATTCTGGAACAGTTTGTTGCCCTCTGGGATGAAATGATCATGCAACACATCAGTGTACTCATCCTGAGCTACCCCAGTGTGAGGGCGCTTAGTCTTGGGATTGATGTGTTTGCTGACTTGCTTGTATGTTCCAGTCACAAACCTGAGGCTGGTGGCGCCATGGTAGCTTATGCCCATGTACACATGGGCAGAAATGCTGTGCTTGGGCTTGGCAACAACCCCACTTGTGGCTGGTGTGCACCATCTGCCAGCAGGTTTGCCCATGGCATGCAATCTGAAGTACTTGCTGTCAGTGATCATTACTCGGCACCATGAGCAATTCTCTCTCCTGAGGGCTGCCTTGGCAAACTTAACCCTGGCCAGCTTCTGCTTGGCTGTGAGCATCGGCATAACCTTTGCTTTCAGGTGCTGCAGCCTTTTCCTTTTCAGAAGACGGGTGACGGTGCTGGGGCTCAATTTTAGGCCAAATGCTTGCTGAGTTTTGGCTGCTATATCAGCAGCACTGGTGCATTCTGGGAGCTGAGCTGCCATGCAGATAGTACTTCTGTGCTGCAGCATCTGCTTTCTGAGGCCTGCCTGATCTGGGCATGTCATTTATGCTACCTGACTGCTGGTGTCTTGCCACCCATCTGTTGACGAATTTCCTGTCGCAGCCAATTTGCTTGCCAATCTTGGAAGCAGACCAACTCTGATTGTGCTGCTTGCAATGAACAACTTTCAGACGGAGCTCTTGAGCATGTGTGATGTGTTGCTGCTTCACCATGTTTGGTTGCAGCCTGCAGGAGACAAAATGATTGTACCAGGTGCATCCTCTGGGAGCAGCTGACCACTGCAGCTTACTGTGAATCTTTCTGTCGGACTGCTGCGCACATCAAGGCAAGAGAAAATGTGAAAGTGCATGCAGCAGTGCGCCTTGACATTAGGAAGACAACACAGCGAAGAGAAAGCTTGCCTCGATGCGCTACACAAACCACCTGATCACAGCGCTACAGCTTTATTCAGAACTTCTGTTACACTTTGTGAGTGGGTGGTGTTGTATCACTGATGTAGCGCACAACAGGAATGCTGCTTCACGCTTCGACTAAGGACAGGCAAACAAGCTGTGTAACGATCTTTCTGCGAGTTCACCGCCGTTGCAAGTGACCGCAGCGCTAGTTTGACATTGCTGAACACAGTACTGCTGTCACAGTGAAGGGTGACTGAACACAGCCCAGACTTCCAGGCTGAGCAACGCACAGCTGAGGTAGGAAACGATACCCTGGGAGGCCCAAGGTTTGTGGCAAAACATGACAGCTACAAGTCGCAGGATTTGCAGCAAGGCAGCATATCGCAAGCAAGAGGCAATGCACAAGAGGTCACCAAAGGCCTGCTGCTTGCACAAGCTCTCCTCTGACTAAGGAAGAGGCTGTGCAATCAGCAAAACTTTGCTTTCAGTGCAACAAGTTGCAGTGGCACACACATCATCTTACCTACCTAATCACAGCCTGTGCCCTAGAAAATGGCAAGAGTTTGCCCTCCCTTTGCCTTTTGACTTTGGCTAGTATTTTGTCTGTCTCAGTTTGAAATCTGGAAGTTCGAATGAACCCTAGGCCTCGTAAGCAGCTGCTCTAGGTTTGAGCTGCAGCCATGCAGTACCTGTCACTCAGTTGAGTCATGCTGCGTGAGCAGTTCTAGTGTCCATTAAGATGCACATGCCTGGCAATGCTATCGCGATTCACATATATTATGAACAAACCTGTAAATTGGCGAGCAGGAGCGCATTGAGCTCGTCTAGATTCATAGTTCTGCACAATAGTCACGATTTTGGTCAGAGCTTGCGTCGTGATGCATTCCGACTTTTTCTCAATCTCAGTCTGACACTCATCGGGACTTGAAATACGATCTTGAGATACGACTGAAAATAAGTCGCAACAGGTACTATAACTTGAGGCGGACTGCATATTGCTTAAACACGTGTTGTCCGCCCAACATCAGCTCACAGCAGAGCACTGTTGGAGCGTGCAGCCGCAACAGGTCAAGAAAGCTTGGCGTAACAGCTCTGTGGGCTGCTCTGCAACCGTGAAAAGCCATCTTGTGCTAGTGCTGTCAAGTAGAAGCAAGGCTGTGCATCCAACTGTCCTTGCTGACTTCTGTTAGCTGAAGCAACACCAGTCACAGCAATGCGTGCAAGTTTGCTCTGGAACCATGACACTGTAGATTAGCAAATTTGTTCATTTCAATGCTTTATGGGTTGGCTATGTGTCCCTGTGGCGCCGTGTTAGCTGCTTCGTTGCGGCTGACAACTACAACTTGCTGTGCCTCCGTGACCTCAATCTCTTGCTCACCTCTAAATTT
>JAABUK010007813.1_pt1 | contig 15287 bp, 15 predicted proteins | sample 5559141 | NCBI WGS metagenome assembly JAABUK01 (sample SAMN10711869, study PRJNA513367) | rock metagenome | isolation source: Antarctica rocks | place: Antarctica: Victoria Land, Pudding Butte nord | collected 2016-01-03
ATGCTTGGCAACATCAATGGCCACCTCTGCAAGGAAGATCTGGCCACACTGCCACAGTAGGTCCTGATTAGGCAACCAGTGCCCGCTGTTGTCCATTTCTTCCACCTGATAGCAGATGAGATGAAAGCATCTCAGAGGCTGCCTGATTGACATGCAGATATGCACATCTGCCTACAAGTATACCTCCTTCCATTGTACATATACGAATGTACATAGATACTTATACACACACACACACACACATACACACGCACACACACACGCACACACACACACAGATATACTCACAGTCTGCAGAATTTGACAGACAGACTGACCAAAAGGTTTTGTTGATTGGTTTCTTGCTGGTCATGCTCCAGCAAGCATGCAAGCAGGCAGGGGGCCAGGGCTAATTTGGCAACGGCACTTGCATTTCTCACCAGTACAAACAGGAGGGAGATGAGGAGGTGGAAGCGCTCTACAACATCCTGACAGGCTAGCTTGAACAGTTTTGAACTGTCAAACCTCTTCATCACAGTTCCTGCACCACAAGCACGTCATACTTGCTCTGCAATTCAGAAGCCACTGTGCTCTTCCCTAAGCAGACTTTGGTTGAGATCTGACATTGTGCTTATTTCAAAATGTAAATCATCTGACTGTGACTCATTGGTGGGTCACAACAGGTACATGAAGCTGTTTCATTGGTGACAGCTTGCTCATAGAGGACATCACGCATCTTGACAGCTCATGCATCAGCAGCAGTTCCAGTTTTCACTTTTCCAATTTGCCACAGTCTGCAAGTAATGCCCTGCTTGAGCGTACCTTTGATTTCCACAAAGTTGGAAGCAATTAGCAGTGCAACCAAGGCGCTGCTTCGCTTGCTGTTCATGGCTACGCTGAAGGCCATGCCTTGGCACATGATGATGGTGCCATGCATGACGACAATCACCAGGGCTACCAGAGAATCTGAAACCAGATGCCTGAGCTGCCGCCTGTTGCAGAAAAACAGTGATACTACTGACGTGGTGATGCATCAACATGCTCAGATTACCCATGGGTGTATGCTGAGCCTGATGAGATGTCAGAACCTCCAATGCTGGTGTACATGTCTCCTGCTTGACTTGGTTGCTGTACGTCTCGGACATGTAACACAGCCCCGGTTACTCAGGCATACAGGGATGCTGAGCAGCACAAAAGCTACGTCGCTGCCACTTAGCCGCCTGCTGGCTTGTGTCATTTGCAACACACTAGCAGCCGTGTCAGCTGTTCGGTTGCTGATTGTAAAAGAGGACAGACCATGTTCATGCAGGGGAGGTGACAACAGCATTCAAATAAGGAGGCTGTACGTGCTGAAAATGCTGAAAATCAAGAGGCATTGCTGACCTGGTGTGGGAGGTGCTGTTGGCATACAGGGTGCATGTGCCTGACAACGCCTCCAAGGTGTCCACTCCAAAAGAGCACAGGATCTGCACACTGGACACAGCTCAACTCCACAGCAGAGCTGTTCACAGTAACTTAATTAGTAACAGTAAGTAAGTGTAAGTAAGTTACTGTAGTCATGATTTCTGGAAGCCCATGCCCTGATTGGTAAGCTGTTTGGGCCGTACATGCACAATAGCGAATTTCCAGGATTGGCCTTAAAAGCAGATTCCTACAGAGGCACTGATTTGCAGAGCCTGATGAAATTGCCAAGTTTTTGACAGTCAAAATGCAGATACAGTACAGCAATACTCCCTGCTGACCAACAAGGCCTTGATGCACCTGTGAGGCGTCGGCGGGCAACAATACAAGTGCATGTCTTGCACATCAAGACATGCCAGCTGCATGTGCAGACAATTTGATAGGGACATGCATTACTGGTAGGCCAGTCTTGGTCTGTAGTGCCTTGTTGGACAACCAGTCTTAGTCTGTTGACATCACACTAATGAACCGGTGCAGACAATTTGTCTGAAGTGGTCCCAGAGTGAGGGTGGATCAATAGATGCGCAGTGTCACCTTGTCAAACATCTCCACAGCATTGTAGATGCGTGACATTGGTCTGGACTAGATCCCAGAGTGAGTGTTGATCAATAGATGCGCAAAATCACCTTGTCAAACATCTCCACAGCAGTGTAGATGCGTGACATTGGTCTGAACTATTTCCCACAGTGGGTGTTGATCAGTACATGTGTGACATCACCTTGTCAAACATCTCTACAGCAGTGTAGATGACTTGCAGCTTCAGAAATTCCTGAGTCAAGTCCTTGATCCAAAAGTAGATGGCGCCTGCATTGAGGTGCTTCAGGAACAGCACTGTACAGGCAAAGATGCCGACGCAGATGATGTCAAACAGCTGGTCGCCTTTCAAGCTGCAGCCGCCTTTCCTGCCCAGCTGTCTGGCTAGGCAGCTGACAGCACGTGCAAAGCGCAGTGGGAGAAGAGTGAAGGTTGCCTACATCAGCAAGACGTTGGTCCCAGTGATGATGATGAGTAGATGTTGTCAATGCTTGCGTGATGTTATGTTGCATGCAGGGATGCAGGAAGCCACAGATGTTGTCTCACCATGAATGAATTGCAACAGAGGAGCAAGCCGTACCATAGCAAGCGTTCCAGCTGATATGGCACATAAGCTATCGCATTGTACCTACAATAAACAAACGGGATTGCATGAGTACTGAGCCTGTGTACCGTTGTCTCTGAACAGGTGCAACTTGATGAAATACCTCAGGACAGCTTTCCACAGTTGAGCACAGCAAATAGCAATCAAGCAGGGGTACTAGAGAAAGGTTACACTCTATCTCGCTCGGTCTGCCGGAAGATGACATCTGGTGTGGGGTATACAGCTTCAGGGTACAGCTCAGCTTGCAAGTACTGAGCGAAAGATTGAGGTTGGTCATCTGCACGACATGCACAGCGTGAGTTCCTGTCTGTCAAGACACCTGACCAAGGCAAGGCAAGGGTTTTACCAGGCTCCTGGGCTGAAAATGTTGGGTCTTGAGAAGGAAGACGTAAAGATGCGGCAAGACAGTCTGCAGATATGCTGTCAGTGAGTCCTGAAACACTAGATTTGCTGCTAGTGTTGCCTCAGCTATTACAAGCATCAGACCTTCAGTTGCAGGTCTGCTTTCTTGGAAAGACAGGGACATGTGAGGCCTTCTAGCTGTGCGCTTTAGTACATATTCAGCAGTGTGTCTGTCTTGTCTCAGAGAAGATTGCAGACTGGTAGCTTCAAGGACACTGGCAGGCTCAGCAGAGTTGCTTCGCAGAACAGCTGCCTCACTGATAGACTTGAGAGGAGGCTTGGCAAAGCTTGTGCTACTACCACTTGAACCATGTGCAAGTGCAGAGGGTTCCTCGCTGCTGTCAGGGCTTTCAAGATTGGCCTTAGCGCTTTTTCTTCTTCGGCGCTTGCTGGACTTGGAGTTTTCCAGTTCAGAAGTAGGCTCTGACTCTGTACGCAAAATGGCGAACCTGCCGCCAGATCCATCAAGGTCAGCCGTGTTGTGCATACCCTGGAGCATGTGAAACTTCGCGAGTCACAGATAATAACAGCTGTGCCGCCTGGAAGTGTGGGATCGTGTGATCAGTCAGATTGAAACAGGATTTGCTTCTTCGTTGTCACACATGGCTATCTGACTGTCGCAATCCTGCAAACGACGATAAGCAGGTCACGGTCATCAACATGTGACCTGCAATTGACAGAGTCAACTATAAGCTGCCGAAGCGGCTTCTGCATCAAAAGCTCAAGCCGTTCTTCTGCTTCAGCCAGCCAGCATATGATTGCAGCAAGGTGTTGCGCTGAGTGTTATTTCGACGGCCAAACAGACAACATATTCTAATTGATCGACGGCTGATCTGTACCTCTTACAAACTTTGCGCATCGTGCCTGCTGTGACTGGCAGTGTACCACGGTGCATCTGCCAGCATGGCGATGCTGAACTCCTTGTTTGGCAAAGGCAAGCAGCAAGTAGGTGACGTAGAGTTTTGGCATGGTCACGAGCGAGCAGGGTGGCTGATGAAGCAAGGTAATTACATGCAAATGCAACTTGCTAGGTCGAACCTGCGCTAGATGCCTACAGTTTTTTGTTGGGTGCAGGGGAGTTTATCAAGAGTTGGCGCAGGAGGTAGCTCAGTTCCAAGTGCACTAACACAGTGCTTCGTTGTTTGCTTTCGCTATGCTCAAGCTTCCATCTCACCAGAATCAGTACATATTCTGACTTGCAGATATTTTGTCCTGAAGCAGGGCAAGATTTTCTGGTTCAAATCCGATGTCATTACGCCTGTGAGTATGTGGCCTCATTAGCATGCCAACGAGCTGCTGCTTGTCCCAAACCCGTTGCTGATGTCCGTGCATTCATGTGTGCAGGACTCAGTTCCACGAGGAGTGATCGAGGTATCTTGTGTCTCCAGATGCAAATGCTCATTCAACTTTCCATGCTTACAACTTTTCATGCCTGTCAGCTTCTGCTTGCACCTTGTCTCCACGCTATGCATGCTCAGAGCACAGCCTCACAGCTGTAGTGTTTTGGCACAGCAGCTGTATGACTGCACAACTGTTGCGGAACTGGCACAACATGCCCAATTTCCGCAGGTCAACAAATGCCTGTCCATCAAAGGCGCAGAAGATGTCATCAACAAGCCTTTTGCCTTTGAGATCAGCACTACAGAGAACAGCATGTATTTTGTTGCAGACAAAGACAAGGTACACCTTCAAACCAAATTAGTTCTGGTAGCCATCATCAGATAGCCAGCCATTCATGCATTGTTTGCAACACCCAGCATAATGTGCATCCAAGCTATACCCACGTGATACACCAGACAGTAACAAGGCGCTGCCATGTCAATCTGCAGTCGCACGCAGCAATGCTGTCTATGCTCTTGGACTGTGCACAAGTCCCTGGTACAGCCTGATGCACTGAGACCTTAGCAATCAGACAGCTGCGGAAATCCAGCTGTGATTGTGTGTGATGTACCATCATTTGCGTTAATGCACACTGCCTGGATCAAGCAAGACTGCTCTCTGTCCTGCAGGAAAAAGAGGATTGGATAAACTCCATTGGCAGGGCCATAGTACGGCATTCCAAAAGGTATGATGCCAGAAAGTCTTGCTGATAACAGCAAAGTCTCTTACAGTTAGTTGCAGTACTGCTGCAAGTGCTGGCTGCCTAAAGTTGTCTTGCTTCTGCAGCATGCTGGATAATGACCAAGGGGACTATACCAACTCCATGTAGCATTGATGTGGTAGTTTGGGGCAACCACAAATGTCCAGGGCTCTTGCAGCTTCCAATGCCTCTGGAGGAGCTGCACAAGGGGCTCTCCTCTTGGCATCATTGTAGCAACATTAGTGTCTTTTGCTTGTGGGAGAGTTGAGTTTTCAAGACCTGCAAGAACATTGGGGAGCAGTTTGTGCACAGAGCAAGCAACTGGAACATGAGTTGAGCACAGACACACACCCATGCGTGACAGCTCCTGTCACAGCATTGCTGTCATCAATACCCAAATAACAGTCCCATTTTGCAACATCTGCTACTAATACTTGACATCTACCCTATACGCTTGTGTATGCTGTTGTGCCTTTTGTTTTCATACAACCAGTGGCGCCGGCAGATTGTGTGTCTGGACGATTTATTGAAAATGTACGACTCACACGAGTCCTAAGACAATGAATCACACTTCTGAAACTCAGAATGTAATTGACAGACCTGTAACTTACGTTAGTAACGCCTCCAGACCTTCTCATTGCTGCTAGCAGCTGCTGACCTTCTTGGTTGTACAGTCATGCCAACTTGGAGCTGTCACAAGTGTGTGTGCTTGGCACCTGGTGGTTTCACCGCCACGCTCAACCCTCTCTCACCGGACTTGCCAATTCACGTGGCAGCAATTCAAGCAGGGTTTCTCAAACCCTCTGTGCATGCAGAAGTTCTGTGCTGAGACGTTCGCAAAAGCGTACAGATCACGCCCGCTCACCCAAGATATTGACGCGACAACATCATTCGGTACGGCACACAGCGGGGCTCACCTTCTCAAGGTTGGTGAGGGCTCGTAGTTTTGCGTGCGTCAGGTGTCGCCAAGCATGATGCTGGCGAGCTTGCCAGCCCCTACCAGAGAATATGCGGCACCACAAGCTCCTGTCTCTGCTAGCACTGCCTTGATATCTCAAACTCGGAAAGAGCCTCCTCCTTATGGCTCACAAGAAAGAGCCAGGTATGTCCCACGGCGACAAGAGGATTTTGGGGATGGTGGAGCCTTTCCTGAGGTCCAGGTTGCCCAGTTCCCTCTGGACATGGGCAAAAAGGGTCAGCAGAGCGGTGTTGGCAGTAGCAGCGGCAAAGATACGACTCTGGCTGTCACTATGAATGCTGATGGCGAGGTTAACTATGACTCTATCCTGCGCCAAGGCCGTAACAAGGACAAGATCATATACTCAGATCACAAGTCCTTGGTTCCCAAAGTGGATGCCCTGCGAGAGGTGATCCTCAGCCCTGAATAACACTGCATTGCTTTTGCTGTGCCTGGCTTGTTCTTGGTGCGCAGCACTGCTCAGGCCAGCTTTTGTGCAGACTGACATGGTGCACCAAGTGCTGCTCATCACTGGCAATCATGCACAGCTGTTAGCTGCTGCAGACACATTGCCAGACCTGCAGAATTAGGATCATGCTAAGCTACTGCAATCTGTCACAGGGCAACTTTGAGAAGCCAGATGAGGAGGAGATCGAGCAGACTATGAAGGACACAGCAGCTGCTCTGAACCTGGTAGTCAGCAACAAGCTTCAAGCAGCACAGCCAAAGACTGTGCCAAAGCAGCCTGGCGCCCCCACCTTCATCAAGTACACCCCTAGCCAGCAGGGCCCTCAGTATGCTTCTGGTGCTCGAGAGCGCACCATCAAGATGCAGGACATGCCTGTTGACCCGATGGAGCCTCCCAAGTTCAGGCATAAGAAGGTAAAATCACCTCTTGCTGGTTGCAATCCATCTTTTGGTATGCCTCCTACATGGCTGTGTTCCTTTACAGACTGTATATATGCTACAATGCCCTCATGTGAAATGGGAAATATAAGATGTCCTATGTACCTTACATGACACTTTGCAACTTAGCTGTACAAAACAAAGACGCTCATTGTTGTGCACATCTGGTCTGCAGCAACGCTGTAGTCCATCTTGGGTGCTGACCGTGCCAGTGATCATCTGCACATGGTGGCTGCCTCTGCACCTCTGTCAATTCATCTGCAAATGGCAAATCATCAATCACATGCTGATTGACCCTACCTCCTACTCATGGGTCCCTGTGTCAACCAGTATGGCTCAACAATCTGCCTTTCACCGCCTGCAGGTGCCAAGGGGAGCAGGCTCCCCCCCAGTACCCATCATGCACTCACCCCCCCGCCCAGTCAGCGTGAAGGACCAGCAGGACTGGAAGATCCCCCCCAGCATCTCCAACTGGAAGAACCCCAAGGGGTACACCATTCCCCTGGACAAGCGCCTGGCAGCTGATGGGCGAGGCTTGCAAGAAACTGCCATCAATGACAGCTTTGCCAAATTCACTGAGGCTCTGTACATGGCAGAAAGCTCTGCAAGACAAGCAAGTAAGTTCACGACCACTCTGCTGTCACCACCACACCAGAATCAGCTGGCTTGCATGACAAGCAAGTAAGTTCTCAAGCTTTCTGTGAGCTGCAGTGCATGATGACATTGGTGTGGTAGTCAGTGCTGCAACAAAGCTGTCATGGGTCTTCTGCTGTCATTGCCATTGCATGCAGGCTTTTGATGGCAGGCCATGTGTTCCAGTATAGTGGCGGGCTGTGGTGCATGTGTTGTGGTTTGCATGCATACCTGCTGGCTGTGTCTGCATGCCAAAGCAAAGCGTCTCTGTCTGTGAAAAGTCTTTTGACTCTTGCAGTGTTGTGTGTGTCATCGTGTCTATCTGAAAGGTCTGTTCATTCATTGATGTGTTGTTGCAGCCTTGTGCAAGCATCATGCAGCATCAGCCACTGAAGTGAAACGCACAGATTGTTGCATGGTCACACCTGGCAAGCAGCACTGCAAACGAGCTCCAGAAGTACATGTCATCAATGTGCAAATGTAGTGGAAAATCTAACAATAGTAATAATGATGTGTACGCTTTCTGGCTACGATGAGCTAAGTACGCCCAGAAGCAGTTTGCTCTATGCACCCCTGCGTGTGAACATACCTTTGAGACCCTAAAACCCTAATCCCCGTAAATATACTAAACCCTACATTGATGCGCCTTGTTGATGTTGTGTCGGGTGATTTGCAGTTGAGACCAGGAATCGTGTGGCTCGTGAGCTGCAAGCCAGGGAGAAGGAGAAGAAGGAAGTGGAGCTGCGCGACCTGGCCCAGCGTGCGCGCATGGAGAGGGGGGGCGGCGGCTCTTATGTCCCCCCCCCTGCTGCTGCCAGGTAGCTCCTCGTCTGTCATGTTGCTGAACGAAGCCAACAGAACAGAACAGCCTGTGGTCTTGCTCTGCTCAGCTAGGTGTTGTCCAATGTGTTAGTGCTCCAGGTGCAGATGATAAAGATGGAGTTGCAGGATTTGTCAGTGCTTAGTCCTTGTTTGTGTACTGCTGTTGCTTGAAATTTCTGTTGCACGATGACTCTGTTGCATGGTATTTCTGTTGCATGTTGTCTGTGTTGCATGTTACCTCTGTGCTAGTCAGTAAGGTGTGCATACAAGCCTTTGTTACACACTGTACACACCAACCACCCCAATATCTGCTGAGGCACCCTCCTGCAAGCTTCGCTGCAGCAGCTGCACATCAAGTCATTTTAAGTATCTTGTAGCTAACTTATACATGCTGGTCCCTTGTTGGAGTGTGCTACAAACAGTGAGCTGTGAGTATGAATATGCTGCTATGCTGCTGCAGGGGTGCTGGTGTGGCTGTTGGGGGTCAGGACAGTGGTCCAGGGGCAAGGGAAGAGTACCCTCCCCCACCTGCTAGAGGAGGGGGTGAGCTGCCAGGCCCCCCTAGCAGAGGTCCCCCTGGTGAGCGCGAGACAGCTGAAGAGAGAGCAGAAAGGAGGCGACGAGACGAGATCAGAGGGGTGAGTCATGCGTTCACTCATACGCAAATTGCTGACAGCAGTAGCTTAGCACCATTTGCTTTTGCACAATGATGCTGCACAGACAGGTTGCATGATCATTGCTAGCAACAGGGATTCACCAATTGGGCAGTGTCTCATCATTACAGCACATCTGTTTGCTGGCCTGCTGTTTGCTCTGGGCTGAGTCAAAGATTCACACTGGTATATCCTTTGAGCACATGAGCGCTTGAAAATCCAGCCAAGCAACATTTCTGCATGCATGAAGCAAGAACTTCATCATATACTTGCTGCAGGAGCGCAAGCGAGAGCGTGAGAGGGAAAGGAGGCTAGATGCAAAGGACGCCCACGGTGTTAAGAAGAGCAAGCTAACCAGGGACCGAGACAGGGACATTTCAGAGAAGATTGCCCTGGGCCAAGCAAATGTGGGCGCCACTGGTCAGCCCATGTACGACCAGCGGCTGTTCAACCAAGATACAGGCGTGGCCTCTGGTCTTGGTGCGGACGACACCTACAACGTCTATGACAAGGCTTTGTTTGCTGACAAGGGCTCAGGCGTCTACAGGCCCAACAAGCAAGTTGATGATGACGAAGTGCCTGTTGACGCTGACAAGGATGGCCGCAAGTTCAAGCCTGACCAGGGCTTCAGTGGCGTTGACTACGGGGCAGCTTCCAGGAGAGACACAGGGCCTGTTCAGTTTGAGCGGGAAGCTGTGGACGCAGATATCTTTGGCTTGGACAAGTTTGCTAATGATGTTCGTGGTGGCAGCCGGAAAAAGAATGCGTTGGATAGCATTGGCGGCGGTGGCGCCATGCGTGCTGGCGGTGGAGGAGGAAAGTATGAGGACTATGCTGGAGGCTCTTCCAGATCAAATGTGCAGTTTGAGCGAAGTCGGCATTGAGACTGACAATCACCGTCTGCGCACAATGTGAACAGCAGCGATGCTTGTTTGTACAATTTAGTTGCCTTTATTGTGGCTCTTATGAACTCTTAAGGCAACATTTCATGTGGCCCTGACATGTGACATCATCAACGCATGACACACTAAAGCTTCAGACCAACCATGCATATTTGCTGCATGGCAAAGTTGTCTTGTAGCTCCTATTAACGCGAACATGTATTTATGCATCAGTTGTAGGCTCACGCACCCAGGAAGAAGCCATCTTATTTCCCAGGCGATTGCATCTACTGTATTGTCTGGCACCTCTCTGTGTGCTTAGTAGGCTCGTTTTTCTATGCTTTCTCTGGGCTGACCACGACTACTGTCAGCAAACTGCTCGTACCTGGGTCAGCAAAGGACCACGTGGAGACCAGGAGGATCAATGTTTCACAAAAATTACATGAGATATATCACATGTCATATACAGGCAGGTGAATCGCTGCAGGGGGGGACAGCTGCAAATTTGCAGCAACATTGCACAACTTGACTTTTCTACACGACTCCTGTCCTAAAATAATTCTGCAGCAGAGCGAAGCACACAGCAAACAAGAGAATACAAGCAATACATGTCTACCTAATCTACTGTACTTGGGGGCTTGACTGCCTGACAAAAGGACTGTTGTTCCAACCATTGCACATTAACACCAACAACTGTTGTATGTCTTGTGGCTGTTAATCAGTGCAAAGCAATAGCTGCTGTTGCCAGATGGATCTTGGGGCCTGTTCGGAAGCTTCTGCTTGAACGACTAATCATAATATCTGCCACGGGGACTACGGCTTCTCTGCCTATAGCGTCCTGTATCTCTTGAGTATGAGTCAGTTCTGAATGGTGGAGTATCTCTGTAAGGCGGGTCTCTGTAAGAGTCTCTAGGAGGTCCTCTGTAGGTATCTCTTGGGTAGTATGGATCCCTGCACACATGTATGACTACAGGTCAGGCGACAATTCCTTGATGCACTGTGCCTTGAATCAATAGCAGCAGAAAGTATTAACGTGGTCAAGAGAGTGTCAGCAACTGGTGCAGCAGGTCGATCTAGACACTTAGGTTCACGATACAATGCACCAAGACACAAGAGCTTCTGCCAATCAATTTGTCAACTTCTGATACATGTGCAGAAAGCATAAAAACAAAGACAGCTCTATGAACAAGATAACAGGCCAAAAACTGCAGAAGATGGAAGCATGACAGCTTTGCAAACACTTGCCTGCCACGCGGTGGTCCATCTCTGTCCATTAGCGGCTTGGTTCCTCTATACGATCCTGGTGTGGGTGTCCTTGGCCGTGCGCGCTTTGCCTGCACCATCACCAACAAGTCAGTCTGCATCTCAGCTGTTGCATCTCAGTTTGCAACTACAGCCATTCAGTTTGCAGCTGTGAAAATGTAGCCTGAAGAACTCAGTATTCCAAAAAACACTTCAACCAATTCTGATGATGTCAGCAGACCTTCAAGGCACATGTCTATGCACAATTCATCATGAGCAGATAGGAGTGATCAGTACTGCACTGATATGCGCATATGCCCGACTGCTGGTGTTTGCCAAATCATATTCAGGCAAGCTGCAGCACCACATCCTGTGGCTGAATGAACATTCCAGTCTCACCTGTCAATGCAGATCAGGTGGGCTGGTTATGTGACAAGCTGAGAGGGTCGGGTGGAAGCAGTGTGGATGTGGGAGTGTGGATGTGGGAAAAGTGTAAGAGGCTATCTACGGGGGATGTGGCTCCAGATGCGAGCTGGTTGTGGAATGTGGCTAGTAAATGTGAAGCCGTAACACGCAGCTGACATTGGATATTGTCCCTCTGGATTTGGTGTAGCAGAGGAGCATGGGTGAGGGCTTTGGGAAGGGAAGGTAATGCAGTCTGGGAAGCAAGGTGTAGTGGCTTTGGAAGAGGGAAGAATGTGTGAAGAGCTGAAGTCGTGGTTGGGATCAATCTCCAGTGATTGCAGGGGAGGAGGCTGCGGTACCTTTTCCACTCTGATGGCACGGCCTTGCAGGTTTGAGTCGTCCAGGTACCTGATGGCGTCGTCTTGCTCCTGTACACATGTCAAGCACGGTTTAGCTCACGGAAGGTGTGATTCTAACGACAGTACGCTACCCACAGCACAAGCAACCTACAATGTCAACATCAAAGACAGCCACCATCATCCCCGACCCCGTACCTGTTCAGTAGCATAGCCAACAAAGCCAAAGCCTCGAGACTCATATGTTCGGGGGTCTGACACTATCCTTGATTCCGTCACCTGCAACAAACAAGGAATGGCATCGTACCAGAGAAGGCGTCTTGCCTGTGCTTGACTTGATATCAATCGAGACAGAAGCGATCGTAGCGACAGCTCAGCTAGTGCAACCGAGTTTTACTGGATCGTTAGCTAAACTTTCAACGCCATCTTTCAGCAGTAGCAGCACCACAGGGACAAGATCGTGGAGGTGCTCGACATATGAGCATCAGTGAGTTCGCGCACAAAGGAAGGCAGAAGGACGTCTGGGACGAACATGGCGGCACATGCACGAGCTTTACCTTGCCCTCTTTGTTAAAATGGTCATACAGGTCATCCTCTGTGACCTTCGGCGAAAGGCCGCTCACGTACAAGCTGTATCTAGTGTCCTTGCTGTGAGCAGGTCTTGTTGGCGACCTTGCTTCCCTTCGCTGAGGCCTTTCTATTGACATGGATCTCGGCCTGTTCTCATCCTGCCTTGGGCTTGGAGACCTGCTGCCGGTGTAGCGTGGCGGCGGAGATGCAGACATTCCTCTTGATTAAGGGTGCAGTTCAACGCGTTTTCCAGACAGCATGCTTGTTCTGCCGAGGTTGGGCCTTACAAAACTTTGGACGGAGAGAAGGCCGATGTTAGCAGAAAATATGAATATTCTCCCCTGGTGAGTAGTCGACCCCATCGGCAACTGAGGTGTCCATCTCTCATCACCCCACCAAGCATAAACCCAGCATAAGCTGATTGACTAAGCGGGGGGATAGCTCGCGCTTGCAGCGCCTTGCCCCATGTCATGTGTACGTCGTTGGTCAAATGCAGGACCTACAGCTAGGGAGGCTAAGTGACTGCACATGTCTGGTCCGCAATTTTGAATAGTAGGATACACAATTTTTGTGGAAGGCATTGTGGCAGATGTATATAAACACCTATGATCAGCAAGCGTGGACCTCACTACGCACTCAGGTATGTACTCATGGCATATATGCCAACAGCAGTGATCTGGCAAGGCAAGTTGTTTCACAGATGCCATGGCACCTTTGCTTTAGAGAGTCCTACATATTTGCTGACCACATGACGATCAGCCAGCTGTAGCATATATATATTTGCGTGATGCATCTGCACCCGTGCACATGGTCATTGGTTTACAAACACTTAGGACCAATACTGGAAAAAGTAAAGCTTGAGCACCAGACCGAGTCCCACATGTGCAGCTCCCACTGCTATGAAAATTGGCAAGGCCCTGCAACATTGTGAAATGGCCATCACTGCATGCAGATAGCCGCAAGCACGCAACTAGCAGTGCCACAAAAGGTGCAACAAATATATCGTGAGTGTGAAGTATGTTTAGGTCAGTATTTTGGTACCCATGATGAGTGCACATATACAGCACATGGTAGTAAAGTTATGTGATGCAAGACATGCTGCAGTCACATGAACAATGTGCATCAGCAGGATGGAGGCCAATGTAAAGCTTACTTGGCACCCGCAACATCAAAGATGGGAGCTTTGAAGTTAGTCAGCAGAAAGAGGCCTGAGGTTGAGGTTGCCATTGCAACCAGCAGCCATCGCAGCCACTCATATGGTAGTATACATATAAAAGATATTGGCACAAAGATGCTCAAAGCATAGCCTGCAATACCCACAAGAAGACTAGCTGCTTGTACAAGGCATGTGCATGTCAGGCAAAGGTGCGCTGTGTTAGCTGGCAGAGGCCCAAGCATGTGGTGCAAAGCCCAAGCAGCTACTGACAAGCATGCCAAAAGGCTCTGATGCATCAGAACACTCTGTCGGTGAATTGCTGGCTGTAAAAGCGCATGAATGTTGTGTCTATCAAACAAATAATCTTCAGAGTTGACATAGCCATCTATTCATGCATATGGCCATTAAACACATGCTTAGCAGCCTTTTGGTCGACATCAGAAGCTGCAGGCTGAGCAATCATGTCATGGTCAAGCAAACCAGGGCTTACCATATATGCACCACACCTGCGCCAAGCTGACCTTGGACTTGAACCACCAGCGCAAACAGGCATATAGCATTAAGCCTATTAAGCCTACATACCCATAGAATAGAATGGCTGAATAACCAACCTGCAGACATGCAAACAGCAATAACTGTAGAGACACAGGCCGGCAGCAAGTCATCCTAATTGGTGTCAGGCATTGCAGCCTAGCTGACAAAGCAAATCTGGTGTAGCCTGTCTGTTGCTGTTGCCAGCATACTTGTTTGATTGTCTGGTTACTTTTGGCCTCGCTGAGTGCCTCCAAAGAGAACTGATAAACCAAATTGTAAGGCATTCTCACAAACGTGGGCACAAAATCAGCTGACTGCCTGACTGTACCAAGAAACCTGATTAGGAAATTGTCTGAAGGGAGAGATTTGCTTGCAGCTCATCACAAGACAAGCCTGGTCTGGCCAGGAAGCTTGCATGCATTACATGCATGACAGAGACCGTGTTCCAGCCATGCAGACCAGATGGTCTACCTTGTCTACATTGGAGTACCAGACTTGGACAGTGCTGCTGGTTCCTGAGTGCTTCTTCTTGTAGCTGACATAGTTTGCATAGTTGCCTGTTGCGGCAATGACAAAGACCAGGGTTGTTGCCACCCAGAAGGGACCATACCTGAAGTTGAGCAACATAGGTTGGGGAATAGACACCTGTGAGAACAGCTGCAGCTCATGACATATGCAAGCTTGACATCACAGGACAGCAGAATGCATGAGGAGTCAAGGGATCAGTGCATGTACAGCGGTGCAGGCTGTTGACAGTCAAAATACAAGTGATGCATAGTCCCAGCAGCAGTGGTAAGACTTACAGATCTGCATTGTCGGTGGTTTTGTCAAAGAAGTCTGCTTTGTAAGACCCAATGACAGAATCTCTTATCCGGATGAGAATATCCTGCACACATTGAGCAATATTGACATTGGTCAATTCAAGACCTTGCAGGTCACAGGCTTGCTTTCATTTGCGGTCACAGATACCAAAGTGCCTTTGCCAGTTTATACACTGCAAGGGGCAATGTCTCTGAACAGCAGTCACCTCTGTGTCTACGTTGAAGAATCTGCGATATCGCTTGATATTCAGAAACCAATACTTCTTGTTAGGCTCTTCATCTCCATCACC
>JAABUK010007814.1_pt1 | contig 15285 bp, 16 predicted proteins | sample 5559141 | NCBI WGS metagenome assembly JAABUK01 (sample SAMN10711869, study PRJNA513367) | rock metagenome | isolation source: Antarctica rocks | place: Antarctica: Victoria Land, Pudding Butte nord | collected 2016-01-03
GTCTCAGGAAGTTGAGGCAGAGCTGCAACAGCTGATTCAATCACGCCTCAAGAATGGCCAGGCTCCTCTGCCTGAGCTGTCGCAGAAGTCACCGGTGAGCCCTTGGGCTGCTCTGATGGATCTTGTTTCCCAGGTCTATACACACAAGCTTCAAGCGTTTTCACAATGCCACTCTCTTGCCATCATTCATGGGTCGACGTATAGGCGCATTTTGCATTCACGGGCATGACAGGCATCATACGTCACCTTCAAACATGTGAGCTACTAATACAACGCACATATGGCGTTGAGTGCAAACAGACAGTGCCATTATGTCGTGTTTTGTGGGCCAAGCTGCAGTGACCTGCATATTCACTCAATCACTTGGTCACTTGCACACTCAGCAGAACACATGCCTTCCCTTTGGATCAGGAATGTACAACTTTGCATGCTTCAGAGGCATTGCACTGCATCCAATCCATTGCATGAAAGAATCCACATAGCATTCTCTGGTGTGCTTCTCGCAGAAAAATTCGCGTAAAGTTGGGCCAGAAGTGCAGAGTGCTTTGGCGAAGCAGCAAGCCGAGCACACAGAGGACCTGGCACTCCTGCAGGAGCAGCTTGATGGCCTTAAGAAGACCCTGGACCAGCAGAAGGCTGCTGCGCAGAAGATGGAACAGGTCAGGGCAAGGCTGCTTCTTGTGCTGTTCCTGTCATATTGCTGCACGCATTGCAGTTCTAAGTTGCCTTTCTCACCATGACATGACTCACCTGTAATTACACAAGTTCTGCTTCAGCTGTGAGCGTGCTGCATGACACTGTGACAGCTTTCAAGGCACCTGCAGACCACCAAGCCAATGCATAGCATCAACCGGGGCTCATCAGCGTCACTGAGTCCCTGTATTGCCTCTTGTAGGAAGCTCAAGAGGCAGTAAAGGCAGCTGAGGACCCAGCAGCTAAAGCTCTTGCAGAAGCACAGGCAGAGGCCGCAGCAGCATTAGCTAGAGCAGTTGAGGATGCAGCTGCCACCTTGCAAGAGGCTGAGAACAAGGCTGTGCAGATGACCCAGCAGCAAGAGGCTCAGGCCAAGCAAGCTGCAGAAGCACAAGCAGACGCTTTAGCAGCACTAGCACAGGCAGACAAGGAGGCAACAACCATCTTGAAAGATGCTCAGGCCAAGGCTGCTCGGATGGTGCAACAGCAAGAGAATCAGGCCAAGCAAGCTGCAGATGCTACAAAACAACAGGTCATTTGTTCAACATAAGTCTTGCATTCATGGTGGCAGCTGACTTTCATCGCCTGAAGTTTCTGACAATATGTGCTGAGGCTGCTGAACCATACATGTGCTGAATGTGCAAAAGTAGTTGTCGCTACCGATCAACTACTGTTTGCAAGTGCGTGTGATGCATTTTCAGACTTGCCTGTGGTCAAATTCAGCCGCCTCCTGTTGCTTGGAAAATTTGCTTCGATCTGCCCTTACTGCAATATTTCCCAAACAAGCATAGCTGCTTGCACATCTTGCAGCTGGTGCACCGCACTCAGGGGTTCATGGCAAATTTGATGCTCATCCACAGCAAGGAAACCAACCTCTTCTCTTGCGTAGCAAGTTTTCCGTTACTGACTTTGAGCATGTGTCATCACAGGCAAAGCGGCAGGCTGAGCAAACGCAGAAGACAACTGAGGACCAAAGATCCAAGGCTCTGTCAGAAGCACAGGCAGAGGCCTCAGCAACAATAGCCAGAGCAGAGAAAAGGGCTGCTGCTACCTTGCAAGATGCACAAGCAAAGGCTGCTCAGGTGACGCAGCAGCAGGAAGCTCAGGCCAAGCAGGCTGCAAAAGCTCAAGCAGAGGCTTCAGCTGCACTGACCAAAGCAAAGCAAGAGGCTACAGCTATCTTGCAAGATGCTCAGGCTAAGGCGCAGCAAATGGCACAGCAGCAGGAGGCTCAAGCCAAGCAAACTGCAGAAGCACAGGCAGATGCCTCAGCAGTATTAGCCCAGGCAGAGAAGCAGGCAGCTGCCACCTTGCAAGATGCTCGGACAAAGGCTGCTAAGTTGGCGCAGCAGCAAGAAGCTGAAGCCAATCAATCTGCAGAAACCATAAAACAACAGGTGGGCAGTTTAGCTTTGCAACACTTGCTGTATATGCAGCAGAACCGCTGTCTTGACAGGATTTCAATTTTACGGTACTGAATTGCCAAGCAGTGGCTGTGCAGCTGGATTACATATCGTCAGCTAGATAAAGGACATCTGCATGTATGCATGATGCAACCCACAATTGCTTATGGCCTAGGTCAGCGAGCACATGTGCTTTCTTGACTGCAGCCATGACTGCAAGATTACACAATCTTGCAACGCTGCACACAAAAGTCAGCTGCGGCACAGCTTTGTAAGCTTATCTTTCAATGAGTCAGTTTCCATGCATGCAATTCAAACCAGGCTTACAGCAACTGCGTGCCTGTAGGCACAGCGGCAGGCTGAGCAGGCACAGCGGGCAGCTGAGGAACAGAGAGCCAAGACTCTCGCTGAAGCACAGGCAACAGTAGCTAGCGCAGAGAAAGCGGCTTCTGCCACCTTGCGAGAAGCTGAGGCAAGAGCCTCTCAGTTGACGTAGCAACAAGAGGTTCAGGCCAAACAGGCTTCAGAAGCACAGGCAGAAGCTTCAGGAGCGTTAGCTCAGGCAAAGAAGGAGGCAGCTGCCATCTTGCAGGAAGCTCAAGCAAAGGCTGCTCAGATGGTGCACCAGCAAGAGGCTCGGTACAAGCAAGATGTAGAAGCTACAAAGCAACAGGTATGCATGCTCTTATGTCGGATTGCAGTTGCTGCCTAGCAGCTAAAGACTGTTACCTTGAGAGGTCTCACATCAGCTGTCTATCATGCACCATGCAAATCAAGGCGTACCTCATACGTCTGGTCCTATATGATGTGCATTCAGCTGTCAATAGTGCAACTTTGCGTAACAGAATCAGCATCACTGGGCTGTCTCACAACACCTCAAGGATGCCTTTGATCATTGACAACTATTGAAGTGCAGAAGTGCAGGCTGAGCAGAATGCTTTCGGTCACAATGCTGCAATCTGTATATGAATGTTGTGTGACTGTGATCTCACAGGTACAGCAGCAGGCTGAGCAGACACAGCAGGCAGCTGACAAAGAGAGAGGCAAAGCTCTGGCTGACGCACAGGCAGAGGCCTCAGCAACACTGGCCAGAGCAGGCAAGGAGGCAGCTGCCACCCTGCAAGAAGCCCAGGCAAAGGCTGCACAGATTACGCAGCAGCAGGAGACTCAAGCCAAGCAGGCTAAAGAAGCCCAAGCCGAGGCGTCAGCGGCATTGGCCAGAGCAGAGAAAGAGGCTGCTGCTATCTTGCAAGATGCTCGAGCCAAGGCACAGCAGATGACCCAGCAGCAGGAGGCTCAGGCTAAGAGAGGTGCAGAAGCACAAGCACAGGCTTCAGCAGCACTGGCACAGGCAGAGAAACAAGCAGCTGCTACCTTGCAAGATGCTCAGGCAAAGGCTGCTCAGATGGTGAAGCAGCAAGAGGCTCAGGCCAAGCAAGATGCAACAACTGCAAAGCAACAGGTGTGCACTATTGACAATAAAACCGTCTCTTTATTGTAGGCAGCTGAACCTCCACCTTGAGCGCATGTGTGCTACAGCTGCCTATGCGTCATGCTGTATACGTCATCGACGCTGGAAGCACGGCTTGATGCTAGCAGCACTGCCTGTATATCTTTTGCCAAAGCTTGCCATGATGTTTTTTGAACTGCATCCTCATGCTACTGCAGCAATGATCCTGCTGCATAACTGCACATGTGTTCTTCACTGGCTGCAACACAGGGTCTCAAGGAGACACTCGAACACATTGCGCAAACCCAGGAGCAAAAGCTGACAACAAAGCACTTGCAATGCTTGTGACTCACTCAGTGTCAGCTTTCAATGATTGCGTTTGTCCACAAGTGAAGGCTGCAATTGAAAAATTTTGTTGCATGGTTACAGGCACAGCGGCAAGCTGAGCAGACACAACAAGCTGCTGAGGATCAGAAAGTCAAAGCTCTGTCTGATGCGCAAGCAGAGGCTTCAGCAATATTAGACAGAGCAGAGAAAAAGGCAGCTGCCACCTTGCAAGAAGCTGAGGCTAAGGCTGCTCAGCTGGTTCAGCAGCAGGAGGCTCAGGCCAAGCAAGCTGCAGATGCTCAAGCAGAGGCCTTGAATGCCTTGGCCAGAGCAGAGAAAGAGGTCACTGCCACCTTGCAAGGAGCTCTGAGCAATGCTGAGCAGATAGCTGAGCAGCAAGAGGATCAGGTGAAGCAAGCTGCTGAAGCTCAGGCAGAGGCTTCAGCAGCATTGGCTCAGGCAGACAAGGAGGCAGCTGCCATTTTGAAGGAAGCTCAGGTCAAGGCAGCGAAGCTGGCGCAGCAGCAAGAGGCTCAGGCATTGCAAGCTGCAGAAGTCACAAACAACAAGGTGGGCATGCTACATAATCTGCAATATCATTCATTGTGCACCTAATCAGTGCTTTCTACTGTGATAGTTTGTTGCATGCTTGCTAAAGCTGCTGAAGTAGGTCAGATCATGTCATGTTATGTTACATTATGTTATACTAAAACATATTACACTGTATTACATTGCACAGTAATTATTGTAATATATTATACTGAATTATGTTACACTAAATCATGTGATACTATAGTATATTATACTATTATGCACTTGCTGTTGTGGTCATCACAGACATTGGACATCAAAAAAAGTGCATTCACACATGTGGTGAAGAATCAGCTCATACCCATATCGACAGTGCTGACACTGCCTCAGTTGCCATTGCCTGCAATCTCTGTGGGACCTTGCACAATCCATGCATGTCCCTTGGCTGAGCACGTTGTTACTGCAATAAACATATGTCACTTCTTGCTACAAGAAGCTGTGTGAATGCAGGCACAGCAGAAGGCTGAGCAGACACAGCAGGCAGCTGATCAGCAGAAGGCCAAAGCTTTGGAGAACGCACAAGCAGAGGCTGCAGCAATAGTGGCTAGTGGAGAGAAAGCGGCAGCTGCTACCTTGCGGGAAGCTGAGACTAAGGCTGCTCAGTTGGTGCAGCAACAAGAGGCTCAGGCCAAGAAAACTGTAGAAGCTGCAAAACAAAAGGTGTGCCTGTCATTGCAACACTGTCCATGCTGCATTCACTGTGTTAGCAGCTAGGCTTGCCACCGCACGAATTTCCTATCTGTGCAGTCTCTGCTGGTGACGCTAGTTAGTAGCTTGGCAGCATGCTGTGTAGTTGTCAGCTCGGTATTTGACAATAGATTGTGTGCATACATATCTGTCAAGGCCAGCACCCATGGCTTTTTGTGGCTGGGCTGCATTTTGCCACAGCTGCACTCCTGCCTATCTGCAGCTCACTGCCTCACCACTGTGCACCTGTCCCGCTTATGTTTGACTCAAGCTTTGCTCAGCCAAAGCATTGGTCAAACATATCACGTATGTTAATAAACAAGTGAATTTGTAAGTATATTTCTTATGCTTACTTTCTAATGTTTATATTATAGTTACTTGTTTATGTATATATCACATTTGCTTGTTTATGTATACATTACATTTACTTATTTACGCATATATGATGTACACATATATTTATGTATCATAAGAAATTTTGGGGTTTAGGATAAGATGTAAACGACCATCCAGTTTCCAGTTTTTTGGTTGTGAAATGAAACAAAGACAATATTGTTTCATGTATATATATGTAGGTATAACTGTACATACTATTGAACTGCAAACAAGGCCTTCTCTCAGAGTTAAAATGAATCAGCTTTTAACAAGGAATGTATGGTCACAGGCACAGCAGCAGGCTGAGCAGACACGGCAGGCAGCTGAGGATCAGAGAAGCAAAGCTCTGGCTGAAGCTCAGACAGAGGCCTCAGCAATATTAGCCAGATCACAGGACAAGGCTGCTGCTACCTTGCAAGAGGCTCAGGCAAAGGCTGCTCAGATTGTGCAGCAGCAGGAGGCTCAGGCCAAGCAAGCTGCTGAAGCCCAAGCAGACGCATTAGCTGCATTAGCCAGAACAAAGCAAGATGCTGCTGGTACTCTGCAAGAAGCTCAGGCCAAGGCAGAGCAGGTGACCCAGCAGCAGGAGGCTCAGGCCAAGAAAGGTAAAGAAGCACAAGCAGAGGCGTCTGCAGCTTTGTCCCAGGCAAGGAAGGAGGCAGCTGCCACCTTGCGAGAAGCCCAAGCAAAGGCTGCTGAGCTGGCGCAGCAACGAGATGCTCAGGCCAAGCAAGCTGCAGAAGCCACCAATCAGCAGGTGGGCATTTGGCTTGCACATTAGCAGTGACCTTTATATCGTGCATGTAGCTGAGTCTCTGCACCTTAACATACGTGTTGCAGTATGCTTCATACAGCTGCCATTTTATAGGTGGGCAGCATGACATGCCCTTTTTTGCATTTGTCAGCTAGTAAGCATTGACACAAGATGTATTTGTCACGATTGTAAGTAGCACACTTTGTACTGTATCTCAGCCATTGTATGTGACAGGCCCAGGAGCAGGCTGAGCAGACACAGCTGGCAGCGAACAACCAAAAAGCCAAAGCTCTGGCTGAAGCACAGGCACAGGCCTCAGCAACACTGGCCAGAGCAGAAGGAGATGTGCTTGCTACCTTGCGCGGAGCTCAGGCCAAAGCTGCTCAGGTGGTGCAGCTGCGAGAATCTCAGATGAAGCAAGCTGCAGAAGCACAGGCAGAGTCCTTAGCTTCGTTAGCCAGAGCAAAGAAGGAGGTTGCTACCTCCTTGGAGCAAGCTCAGGCTAAGGCAGAGCAGATGACCCAGCAGCAGGAGGCTCAGGCCAAGAAAGCTGCAGATACACAAGCACAGGCTTCAGCAGCATTAGCCCAGGCAGAGAAGCAGGCGGGCGCTATCTTGCAGGAAGCTCAAGCAAAGGCTGCTCAAGTTGTGCAACAGCAAGAGGCTCAGGCCAAGCAAGATGCAGAAGCCACAAAGAAACAGGTCAGCATTCTTTGTCTGTAAACTTGTCATTTCACTCACTTTGTAGGCAGCTCACCTTGAGATAAGTCTGCTTGTGTTTTGTGTCAGGTCAGATGCCAAACAACACTTGTGCAGCTTGCTCATGCATTTGTGGAGCTTGTGAGCCCACAACATGGCTCTAGCAGCTTTGTAAGCTCTAGAACATGGCCAAGCACTACCTACAACTTGGTATAGCTGCAGTACTTTACCATTACTGCAAGTGCCTGCAATTATGCACAGCTGCTTAATCAACCCCTGGCAATGCAGTGCAAACATGAGGGCTTGCATTGTTGCAGGCACAGCGGCAGGCTGAGCAGGCACAGCGGGCAGCTGAGGAGCAGAAAGCCAAAACCCTGGCTGAAGCACAGGCAGAGGCCGCGGCAACAACATCCAGTGCAGAAAAAGCAGCTGCTGTTATCTTGCGAGAAGCCGAGGCCAAGGCTGGTCAGTCAGTGCAGCGCCTACAGGCGCAGGCTGAACAAGCTGCTGAAGCCACGAAGCGACAGGTAACCATTTCTGTCTCAGCAATGTCAGCTGAGTCAATGCTGCATTCAGTGTGTGTAGGCAGCTGTAGGTCATGACCTTAAGGAAAAAGCCTCCTGCACAGTGCTCAAGCTGCCCATCAGTTGTGCAAGATGCTAGGCATATGTTTGCCAGCTTGGCAATGCACATCAGCAGGTGTGCATGTGTGCGTGTAGCATAGAACAGTTGATGTCCACCATTTTTCTTGACCTACATTGTGCTTTGATTGTTGCAATCAGTGTGCAACCTTGTACCCCATTCTTGTTGCCTATGGCACTGATGGAGCGTGATATACTCCAGAATAGAGCATGTAGCACACAAGCTGTTGGGTCTTGCTTGCTGTGTTGCTGCAGTACTCACCATTCTCAAGTTGCGCTGTCATGTTGCTGTGCATTTACTGTGCTCACAATGCTGACATAGTCTCAGCGACACATGGTCGCGCACATTGTGATGCACACAAACGCATTGGGTCATACTGTTGCGCACACAATATCATTTTGGAGCACTGTGGTGTCACAGGCACAGCAGCAGGCTGACCAGACACGGCAGGCAGCTGAAGAGCGTAAAGCCAAAGCTCTGGCCGAAGCACAGGTCGAGGCGTCAGCAACATTGAGCAGAGCCGACAAAGCAGCTGCTGCTACACTGCGACAAGCCGAGGCCAAGGCTGCACAGCTGGTGCAGCAGCAAGAGGCTCAGACCAGGCAGGCTGAAGAAGCACGAGCACAGGCCTCAGCTGCACTAGCCAGAGCAGAGCAGCAGGCTGTGACTACTTTGCAAGAAGCTCAAGCAAAGGCAGAGCAGATGGGTCAGCAGCAACAAGCTCAGGCCAAGAGAGCTGCAGAAGCACAAGCAGAGGCTTCAGCAACTGTAGCCCAGGCAAGGAAGGAGGCAGTGACCATCTTGCAAGATGCTCGGGCCAAGGCTGCTGAGCTGGTGCAACAGCAAGAGGCTCAGGGCAAGCAAGCTGCAGAAGCTGCAAAACAACAGGTGGTCAAGCCATGCACAATGTGCAGGCAGCTCAAGCTCCTGTTGCTTGGCATCATGTTGGTACAGTGTGTACGTGACCGTCAAAGTGTCAAATAGGTCTGGCATGCCTTTGTACACGCTGAAAAGCTGAGCATAGCAAACATGAAACAACAGTCTGTCAGCGTTACTGTAAGCGACTCACTCAATATCTGAGTGAGCAAATGTGTCATTACAGGCGCAACAGCAGGCTCAGCAGGCACAGCAGGCTGTTGAGAGCCAGAAGGCCAAAGCTCTGGCTGGCGCAAAGGCAGAGGCCTCAGCAACTGTAGCCAGAGCAGAGAAAGCAGCTGCTGCTACACTGCGACAAGCTGAGGCCAAGGCTGCACAGTTGCTGGAGCAGCAGGAGGCTCAAACCAAGCAGGCTGCAGAAGCACAGGCAAAAGCTTCATCTGCACTAGCCTACACAGAGAAAACAGCTTTTGCTACCTTGCAAGCAGCACAAGCTAAGGCAGAGCAGATGGTGCAGCAGCAAGAGGCTCAGGCCAAGCAAGCCGCAGAGGCACAAGCAGAGGCGTCAGCAGCCTTAGCCCAGGCCAGAAAGGAGGCAGCTGATACCTTGCAAGAAGCTCAGGCAAAGGCTGCCCAGCTGACGCAGCAGCAAGAGTCTCAGGCTAGGCAAGCTGCAGAAGCTACAACACTACAGGCAAGCATTTCACTCATGTATGCCAATGCTGCATATGCTGTATAGACGGCTGAAGCTGGACCCCTTCTGAGAAATCTATTTAGCAGCTGCGCCAAGCTAGTAGATGATGGCACGACATAGCATCATTTGTGACATTGCCAGCCTGCAAAATCAGTAGCTATGCGCACATACATGCGGTCATGGCCAGTCAACATATACAATGTGGATCGGTATGTGACCGTGTTGTTGGTTTTGCAACCTTGCAAAGCTGCACACATGTCTTCTTGCTGCTGCAAATTGCCTTATAGGCATGTGCACAGCGTTGCTCAGACTTACCAGACAAACACAAGATCATGTCTCCCACTGTATAATTTGAGCCCGCTGCTGAGTTTTGACTTCTAGCAACTGTATGGTCACAGGCACAGCGCCAGGCCCAGCAGACACAGCAGGCAGCTGAGGATCAGAAGGCCAAGAATCTGGCTGAAGCACGGGCAGAGGCGTCAGCAACGTTGTCTAGTGCAGAGAAAGCAGCTGCTGCTACGCTGCGAGAAGCTGAGGCCAAGGTTGCACAGATGGCGCAGCAGCAGGATGCCCAAGCCAAGCAAGCTGCAGCAGCAAAAGCTGAAGCTTCAGATGCATTGGCCAAGGCAGAGGAGAAGGCTGCTGCTACCATTCAGGAAGCTGAGGCCAAAGCTGCTCAAATGGTGCAGCAGCAGAAGGCTCAGGTGAAGCAGGCTGCAGACGCACAGGCAGAGGCCGCAGCAGCATTGTCCAAAGCAGAGAAAGAGGCTGCTGCTACCTTGCAAGAGGCCCAGGCCAAAGCACAGCAGATGGCCCAGCAGCAGGAGGCTCAGATCCAGTCTTTTGCTGAAGCCCAGGCAGAGGCGGCAGCAGTCAAAGCCAGAGCACAGAAGGAGGCAGCTGCTACCATCCAAGACGCTCAAGCCAAGGCAGTGCAGCTTGCACAGCAACAGGAGAAGACCCTGGCTGAAGCAAAGGCAGAGGCCTTCACCATCATAGCAAAAGCAGAAAGGCAAGCAGCACCGATCTTGCAAGAAGCTCAGGCAATGGCTGCTCAGATGGCACAGCAGCAGAAGATTATGGCCAGACAAACTGCAGAAGCACAGGTGGAGGCCTCAGCTGCATTAGCCAAGGCCAAGAGGACGGCTGTCACCACCCTGCAAGCAGCTCATGCCAAGGCTGCTCAGATGGCTCAGGACACAACGCACCTGCAGGAGCAGATTGATGCTTCCAGGAAGACTCTTGACAAGCAAGAGGCTAGAGGGCAAAGGCTGGATCAGGTAAGAATTGCGCTCTTCAGAATATGTCTTCAGTCCGTAGTTGGTTCTGGCCCCTACTGTGCCCATTGCCCTAGGGCCCAATGCAGCCTAGTATTTAGATAAGCCCTGCCTGAGCTGTGATCCAGGCCACTCTATGCATCACAACTCAACACTCAAAGTTGCTGTGGTTCCAACAATCTTTAGTAGTCACCAAAATTTGGTGCAATGCCCACCTGGGCAGCCCGGTATATTACTTGGCTTCTCATTCAACTGACGCCAAGAGGCGTAGTCTTTTCCTTTCTGCAATGCCCATCTGTGTTTTGCATGAAGCTGCAAAAACAGCTAACGATGACAACCAACACCCTGAACAGAACCATGTCTTAGATTGCCCCACTAAATTTAACAATCTGTTGTAGGAGGCCCAAGAAGTGTTGAAGGGGGCTGAGGGCCAAAAAGCCAACATCCTAGCTGATGCTCAGGCAAAGGCTTCCCAGATGGCCGAGCGGCAGCAGGCTCAGGCCAGAGCCCTGGCTGAAGGCCAGGCAAAGGCATCAGCAGCATTAGCCAAAGCAGAGAGCGAGGCAGCAGCCATCTTGCAGACGGCCAAAGCAAATGCTGCTGCAATGGCAGCGCAACAGCAGGCTCAAGTGGAAGCCCTGGCTCAAGCGCGGGCAGAGGCTGCTGCAAACATGACCAAAGCGCAGGATCAGGCGGCAGCTATTTTGAAAGAAGCTCAGGCCAAGGCAGCACAGCTGGTACAACAGCAAGAGCAGACCCTGGCTACAGCGCAGGCAGAGGCTTCTGCAATCAAGGCCAGAGCAGAGGATGAGGCAGCTGCTACTTTGCAAGAAGCTCAGAGCAAGGCGGCAGATATGGCACAGGAGCAGGAGGCTCAGGCTACGCGCCTGGCTGAAGCACAGGCAGAGGTGGTGGCAACCAAAACCAATGCACAGACGGAAGCAGCTGCCACCCTGCAAGACGCTCGGGCAAAGGCTGCTGAGATGGCACAGCAGCAGAAGGTTATGGCCAGGCAGACTGCAGAAGCACAGGTGGAGGCGTCAGCTGCACTGACCAGAGCCAAGAGGGCGGCTGCTGCTACCCTGCAAGAAGTTGAGGCCAAGGCTGCGCAGCTGGCAGAGCAGCAACAGGCTCAGCTTCAAGCTGGCAAACAGCAGGTGTGCATGACTACTGCTGTATTGACCTCTTTTGCTTTTGCAGCGCCTGCCTGAACTGAATGTGCAATGCCAGCCCAAATATGCCAAGCCTGCCGAAGTTGCTGCTCAGCAGACTTTGAACATGTGAATGTTGTTTTGTGTGATGTACGTTGGTGATGTATGCTGTTGTGGTTTGTGTCACCAGTACCATCCTTTACGCAAGGAAGTGGCTGGGCCATCACATCATAACCTGGCTTTATGAATTATGATGCCTGGATTTTATAAAACAGCAGCTGATGGTGATGGTTTGAGCTTTTCTTTTTTAAATGGCTGCAGATGTGCACAGCTGCATATATATGTATTCATACTCACAAAACAATGGTTGACTCGGCCAAACAACAGCTCACTGGTGTCAATATGTACATGCTTCATAGAACACCTTGGATGTTGCTGACTTGTGCGTGGCTGCAGTCACCGCAATTGGCTGAGCAGGCGCAGCAGCAGGCCGAGCAGGCACAGCAGCAAGCTGAGCAGGCACAGCAGAAAGCTCAGCAGGCCCAGCAGCAAGCTGAGCAGGCACAGCAAGCAGTCGTCAAGGTACAACAGGATAAGCAGGCAGAGCAGGCCAAACCAACAGGCCAAGCCACTGCGCCGGCACTATCAGACCAGAAGACCAACAAGGACTCATCCTCCGGCTTCTTCTCGGCGCGGGTGAGTCTTGCATTGCGCGCAGCTTCAGCGAGTCAGAGTTCTCCAGTTGCATGGCCACCAGCTGTTGCCCTGGTCAACTGCACTGCCTGCAATAGTTGTCTTGTTATGCGTCTGTCTTGTCTACACATGCCATTCCTTGTTGCAGCCATACTTGTCGCTGTTGCCTGTCAGCTTAGGTGGAGGCTAGACAGACAGTCATGGCTGCACATTGCAGTAGACAGCGTACTGTTTCCAAATATCTGTGGCAAATGAATGACACAGCCTGTCGACCCTACTGTCTTGGTCACTGCATTTGTTAAGTAAGGTGGTGCTTGGTGCAGAATGGGCTGGGAGTGCTGTTTGCTATTGGCTGGGGTGTCTTCCTGTACCTGCAGAACAAGCAGAAGGTAAAGACAGAAGAGCATCTTGAAGCCAAGCTGACCTCTGAGCAATCTGCTGTGACTGACCTCAAGCAAGAGGTATGTCTGTGCCTCTCGCGTCCATACAGACTGGCAGCAATCATGAAGCTCAGAAGGTGTATGGGCTGTGTGCTGTTGCCAATACGCCTTGTGTAGGCAAGGAGTGATGATGTTATAATCAAACAAAAAATTGAGCAGATGTGAAAGCCTTCAAGTTTGCTTGTGCCACAGCATGTGTCATGATGAGATACAGGATAAGCCTTGTTAGTTTCACACCGGAAGAAGCCGCTTCTCCCTTGCCAGACATATCCACATACACTTAATGCACATCATAGGCAAACATGCGTGTGCTTGACAAAGTTGCTCTCCAGAACCTGAGCATGCAAGCAGCTTTGCCACTGCTTGGGCTATTACACCTCTTGTCACTTATATGCCAGTTCCTTTTTTGTCCTCACCTGGCAGATGAGTGTCAAACTTCTGCCCTTTTGACAATGCATTTTGACTTTTCTTGGCTGAAAACAAGTGTGATATGCTGCAGGTAAACACAGTACAGCAAGCATTGGATGAGGAGCAGGGCAATGGTAGCGGTAATGGTAGTGGCAATGGCAGTGGTAATGGTAACGGCAGTGGTAATGGCAGGGGTAATGGCAGTGGTAACGGTAATGGCGGCGGTAACGGTGGCGGTAATGGTGGCGGTTACGGTGGCGGTTACGGTGCCCAGCTGGAGGAGCCTGGCAGTGCAAGCAGCAGCAGTGCTCAGAATCGCATGCAGTATGGCAGGGAAAAGGTTGACGCAACACAACCATCTAGGAGGTCTTTTATGGAGCAGCCTGGCACCACAGACAGACGCCAGGTGAGCTTTGTTGTACTTGTACCTCTGCAGCATACTTTCTGTGCTGCCAGCCAGGACATGCTTGTAAGCACCTGACGTAGTTGGCTGGCTATTGCATTGTTGCCTTGTTCTGCCTCAAAACTGCATGCTGGCACTGTGCTGCCCCGCATATTGGTAATGTAAAAAGCACACTGCTCACAATTCAGCAAGCGGCTGAGCTGGAGCCTGCCCAGAATTCAGTGAGTCAGAGACAAGGCTGTACCGCCCAACATATCAACAAATCTTGCTGTCTGTCTTAGGGCGGTCAAGTTGGAGGAGGCAACCCAGGAGGGCACGAGAACTGCATCCTCACAGTGGCAGCCTACTGTATTGAGCAGATGGTGCGCCAGATCCTGAAGTGATCTGGCATGTGGCAGTGCTTGCAATAAATCAGGTAGTTTTAGCACTGACCATGTTCCTGTGAGGCTTTGTAACCCAGTCTTGTATGCCTGCTCATTGCTCCCAACCCTGTGCCTCTGCCTCTATGTGTGTTCTGACCTTGCCTGTCCTTGACTGCTGTAGTAGTCAGCAGTTGGTTTGAGAGCACACTAGAGACCCCCTGTTTGACCTGCTTCATTTGGCATCGTGTGTAGCAATGAGCCTACTGAATGCACTATGCAGCAAAGTAGAGGAATTCAATTTGACTTATGCCATGGCTGCAGGATTAGTGATGGCAACATAGCATTTTTGAGTCGAGTTTAGAGTTTGTGTGGGAGCCTCGCGCACCAGCAGACAGATTTTGTTACCTTGAGAAGCTGATCAACCCGGTGACATATCAGCTGGCATCAACTGACCATGAGCGTGTTGCAAATGGTTGTGTAGAATTTGTTGCTTGGGGAGTCGTGCCTGGAAAGGTTTGCAGTTCCAAAGCACCAGGCACGCAAACCAAAACAACACATATTTTGAAAAGTGCTTATGTGTCGCTGCACTTAGGTATAAAGCCAAGTGCAGGATGTCCCCAGACACTTGGTGCTGTGGATTGGTTCAATGTTGTAGAGGCTAGAATTGTCCTATTTACTGTTGTCAATCGCTTTCCTTCCAACGACTGTTTAGCCCTAATTTTATGAGCATTCTTTGGAGCGTGTTTTTCTTGTCACTGGTGTTTTGTTGCGGTCAAGACATCTGAGGATTTGAAAAATTGGAAAATTGGCCCAAAAGTAATGGCCTTATGGAAGCTTTTCACACCAACCAGGAGGTTGTTATCCTGAAGCTTTTAATCAGTAACTGTTACAGCTTACACTGTCAACAAACATATATGCACAGCTGTACATGCCCTGTGTTGCAGACTCCGTATCAAAAGCATGACTACTCCATGCCTTGAGAACATGCTCTGACATGTGACATACATGTAGCTTGGCCAAAAGTTTGAGATGTCGTCTAACCACGCTTTTTGTATGTGAAGTCTCTTGCTGACAGCAAACGGTACGGCTGTTCAGCAAAATTTTCCAGCTTTCAGCTACAGCTCAGCCAGACGCGACCTGTAGCAATTTTGATCACGACCCCTTCAGAGTTTATTTTAAACGGTATGGCTGTTCAAAACGGGACACTTTGAACCAGCAGCAGTTGCAAAATGTCTATATTTAGGGTTTAGGGTTTAGGGTTTAGGTTTAGGTTTAGGGTTTAGGGTTTAGGGTTTAGGGTTTAGGGTTTAGGGTTTAGGGTTTAGGGTTTAGGGTTTAGGGTTTAGGGTTTAGGGTTTAG
>JAABUK010007815.1_pt1 | contig 15279 bp, 24 predicted proteins | sample 5559141 | NCBI WGS metagenome assembly JAABUK01 (sample SAMN10711869, study PRJNA513367) | rock metagenome | isolation source: Antarctica rocks | place: Antarctica: Victoria Land, Pudding Butte nord | collected 2016-01-03
GCAAGCAGTAGCGCTCCAAGTAGGCTGTACCTCGCTTGAAGGCAGTGTCCCTCACATTGATCTCAGGCCTGCAGAGTGACACACAACCTCTCGAGCTGAGGCTGAAACACTACAAGAGGCTGTCATTCTCGTGGTCTACATTTCAGTGGAACGATCTCTAAGTTGTTGATAGGAATCAGGGTGACTGTTGACGCACACAAGCCCATTGATATCCCACACAGCAACAGCTACACTGACACAGTAGTGCAATTTGCTATAAACAGCATCATATGCCCTGATTTGCAGATGTCATGGCAGGGCAAACAGGTGTTGGGGCCAATAGATGGAAGGCAGGTAGGTGTCAGGGCCACCAGGAGGAGGGCAGATGGGTGTTGGGGCAATCAGGAGTCAGGGCAGGGCAGGAACCTGTAGAACCGGAACCAGCGGCGAGGTTTCCTGTAGCGCATGATGGCCGTTCTCAGATTCACCAGGCTGCCACACCGGTCAATCACTTTGTCAAGGTCCCCCTTGGCTTCAGGACCCCGCTCCAGGATTCTGGTGAATCTGCGCACCCCCACATATTCCCCATCCTTCAGGCTCCTCACCTCTGGGGTGTTTGCTCCCATGTGCTGTAGACCACAACATGTTCAGTGTGACTCTTGTCATGCATTGGCCTTTGGCTTGGGGATAACGCTCATGCCGTTCCGTTAGCTTTCATTGACTGTAACTCCACAGTGAGTAAACATTGCAGGACTTGTTGTATCACTGCTCTAGGGTCTCTTGCCTGTTCTGACCAGTAGATGCCTAAATAGCCCGTTAGATGCCTGAATGATGGGTTTCTCACCCTCTGCATTCTGACTGGTTTTGTGGGTGGTTATGCTGAGTATTCACATGCAGGTGACTTGATGCCATTTGAGCACTCCTACAACCAAATCCCTGGTTGACTCACCTTCAAGATTGGTCAGAATGGCAAGAGTGGAAAGCTGCTTCAAGTCATGTGGAACACCTTCATTCATGCAAGGCACCACAGGCATACCTGTGCATGAAGCAACATTACAAGTGCCGATGCTCCCTTATGGGGTAGGGCCTTAGCCTCAGCAGGAACCATTGGGGTATGCCTTGTACAATAGGCCTATCATGAGTAACATAATGAGTGAAGCAACATGTATGCATGGCTCCCTGCCTAATTGATGTCTGCAGACTCATGCAGTGCAAACATGCGTGCAATCTTCTGGGGCCATACAAAGGCAGCATACCATGGAAGAGAGGTGCGAGGACTCAGGCATGTTGTCTGGTGGGGTCTCGTTGCTCTCAGCTGCATCTTCGTCTTCACTCATCTGAGGTGAAGCGCCGGCCAGGTAGTCATCAGAGATGGTGCTGCGAGGTGACAGGCCCACCAGCTCATCCATGTGCACATGCTCAGGCGCTGCAACCAGCTCCCCATTGCCTGCACCACAGCATAGCCACTTGGATCATCAGAAAAGGAAAGGAAAGGCAAGGAAAGGCAAGGAAAGGAAGACTACACCTTGCGGCGCCAGTTTCATGGGAAGCCAGATGTTATCCCAGGCTGCCCAGCGCTTGGGTTATCAAGTTACCCTCATGAGTTCATGTGATCAGAGTGGGGCACAGCCAAACTGGCCAAAATGCTGAGATGTGGAAGGTATTGTAGCCAGGCAGGGGCATAGACAGTATGCTGCTGTGAGCCTTGTAAGAGAGGTGTCAGAGAAGGCTGAATGCAGCAGTGCCTGAGCATGTGGTCAGATCATGAATGAGAATGGTGATGATATGCTTGGGCTGCATGGTGACATGCAATTCAGCAGGCTGAGGGTGTTTTGGCATGCCAGACCCTTGCTGTGGAGGAAGCCGATCACTGCCATCTGCTCCAGAACTGAAGCTGAGTGGGAATGTGATGACCTTTCAGGAGGGTGTACTAAGCACTCTATCAGGCCCAACAAAATCACAGCAGACCTCAAAACTCAGCTCTATACGCATCTCAAATTCACATGCATTTTGCATGCACATGCATTCCACTCTCAAATTGATTTGCACATGCAGTTTGCATTCATATCGATTCCAAATGCAGTTTGCATTCACATTGATTTCCACATGCAGTTTGCATTCACATGCATTCTACACTGTTATGCACTTCACATGTTGGACCACGCATTGCTGTCAGTCCTCAGGCCTGTCAACTGACCCGAGGTGTGCATGCGTATGAGGCAGCCTATGACCATGCCAGTGGTGGTACGCCCCCCGCCCATCTGGCAGTTGAAGATCAGTGCATCGCTGGGGTGGACATCCTTCACATGGTCATAGAAGACATCAAAGATCCTCTCCTTGGGAGCCTCCCCATCAGTGAGAGGCAGCCTGTAGTACTTCACCCTGTACCCCTCTGATTTCAGCTGATCGTACACCTCCCTGGGTGTTTGTACTGACTCTGAGCCTGCCAGAACACAGCAAGTAGTGTGCATCAGATCCAGGTAGAATCAGATGCACCCAGGCTACGCCCCATATTTTGTACAGGTGGCAAACAGCAGCGTAAATTTCCAAATTCTACTGTGACATACTTTGGTCCAGTGCTTTACGCTTATATTTGCCTCCAATGTTTCCAATGAACTTATGAAGCAAGAAAGTTACAAGATACAACATCACCAACATAGCACAACAGAACGAGGATATCTGTTACTTTTCGGAACATTCTGGCAATACTGCACTAAGCAGTGAGTGATTTTGTGAGTGGTCTCACAAAATCCATTCCTAGGACAAAAGAAAAGGCTACTTGTGCTGGCCAACAAAGCAGTAGCAATGTGAAAGCATGACAAAGCTGGTCACAGCTGGGCTAGCTTTGCCATGTTGCCAGCTGTGACCATGATGTATGCTGCTGTAGTCCAGGACAAATCCATGCAGATGCATGTATTGTCAGTGCAGCAGCTAGAAATTGCTTCATGACAGATTAGTTCATGATAGTATGAGTACCTGCAACAGGCTCATAGGTGTCAACAACATGGGATGCGCCGCCTGTTTGGTTGCGCTCAGCCTCTCTTGCAACCAGGACCTGCCCATCAAACTGCTTTGACTCCTGCAGGTCCATTCAACATGAGCCTCATGCCTTTTGTCTGCCTGCACGCTTCTGGTGCTGAGAGAAGTGTTCTACATCCTGTGTCCCAGGCTCAAGTCTGATGACACTGCATGGTCAGGCATGGTGTGATAGCAGAGACAGCTCAAGACAATGAGTCATGATACCTCATTCAATCATCGCTGTGTGTCTTGTGGCTTCTCTTGTTCATTCGCTTTTGTCTTCCCTTAAGCAGCTGAAAGACTGCTCACATACCAGCATTCAATCATGCTGCTCACGCTCAGCTTGTCATCAATGCTTTCAGATCTGCTGAGATGTTCTGAATTGGATTCACTGTGAGAAATCAGCGCCCAATGAGCTTTGAATGAGCATGCTACCTGTAAGATATCATTCTTCAGCCGTAGCTCCATCTGCTCTAGGCGCTGCACATCAATGCCAGTGTACTCTTGCATGTTCTTGAATGGCCGCTCATCCTCACGCAGCACAAAGGGCCGCCCGTTGATGTAGATGACAGGCTCCTCTCGCATGTTGTGCCACACTGCATTCACCTGCACCTCACACACCAATGCATTCAATGTGTATTTAGTTTTGTCGTGAATAGCAAATATAGAGCTGTATGGTACTTTTTGCTTTGGACATCATATCATTCTTACAAAACCTTCAACAGCAATGGTATACACAAGACCAACAGGAGAGATACTGGCTGCCTTGATGATTGCAAAACCACCCTTGCTGGCAATGAGAGCTTGGGCATGCTGCTCAAACCTGAAGACTGATTGTGCTTCCAATATTGGCATCACAGATGTTTGTGCCCCATAGAAGCAAAGAGATTCTCAAGTTGCTGTTTCTGATGCCAATACCGCTCCAGAGAGTGTCACTTAGCTGATTCAGGACAGAGGCAGAGAAAGATGACAGGCCTGCAGCAACATTTGCCTGCACTCTGATGGATGATTGTATGGAACAATGGAAGCACACCTTGCGCTTGTCATGTGCATCTGACGCTGCACCAACATGCGTGAGAACTGCCTTAATGCCCTCCACCGTGGGCAAGGCAGAGCCAAACACGTTCTGGCCAGGCACGCCTCTGAAGTTGGGAGCCCCAGGAATCGTGTTAGGCAGCTTGGCAGACTGGCAGCCAGGGAAGTGGTCTTCCTTCAAGATTGTATGCGCTCCAAGTACATCACCGACTCTACTGGCAATCAAGCCTGCTGCCTCCTCTGTTGCCTTTTCTAGTGCCTCTGCAGGCAGAGATTGACAAATGCGGTTGCCACTGCGGCTGTTAGCTCAACAAATTTGCACACACATTCTCTCTTTGGACAGTATCTCAGCAAGTGTCGCTCCATCAGGTGCAACATGTAAGTATGCACGTATCTAGCTCACCATGAGCTGCAAAGCATAGTAGTACTGTTGTTATTGTTATCAATATCATTCTTATCATCATCATCATCATCACTATCAAGAGCATGCAAAGTTCCTTGCTATACACTACTGATTCTGCATCAACCAGAAAATGCAACAGCCTTTGTGCACAATATGGCCAATGTCTGCACGCGGCATTGCACCCACACTGAGACAATCATCAAATCTAGCAGCTGGACAAAACTGAGCGGACGCGTTTGAGCAGCATCACAGCAGATGCAACAGCAGCACACGCATCTAAAAGTGGTAAACCTGAAGGAGATCATTACCGTCAGGGCTCTCAGCAACAGCATTATCCTCTGGGTCCAGCTCAAATGGTACATCATCGGTAAGCTTGAGAGATGGGGTACGTATGCTAGGCTGCTGCAACGACAGAGCTGCTAGTGGGTTTCTGCGCAACATGCGTTGCAGCACACTGCAGCAGCAAGCCAACACAGTGTCAATGATTGCCATGAATGACATGGTAAGTCACACATGACACTCGCTTTGCTTAACAGAGAGTAACCAACATGCATTGACGACCCTGCATCATCAATTATAAAGGTGCTGTGATGGTGTGTACCTGAGACAACTTGCTGGTGAGAAGCCTTTTGAAACAATGTGCAAGCAATGCAAGCCTGTTCTGCTGGGTTACGTGGAGACAAGTCAATCCCACAAACATGCACGCCAGCCAGCCACAAGCGCTTTTGACAGGCTGAGCTGCAATGCAGAGCCTTTGTGCAAACAGCATCAGCTCATCTGGCTTTGGCGAAGGAGTAGCCAGTGTTGCTGGTACCTGTAGAGTTCAGGCCGCCGCTTCATCCACTGGGCCAAGCTGACTTGGCTGCGAGCCTCAGGATCAAACCCGGGCTCAAATAGATAAGCTGTGAAGGCTATCAAGACGTAGTACCGCTCCAGGTACTCTAAGCACACCTGCATACACAGGGAGGCAAGCCTTGCGTGACACACACATTGTCGCACTCTGAGGACCTGGAATTGCAGTATGCACAGCAGCAGCTATTGCTAACAGGGAGCCACCCAGTGCTGATTGTGCCAAAGATGACAGCAGGCGAATGTACAGCCGTGGAGCCTACATTGTAGCTGCCACAGCTTCAGCAAACAGGGGTTCAGAACAGTGTGTCCATGTCCTGGTCTGCATTGCACAGCAAGCTGGGTCTCATTGATGGAGCAGAGCATGCTGTTCAGCAGATTGTGCTGATGACTGCACACAAGGGATGAGCAAGCACATACCTGGAGAAGAGCATTGCGCTTCACATCATTCCCTTCATGCATGAGCCTGCCTCTGTAGCCCGCAATAGCTTCCCTCAGGTTTTGCATTGCGCTGCAAGGCAGTCAATGCAAAACTGTAAGTCCCATTTCTTGACAGTGTACTATGATGGCATTCATAAGTGTTGTTCAAGAAAGCTGACTGATGAATTGTCAGATGCAGTGGTCACATGGGTTTGGAAATATGTCAGGTGAAAAGCTGTATGCAGCAGATGCTCACAAGCTGACCCATACAGAGCAATCAAGATGTGAAAGCGGAGAAAATGTCAAGTGTGACAGAGAGTATTTTGGCATTGTTTGGTGCAGGCAAATGACAAACTTGCATATGTCATCAAGACAGGTACATTTGACATGCAGAGGTCACCACAGTGCAACTACAATTGGCTTTCGTTACTCACTATCACCTCAAAGCACAGGATTGCCACCAGCCATCATTTGCTGAAGCAAAACCACATCGACAAGGAGCAACAGATGGCTTACTTGCAAGCATCAATGACAGAGTCCAGCAGGGCTTTGCTGGCTGTGCCGCCCTCCAGCACTCTGAGCAGGCTGCGCACAACTCCATACTTGCCACTCTTCAGCTCTCCTTCCAGGGTCACGTCACTGGTTGTGCGCATGGGGCTGCTGCCCGCTGGTGGGCTGGTGGCCACAAACCAGGAAGGTAGGCCCTCTGCAATGACCACACAAACCGTGAAGGTAGGCCCTCTGCGGCAGGCACGCAAACAGTCATCTGACTGCAGACTCAGAGTTGCAGTCAGTTGACTAATCATGGCCGTCACTGCGCTGTCCCATCATGATGTGGCACAAGGTCATCGTGATGTTATGCTTTTGAACTACATTGAGGTACTGCATTCGCTCTGGCCACCTGTGCCTGAGTGTCACAATATTGACATCAAGGTACCAATATGGAGGTCAGCTCTTCTGTCTGCTTGCTTGCTGGCCCTTGGAAGAAGGCACTGTGTTTCTGCTGTCTGTGTGCACCCTGACGATAGCTTCGCTGCTTTGCTTGCGCTGGTGATGATACACACTTTATAAGTCTGTACTGATTGGCTGCTCACAGACGCAACAACTTTCAGCGCTTTCAGCAGCAACACAGCACATGTTGCTCCAACAATACAATTGGCTTTCTTTTCTCATTGATTGCATGCGCAGATGATGCCTGAGATTGAGCCAACACTGCCATGAGCCTTGCATTGCAGGCAGCATTCAGCATTCATGCAAGGCAGCATTCAGCAGACATACAAGGCAGAGATCAGCAGTCATGCAAGATCAGCTTGATGCAAGAGCAGTGCGACGTCGCTCAAGTTCATGTGTTGCTGTAAGGCTGCTTCATACATGTCTGTGCTGAAGGCTCAGTGTATGTATGTAAGCTGTTGAGCTGTAGAGTCCTGGGCAGGCCGGCAGCCCAGTATAATACTTGGCTTCTCATTAAATTGACGCTGAAAGGCGTTCTTTTTCCCCTTTCTTCTGAGCTGTAGGGACATCACCTTGAGGCTCTGTCGGCAGGTCAACAGTCTTGAGCCGTCGCCGTAGCTGCAGCAGCGAGGCAATGATCATGCCAGTGGAGGTTCTGCCTCTGCCCATCTGGCAGTTGAAGATGAGGGCAGCTCCCTCTGGAGGCTTCCACAACCTCCTCATCAGAAGGGCAAAGTCCTTCTCCTTGGGAGCCTTCTCATCTGTGACAGGTACCCGTGTATACTCCACCTCGTACCCATAGTCTACAACAGCACCACTGAGGCTCACAGCAAGGCTATCAAGATTGACATGACAGCAAATGTCATTGAACAGCAGGTTGTGCGCAATTCGTGTGCTAGCTGTCTGGTTTGTGAGGAGAGCTGTTGAGGAGTGACCTGAGGCTGCATTTGCAGCTCACATAAACCTGAAGGCGGGCACCATCATGCTTGCTCTTGCACCTATACATGTACCAAGTTGTACAAGGGGGACCAGTTGACGTTGTGCTTTTTTGCTTGTGCAGAGTTGACTGCTGTGCTGTCCTGTTAATGGCAGAAGCCTTCCCAAAGCTATTGACAGAGCGTGATGTTCATATGAGCTTGGTAGATTGTGGCACTTACCACTTAGTTCGCGATAAACCTCAAGAGGTGTCTGCACGTCAACTTCTGTCACAGCTTCCCACTGCTCTATGACTTGGAAGTCGTCATTTTCATGAGCCACTAGGATCTGATTGTTGTACTGTGCCGCCTCTCTCAACACATCTTGCTTCAATCTGTTCTCCATGTCTTCCACCCTGGACCTGTCAATACCTACAAATCAGGGATACAGATGATCATGCTCAAGTGTGTGTGGAGTTAGTGACTGTCAAGACCATGTATGCCTCGCTGTGTCTTTATACATGCTGTAGTACACCAATGTGTGTGCCAGCCAGTTGTCAGCAAGTTGTCTTGATGTGTTAGACACAAACAGCGTGTGGTCCAACCACATGCTTAGCACCTTAGCGATGCTAAATGTGTCAGCATGGCATAGCAAGCTACCTGTGTACTCTAGATTGGCAAAGGGTTTGTTTGCTTCACGCACAACATATGGGTTGCCATTGATATAGATGACAGGCTCCTCTCGCATGTTGAACCACATGACCCTTCGCTGCCCTGCAACACTGGGACAGTTATGTTCCTGTATGAAAGGCTTATGGATACATGCAGTCAGGCAAGTTGGCATGGAGCAAGCATTTCCCAGACCTTGCGCAGCTCCAAGCTCATCCAATACCAGTCTCATGCCAGACACAGTTGGGATTGCCACTCCATAAACAGGCAGCTCAGGCACCTGCATAGTAGGGTGATACTCAGGCATGCTTTCTACTCACTGGATGATAGACATGCGACTGTACATTTGCTGTACATTACCTGTCTGTAGTTGGGCGCTCCCTCAATGAGTGGCAGCAGCTTCTTGTTCTGGCATCCTGCGTTATATTGCACACTTACACAGAGCAGTGCTTTTGTCAGGTGACCGTATGAGTGCCAGCTGCTTACCTGGAAAATGGTCCGACTTGAGAATGGTATGCTTTATCAATACATTGCCTGTTCTCCTAGCTACAATTTGGTCGGGAAGCGCCCGGGATGTTCCAAAGGAGACCCGAGACAGGTTCGTCCGGCCCGAAGTCGGTTGTGTCGATTGTGCCGATTGCACAGCTTCTTCCGTGGGCATTGAACCAGTCTAGTGGACACCACCGGCAAAGAACACCCCTGTCGAAGCTGCTGTGTGTTACAGAAAAGGGACTTGTCTCTCGCTGCAATTTGCCGTCAAGGATGTCAGATCAATCCGGGTAAATGCCACTGCGGCAACCTGCACTTGCTGGACCAGGTGCAGCAGCCACCTCGGGGCTCTGCCCACACAACGAGAATACTTTGCAATGGTGCTGCAAACTGACAGCCAAGTTTGTATGTGCTTTGCGCGGCAAGCATGCGCACACGCAGCTGCGATGCTCACTGAGCTCACTCGTGATGCAGTCAACTTTCAGTCAACTCCGAGGAAAGCTTTGAACTCACCCCACGACAAGCCTTAACGCGCGTCTCAAGCCTTCAACCGACAAGAACAGAAAAACCAGCGCGACCTGAAGCACGTTGATAGGAGTCGTCTGTCTTGGCCAGCCAACACTGACAAAGCCTGTTGCGAGACCGCGTGCATCGCCACGCGCAGATCAAAAATTATATAACGGGTCCGCTGCTGCTGTGTGGGCTCGCAAGCCCCGGCGTACTGCTGCCATGCGGTCTCTAGATAAGGATGTCCCGAAGACTATATCGAGCGTGTTGTCCACTCACGACTTCCGCGGTCGAAGGGACCTGATCGAGAAGGTATTCACGGAGGATGTGAAATTCTGGCACTTGTTCTTCCAGACCGTGAACAGAAAAGAGCTTTTTGGCGTGTATCAGATGTGGGGTAAGTGAGATCTTCTGCTTTGATTTGGCCATGTGAACGTTGCTGTCAATTGCATGCTGCTGGAGCACACCCACCAGGGCAAAGCATGCCTCTCTGGCTAAATTAGGACAAGTGCTGTGCTGCAAAGACACCAAACCCCACCTGATGTCCCTCGCTTTGTACTCACACAATGCACATGGTTGCGTGCTCATTGACTATGCCACCTGCAGGGTTTTACAACTTCTGGATAGGAGTGAAATACACACGGGTTGTCCCAGACAGGAAGAATCACCGGGTGGTGGTAGACCTCATTGAGACAATTGTAAGCACATAGTGTGACAAGCTTGACCTAGCTGTCAATGCATGTTTTGATACACATCATGCACGGCAAGTCTTACCTTGCATTGCATGCAGAATGTGTGGTGGAGCATCTTCCCTTACCTGGGCATTCCCATCCACCTGAACATGCACGTTGTGCTAGGCACAGATCCACACCCAGACGCAAGCACAAAGGATGAGCTCATTTTCACGTACCAAGAAGACCACATCTTCTGGGTTGAAAGCGTCTTGGCATTGAATCCAATTCTAACTCTGGGCCTGGGGCCGTTGTGTCTCAAGTACCTGAGGCCTGTGGCAGGTCAGACTGGGCATGCATGAAGCAGCGTTGTCAAGTATGGCTGTGCATGATGTCATTGCTGCTGTGCTTCACCAATGAAGCACTAACACCAGTCCTTCACTCATATGTACATCTTGTGATACCTGACATGTTGAGCCCAGTAAAGTAACACTGCTTGATTTGAATTGCTTGCAATGGCATCTGATGGGTCACATCCTGGAAGCTGGCACAGCCCTCATCCTGCATGAGCTTCGATGTTCCTGTTCAGCAGTATTGCATCAATGCTCCTATAGGAGACAGAAAGCAAATCAGTGGACCGTTGCAACAAGTTGACTCAGGTGCTGAAATGGTTCCCAGACTGCATTGCACAGCATTATGCAAGCAAACTGCCCATTAACCCAGACGTGTCCTGTTGCTGCGCCAGAAGTGGCTCAACAGGCACATCATGCCACTCATGTGCCCTTGTCTTGGAAGCTTTCATACTCACTGAAACGTGTTTTGTTCTGCAGGTTCTGCATATGCAGCCATTGGCAACCTTGTGTACTCAAGAGACCTGGATGTGCCAAACCATCTCAAGCGTCAGCCCAAGACCAAGGGGTTCCAAAACATAGAAAAGGATATCGTAGATGCAATCCATGTAGCCTATGGAGGCTCTGCAAAAGCCAAGTAAGCCCAGGCAGTCACTCAGCCAGAAACATCAATATTATTCAAGTCATTATGCTTTGTTCTTGCTGCACTCAGTAAAGCTCCTCAGCCTTGTTCTTGCTGCACTCAGTAAAGCTCCTCAGCCTGTCAGACGCCATCTAGCTGCCTCAATAGCTCAAGCAACAAGCATGCTTGTCACAAAGACTCTCACAGTTCAGCAAAGCTGTGGCAGCTTGCATAGTACTCATGCAGCTTTACATGCACAAGGCAATTCCACTTTGCATTCAGACTTTGCACGCATGACAACCAGAAGCTTGTTTGTTGCCAAAGACATGCAGCACTGACTGTGTAGAATGCGCACTGCATAATGACGGCTGCATGGTTCCAGGTGGGATTACTCACAGCAGATGTACAGTGAAGAAGCAGAGTTCTGGCATCCTCTGTTCATAGTCAAGGGCAAGGAGAACATCTTCGGTGCTCACATGTTCTGGTCCTTCATCAACCGCAAGACCAATGCCAAAGTCAAGCGGATAGGTAATGCACAGATTTTTACACACGTGCAAGGTGGCATGCATAGCCATTGAGGCGCAGTGACTCAGCTGTAAAACGGTTTTATTTATACGTTGTGACAGTCGACATGGAGTGCATTGGCAGCTTTGGCACTGTGCATGTACATCAGAAGGCTCTAATACTTCATGTAGCCTGTGGCAGGGTTTACAGAGCAAGCAGCGTTTTGAACAATACTGATCATGTTGCAGAAACATGCAATCCAGCAACGCTCAGCTTTCAGCACAGCAGTCCTGCCATTGTTACCCATGAGTATGTGAGCAATCCTCATCAGCTGCATCTCAAGCAAGTGCATGCTGAAGGTCTAGTTGCAAAGATATTGCTCTACATGATTGTCAAAACTATTGCATTAGTAGGTCTTGCAAAGATGCACAAGACAGGCTGCTCTGGAGAGGCAAGACTTGTCCTACATGTACCTAGCTCATAATGAGCTGAGACATCTTATTCCTATTGTTATCATTACTACTGTTATCAATATTGATATTAATGTCAATATCATTGTCAATTTATCATTGTTCTGATTACGCTGCAGTGTTGGGAGAGAATGATGACCTGGTGATGGTGGATCTAGAGCAGCAGTACTGGCCATACCTGTGGCACCCTGCCTGGCCCCCCTTGGCCATCTGGGTTCACGTCATTCTCACCCTGAAGAAGGCAGACCGCTCCAGTAAGACCAATGCTGCACTCTCACTGCTGGCATGCAAGGACCACTGCTGCACTCTCACTGCTGGCATGCAAAGACCACTGCTGCACTCTCATTGCTGGCATGCGAAGTACTCATGCTAGCAAAGTACCCATTCTAGCATGGCTTCTGTAGCTGCAATTCAGCTTGTTCCTGGTTGCATGCTGCTCTCTTGCTTGGTGCTAAGTGACTGATGGATGCACAAGTCAGAGCTACACTGCTTTGGGGCGCCGAGCTGCAACACTCGCATAGAATCTGGCGCTCATGCACATGCATGTCTTCACTTGCTTGAAGCCTGACAACCTGCTGGGTGTGTACGCTGCTCCAAGTTGCTCAAGGCTAGAGGGCTCAAAGATAGTGGCTTGAAGTTAGTGGCTCAAGGTCAATGGCTCAAGGTTAGTGAGTGCGCTTTGCAGGCAAGGTGAATCACTATCAGATAGTGAAGCATGAGGACCACATCCTGTGGGTGGAGAGCCTGGTCTTGCGCAACCTGGGGCCGGTCAGCCGCCTATACGACATTGTCATTCGCCGCTACATTGGCATCTTCTTCTGTTGGTTGGGCAACTCCATTTATCAGATGCTGCTGTTCCTCTCACATGCGGTACGCTGCATCTTGGCATCTTAGGCATGCTCATTTCTATATACATGTAAAACAGAGAAGCATGTGCTGCAAACATGTGTCAGTGTCTTGTCAAATGGCCGGGGAGAGTAATGGCCTGCTGTCAGCACAGATGCTATGCATCACTTCTTGCTAGTAAAATTCCGACCAAGCTGCATCACTTGACTCAAGTTTTGAGTGCAGGCTGAAATGTTTTGGGAGGAGTTTGCAACGGCAAAGAATACCCCAGCGCAGTCGTAACAACAGCGTCATCGTGTGCTGATTGTGGCTTGCAGCAATCAGTGCTGCTAACACGGCTGCTGCGCCTTCGTACACAATCTCACGGCTTGGCGCCACGGTCTGAGCAGGTCACCCATGTTGCTCAGTACATGAGAGACCTGCACATCTATACAACTCCTGATGTCAAGCTGACACAAGATTAAGAAAACTTTATGACGCTGTGTGGTGTTGTGAGCCTTTAGTCCATGATTGTTGAGGCCTGGCATTGCTGTGACCTTGACTAATGATTCCAAGGTGTTACACCCGACACTGTGCAGTCAATAAGTATGCCAACGTGCTGCACTTGCGCAACAACATCAGAATCGTTTCACACACAGGTCGACCTGTCACAGGGTAACTCGCAGGAATCGAGCTCTGAGCATTACCTTGTGTTCTTCTGACCACTTCTTAGCGGTTGCCCGGTCGTCCTTCCTATTTATACTGCTGCACATTAGTAGCACATTAGCAAGCACGCAATAGTCATGTTTCGCAACTTCCAGCACTTCCACACAGCGATACATGTGAAGTGCTCAGCTTCCTGGTCAGAAGACACAGGGGACGAATGGGAGGGGGGGGGTCATCATAAGCTGGCAACGTGAGTAAAAACTGAGTACATAATTCAATCTGAGCGAGACATGTATGCTCTTCTGAGACCTAGATTGAGAAGAGCTGCAGGCTGCGTCCATGCAATTCTTGACACACCAAAGTCTTGGACAATCACATTTACAGTCAGTGGAGAAAAGTCGGCTTATGTCGCGTACTGACTTTACACATGCACACCTGTACAACAAACAATGACAAAGTCTGCAAGCACACTCTCTTGGAAGAAGCCTGGTCTCACCCTGCAGGGTTCTGCTCAGATAACACTCCTGCTCTAATGTGTCATATCAAACAATCCTCTCAAGGTATGGCAATCAAGGACATTAAGAAACCTATGCGTGCAACACCAGCACCCCATCATTAGCAGCAAAGGTCATGCAAGGCCACGTGCTGCCATGTTAGGGATGTGTTCTGTGTCTTCGACGCGACCTGTCTGTCCATAAACCCACACGCTGTATACAACTGCGGCTGCTATGACTGTCCCAGAGGACAAGCCCACCAGGAGGCCAAAACTGCTGGGGTCACTTGCAATTGCAGCGATGCCCAACATGACAAGTTCAGAAAGACTACACAACGAAACCTCTGCTGAAGAGACTGAGGAGACCACTGCAGGATCCACTGCCTGCATCAACAACACAAAGCTGATCCTACCAACTCTTGTGACTAATCCAGTAACAGTTGTCTTCAAATGACTGCAGTTATTGCAGTTTTATACATGTGCTGCAGAGGACGAGGCTGAATATGCAGAGATGCTGCGTGCAACATGAACAACTGACATTCTACCGCTCTACACAGACAGTAGGAATATGGGCATTGCTGTAGAACTGTAGGGATGCGGGAATTGCTCACCGTCTGAAAGATTTGTGCATCAACCATATCATAGACCCAGAAGGCGACTCTAGACAAGACAATCATGCCACAGAAGAACCAAGTGTACAGGGGCACCCCTGCAATAGCCTGCCCCAAGGCTGATGCAGCTGTGGCCCCTGCCTGATGTATGTGGGCTTGAGCCAAATGTGACCTGCACCATGACTGATGTCGTGTAAGCCCTGTGTCTAGACTCAAACTGCATGCTCTGGATGCGTATGGTCCCTGAAGCTTTAGTGGGTAAGTTTGTAAAGCTAGCGGGCTGACCTGTAAATGAGTGCAGCAAGCGCAAGGCTGCCGGCTTGTAGCAGCAAAGCGCAGACTCCAGTGCGCAGCAGGCCAATGCTGCCTATGAGTGCTTGTCCCACCCATGTGCCCACAAAGCCCATCACCGCACATGCAGCTCTGTAACAGCATAAAGCAGGCCTTTGACGGATCCCACAGGTCTGAGCAATGTCGCAACGGACTGCATACTGGGTTGGTGTTCTCTGTGATACAGAAGCTTAGCTGGTGCAGGCCACAAGCTCAACGCTTGTCATCTCAAGTTTGCCAGCTGCAATGGCATTTTCTTGAGCTGGACAGGGCTGAATAAAGTCATATACGTGCCAACTGCATAAACCCAGTGAGTACAAGCTGCGTGCAGTACAAGCAGGCTTTCTGTGCTCATACTGGGGAGTCAACAACTTCCATGAAGAGGACATCAGCATTGACTCTGAGATGCAGACAAGGTTCATGCTGACCTGAAGACTGCTGCAGCAGTGCCACTGAGACCTCTTGAGGAGAGGAAAGCTGTCATGAGACAGCCAGGAGACAGC
>JAABUK010007816.1_pt1 | contig 15279 bp, 15 predicted proteins | sample 5559141 | NCBI WGS metagenome assembly JAABUK01 (sample SAMN10711869, study PRJNA513367) | rock metagenome | isolation source: Antarctica rocks | place: Antarctica: Victoria Land, Pudding Butte nord | collected 2016-01-03
TTGCTTAGCCCCTGCTCCCCTGACAATGTTAGCCCCACCCCACCCCATCCCCCCTTCATTTGCTTAGCCCCTTCTCCCGTGACAAATTTATTCCCTCCCCACCCCCCCACCCCCCCAGGCCAGCGACTTAAACTGATTCCTGGCTCCCCCCACCCCCCACCCCCCCTCCCCCCTCCCTCCACTAGCCTTCAGCTTCAGGACCTGACTGCACAAATATGCTGTCAGGCCTCAAGCATCAAGGACGCAGGCGCTGAGCAGTAACATCACCACTTGGAACAAGGGCTGTCCATGCAAACACCTGGTATTGCACACTGTGCCATCAGCTGCCATGTATATGTTGTTGACCCAAAGAAAATAATTGTTTTCGCGCACCATTTTCATCTCTTTTTGGGAAAAAAGTGGATGCCGATGGTCCAATAATGCTTGCTTGGTGCTTCAGAGAGTTTGGGCATCAATGATGAACTGCCTTATGCACCATGCAAGTGCCAGACTGGTGCTTTCCTCTCCACTGTGTTTGCAGCTTTGCACTGGGTGGAATCTAACTACCTGCATGACCACATGTGCATATTGAATCTGTCTCCGGGCTGCCGCCTTAGGAGGCTCCCGCAATGATCGCTGAAAAGCGTAAACTTTTCTTTTCTTTTCATACTGAATCTAGCTATACCCTATAATGCAGTGGCTGGGATCTGGGTGCTGAGTTTGGCGATTCCATTCTATGGCACAATCAACAGCCTGTTTGATGCCCTTACAAGAGGCCTCCAAGGTTTTGTTCTGCCCTGTCTTGCCTTCAGCTGGTACTACCGTACCAAGGAGCGCAGAGCCAACTGCCCCAAAGTCATCCCATGGTGAGTTGCCAATCATTCGAACAAGCATTCCTGCAGGCTGCATGCATTGTTTCCTTTGCTGCATGCCTTCTTTCCTTTGCTGCATGCCTTCTTTCCTTTGCTGCACGCATTCTTTCCTTTGCTAGTGTCAGAACACCATCAGCATGATCAGGCATCTTGTCAGGCTGTGTGTGTAGGGTCTAGAGCTGTCTACTTCAGGCTGATGTGTTGGTTGTACATGTCACACAAACCCATTAGTCATGCGTGATCACAATGCGCTGTCTCAGCAGGATTGGCTGATCATGAGCTGGAAAGCGTAAGTCTTATTATTATCATTAGCAGTATAGCAACTCAAAATGTCATGCTTGTGGTTGAAAGCTCTCGCGACTGCGTGACTGTGCTTTGGCTAGGTCATCCAGCAGTAAAATGGTATGCATGGATGACAATCATGGGTATAAGCCGTAGCCAATGCTCCCTGCTGTTTGATGCTGTTGACACCAAGGGTTGATGGTCACCCATCAGTAGGAATTCAATTGGCATAAACAGGCATTAATGAGAATATCCTGATACTGCTGCAGGCCTCTGCATCTGTACAACTGGAAGCCCTTGTTCCTGCTTAACCTCTTCCTGATGGCATTCTTCTTCTCTGCAAGCTCAGTGACTGGGCTGGTGTATGCAATCAGGCAGCTCATCTCCAATATACACACCTTCCATTGGTTTGCAGCATGCTACCAATGCCCAAAAGTCCATGCTGGATAGCAGGCCTGCCTAGGCAGCTTTCACATGCGTACACAATGTATGCATGTGTTTCATGTACATCTTGGGCTACATGCAGCCCCACAATGTACCTTGTACATCTACATACAGCCATGTACAGCCATGTTCTACCACACATACGAAGTATGTACAAAATTGAAGCGATGTTTGTGTACTTTACTTGGAGCAGGCATGAGGGAGAGATCACTGCCTGAGTTATCTGGACAATGAAGACAATCAGAAAGCAACATTGAACTAGGAATGTTTTTACACCTTGCAGCCATGTACATGTTGTGCCGTCAAGCTAGATGGGCATCATTCCAGGCATTTAAACTGATGCGCAACTGAATGACATGATTGTTGTGCAAGCAGTATGCCGAGATTCATTTGGATCATCGAGTATCGATAGATATCTCACCACTCAAGGGAGAGTTGCAGAGTCATTACAGTATTACGAGTTGCACAGTTATCAAATTCCTGCGGCGATGCAATTTCCGTGCATGTGCATTGGAAAGCAGCCTGCAAGTGCTGCGTGCAAAGCTTTGCAAATATGCAAGACTTCAACAAGGCACTTGCAAGGTTGTAACTCGGCTGCGGCCTAAGGCGCTGGAGCTCCTTGTTGGCAAATTTCTACTTGGCTATGAATGAGCTAGTCTTTCTGGAAAATCTTGCCAACCTGGCAACTGACACAATGAACCCTCTGGCTAAACAAACACAGGCAGAACATATTCTGAAAAGCTTCCTCATGACTGGCCGCTACATTGATGACTTATTAAGCATCAATAACCCGTACCTGAAGTTCCTGTTGTACAATAATCAGACTTTGTTTTATCATGACCTGCATGGTATCTATCCGGACACGCTACTGTTGAAATGTGCACATTCAGGTACTGAGGTTCCCTTCATGGACATCAACATCAGGCCCTCCGGCCATGGGAGCCGCCTCACCACAGTATTGTACGACAAGCGCCGCCATGAACCCCTGTCATCCCTCTTCATCATCAAATACCCACACATGTCCTCAAACATATCAGAGACAGCCAAATTCAATATCATAACTAGCCAGTACCACAGAGTCCTCTCCATCATTCTGGCAAAGGACAACTTTGTCACCAGCATGGCAGATGTCATAATGACATTGTCTAGCAAGGGCTACCCCATACATGAGCTGCTGACAAGGACTTACTTCCTGTGCTGGCAGCACCCGGAGTCTTACAGCATCCAGGCAGACAAACTGATTACTCATATTTCTACGGCAGTGCATAGGCTGATGGGCTGAGACAGATGGCTGTGACACCACATTTTGTGCACTACTCGTACCACCATACTCGTGTACATTTATACATAGTGACTATGACTGGCCGTGAATGACTATGACTATGACTGACGCACTCTGCTTTGTACCTGTGCTTTGGCTGCTTCCTTTCCCGACGTCCATGCAGATGCTTCCTTGGGGCTGTCACATCTGGCATTTACCTGAATAACCACTACATGCTTTTGTGAGATGGGCACACATCAGCTTGCCGGCTCCTCCCCGGCTAGGGGGGTATCCTTTGCAGGATGCTTGGTGCTGGGTGTGGCTGCTCCTAGGCGGTGTGTGTGGGGGGGGTGGTTTGCCTTGGTTACGTGTACTTGGCTGTGACTTTTATATTTTTCTGGTGCTGGTTTCTCTGTGTTGTTGACATGTGTGATGACACATTTTATGTTTTGGTGTGGGACTCTCCTTTTCAAGGACCTTTATTGGCATGCATTTGCTTGTGACTTACACACATCTGATGATTCATTTCTACAGACTGTGTTCTGGACTGTTTTTCCTGCTTGTCCTTTCAGCTTTATGGGGCAGGGGTATGGTTGTCATGGCACTGACTGGATATCGGACATGGGCGCTTGTACGTTACACACTGTAATACTGTGAGGACCCAGGCATGTGCTCGTGCCGCATGTCTGGGCAGATGTTTGCTGCATGCCCTGGTGTCACAGCCTGCTCACATGATGCAATTACACTGCCTGGATGCTGCTATTCTCTGCATTGCGCTGTGGGGCTGTCCCAGGGCGCCCTGTCGTCGTTGAGCATTTCTCTGCAAGCTTACGCAGGATAAGGACTCCTGAACGGACTGAACATCAGAAAACACAGACGCCCAGACAGAGCCGCAGACGCCATCCTCACCTGCAGACAGAGCTGGTCGCGAGTTCCTCCTGTATGCCCTTTCACATTCGTGTGCCTGTGCCTGGACGGACTGCATGACCTAATCCTCGCTCTGGAGTTGCTGCTCGTGCTGAAGGCCGCTCGTGTCCTTTCTTTTTCAGGTATAACGAATTATCACACCACGGATATCTGCTTGTGTCTAATGGCTCGTGACCAGCAGCGCTCAGCTCAGATCTAGCATCCGGACTCAGCTAACATCGTACACAAACTCAGCACGGCACAGACAGACAGGCTCGGCCGTGAGTCCACGCTCTGCGCGTCAAGGCTAGGGACAACGGAAAGGCGCTGGAGCTGCGGCCGACACGCACATGGACACTCAGATGACTGCTCAGATGACGTCAACCCGGATGTCAACCCGGATGTCAACCCGAACATCTGCCCGAACATGCATATTTTGGCACCCGACCTGGGAAAAATGCAGACAAACAAGGTACACAATGGCACCAATACTTGGATCTCGTACCACTGCCTTGCAGGCTCTCAGAGACGCAGATCTGGCTGGTCAGACAGCAGTGGTCACAGGTGAAACGAGGACCAGCAGTTCGGCGAGCACTTGCAAAGTTTTATGCGGCATATGGCGAGCTCCACGACACTCGTACATGGCCGCGTAAATTTGCCATGTTTCGCACAGGTGGAAATTCAGGCATTGGTGTGGAGACAGCACGGGCTTTGGCGAGTGCTGGCGCAAAGGTAATCCTGACGAGCCGTAAAGCTGCTGCTGGGGAGGCGGTCGTTGCAAGCTTGAAGGAAGCTGGCGTCAAGGCAAGTGACCAGAAAACGATTTGACAGCGGCAACGCCGAGTTTTGCGCAAAAGAGGCATGTTTGACGCCAATCCTGGTCTCTGCTTTAAACTGTACCTGACCTTGCTTGACCTGCTTTAGGGAGCTTTCGAGGTCCATCAGCTAGATCTGGCAGATCTGGGCAGTGTGAAGAGCTTTGCAAACTCCCTTCAGCGTGAAACAAGAATTGACCTGCTGATGCTCAACGCGGGAGTGGCTGGTGTTCCTCTCACTTACACCAAAGACAACTTTGAGTTGCAAGTGGGGACCAATCACTTTGGGCATTTTGTCTTGGTGCAGTGTCTGCTGGACAAGCTGCAGCAGCAGGTGAGAGGGAATGTTCTGTCCCTGTAGGAAAAGTGTGCTGCAAGACCTGTGCCTGCATTTGTAGATGATTTGCTTCAGGATAATGCCTGTTGCTCAGCTAGTTAACGCCCTGCCTGTCCTGCTTGTCTACATCTGCCTACCAACAGTCATGCGTGTAATTGCTGATTGCTTCCTGCAAGTCTTCTGTCTGTTCTGATAATGTTTTTGGCTGTCTTGCAGGGCACTCCAGTCCGGATTGTTGCAGTGTCATCTGATCAGCATGCCAAACCAGGCTTTGACATAGATGACCTCAACTTCAGGCGCAGGCCATACTCCAGGACAACATCTTATCATCAGTCTAAGCTCTGCAACATCTTGTTCATCAAGGAGCTTGCAAAGCGGTACAAATCTGATCTTTGCTGCTTTCCGCATCATGCTTGGTGCATCACTGACTCAAACTGTAACATCTGGTAGCATGTTTGAATGCCTGGCCAAAGCGCTCCATTGATAATTTGCAACATGCTCTGTTGATGTTCGACCTCACCGTCCATTACAGATTCTGTCCAGATCTGTTCCACCATGGTCCAAGGCAGCGTAACACAATGTGCATTTGTCTGCCAACTTTTTGTCAGCTTGTGCAGTACTGATCAAACAGCAGTACTGATGAAATATCTGGTGACTGTAGGTTGCAAGGCAGTAACATTCAGGCATTCTGCTTGCACCCAGGAGTCATTCCCACTGCCCTGTCCAGGCACCTTATCCCATGGCCCCTTACATATCTCTTGAAGCTTGTTTTGTATTTCCTTGGCAAGAATGTGGAGCAGGTGAGGCACACTCTGAATTTGCAAAGCTGTCATGTGCGTTTGTCTCGTCAACCGAAGCCAAGCTTTAGCATTTGATGCCAGGCTTTACTGACTTTGGCACGGTGCCGTGTGCTGATCTGTTGTTTTGCTTAAGTGTGCTTTAATGTGTAGTAATTGTGTCAAACATGTATGACTCAACCAACACAGAGTTTGTGGACAGTGTGCCATCTGCTGATTCACCACTGACGTCACAGTGTTGCACAATTCCACAAGAACATTTGCTGTTGCCTCTTTGATCATGTCAAACATTTTAGCCCTTGCTCTGATTAGTCCACTGACAGCATGACACACGCTTCAGGGTGCCGCAACATCAGTGTACGCAGATTGGAACAGCATTGAAAGTCTGCTGAAATGGAGCATTTTATCCTGTTCAACCACTTTTCATGCAATGTAGGGTGCCGCAACTTCAGTGTATGCAGCGACAGCTCCTGAGCTGAATGGCAAGTCTGGGGCGTATCTGGCAGACTGTAAAATTGCCACACCATCAGTACAAGCACAAGATGCAGAGCTAGCCAAAAAGTTGTGGGCAGTTACTGAGAAGCAACTGCAGGACCCTTCCGCAAGAGCGTAAGCAGCCTCTGCCACTGACAAGGGAGGCAGAACGAGAGAAAAAAAACAAGAAGTCAATGTCTTTTGGCGGACATAACCGGATTTATGAACATGCAAATGTAAATGTACTATACAGCTGTGGTTTCTTCACCAAATGTTTGTTGTTGTACATCGTACCAGAAACATGAACATGCAGAATTGCAATGTGGTCATCCTTTCAAGTTTGATTGTCTGCTTCCCAAGGATGGGCCTCATCAGCCTGCACTCAGACCTTGCCCACTGATGATCGCCATATTGTCAGCATTGACAGCATTCTGCTTTATGCAACATTTGATGATTTTGCCTAGTCTTTCACAGATCTGTTGCGCATGCTATGTGATATACTGAACTCAATTTGTTTCATTCACTATAATTTGCTTTGAGGTGCAATTCTAGGAATCTATATTCAGACTTGTCCTACGTGGTCCGTTTCAAACGCCTCTAATGCAGATGTATGTGTCAGGTGACAGCCCTAACAACAATGCTTGAAGCGTTCTGCACACACTATGCAGACACGATGGCATGCCTGTAATGCATATGCTGGTGAGGTTCTGTAACTTGGTCAGCAATTGTGCTTGCAGACATATATATATATATATTTGCGTGACTATACCATGCACGGCCAAGTGGTCCTTGCCACATGTCTGACAGCCTTTTGGTCAGACTCCCCTTGCTAGATTCACCGAGAGCAGATGGAAAGTCTAAGCGATCGATATGAAAGCATCGTGATGAAAGCCAGATGAAAGCCAGATGAAGCGGCGTGGCAGGCCGATGAAAGCGCAAATGAACGTCCGCCTGCACAGCCATGAAGCCTTGCACTTCACTGTCATCTGCAGCTTGAAGTTGTGCTCCACCGTTGACGTGATTCGCTAGCTCCAGTTGGATCCTGCCCAACGATCGTTATGTTTGGCCACGACTCAATCACCGGGTGCTACAAGCGGCAAAAGGCGCTAGTGCTCTGTGTAGTTCGGCACGATAGGTCCAACTTCAGTGTGGAATCCATGGTGCGCACAGCTGCCATAATGGCTGCAAGATTCTGCCATATTGGCGCATGTCTGGGCGCATGTATGCTGCAAGATGTTTGGTCGGCGCTTGCACGGCAGCGCTCATGCTTCGTAATTTAGCCTTGAACACTCAGTGCTTTGCAGCGTGGGGATATCCGATTTCGTTTGAGCAAAGCAAAGAAGCCGCTCTTTGGGAAGCAGTGGATTCTCACGGACAGCATTTCGTTCGACGCTGATGCTATTATTTTGAGAAGCAAGCACTTGTCTTTCTCGACATTTTTTGAGGACGAGGGCGGCAGCATAATAGCAAAGATGAGTCAGAAGTGTTTCAGCTTGGGTAGCCAGATACAGTGGGGTTGCTCAACATACATGTAAGTCAAGCACAGCCTGATTTGCTATCTCAACTGTTACTTAGTTATGCTGAAGGCCTTTCCATTTACAGGTGGACTGGTGTCAGGCAACTACACCTCATAGATGTCAAAACTGGACAGATACAAGCGCAGCTGGATACAACATGGGCTTCAAAATCATGCAGTGAGGACCAAGGCAGATTTGTCTTCTATGGGAGCAACCATGACTCTACATGGATGCGCATTGTGATTGCCAGCGGTCTTGCAGAATCAGAAAATGTCAGCAGACTTGTTGGCAGATATCCACGCCTTGAAGGCTAGTCTGCACCAGATGTGGATTTCCATGTGTCTGTACGATAGCAGATAGCAGGCTGTCAGCCAGCCTGTGCAATAGGTGCTGTTGACCACTCTGTCACAGCATGTATTACACAAACTTGGTTGCGTGATATTTTGGAAGGCTGGAGTTGCTGTTCAGTAGACAGTATTGCCTTGGCAATCAGCTCTGACTGCTAGCTCTCAAGTGCCTGGACGTTCACATACTACTTGCACTTCAACACAAAAGTGGTTTTTGCTGCCATGTCTTCAGCTGAACATGAGCTGTCTGTGCACTGAAGGCAATCACAAGATGATCTTTTGTTTAGTTTTTTGAATTTACATGATGTTTTGAGCTTGCAGCACCATTGACATGACCATGTTTTGTGTGGATTCCTGGCTGCCTGGTATGCTGTATCAGCCTGATACAGCTTTGATTCCTTGATACAGCTTTTTTGGAGAAGCATGGATTGATGAACAACTCAAATGCCATGTACCAGTACTGTGTCTGACATTTGCATTGATACAGGCGTACAAGGTATTGATTTGTAATAGTTCAGCTTTGATGCCAGTATGGAGTCAAATCAGCAAAGCCCAGTGCAAGTCAGGCAACTCACAGTTTACCCACTATCATCCTTTTGCACATGGTTATGCACCTCTTGAAAGGTTCAAGGCGTGCCACACACAGCACCTGGTGTTCACCCCTGCTTGTCTGAACTGCAAAGCCCACTCTCGCCACATTGGTGTGCCAAACTCACCAAATGCTGGTGCCCAAAAGAAGGGAAATGAGATGGCAGCTATAGGTGCAAAAGGCATATATAGCCTGGATGTCAGTTTTGGGTCTTGCCGCTGCTCAAAGTCCTGCTTGTACTGTCTGCAAAACAGCACAACATCATCATTTGCCATTAGACATCCTCTAATATCATTTTCCTCAGCCAGAGCTTGTGTTGCACCCATGTCTGTAATGCATGTTCATCTTGTCTGTTTGTATGTGCTGCTTAGCTCTGTGTACTTGCAACTGGCCTTGTAGTATGCCCCCGTGCTAACATGCAACTAAAGTCATACTCACAGGCCAAGCTGTGCAGCAGCAACAAAGCTAACACCCATCAGCAATGAGCAGCAAGACTGTACCTGAGCAAGTGTACAAATTTGGCCCTGCCTGCATCAGTGGCCACACTCTTGACTTCGACTCCTACGCTCCTTTGTAGATTGTGATAAGTACAACACCTGAAGAGAGAGCAAGGTACCCTCTGATGCCATTGATGCCTCCTTATAGAAAGACTATTCTGTTTGGCAGAATTGAAGAAAAGCTCAAGGATGAGATACTTTGCGCTTCCCTGTACCCTCCTGATACTCACACAATGGGTCTGAGCAACACACATCAAGCCGCATGCACAAATTGGAGGCACTCCAAGCTAATCAGGACCAGGACAGCATGCTGTGCTGATTTTATGATGGTTTTACGAAGCAAAGGAGGGGATGCCAAGCAATTTGAGGTGTCTACTTCACAAGTTCTGACACCATTATACACAAGCTTGACCATGCTGCCTGACCCATTGCCACACATCTCAGTGTGTCTCATGCAGTTGCAATGCACAGTCTTGCATGTGCCTTATGCACATCAATCATACATGTTTGTCATTCCTCTGAACAAAATGACACGGCTGAGCTGATATACACCTGTGAGCTTGTAATTCTACATTGGTATACCACAGGAACATGCATGCTGTTGACATGGTCAGGCAATGTACCTGAGGAACTCCTCAAGGGTAGGCACATGAACCCCTTGCCGGCCTGAGATGTGCACTCTCTTCAGCTGGGCAGCAGTGAGGCTCTGCAAGCCAGCAGTGTCACCGTATAAGCCCCGGCCTGCTGCCTGTGCCTTCTGCATTAGCTTTGCCTGGCCATGCCAGGCAGAATAGGTCAATGATAACAATGATAACAATGATAACAATGATAATAATGATAATAATAACAATAACAATAGATAAGTTCCCTTAACAGCTCATGATGAGCTGGATACGTGCGAGAGTGACAACTTACAGTGCAACCTGCTATACAGGCATGATGTAAGTCTGGGCTTTCTGCATTAGCTTTGCCTAGCCATGGCAGGCAGAATTGGTCAATGATAGCTTACAGAGCAACCTGCTATACATGCATGATCTGAGCCTGGACTTTCTGCGCTAGCTTTGCCTGGTCGTGCCAGGCAAAAGCATAAGTGATTATTGACAAAGTTCAGAGCAACATGCTGTACACGCACATTCTGAACCTGTGCTTGCTGCCTTGAATCTTGCAGCCAAGCTTGCCAAACCACTCTGCAACTGTGTTGCACCACTAGTGTTTGCTAACACAAGCTGAGAGAACAAGCTTGCTTTATATGCTGTGTTTGATAGGTAGCCTGACAAACAGGACTCTGAATGCAATATCTGAATGAATGAATGCATCAATCACTAGTCATCGCTTGCCAATCATCAGTCTATCAACGAGGCTGTGACTTGTTACATACCTCTGCATTGAATCTGTGCAAAGATGCAGAACCATCATCACTCACCGTACTGGTGCTAGCCGGGGCCTCTAGCTGCAGCCCTGCCCCAGCCAGCTCTTGCATAATGCCCTGGTTGATCTCATAGGGAGCTGATGCGGCTAGAACTGAATGCAAGTCATGGAGCACAACCAACTCTTTATCTGCTGTTTCCTGCAACAGTGCTTTGTTTATGGAGGCTTTAGCAATTTGAGCAGGGCAGGTGAGTGATGGGTGATGGATGCACAAGCATGCTTTTTTGAGGTTGATGTGCTCGTACCACTGAGTGCATCAGGTGCGCAGCAGCAGTGTGTTGAGGGAATAACATCTGTGCATGGCACAGTTGCGTAGGTGGGATGCAAAATCTGCCATGCCAGCGCACATCCAGATCCAGTGCATGATGATCAGAAGCTTACGTGCACATCAAACTCCACATAAGCCAAGGTGGTGAGACCGCCTGGTGTGCTGTTGTCTCTTTGGATCAGGGCTGTCAGGGCTTCCAATGTGTTCTCGATGTGTTCCCCTACAAGCCATGGCACAGCAGAGATTTGCTTGAAATTGCTTTTGATAGATGCGCATTATTGCCAGTGATTGTGATGCAACCCTGCAGGTGTTGTATTGCAAATGACACCTTGTCGTGCTGCCAAGGGCGCATGAGGATAGCATAGGCAGAAGAGCATCACGCAGCTGCAGCAATGTGGCTTGTCAGCGTAGGCGCTTGCCTGCAAATCCCTTTCCCCCTGCTCTATGGCCAGCGTTGACTTCTGGCGTGGAGGCTAGCTGTTTGGCCAATGTGAGGATGAGTGCAAAGACCACAAGGGCTGTTGCTGTGAAGATGCCAAATTGCCAGTTAGCAAGGGCAAATGCAGCAAGCAGAATGGCTCCCTCTGATGATGACCTGCAGAAAGCATCCTAGCGGTGTGCTCAAGTCATTCGTGAAGCAGAGCAACCAGTCAGCCTGCTTGCTGTCTTCTACATGCAATACAGGTCTGCGATATAGAGCTGCTTCTGACCTGATGAACAGCCTCCAAGATCGGGCCAGGAGCAGGAGCGATATCAATGTCATTGCTGCAATGCGGATGACCCTATAAGGGGCTGATATGGAGGTGTTCCACAAACAGGTGCTGTACTTTGATCTGAAGCACAGGTTGCCCAAGTATTGCGAAAGTCCGCCTTCTGCAACATCTGACGGGGATGCATTGGCAGCTGGGTGTTCCGGCTGTGCGCTCACAGGTGCCATGAGACCGGTGAGCCAGCCGTGTTTGGTGGAAAGTATTCTCCTCAGTGGCCGATTTCGGGTAGTACACGCAATCTGTCTCACGGGAGTGGGCACACTCTGCCAACCGTTCTTGCTAGCAGGCTGGAGATCGTGCTTGCAAGTGGCTATAGGTACCGAGCGAAGGTTCATGCAGGCCTCAATCGAGCAGTGCATAGCAGATGATTGGCACTCGACTCAGCAGACCCTGGAGCATGTGAAGGCAGTACCAGGGGCCGAGGGCATTTGCAGATCACGTATTGCACCCTTGTCAGAGCTCAACGTGCCCCTTTGGGCTCACTTGCAGCTGAGGATCAGCTGACTACTTGCCTTCGTTCCTTCTTGGGAAGCTGGTGCAACACGAGTATGACCTGGCGCGACATCTGCAACTACCAATCAACAGACATGATCTTCACATTCCCAGCTGGGCCGCTGGCCAGCTTCTGCAGACGTTTATAATGGGGCTCACCGGTTAATAATCAATGGCTTTGTCTGCGTGTCATTAGTGCATGGCATTGCTAGCACATGCTTTGCATCATCACCAGAATAGTTGAGCAGTAATGAGGCTGAATGGAAATGACATCTGATTGTGCTTTGTAGCATGCAGATGGCCGTGAAAGCCCATATGGGCTTTGATGCATCAACCAGCTTAGCATGTGTGCAACCACTGCCAAAAAGTGTCAGTGCTTGTTCTTCAGAGCCTCCGTAATCATAATAACAACAATAATAGTGATAACAACAATCAATAATAGTAATAACAATAATAATCGCTTTCTGGCTCATGACGAGCGAGGTACTTGCGGGACAAGTCGTGTCTCTCCAAAGCAGTCTGTGTTGCGCATCTCTATAAGCCTCTATGATCATTTTCAAACCTCAACGACAGCGCACATGTACATGCATCTGTGTTGTTGTCAGCATCTGTTTGCTGGCCGGCTGCCTCCAGGCTGCAAGCGACCAGCTAGCATGCAGCTGCATGTTAAGCTGCACCATTCATCTGCTGGAGCAGTATGGTGTCTTGACAAATACGCATATACAGCTTCATCTGTGAGCTGCTCTGCAATGTCATCCGCTTAGATACTTTCTTTGCATTTGATCCATCATGTATGTGTGAGCAAGGCATTCATACTGCTGGAGTGCCACAGCGCAGCTGACTGTATGTGATCAGTCCCAGTTCTGATCAGGGGCCCCTCTCACTAGGGCCAGTTCTGCTCAAGGGCCCTTCTGATCAGGGGGCCAGTTCTGCTCAAGGGCCCTTCTGATCAGGGGCAGTTCCGCTCATGAGGCTCCCGTCTTGGCACACCAAGAAGCTCCATGATGTCGCCTTCATGCTTCACAACCCTACCCCCATCCCCACCCCAGCCTGGGGGCCACCATGCTTTCCCATTCCTGTCATAGGGGGGTCCCTCCTGAGGAACTACACAGGACTGCTGTCCTTCCCTTCGCATCAGCCTGCAAAAAAAGGAAAATATTAGACTGCGGAACAGAGTTGATCAAAGTAAAGCCTGCAAAAGAAGGAAAAGAAAAGACTGCGCCTTTCAGCGCTGATCAAACAGAAGTCCCAGCTTGAGGTTTATTGGGCTTCCCTTTGGGGTCAGCACGCTGGCAATGCCAGCTGCACCTTCATCAGTTTGCTTTCCGCATAACTGATACTTGTGAGCTAAGCACGCCTTGGAATCATTGTCAACACAACTGTTGCTGCTGTTGCTGCTGTTGCTGCTGTTGCTGCTGTTGTTGCTGCTGTTGCTGCTGTTGTTGCTGCTGCTGTTGCTGTTGCTGCTGCTGCTGTTGTTGTTGCTGTTGTTGTTGTTGGTTGTTTGTTGTATTGTTACTTGTGTCAATGTCATCAGTAGTATTGTTGGGCCAAAATCTGGGCAGTACTATTGTTGGGCCAAAATGTATGACAGCATAATTTGTCTGCCTCACCAACAATGCATACTGCCCTTAAATTTTCAGCTTCCATGTGTGGCTCTGGCAGCAAGTACAATTTGTATTGGGACGCCCCTGACTTGTTGTACATTTAGGCGCTTGTCTGAGCCTATACAATCAGCCTACTGGGCTGGCACTTACCTGTAACTCTGTCTGTACATGTGCTCTTGGGCAAATTACTAACCACACATTGTGATGCTTCATAAGGTCAGGCAAATGTCGGCTATAAGAGACTCATGTCAAAAAAAGCCCGAGGGTGAGGCTTTGGGCAACACTCATGTGCTTGCCTGTGCGAGTTGAGGTACATGTTGCAGTTGCCTGCATGCTGCCTCAAGAAGCGCAGGTACTGTTTGGAACCCGTCCACCCCAGCAGGCAGAAGGGGTACTCCTCCGGGGGGGTGATGATGAGGTCCATGCGCCGGACTTTGCCATTTTTGGTCATAAACATCCCAAACACCTTGTCAAACCTGAGAGAGCAATTTGCCTTTATGTGTAAGCTGAACAGATGCATGGAGATTCCACACGCCTTGTTGGTCACATTTGAGCATACAGTTGAGCTTGACATGCAAGCTGGACACACATGTGAAGCACAGGCGCTGGCTAGGTTGTCACATGTACTCATTATGTGAAGAATGGACGATTGGTTTGTGCATGAGTAGCAGCTGTTGCAGGGCAATTGCAAACTCAACATACAGCTGTATATGCTTGGTGACTGGCAGTGCTTGCATGACACCATTTGCAGCGCATACATCTTGGAAAAGACACAGTAGGCTTGAAGCATCAGCACCATTCCGAGCATGGACCAGCAACAGGGTGATCTGCTGGTGTCCTGAACCTTTGGCTGTCAACCAGCAGAACTTCAGAAAGCACTCTAAACCCTTTCCCCCTGTTTTCTTACCCTGGGCTTTGAAGAAAGTGTTGCCAAGTGAACTGACCTGTCAACAGCAATGTTGTTGCTGTTTGTGGTGGTCCCATGCACCACATGCTCTCTCATGTGGTCAAGATGAGCTGGCATACGCCCTTCCTGCGCCATCACAAGCTTTTCTTTCAAGTTTCCAAATGGGCATTCTGTGACCCCAAGAACAAGTGTTTTACGTAAACTCTCAAGGGAAAAGCTTCTTGACGAAAAAGTGGCAACAGAAGAGCATCACATGTGCAGGAGGCATTGGTATGCTGTAGCAGTGCATGCATACATTTGAACAGAAGCAGAGACACGGAGTTCCAAAGCAAAGCTGACAGCTATGAGGCGTATGCCGGGTATTTGCGCAGTCAGCACCAGGTGAAGAAGACTGACCGAGATGCGGCACATGGCTTGTTTGGCCGGCACAAGCCTTTTCTGATCTACCAGGCGCTGCACCAGCAATCTGACAACCCCTTCAGTTGTCCTGCATGCATTTCATGGGACATGTGACAAGACACTTTCGCAGCTGGATAGTTTGAATTATGCATGAGAAGAGGTAGAAGACGGGAGGAGATGGGTAATTCAAGATTCAAAACTTATGGAGAACTGCTGCCTGGACGACACCTGTCTAGGGAGGTAGTTAATCAGGATAAACTTCTTCTAGCCAGTTTAGGGGCCATTGGGAGG
>JAABUK010007817.1_pt1 | contig 15278 bp, 28 predicted proteins | sample 5559141 | NCBI WGS metagenome assembly JAABUK01 (sample SAMN10711869, study PRJNA513367) | rock metagenome | isolation source: Antarctica rocks | place: Antarctica: Victoria Land, Pudding Butte nord | collected 2016-01-03
GGTGATCTTTTGAGCAGGCGAACATGGCGATCTACAAGTAGCGCGAATGCATACCGAGCACAGTCTGATCACATATAGAAAGACACTAATGTATCGTTTGTTGCAACTGCTATGAGCCAGCACTCAGAGGATCACCTGCATGCTGCAGCCCCGGCCAGATTAGTCATCGACCTGTGTTCACCGCAAATTCGTAACTGCGCACAGACGGCGGTTTCACAATTGAATTAATCATTGCAAGATTCGCCTGCTTCCAATTTCACCGCTGCGAGGCTCCTGCAGCAGCGCTGCGGGTGCACAGGCTGTGCGGGAACACGCAAACCTCGAGATTGTCCTGGTCAGCAGGCTCAGCGGACAAAGCTCTCACAAGCAGAAGGAGTGGCTACCAGATCTCGGGATCCATCAATCCTATAGCTACTGGCGTAAAGCTCTGCGCTGGCGGGCGTGCGAGCTGAAGAAATCAACAAGCAACGCTGTCTGCAAGGTGGGCTGCGGCGTGCACAGCACTGCACGGCGCTGCCAGGGCGGCCTGCCGGCGGGCAGACGCGGCATGGGGAGGAAACCCGCAGCCCTGCAGCCCAGCTGCTGTGGCCTGGCATGCGGTGGTCAGCGGCGCTGGGGCTTCTGATGGTCGCGCCCGCTGGTGAGCTGGGGCTTGCTGAACCGGCCGCACTGGCAGATGCATGCAGATGTGGTGGGCCCTGCAGGGCAGTCCTGCACAACTTACTGCCGCATTTTCTCTCCGCATGGCCTTGAACACGATGCACACACGCTGGCAACATTGGCTGAGTTTCGTCGACGGGCGCTCACCGCAGGCGCAATGGCGCGGGGGCCCGGGCGCCAGTTGCTGGCGCAGCCAGAGTACTGCAGCGTGCGCAGCTGGGAGCAGCGCGGTGAGCGTGCTGCTGTTTCCGGATTGCCGTGATCTGCTTATCCTCGCCGAACCTTCTCCTGGGCCCGATCTTCGCCTCCTGCTGAGCACGTCAGCCCCTTCATGGCCCATTTCTGCCCAAATGGAATCCGCTCGGCAGACGAGTCGGTGCGCGTATGCCCGGCAGAGCTGGAGGTGGTTTGCGTGGTGATCGATGCGCATTGATTAAAGACGCATTGATCAATGACATGTTTGATCAATGACAAATAGCATGCTGTTCCAGGTCCGCATTGCAGTGAACCCTTATGCCGACCCTTCGTGTGCGCTATTGCAGGCGCCGTGGCGCTGTACGCGCGGGGCACTGCGCGCCTGGTGCTCAGTTTGATTCACATCGACAACCCTGAACCCGCCGATGATCCGCATACAATTCATTTGCCCCTGCTTCTCCTCCGCAGGCGGCATGGCGCCGTATGCTCCGGGCATAGTGTGCTTGGTGTGCTGGGCCTGGTCATCATCAACAACCATATCATACCCCCCGAAACCGGACTGGCAATCCTCGAATTCACACACGTGTTGCTTCCCCTCCGCAGGTGGCGGTTGCGCTGTGCTCTTCTGGGGGTGGCATACCTGGTGCTGGGCCTGGTCTCTGACAAACCAGTTCAAATCAGTCCGAAACCGACTGACAAACCTCGGGACTCACACATGTGTTGCTTGCACTCCGCAGGTGGCGTGGCGCTGCATGCTCTGGGGGTGGCGTACCTGGTGACAGGCCTGGTGAACAACGCGCCTTGAAGCAAACAGACAAGAACCTGAACATTCACATCGATGAATGCAGGCGGCGTGGCGCTATATGCTCTGGGCGTCGCGTACCTCGTGCTAGGCCTAGTCATCATCAACAACCATTACTTCATGCCGTCGCTGCGGCGTCTGTCGCGCCGGCTGTGTCTGTCTGACGATGTGGCGGGTGCGTTGGTCACTCCAACCGCAATTCGACCCTGGTTTCCAGCCCAGCGTCTGGGTGCTCAGCTTCCCACCAAAGTGGCTTCACAAAGCAGCATGGCTACCCACATCAGACCTCGATGGTGTGTAAACCTCCCATGGCCAAGCCGTTGCAATATTGGCCGCCGGCCCCACACGCAAGTCCTGAGTTGATGGGCCTCCCGCGCGCAGGCGCAACCATCTTTGCGGGCGGCTCCTCGATGCCGTTTGTCTTCTTTGGCTTCTTCTCGCTGCTGGCGCCGTCATCGGCCATCCCCTCCGCCGCCGGCATCGCGTCCACCGTCGGCGCCGGCAACACCAACGTGGTACAACCCTAAAACTCATCAGTTGCTGCTCCACGATAAATGACATTCCACCCCTCTGCGATGTAGTTGCGCCGCTTCACCTGTATACCTCCCAAGCACGACTGTCAACCTGCATTCGGCGTGGCCGCGTGCCTCACAGCGCACCTGCTCTGTCCTTTGAAGGTTGCCGCTTCAAAGCGTCTCTGACAGGTGCTCCTTCGTTTCCGCCTGCAGCTGGGGGTGCTGGGCGCTGCTGCGGCGCTGTGCATGCCGCAGGGCACGACCGACGCGCAGTGCCGGCTGCCGTGGTACCCGCTGCTGCGTGATTGCGCCTGCTGGGCGATCACGGTGCTGGTGCTGGGCGGCATGGCGTCTGACGGCGAGATCCACTGGTGGGATTTGTTTACAGCCTGTCCCTCCACAAAAAAGTGTTAATACTGGCGCCCACAACTGCGCCTGCTAAACGCTCACTGTGCTGGCGCTGGACGGCATTGCTCATGTAAGTTATGTCGATCAAGTTGCCGTTGTTGGCGCGTGACTGCATTGGCTGAACAGTAACGGTGGTGGCACTGGGCGGCATGGCCTCGAACGGCGAGATCCACTGGTGGGTGCACATTCTTTGGTATGCAATGCTTTTCGCGTGCAGTGTCCTTTTCGCTATTCTGCAGCGCTCCTGCTGACAAAGCGTGTGCACTGCCAAGAGATCCTGCAGAAATAGGGCCGAAACCTAGAAAGGCCATCAAGTAGATGCGAAACAAGCTGTGTGTTGGCGCCGCAGGTGGGAGGGGCTCACCATTGTGGCGCTGTATTGCAGGGACGTGGGCCACTGCTGGTGCTTCCCCTCTGGGAAACGATTCAATTGACCGCCTGCTTCCTTGTGTTATGCTCACCATATCTTGCTCACCATTCCGTTCGGTCTTTCAGGTGGGAGAGGCTCAGCGTGGTGGCGCTGACAATGAGTACATGGGCCTGCGCTGCCGCATACCTGGAAAAGCATTGTCAATCAGAAATCGGATTGCTTATCGGCCGATTCGCTGTTTCAGGTGGGAGGGCCTCATCATGGTGGCGTTGTACTGCGGCTATGTGGGCCTGAACGCGGCCAACCCGGCCGTCCTGGCGGCCCTGGAGCGGCGCTCTGCTGCGCGGAAGGCGGCAGCGCGGCCGGCGCTGTCGTCGCGGCACGGCGCTGCGTCCGCGCACATGGCTGACTCAGCGATGGTGGGCTGCGCTGTCTGTCTTGGAACAAGTCTCGAAATGAAGAGATGGCGCACTTCTTGCCGTCGCGCCACGGCGCCGCGACAGCGCACATAATCGACTTCGCCATGGTGGGCTGCGCCTTCCCGCTCCTGAACACAAACACATCGACAGTGCGGGAGAGATGGCGCCTTTCCTGCCGCCACAGCGCACATACGCCAACTCTGCTGTGGGGGGCGGCGCTGCCACTTTCGGACCCGGTAGATGCATCCCCCCTGCCGCCGGCCTCGCGGGGTCCCCCAGTCTGCACTGGGGTGCATGTGCACGGGAAGCTGTCGCACCTGCTGGGATCGCGCCTTCACCGGCTGTGCTGTGGCTGTGTCGGTGCCGGGAGCACCAAGCGGCGTCTGGTCGTCGATCACACGCGCCGCGAGCGGCCCTCCGCTGCACGCACCCGAGCACCTGTCACATACACTCGAATCATGGGCGTGAAACACTCGTTTTGTGGACACGAACGTGAACCCAGAGTTGGAACACCCGCAGGACATCGTGGACCTGGAGCACGCGGCGAATGAGAAGCAGGCGGCAGCGGGCTCGCCCAGAGAGCGACAGGCGGCCATCCTGCCCGAAGGCGCGGGCGCAGCAGCGCCGTGTGCTCCACAGCCAGCCGCCGGCCAGCAGGAGCCGTCCTGCAAGGACACCGCGATGCGCAACAGCTTCACACCGGGCCGCGACGGCGCGGCCGGCGGCGGCGCAGGCCGCGCGGGCGGCGCCACGGTCTCGCCGCCGCTTCCGCTGTGCCAGGCAGCCGCAGACGGCCCCAGCCCGCCGGGCTTCGCCGGCGGGCCGCCAAGCGACGGCGGGACGGCGGGCGCCCAGGCGGTGCAGGCTGGAGGCAGCGACAGCGGCGACGTCGAGGAGCTTTCTGCGTTTGCACATTTCCAGCCGCCCGTGGGCTGGTGGCGCCGCATCCGCTGGGCCATCTGCCTGCCCTGGTGCGCGCCTTCCCCTGCCCTTTCTCCAAAGGCATCTCCGAAGGCCATGTTGTCATCCGAGTGATTGAGATGTGGGGTCTTGGTACATGTGCTGCCGCACCCGTTGCAAGCCGCACTTTTTCGTTTTTGGGCGGCGGGCTGCAGCATCAGCTGCCGGCGTCGCTACCACCAAGCAAAATGGATCCTGGGCAGCCCTGTGCATGACAGACACAGCCTCTCAGCCTCGGCCTTCTGCGTGTTCATCGAACCCTGGAACCCTGTGTGCAGGTACGCAGTACTGGCGGCAAGCGTGACAGACTGCCGGCACCACGCCGTGCGTGGCTGTACCTGGTGACAGCATGCTTGACGTTAATTTCAAATGTCCAACTCTCAAAACCCTGTGCGCAGGTACGCAGTACTGGCGGCGACGGTGCCAGACTGCCGCCACCCGCGCCTTGCGCGGCTGTACCTGGTGACTGCAGCGGTGGCTACCGCCTGGGTCGGCCTCGCCTCCTGGTTCCTGCTCGTCTGGACGCTCAAGGTGGGCGCTGCGCTGGAGGATTGCACCAGGGGCTGCCTGTCGCTGCAATCACGAGGGGCACTATTGCGGGGTCCAGAACACATGCTCTGGCACATGCACAGAGCATGCGGCATTGACGTGAGGAGAGACTGGTCCACAAAGCAAACACCCTCTTGCCGCAAGAGCACTGCACAGCTAGACTGCAGCGTCTGGTGAACGCATTGGAACCTTCAGATTGTCATCGACGGCACCTTTGCGCTCCTTTCTTGCGTTCGGGTTGCGTGGCGTGCTGTCACAGGCGCGGCCGTCGCGACTTCGAGCGCGCTGCTGAATAACCTTTTCTACCCAGCAGGTCCCACGGTTCTGAGGGACTTCCGTCGCTCTTTGTTGCAGGTGGGGTGCGTGGCGCACGCGCCTCTGACAGTCATGGGCGCGACCGTGCTGGCCATAGGCTCCACAATGCTGACGGCCCTGGTGTCCTTCGTGGTGGCGAGTCAGGCGGGCAGTGTATTGTACAAACACGATGCTTATGGGTGGAAAACTTTGCACATTTGAGCCAGCTGCTGCAGGCCAGCATTCTCTTGCAGTCTGTGTCCAGAGGGCAGTCTGCGCCTCGCCTGCCCTCCACGGCATTCCGCCGCAAGCAAATGCCATCACACCTGGCTTAGCCCTGACGAACTGCATGTTCTACCTGCCACAGGGCAAGGCGGGCATGTCGGTGTCCAACGCGCTTGGCAGCAACGTCTTCAACGTGCTCATCGGCCTGGGGCTGCCCTACTTCATCGTGCAGGCCGCCCGCGGCCGCCCTGCCGCGGTGAGGCTGCCGTCACACCCCAGTCAGCAAATTTTTGGATTGCGATGCCTCTGGGTATGGGAACTACTCCTGTACCGGGCGGCGACCGGCCGGCGTGCAGTGCATGATCTGCCACGCATCCTGCTCGCAGCCTGATGAGATGACGCCACAGAAGTGCATCGGAGCCTCACTGATGCCATGCCTGTGCGCAGATCTCGACAAAGGGGCTGTGGGCGGACGTGGGGGTGCTGCTGGGGGGCCTCGGCTGTTTCATGGGCCTCATCGCGGCGGCGCGGCTGCGCTTCAGCCGGGCCGTAGGCTGGCTGCTGCTGGCGTTGTATGCGGTGTACATCACGTACGAGGTGCTCACCGTGTGGGTGTTCGACGTCTTTGGCACGCGCGGCGCCTGAGCGCTGCACAGGCGCTTTGGAGCAGATGGCGCCTCTGGTGCCGTGCGGCGCGGCGCGGCGAGTGCGTCAAGCGGCGGCGGGGTCACGGCATTCTGATGCCGATGTAGATTACAGGGGGGTCCTACTGAACCCGGGTGTAGGTAGGTGTCATCTGGCTGGGAACTCGGGCTGATATCGACAAATTTATGCCTGGTCTGCAGCGCACATGAGGTGAAGTGCGCTGCCGCATCCTGCTGTATTGCAGCATTGGGCACGTCCTCGACTGCACGAGTGAGAGATAGAGTGAGAGCATGGAGGCCTGAGATTGGCCGACAACGAGTGATCATTCGTCGAAACCTTTGGTCGAAACCACCAGATTACGTGTGGCCAGATGACGGCTGACTACTCTCGAAATATTGAGTAAGATGACATTGGACGAAGCAGCGCTTTCGGAGCAGAATTTACTTTTGCATGGCCGTCATGGCATCTTTAAATTTGTTTGCTGTCACTGTGTCAGCTCTGCTACTGTTCAACGCGGTCACGGCCAGGTCTGTGCCCGAAAGTACTCTCCTCGTCAACATACATGCATGCTCAGCCTACCCGTTTGTCGTGCCGCGATCGTGGCGGCAATCTGCTGATACATACCGTTAAGCAGCTCTCAAAGCTGCCGTCTTCCTGCTCGCAGCAACGAAGGTGCTTCGAGGGTTTCTCAAAGCCGGAGCCTGCTGCAAACTTCCGAGACGTCCGTGAGCCGCCCGGCGCCGCTGCCTGCAACAGCGGCGATCAAGGGCTACAGTCCTCCTCATTTCACCATTTCTGCTAAATACGATGGCGGGTGGCTCGAGGTGAGGCCTAATCGCGCAGCGTCTGCCGTCTGCAAACCTGTCGTCATCACACAGCCAACTGCGTCCTTGGGTCAGTCACAATGTGTCGGAGACCTGCACTGCAATAAGGCTGACCTGGGAAAAACATCAATCTGAAGCGTGCCCTGTTGCAATTTCCAGATTGTCAATGCGTCGTCGCTGGGAGACATTCGAATGAAGTTGAAAGCGGACCCCTACACGAGGCTTGAGGAGACTTCATTTCGCGCGTGCGTCTCGAATATATCATATTAATTCCAGCCTTTGTTCACGTTCTGTGTCTCCAAGGGTGTCAAGGATGTTTGCAGGCCGTCATTTGATGACGGCACTGCCGCAGCCGCATGTGACATGCATGTGCGGGCTGCATGCAGGTCGCTGAAGCGACAGGTGGCGTCTTTCAGAGGACAAACCAATGAAGGGGTATTTCTGCTTCTGCAGGCGGTGGGACTTTCGTGTCACGGGTGCGCGGGGCCAGAGAGTGAAAGTCACAATCCTCAACGCCAATGCCAGTGTGAGTTCAACTTTACTGTGGCTGCACGGTTGCAGGATGATGTAAAGCTGTCTTGGCACCTGAGCCCTTTGCTCGACGATCGTCTCCCATGCGCAGTATGTGTACATCCCCGACATCCCAGACGGGGGCGCCTGGCAGAAGCTCTACAAGGCGCGGGCGACGTACGACAACCTCAGATGGTTTCAGGCACGTCTTTACAATCGCAATGCATCAAAAATCACAATTGCAATGCAGCTTACTTTCTGCTTCAAGCCCCAATACTCCTGGTGAAAAAAGAGGGACGCTGCGGTCGAGAGAGTTGGATGTGCGGTGGACACTGGTTCACGTAGCTGGACTGGCTATGATTACTTGTGTGCTGGATGGCGCTGATCCACTTTTTGCTGGCATTCAAACCGCAGGTGCGGACCGGCTACGACAACGCGCCGGGGCACCTGGTCTTCGAGCACACGCCACAGCACGACTCCGTCCGCTACGCCTATTGGTAAGCCACCAGTCTGGTGGGGCTGCTGCGCTTCGTCATTATCATCTCATGCACCCACATTCGCACCTGCAGGAGGGATGATCTGCATGAACCTTGATAACCAGCCAACTACTTATGCTCACACATGGGCCCAGCCTGATGTACCCGACTGACATGTACAATTTATTGCTGCTGCCAGGCCACACTACACGGTGCGAGCCCATGTGGCCATTCCCTCACGTTGCTGTGCTGCCGCCTAAGTGCAGCAGCTTTGTGAACATGCACATTGTGTTAGTGCATATTGTCAACTGGCAGCGCTTTTGAGTCTCGGAAATGTGCGCCTCCTCCAATCGAGCGCATGGACCTGAATGTGGCAACCAGCCGCGTGACACAACCGACCCAAACAGAACTCAACAGCTCATTCCCCGATATGCAGGTGGAACGCATGGATCTCAATGTTGCCAAGTGGCAAATGGACAGCCGCGTGAAGCTGCGCGTCATTGGCCAGAGCCTAGACGGACGTGACATCAACTTGCTGCAGATCGGTGTGCGGGGCTGCGACATTTCCCAGAGCTGGTTACGCCTTCACAGCCGAAGCATGGCTGGAGGATGTGCACAGCTTGCCGCATCCTGCGTGTAACACTTGTGGAACATGCTCTGCTAGCTATGAAGTGTTTGGTACTGACGCCTGGCCCTAGACCCGGAGGTCATTCCTGGCTGTGCGCGCCGCAGGCGGGCGGGCGCCCACCAAGAAGCACATCTGGATCGTCAGCGGGCAGCACCCGGGGGAGGACATGCACAGCGCCTGGACCGAGGGGTTTGTGAACCGCCTGCTGTCGTCCCCGGTAGACGCGCACGCGCGGCAGCTGCTGGAGGGCGCCGTTCTGTGGGTGGTGCGCCTACTCGAACCCTAGATAGTCTGCAAATGCACTCATCGTCTGAGCCATAGTTCCCAATACCTTCTGAAGCGTCCTGCAGCCCCACACAGTTCTGAGCCTTGTGCCATCTTCACTGCAGCAAATCGGGCATCCTGCAACGGTCTAAATGAGCGAATGATGCACCTCCCAGAGTTGAACGTTCGTGTCGTGTTTCCATGGTGCTCACATTGGAGAGGCAACGACGAATGCGCTGTGTACTCACGAGGCGCTCCAAGCTGTGCAGGTCCCTCAAATCAACCCCGACGGAATCTTCCGCGGCCATCACAGGTTGGTCGTGCAGGTGTCAGGGTTGTCGGCTTCCTGTCCGTGTCGGCCTTGCCATGCCATGCCATGCCGCACACCTCTTGATCCGTTCGTTTGCTCATGCAGGACCAATGCGAAGGGTTATAACCTCAATCGCATGTGGAACCAGTCAAGTGAGGTGAGGTTGCCATCGTCACAGGGTCGGCAGCATTTTAGGCACAATGCGGTGGCAGGGTGCTTGCAGCGGGACAGAGATCTAATGGCAAGCTGCAGCCATCAAATGAAACTATACAACGTGAGGCTCAGATATTGTCACAGCTGGGGTCGCTGTGTGCGCAGGCGACGTCTCCGGAGGTACTCGTCACTCAAAATGCAATGTACAGATACGGCGTCGACATGTTCATGGATATTCACGGTGAGCAGCTTCCTTGCACATGTCGCCGCCTCCCATTTTCGCCTTTTCTGCTGCCAGATGAATACATGTGAGCAGGACCCTCTCTGTAGCTGGCTGGCGTCAGCCGGCATGAAACACCATGGCAGTGGCGGCACAGTGTCTTCTGGTCCGTCAAGCTTTGATGGATAGTGAACCTCACTGCTGGAGCCGCTCTGCAGGTGACGAACTGGAGAATTACAATCTCATGCTGTACCCGCCAACAAACTTCCCCAGCGCGCAGACCAATGTGACAATCGTGCGTTTTTTGGTATAGTTTTGTCCTGTGCCTCGCGCGACTGCCCCGCGGCATGCAGATTGCGCATGCAAACACGGCACGCCCGGTCCCCGAATTCGTCTGCATCAATGCCATCGCACAGCTGCGCATTGCATTACATGAACGGCTTCCACTGACCCAATTGCAATTGACCTGCAGGCTAAGTTTGACCAGTTCCTGGTTGAAAGCAGCGGGCCCGCCTACTCCGGCATTGCATATTCCTACGTGAGTTTGTTTGTGTTTTCGGATTTATTGTGAATATAACTCTGCAGCCTGCGTGCACGCATATGCATGCCTCGTGGAGGGTACAGTGAGAGGCACGCTTTCAAACATTGCGCTGCTGTCCTAACAATTTTACATTCTCACGGCACCTGACATGTTTTTCATGATGCACGGACAGGACCCCAACGAGTGAGTGAAGGCTCCTGCTCGGCACCAAATCCATCAGCGTGTACATGGGATGTAATGCGTCGAGATGTTCGTTGCTTGTCAGTAGTGCAAGTATTTACAGCTGACGCGCAGTCTTGACATTGTCTTCGTGTTCACGCAGGTATGGACCCCCAGGGCCATCAAGCGACTGTGAGTAGCACTACTGCAGTAGTCAATCACGTCATTGTTGCACTATTTCATGAATCGCACACACATTCTGGACGCGAGGCAGGCAGCAGCAAAGCCCTACGGAGGCTTTCCTGCCGCACACACGTTTGCACTGCATACCACATCTGCCTCCCTGACATTTTTTTAATGTCTGCAGCGCCCAACACCGCCGACGCGTGGACGAGCAAGTACTTCAAGTGCCTGGGAGTCACTGTGGAGTTGCCATTCACGGACCTAATCGATCAGGTGCTGTGTGTGAATGTCAATATCTTCACATGCATATGTGTGCGGAACGATGCTGCCCGTCAGTGCTGCCTGCCACGGCTTGGCCAGCGCTAGGTCGCACCTGCTCATGGAGCGAGGTCAGCGTTGTCTAATAACAAGATTGCTATTAGACGTTATGAGACGTTAACACAGAACTCTTCTTCATTGCAACCACGTACCACTGAAGAAGAGTTCTGTCCACACCCGCCTGCAGGTTGACTGGCACACGGGCTGGTGAGCTGGCACACAGACAGTCCTGCAATGCGCACCCACTTCTGACGCGACCGACACGACCTGTATGCCCGTCCCCAGTTGTGTGTTGACGTGCGCGCAATGTGCCGCTCACTGCAGGACCACGTGTTCTGATGCATATGTCTGCTAACCCGCAGGTCGATTGAACGCAGCATGTCGTGGGGAGCGGACATGGTGCAGGTGCAACACCGGCACTTGCGCATGTGATCATCGTGGTTACCATTCAGCTGTGTGGCTGGACGCAAACTTGTTCTTCTGACGAGAGTGGCGGAAACCTCAGGAACCTCCTGCTGGACCACATTGCGTTGGGAGACGAGCACGCAAGTTTCGAAATCAGGTGTGTATCTATGCAGGCACTGGCGCGGACGCTGCCGTGGATCCGCGGCGATGGCCCCTTGGCTGCTCCGATGTACAATGGGACATTTTATCCACAGGACCCGGCGTTTGACCTGCAAGCGAAGCTGAAGGATCCGCTGGCACTGTGACGCGGACGGTGTTGACAAGAGGCGTCGCTCGGGAAGCGACGGAAGCTGCGGAGGGAATCATGCGTCTGTCCGGCAGCGGGCCCCGGGGTGGGAGCGGGCTGTTCGCCTCAGGAAGAAACCAAGCTCTGCTGAAATGTGATTCGTTACATTGAAACTGGAGCACTGCTCCTCGGCATTGGACGCTGCTCGTGATGACACCATGAGCCTGAATTTGCGCAGGCGCAACTGCGCGCCTTGCATATGATGCCGGAGCTGCGACGTTTTGTGACTGAACTGAACACTTGATGCAAGTCCCTAATGCCTGCCGGCGCTTGAAGCGTCGGCAGCCGTGCCAGCGCACATGATCAGCGCTGCAGCGGCACCGCCTCTACCGCAAGCTGCGCAGCAGCAGCAGCAGCCTGCCAAAACACGTGGTGGACAAGGGCTTGCTTGATCGGCCTTACATCCCAGGCTCAGCGTGTGTGCAATGAACGGGTAATCGGAACAGCTGTATCGGAACAGCTGTAAGCGAAGTCTGGCGGCTAGCGGCGATGCCACTGCAGCGGCCCCAGGCCTACGAGCAGGTGGACAAGGATCCCTTTCGACAAGACCGCAAGACCATCTGGCCCTGCTGCTCACGGCCAGGTCAGCCCTCTTTTCTTTTCCAGACTACTTGGGACAGCCACCGGCCCTACAAAACCCTGCAGAATGCCCGGCTTGCAGAGTGCTTCACGTTTTGGCTTGTGTAAGGACAGGATTGTGTAAGGACAGTGCCTGCCGGAGAGCCGCCGCCGCTGAAGCTGCCAATCTACGAGCAACCTTCCCGGTTTGAGAATTTATGGAGTTCAGACAGTAATTCTTGGGATTGTCGGGACAGCCACAAACGGAGTCACAGTCGGGCAGGTGTGCTCAACACAGTTTGCGTGCATCCTCTGAGCGAGGGAAGCACGGCACCCGACGCTAGTTGCACTGTCCGTTTACGTCCATGTATAGACCGTGCATGGGGCCCCTGATGTTTGTGATGCAGGCGCACCATACCGCTCGGCGCAAGGCGGCGCCGGCGCCGAAAGCTGTAGCCTTGCAGCAGGCGGCGGCAGACCTTCCGGCCAAATGACAGCGACAACGAATTTGCCGACAGCGACAGCGTCAAAGAATCGCTTGGGTCGAGTTCTGAATTGCCATCCGCTGGGGCGGCGGCATGGGCTGGCTCGCATTTCGGCGCGCTGGGATGCATCAGCCTGGTGCTAGAGGCGTTCGGCTTTTGTTGTGTAGAGTAAACCTCGCAATGGCGAATCACGGGGTAGAGAAGAACACGACAGAGCAGGCGGCAGCGAGATGCAATGAGTTTGAATTAGTGAAATGCAGCTGCTGTTTGGCGCACATAGCTTGCAGGACGGCAGCGGAGACGTTACAGGATCATGCCAGAGTACAGTCGCCATAATATTAAACAAAACAAATGTGTCAACTGTTCATCAGCAAACAACGAAATATACCTGCAAGGATCCCTTCCCATCCATGCAACACTGCAGCCTTGCACAGCCTGGAAAAATGGCAATCTCCAGGCGCTATCTCAACACGACCAATGCGCCTCAATCGAGCGTAGTACACTAAAATCACACACGACCAGAACAAGCACGTCCCCGCCGCCGCCGCCGCCGCTGCCGCACTGCTACCGGCTGCGGGCCGTCACTCATAAAGGTGATCAGAACCCTAATCACCCCCGCTTTATGTCAGCGCAGTGGCAAGCGCCGAGTAGGTGCCGCTGTGAACCGCTTCCGAGATGGCCGCGACACGACCCAGGTCGGCGGCGAGCGCCGCCACTTCGCTGGAATACACGCCGGCGCCGCAGCGGCGTAGCGCCGCCGCCGCGGCCTCGTCGGCGCCTGCGCCGCCGCCGCGCAGCAGCCGGATGCTCAGCGCGGTGGTCAGGCCGCCGCAGATCGCCTGTCACGATGAGACAGGCACAGCTCAGCGCCACAGTTGCAGGACCATCAACGGGCCAATCGTTTGCAGGGTGCAGCTGTGATTACCGATGGCTGCTCGAAGCTTACTAATGGTCTCGACAGGCACGTCAGATCCAGCAGGAAGGGCGGACGCTGTGGCGGCGTGGCATGAACGTGGCTTGCCAATAAGCCACGGCCAATGGAGTGTACCAGCCGTGCGGCTCGCCAAATAGGGTTTCAGCCTTCACAGTCCTGAAACTCCAGGGTTCCAAGTCAGTAAACACACACCTTGAAGCCGGGGCTGGAGCGGGCCAGCAGGCGGCCCAGGCCGGTGCGCATGGCGGCCTCCACGTCTGCGTCGCCGCACGCGCCGGCGGCGACCGCCAGCTCCGCCGCGATGTGGGGCAGCCCCGTGGCGGGGTCCGCCAGCAGAACCGCTAGCCGGCCATGCGCACCATCCAGCGCGCCTGCAAGCATGCAAGCAGTCGGGGCTCAGACCAGAAACACATCGTGCAGGTTCTCCTGCCTCCTTTGAGGACTGCAGCATCCTCCCGATAGTGAGACGCCCACACCGACACCTCGCGGCAGGGCCCGCCGGGTCGCGGCGGCGTGCACCCGCAGCAGCAGCGCAGCCGCAGTGCCGGCCGGCAGTAGTTTTCGACATCCGTCTGCATAACCTTTCATGTCAGAACAAACAATCTTGCTATAAGGTTGAACCGCATGCAGCGCCGCAAGCTTCCCCAAAGCCGTCATGTAGCCACTTCGAAACAGCGTTGTGAGAGCAATCTTGTATGCACCACATGGAGCACGGTCACTTGTCATTGCCGAGGCAGCATGTGCGGGACGCAAATTATTTCATGAGCAGTTCGCCAGCACATACCAGCGGCCTGCTCAGGCTGCACCCAGCGGCAATGCCCGCCTGGGCGCGGCGACTTGCTCCTGCAGCACGGCGGCAGTGCCCACCCAGCAGGCACTGGAAAGTCATGGAGTGCTGTTCTTCTGAAACCTGTATAGTAGATGGGGTATATAGATATACAGATAGTTAGTACCTGGGGCCAGGGCCCGCCTGGTCGCGGCGGCATGTTCCCGAAGCAGCAGCGCGGCCGCGGTGCCGACGAGAAGGCGCTGGAAGGTCGCCTGCGCCACCGCCAGCCGTCCGCCGTCCGCCGCCAGCGTCTCCGGCATGCAGAAGTCGACCTACAGCGCATACATACACAATACAGCTTTGGAAGCAGTGATACGAAAAGGACAAAGAAACGCAACCATGCTTAGTGGCCCGCGCTGCCGCCACCCGCCCGCCGTCCAAGGCCAGCGACTCCGGTATGCAGAAGCACTGTGTGATTTGCATGCGGCCTCAGACAGCAGAGCTTGACGAAATAAAACCGTATCTATTCAGTGTGCATCGCACTGTGGCGAATGTGCAGACGACATCAGCGGAGTTGCACCTGTGCTGATGCATCAGTATCAATTACCGGCGCCAATACCGAGGCCGCCTCTGCTTTAAAAACATGCCGAGGCCCTAGAGTCCTCATCCGCAGAATGCGTGCGCCGCCTTGCTGTCAGCGCGGCGCCTCGCCAGCGACAAAGACCGCAAGCAACACAGCAAGAAGGTTCAGAGACACTGATGGCATGAGAACGACATTGTCATGATCTACCTGCCGTGTGCGCACGACGCCAGGGTGGCCGAGCGGCGCCTCGCCGGCGACGAGGCTCACCAGTCCCAGGCGCACGACGCCTCGCCAGCCGCGCGGCAGCACAGGGGTGGCCAGGCGCGCCGCCGGCTGCGGCGGCAGCGCCGCGGATGACGTCATCGGCGCCGCCGCCGCCGCCGCCCTGCCCGCGCGCATCGGCGCCGCCGGCAGCGCCACAGGAGAAGACGAAGGCGATCCGGATGTTGCTGCCGCCGGCACAGGCGGCGGCGTCGACACCGCCTGCAGCGCGGCCTCGAGCGCAGGCAGCTGCCTGGCAGCTGCCGCCAGCCAGGCGGCGGTGTGCGGCAGCGCGGCCGCAAGCTGCGG
>JAABUK010007818.1_pt1 | contig 15277 bp, 17 predicted proteins | sample 5559141 | NCBI WGS metagenome assembly JAABUK01 (sample SAMN10711869, study PRJNA513367) | rock metagenome | isolation source: Antarctica rocks | place: Antarctica: Victoria Land, Pudding Butte nord | collected 2016-01-03
TGCAGAAACTGTTGTAATTTTATTTTCTGAAAAGTCCATTGTGTATATCTTTCTAATCAATTGTAAGATAAGCTCTTATCTTAAATACACAAGCGGGCTTTTCTTTTTTTATGAATAATGCAGGTTAAACGTAAAGTTTAAACAAAAATGACAAATATTCATAAAAAGAAGATTTTAGCAATTTCTGGAAGCACAAGAACCAATTCTTCCAATCTGCAAATAATCAAATCTATTGCTGCTTTATCTTCAGAAGATTTAGAGATTGAAGTCTATAATAAATTAAGTGAACTGCCTCATTTTAACCCCGATGTTGATGATGCTGATATATCTTATTCAGTCGAAGAATTTCGAAATAAAATAAAGGAAGCAGACGGCGTTTTAATATGCACACCTGAATACGTTTTCAGTTTGCCAGGAAGTCTTAAAAATGCAATAGAATGGACAGTTTCCACCATCGTTTTTTCAGATAAACCCGTAGCACTTATCACAGCCTCGGGATTGGGTGAAAAAGCGCACGAATCATTGCAATTAATTATGAAAACTGTAGGAGCGGTTTTTAATAAGCAGACACAACTTCTAATTTCGGGAGCAAGAACTAAAGTAAACAATAAAGGAGAAATTATTGACGAAACAACGCTGACTAAGATTAAAGAACTTATTGAGGCTTTTATAGGATTGATGAAGAACCGAAAGTAAAGTTCTGCAGTTCACCTTATTTTAATAAAAAGACATAGGCACATAGAAAGCAAATGATTATTAAGAACTACAAATCTTTCTATTTTTTTACGTGCCTATGTTGATTAATACATTGTCACTGTTCTTTTTAACTTATAGATTTATCTCTTTTTACATTAAAATTATTGCACCAATAACTTTTGCGTTTGCACATAGTCTGAGGTAATAATCTTAATTATATACATTCCTCTTGAAAGTTTTGATATATTTATGTTTTGAGACGAAGCATTTAACAGCTTTTGTTGTATAACAGTATGTCCGGCAAGGTCTCTTACCAATAAAGTTGCGTTGCATGATTCCGCGTTACTATTATTTACTATAAAGAAATTTTTTGCCGGGTTTGGCGTTATCACATACTTATTATTACTTTCAATAATAATTGAAACAATCTTGCTAAAACTGATTTTGCCGTCTTTATCTGCCTGTTCCAGGCGATAAAAAATTTTGCCGTTTTGAACATGGGTTATATCATCGGCATAATTATAATTATTGTTGGCAGCAGTGGCTCCTTTGGCAGTTACTTTGCCTATAGTAACAAAGTTGATTGCATCTGTACTGCGCTGAATATTGAAATAAGCGGTATTTACTTCATTAGTGGTTAGCCAGTTAAGCTATGCGGCATTGTTACGTTTTACAACAGTGAAATCAAGGAATGTTAGTGGTAATGTTTTTTGATCTATCCATTTGGTAAGCGACCAGTTGTAATTGCTGCTGTCTCTAACACGTAAATAAAAATTGTTGTAATTAGCAGGAATCTGACTTTTCGGAATGGTAAAAGAAAATGTTCCATCCTGTGCAGGTGTTGCAAATGTTACAGTCGCACAATTACCAAATCCGGGATCCTGGTCGAAGAAGTACTCCACTAAACTTATGTAACTGCTGTCGCTTTTAATTATTTCCATGTTCTGCCTTACAGTAATTCCCCAGTTACCATAATTATCCTTCAATCTAAGGTACATTTTATGAAAGCCCGGCGTTAAACCAGTTGCCACTGCTTTAAAATTTTGCATGATTACTGAGTCCTGCGGAGAAACTGTAATGGAAATTCCGGCACCAAAACCCGGATCTTCATCAAAAAAGTATTCGCCATTGATTACTATCTGTTTTGCCTCACTTTTCAATATTTCTATTGTTCTTCTGCTTGTCTGACTCCATTTGCCATCGCTATCTTTTGTTCGGAGATAGAATTTATGAAAACCTGGTACTGCACCATTAGCATTTACGGTTATAGGAAAAGCTGCGTCTGCAGAAGGTGTTACATTCACTACTGTGTTTTTGCCGAAGCCTGCATTTTCATCCAAAAAATATTCTACCTGTGTGATATTTTGTGCAGACGTAAAAAAGCTGATGCTTATTAAGCAAAATGTTGCAAGATATTTTTTCATAAGATACTTATTTAATGGTTCTTGCCTGAATTGTTACTTGTAAGTCGCCGGATTGAGTCGTTACACTTGGGGTTATTATTTTATAAATAACCGGTATAGGAGCAAGCCCTGAAAGTGTATAACGATTTGTTATTGCAACGCCACCAAAAACTCCCCTGTCCGTTTCATCGGAACCGTTATTACTGCCTGCAGAACCCGGTTTTAACTGGTAATCTCCATCGGGTGAATTGGCAGCAGCATCTACAAACAAATTGGCCATATTGGCAACTACAATATTATTTTTTGCTGTGCCAAATTGGTTGTTAGCAGAAGTTCCTATATTGTAAGAAACATTATTATTTGTTCCTTTATTAATATCTGCAGTTGCATTTGTAGTTTTTAAAATGTTGTTTTCAAAAGAACTGACAAGCATTTTAATAGACGGTTCGCCACTTATAGCGGGACAATCAAATACGTTATTCCTGCATTCTGAAAGAGTATAACCGTCTGGTAATATTAGCGTCTTTTGACAAATGTTATTATTAAAAACTACATTTGCCGGAAAGCCATTAGAGGAAGGAGAAATGCTACTAGATGTACTTTGACCGGCAAAGAAGTTTTGGGTTATTATTATATCAGATAACTGATCAATTAAACGAATGTTGGCATCAATTTTACATCTTTTAATTAGTATATCGCTTACGGAAATATATATTCCGTTTGAACTTTTCAAGTGTATACCTATTAATTGTGAACCTGCAGATCCATTATTGAATTGAATATCAAGTATTATCGCTTCCAATAAATTGCTGGAAGTATTTGGATTTTCGCTTAAGAAAAATCCTGTTCCAATTATAATAAGTTTTTTACTTATGCTTGCACCAGAATAATCAATCGGGGAACCTTCCACATGAATTGTATCACCATTCAAAACATTGTTGTCGTCATTAGCCTCCTGCAACGAAGTGAAGTTTGCGCTAAAACCATTATTATTTACCCGCCAGATAGTGGCATTTGCTTTTTGAAATGCGAAAAAGGAAATAAATGTAAAAAGGCATAAAAATTTTGTTTTCATAAAAAAGTTTTTTGAAGTGAAATAAAATTTGAAAGAAATAATTGATTGGAAAAGTGAAGAAGTTTTATGCAGAAATATAAACATTACTGCTTTGCTATTTTTTGGTCAGAAGCATGCTCCTCATCAAACTTTGCATACCATAGCTGGTAATTAAAATCACCCGGACTTAAAGAAATAGCTTTTTTCATTTCTGTTTTTGCCTGTGCAAATTGATTTGCACAAAACAGACCCAACGCATAATTGAAATAAGCCTGTTCTTTAAATTTGTCTTTTAACGAATTATCTTCCGCATAGGCTTTTAATATCATTAAGCCATCTTCAAAATTGCCTGCCCTAAAATTCATTATAACCTGATCAATCTTTTTAAATGGTTTCTTAAATAAGGTGCCTGTAAGAAAAGGTATATTCACATCTTCTTTATAAGGCACAAGTAATTTGGTAATTTCTGCAGCTACATCTTTAAGGGTTTCTGAGGCCATATAAGATGGTTCTATCTTTTGTGTATGTTCGCAGGTTGCTTTGCTTTGAAATGATGATTTTTTTGTAACGGGGCTATTGAAAAGCATTTTGCCGGTGCTGACGTCTACAATCTTTACCTGAACCGTCATTTCACAAGCTGCTTTCCATTGGTAAGAATAGTAGCAACCATTTACAACTACTATATTTTTACTCGAAGTTTCTTCCTGGCTGATATTTTTTGTTTGTATTCTGCCTGTTAACAGCACCGCATTATTCAGCTTTTTCTTCAATATTGCAACTGTTTTTTCATCACCAAGTGTAAATTTTGAATGAGAAGCCAGCATTTTTTCTAAAGCATTTCTGTCTAAAATTTCCTGCACATTTGCATTAAATAATTTTGAGGACAATTCGTCTGACAAGTTTAGAGACTCTTCTGTCTGGCTTCCCGAAGGACCTGCGATGTCACCTATAGCTATTTGTTTATAGTTTTCAACATTAACTTTCGGCGCCCGTGTTTTAGTAAGAACAAAAGATTGGGCGGCTGCTGAAAAAAAGTAAGAAGTAAATACCAAAAATACAAGGTCTCCGGTATATTAAAGGTTCATCCTCTGCAATTAATATTGTAATATTTTTGGGGATCATAAAATTAATTTTTTAAGGGGAAGGATAAATTAAACTCAGTGCCGTCTTTATTAAGAAACAAAAAATTACCATTTAATACATCTGCGTAGTCTCTTATTATTGTCATTCTCCCATTGCTTTTTGCAGCCTCATTTATTCCTTTACCATTATCAGTAATTTTTAAAACATATCTGTCTCCGCCTTCTTTTTTCACTTCAATTGTAATTACTCCAATTCGTCTGTTTGTAAAAGCATGTTTGAAGCTATTGGTTACGACTTCATTTGTAATGAATCCTAAAACTTTTGCTACTTCTCCACTTACTTTTAAAGGTGCATTTACAAAAATTGATATCTGCTTATCTGTTTTGAATACTTCTTCTATTATTATACATAGCTCAGTTAAATATTCCTCTAAAAATATTTGACCTGTGGGGTTCTCAGTATATAGTTTTTTGTACAATATTTCCAAAGTTGAAAACCGTGTTGCCATTGTTTCCAGGGATATTGCGTCTTTCCCTTTTTCCTTTTCTATGTTAATAAAATCTCTTTGAATAGAAAAAGTATTCTTTGTGCTATGTACAATTGTTTTATTTAATCTTTCAATTTCTTTTTTGTCTGCTTCTGTTCTTCTTTTATTATATTGATTAAAAGCAATAAAACAATTAATAAAAGCAATAATATAGTTGACGAAGCAACTAAAATAATATTTTTTTTGTTTATATCTCTTATTGCTGCTGTAATTTCCTAGTGAGCTATTTGAAGACTGTCTTTATTTAATTTCGACTTGTATTTCTCCTCCATTTCAAGCAGCTGATTATTATAAATCACAGCCAAAGCTTTATCATAAGCTTCAGGGAGCTGTAGTAAGCTTGTTGTTGTTTTGTTGAATTTCGATAATATCTTTTACCTCTGCGAGGGCTTCTTTTTCATTTTGTTTTAATCTCCTGATGCTTTCTGTTATTCCTTTTATTGTATGTTCAATTTGCAGCTTTTCCCTTTCTATATTAATGGTTTTGAGTTGATGAGGAAACATAGCAAACTTATGCAGCGGCTGGTAACGCGGATGTTCTAAAAGCATATTCATTTCATTTTCCAATTCCTGTACCTGCTCATTAAGTACTTCATTGTAAATTTTCAGCTTCTCGTCGCTTAATTTATCCGGGTTGTTTTCTTCTTTTTGTATCCAGGAAATTTCCAGCTTCAGCATTGTATGGAGGTCGTTATTTTCGTATGCAACAGTCAATTCTTTCATCAGGTGCTCTTTTTCCAGCTTCAGGTCTTCATCCTGCTCCAGATCGGGGTGAAATGCTTTAGCTAATTGCCGGTAAATGCTGCTGATGTTTTTTGTTCTTGCCTGTTCCATCAGTTTTTCCTTTTCTTCCTTTTCTGATTGTTTCTTCGTTTTTTTATAAGAAGATTTTTTTTCCTGCTTTGCCCCGGCCTGCTCTTTTAGCTGCTCCTGCATTTCTATCATTTTCTTTATTATTTCTTCTTCCGTCATATTGCTATGCATATCATCAAGATCCATGTCGAAGCCATATTCTTCAAACATTTCCGCCATCTCATATTTCATGGTATCAAAATCTTCCTCTGCAGCTTCTTCGTAGCTGATTCCTTGTACCGCTTTAAATATTTTTTTCAATTCATCATCCGGCTCTCCTCGATCAAATTTTAAAATATTGCTAAGTTGTGCAATAATTACTTCACGCAGGGCTTCTTTTTTTTCTTTAGAAAACAATTTTTTATTATTAAAAAAAGCGTAAAGCATCTTCACAACTTCTTTTTGCAGAGATGATAATTGTTGCTCTAAAGGATAAATGTGTTTTACGTAAAAGCCTGATTTTTTGTCAAGGCTATCATTTGTTTGTTCAAGTTCCTGCCTTAATTTTTCTATTTTTTTAACCAGCCGGTTAAATGTTTGTTGTTGTTTACTAAGTATTTGTTTTTCCTGCTTATTGATTATTAATGCAGTTGTCGTATTTGTTTTATCTGATACAGAAATATTGTGCCGGTTCATTAAAAGTTTTTTATCATGCAAGTATAAAAACGAATGAAGATAAATGTGTGTAAAATTTATCCACATTGTTAGTACAACAATTCTATACATCAATACACATTAGTTTACCTGGTTATGGTTATCAAAATACTTTTCTGTTATCTCATTTATATTTGGAAAAGTGTTGGATAAATAATATTCCAGTTCGTTCTCCGCTACCCATCGCAGTTCTAAAATATCTTCTTCTGTTTGAGGCGTAAGCGTTTGAAAGCCCGAAACTTTCATAGCAAACCAATGGGTTTCCTTATCAATATTCTCATTTTTATGCACGTATTGATGACTGGTAATACCTACTAACTCGCCCAACTCAAGGTTTCGCAAGCCTGTTTCTTCCTCAACTTCTCTTACTGCGCATTCCTCTATCGTTTCGCCTTCATCAAGCTTACCTTTTGGTAAATCCCATTTTCCCCGGCGGTATTGAAATAATATTTTCCCTTCTTCATTCTGTACTATCCCTCCGGCAGCTATAATTTTTACTGACATGATTTTTATAATTTGAGCAAAGAAACAAAACAACTAATAAAACGCCATAAAACCAGAAGGCAGAAGGTAAAAGAAAGAAGCCGGAAGGCAAAAGTCCAATGTCATTTAGATAAGATGTTTTGCAACCTCGCAGAGGTTATATGTTGGTAGAATAAGACAATGTAAAATAATGTAACCCGCCGTTAGGTGCGGCAGTTAGAAACCAGAAACCAGAAGCCTGCAACCATGAACCTGTGTCAAATTTTACTATTGTCTTTACCCTTAACTTCGTCACCATGACTAATCAAAAAGGAGTAGCGGAAAAACTGTTGCAGACAGGCGCAGTACAACTTCGCCCTGATGAACCTTATACCTGGGCCAGCGGCTGGAGAAGCCCCATTTATTGCGACAACCGCAGGATTTTATCCTTTCCTTACGTTCGTGATTATGTTAAAAGTGAAATGTGCAATGTTATATTTGAGAAATATCCGAATGCGGACCTCATTGCCGGCGTGGCTACAGCAGGAATTGCATGGGGCGCAATGGCTGCAGACCAGTTAAAACTGCCTTTTATATATGTAAGGCCAAAACCAAAAGAGCACGGGTTAGGTAACCAGATAGAAGGTGCTGTGGAAAAAGGGCAAAAAACAGTGATTGTGGAAGACTTAATTTCTACAGGCAAAAGCAGCCTGCAGGCAGCAGATGCTTTAAGAAAAGCAGGAGTGGAGATACTCGGCTTGGTTGCCATATTTTCTTACGGTTTTGATGAGGCGAATGAAAATTTTGCTGCAGCAGGCATTCAGTATCAGTCTTTGACTGATTATGCAACGTTAATTAACATTGGTTTGGAGAAAGGAAAAATACAATCCGGTGCAGAAACTTTATTATTGCAATGGAGAAAAGACCCTGCAAACTGGCAAGGAGTATAATTCTTAAAATCATACAAATAGTAATTATATGAAAAATTTTTTTTTATTATCCGTTATTTTGATTGGCTTTTTTACCGGCAGTTTTGCGCAGAATCGCGGCACTCAGTGGGCTACTATTAAAACACCTAACCTGCGGTGCTGGGAATGCAAGAAAAGATTAGAAGATTATATGTCAAGAGAAATTGCCCAGACCGAAAGCGGGATTATGAAAATGCAGATAAACTTGTTAAGCGGTACTACGCGGGTTCAATTCAGACCGGAGCGCGTTAGTTTAAATTATATTCAGACTGCTTTTGCGAATGCAGGTTTCGACGCCGACAGCATCAGAGCAACAGAAGACAGCTATAAAAAACTTCCTCCTGCCTGCAAAAGAGCAGAAGAAGGAGGCGGGCCAAAAAAAGGCAAACCATGCCATATGCAGCCTTTTGAATAAGGTAAATAGCCAAGATTTCAATATTAAATAAATATTAAGAAAAAGATAAAGAGTTATTATTCATTTTTGTGCAACAATAAGCATCAGGATCAGGAAATACAGTATTTGAGGAAGCGGGTAAATCAGTTGAAATTTTAGAATCAGGAAACCGGGTTATAAAAAAATAACAATGGAAGTTGTACAACAAAATGATGAATTAATTGAAGCATCGTGGACGGATGCCTGGGCTTTTGTGGTATATAAAAAAAAGCTGTTAATTGTATCCATTCTTTTTACCGCCGTTCTTTTATATTATCCTTATTTTTTTCATTATATCCAGCATCGGTCAGGAAAATTTTTGTATGATCCGGTTTTAACCGTTTTGCCGGCGCTGGATATGTCTGCATACATTTTTCCGCTTATTTATGTGACTGTAGGGTTAGGAGTGTTTCGTGCTGTTCAATCGCCGTCTCTTTTCCTGCTGTTTTTGTGCAGTTGTCTGTTGTTAAGCCTTGCGCGGATTATTACAATGACTCTTGTGCCTCTCGAACCACCGGTCGGGCTTGTACAGCTTGCTGACCCGTTTTTGGTGCCTTTTTACGGGCATTCACATATTACCAAAGATTTATTTTTTTCAGGTCATACCGGTTCGGTTTTTCTTATTTACCTGTTTTTGCAAAAGAAACGGGAGAAATTTTTTGCTTTAATTGCCACTGTTTTGGTAGGTTTATTACTGCTTATACAGCACATTCATTATACAATAGACGTGTTATGTGCGCCTCTTTTTGTTTACTTTATTTTTGCTCTTGCTAAAAAAATTACTAATGTATAAAGCAAAAATTATTTTAATTAAAGGTTAATCTGCTTTTTTTACAAAAGCTGTTATAGAAGAAAGGGGTTCTATGACGGGTAGTATGGGTAATTATGATGAGCTGCAATTGCCACGACCTTTAGGTCGTGAATAAAGAATAATAAATATCAGGCTTTAGCCAAAGAAAATAAAAATATGACATACCATTAAACTAATAAAGTAGTTATACATTTCATTCGACGGAAAAACCGGCCTGAAGTCATTATTATTTACAGCACAATTTTTGAATGCTCCTCATTTTTATAGCGTTTTTGCTAAAGCCAATACCTAAATTTCTTATACAACATGCCCACGACCTGAAGGTGGTGGCAATTTTAACCCACCAAAACGTCATAGAAGAAAAAGACATAAAACTTCTGGTTTAACCAAAAAGATTATTGGTAAAATAAATCCTTATTCTCGATTGAAAATTTGCTATGGTTTTGAATATTTCCACTAATGTCCCCTGTTCTATTTTTGTAACCTTATTGAGGTCTATATAATTGTCGGGTTCCTTTCTTTCGTTAATAATCTGGTTTGCCTGGTTCTTCAGCCGCATGCTCATTAAAAAATAATAGGACTGTATAAGTTCATTAAAAGAAGTTTCTGTAAAGATGCCTTTTTCTTTCAGGGCTTTAAGTCGTTCACCCGTGTTTACTTCAAAAATGCGGTTTTGCAATGCATATACTCTTACGAGGTCTACAATAGGCGTCATCGCTTTTTTTATGTCAAAAACTTCCTGCGCGCCAATAGTTGTGGTTCTGATATTTTTAAAAAATGTCAGCGGGGGTTCATATTGCAGCGCGTTTTTAGCCATGAAGTAAAAAAGCTTTTCGAGCGGTTTTTGCAATTCTTCATCTAAAAAGTTCTTTAATTCCTCCATCATTTCTGCTTCACCGTAGAGAAATCTGCAGTCGAAAAATGTAGAGAATTTAATAGCTGTCTCTGCGAGAGGAGTTTCTATCCAGCCTGCATAATTTCGTTTCCAGTAAGAAAGAGAATGCGTCCATTCATGATTTTTGGCCATAAAGCCACCGCTGCAAAAGCTAAATCCTATATCATTAAGCCGGCCTGAAACTATGTCTGCTAATTTCAAAAAATATTCCCTTACTAATTCACGGTGTTCATTGGCTTTATCTTCGTAAATGATAGCATTGTCCTGGTCTGTTTTGAGGGTTTGTTCTTTTCGTCCCTCGCTGCCAAGCACCATAAATACAAACTTTGCCGGAGGCTGTCCCATTTCGTCTATTACGCTTTCTATTACTTTTATGGCAATTGTATCTGCAACGGTCGTTATTACCTGGTTGGCAATTTCTGCATTCACGCCTCTTTCAAGCAGTTGGGTAACTATTTCAGGCACTTTTTGCCACTTCTTTGTAAGCTCGCCAACAGTGGAAGACGATTTAACTGATTGTATAAATACCAAAGGCGACTGCGCCTGCTCGCTCAGCAATTTATTTCGGCTCTGAAACCCAATATATTTGCCGTTTTCCTCTATCAGCAAATAACGGGTTTTAGTGCGAAACATCATAAGAATAGCCTCATAAACATAAGCCTGAATGTTTATGGAAACGACAGGTTTATCCATGATAGTTATCAACGGACCTTTAGCGTCTGCTACAGTTGCCACTACTTTATCTCTTATAGTTATGTCGGTAACATAACCGATTATTTTTTCCGTTTGGTCTTTTACAAACAAACAGCTTACCTTATTTTTAGCCATCATAATTGCAGCCATGTATATGGGAGCAGAACCTGCGCAGGCAACTATATTCCTGTACTGGATGCTTTCAATCTTTCTGGAGTACAACTCATCAATAGCGATATAACTTTCATTGAAAGTTACGGGGCGTTTTATAAAATTTGAAAATTCGTCGTCGAGAAGGTAATGGCCGTATTCTGCAGTGAAGTAGTGAAAAAAGCTTTCAAAGGATTTGCAAAGCTCAATGAAGTCTTTTTTTGGCAAAGTATAAACGACAGTTCCTTTTTTAGCAATAACTGTTTTCAAAGACCGCTTCCGGTTTACAAGTATAGAAATTCCGCCGTAAAAACTTCCTTTAGCATGTATTTCTATATATCTCTTAGTTTGTGCGTTGTCATAAAAAAAAGATTCATACTCTCCTTTCACGATAAAATCTATTCCGTGCATTTTGGTAACTTCCTGGTGATAGATAATTGCTTCGTTATCGTATTCCACTTCTTTCAATAAATCCGCTACGCCCGCCTGTACATCGTTCGGTAAAACGTTAAACGGAATGGTGCTCTTTATAATTTCGAGATGATTATTCATAGATAATGAAAAATTAAAAAGAATGAAGAAATGATTAAAAGCAATGGAATAATGCAACCGGTGCCTTTATTTTCAAGATACGGTTTTTGTATCTCTTTTTGCTGGTTTGCAATCGTTTCATCGTTAATTTCTCCACGCTTAACCAATTCATAAAAACATTTTGCAGCAGCGTTTGCATCTGCAAGCGCATCATGTTGATCTTGTAAGGGAATATTGAAAAGCTCCTGGTATAACTGACCTAACCTGAAATACTTCAGTGCAGGATTTTTAACAAGGTGAGCAGTCGCCAGCATGGTGCAGAAGATCATATCTTTTGACACGGGATTTGCAATGTCTGATCTGTAAAAATCAGCCGACATTATGTGGTAATCGAACTGCATAAAGTGACCGATTATTAATGGTTGATATTTATTAATATCATCAGAAAGCTTTTTCATCACTTCTTTGCGGCTAAGGCCATTTGCCTGTAAAAATGTTTGGGTAATACCATGAATTTTTATTGCAGACCGGGCAATTGTAAAATCTTTCTCCTTTATAAAATAATTTTCCTGTTTTATTTCTTGTCCTTCTTTGTTATATATAACCCACGCGATTTGTACGGAGAAAGGCCAGTTGTCTGTTGCAAAATAGGGCAGATTCCATTTTTTAGGAAGCCCCGAAGCTTCTGTATCTATAAACAGGAGGAAATCTGTCACCGGGAGATATTAAAGAATTATTGAGCTTTTTAGTATAAACTTCAAATATATGATAACTGAAGTTTATACTGAGAAAACAAACATCAACCTGCCAATTCAGCTTTTAATGAAATTATAGTTTAAAGCCGAACAGGTATAAAAAGCAAAAAAAGCTATGGTAGTTGTATAGCTTTTTTACACTGGTTAATGAAAATTAATCTTACACTATTTTATCTTTAAAAGCTTTTGCTACCGCTTCACTTTTGCTGTTGACATGCAGCTTTTCATAAATTTTTTTTATGTGGCTTCGAACTGTGTCTATGGCAATAAACATATCACTTGCAATCATTTTGTAGCTGTATCCTTCTACCAGCAACTGCAGCACTTGTTTTTCGCGGTCTGATAAATTATAGTCTTCTCCTTTTTCATTATTCATCTGAGAAAACATTTTCAATACCTGGGTAGCTACAGAAGCTGTCATTGGTGCTCCGCCGGTATGTGCTTCAGTAATATACTCAAGCAAACGTGCAGGGGATGTTTTCTTTAAAATGTATCCGTTAGCGCCGTTTTTAATTGCCTCGAAAACATTTTTGTTATCATCAAAAACCGTAAGCATCAAAATTTTTACTTCATTATTTATTACTCTTATTTTTTTTAATCCTTCAAGACCATTTACGCCAGGCATATCAATATCCATGAGAATAACATCAGGTTTAAAGGCTGCTACCTGTTCCACAACATTGTCGCAGTTTTTAAATGCAGCCATTACATCAAAACCTTCAGATCCGTTAATAAGCATGGTAAGTCCTTCTCTGAGCTGGGGATTGTCTTCGTATAATAATATTTTTATAATCACTTAAATAATTTGGTCAAAAGTACAGGCAAAGCAATATTGCGCCCAATCACATATTCATGTGAATACACGTATGAATGCAGGTAAAAATGTTAATGAAATATAAAAATAAGATACAATTCCTCTGGAAGAAACAGATGCTTATTTCAACAAAATAAAAAGAGACGAATTCTTAAAAATTAAAGTACAGGCAGTCGTTAAATACCTCTTCCGCCCGTGGCTATTCTATACACTTTGGGAAACAAACTTCTTAGTAAAGCTCCTGTGCCAATACAAAAGAATAAAATAACGACCGGCACAATAATATAAGTAAGCAAGCGGTAATCAGGAAGGTTGTGCCAGTAAATAAAAGCAAGCCTTGTAGTATAATTAACTAACGGAACGTGTAAAGCGAAAATGATAAAAGAGAATGCGGAAGCCCGTACAAACCACTTTTTATTCATGCACCAGCCTACTATCCCGTCTGCCCCGAACCATATTGCCAGTATCCCGGCTGCAATCGTTATATCGTGTAAAGCATACAATACATACGCTGTGGCTGGATTATCAGGCTCGAGCTCAAAAGCCATAAAAGTTTTAATGACACTGATACCTAGATAAAATAACCAACTGCGATAATGACTGAACCAGGCGGGTTTTTTGTAAACCGGATAATTGTTTTTACAGAGCTAAATGCCACAAGAAAAGAAAAAAAGCCCTAAACCTTCAATAAAAAAAATACCGGATATAGTATGCCAGAACAAAAAAACAAGGCTGAACCAAACGGCGGGAAACTTTACAACAGCCCGTTTTATAAAAGGGTAAAGCAGGTTATAAATAAAAAGACTGCGGATAAACCATAATTGAAATGAGACCGGCGCTACTGCCCAGCGATATAATATGCCCGCCCAGCCTATCTGCGAATAAGGCCGGTTGTCGCCCAGCTGGTCTAACTGCGAATCTTTTACTGCCTGCGCCGTCACCGGAAACTGCTGCCATATCCAGGTAACGGCAAGGCCTGCGGCGCTCCAGATAAGGAAAGGAATAATAAGTGTGATGAAACGTCTTTTTGTCAGTTGATAATAAGGTTTATTATCCTGCAGAGCATAGATATATCCTGAAATTATAAATAACAGCGGTATGCGAAAACGCAAAGCGCCGTTAGCCAGAAAGTACTCTATAAAAGTGGTGAATGTAAGAGGTTCTTTAACGACGCTGTAAGGTGCAAGATAAGTCTCATTCAGGTTATAACCATGTACGTATAATAACAATACAATGCTGACAAAAGAATAAAATCTGAATTTTTGGCTCAGGAAATGATCCATGTTTTGTTTTATAAATCCTGTTTATTGATTCTGTAATCCTCATAAATAATTGCGTCTGCGATTAATATAAAACAGGTATAATAAGTTTAACCGCAGTGCCTTCTCCTTTTGTTGACTGTATCGAAAAAAATCCGTTCATGTTATCAGCTCTTTTTTTCATATTGCCTAAGCCGTTACCATCTGCTTCTGCAAAATCAAACCCTGCACCATCATCTTTTACCATTAATAATAATTCTTTATCCTGAATGCTTACTTGTATAGTTACATTATCTGCTTTGGAATATTTCGCAGCATTATTGACCGCTTCTTTAAAGATTAAGAAGAAATCTTTTCTTGCTTCCATATTCAGCTTTACTTCATAAACAGCTTCATCTATGGTAAAATCAACATCAATCTCTTTCGGTTCCAACACACTGGAGGCAAACTCTCTCATGCGCGACGTTATCTTTTGCATACTGTCATTACTCGGCTTAATGCTCCATACAATGTCGTCCATAGTATCCATCATCCGTTCGCTGCACTCACTTATTTTACTTAAGTATTCACTTGTTTTCACAGCACTGTCATTGATTTTTGTTTTCGCCATCGAACTGAGAATATTAATGGTGCTTAGTGTGCTTCCCATATCGTCGTGCAGATCTCTTGCCACCCTGTTTCGCAATGCCTCCACTGCAAGCAGCCGGTTAACTCTTAATTTATGCACTTCATACATCAGCAGCGCGGCTATAAATAACACCAAACTTCTAAACCACCATGTTCTCCAAAACTGTGGCTTGATGTAAATTGGTAATTCGGTGATTTTTCCTGACCGTAATCCTTCAATATTTTCGCAATAAACTTTAAAAGTGTATTTTCCCGGCGGCAACAAAGAATAGTTAACATAGTAAGAACGATCGTCTTTTATCCAGTTTTTATCAATGCCCTGGAGTTTATAGTAATAGGTAAGCTTGTCGCGTTCTCTGAAACTAAGCGATGAAAAGTAAATGCTTAGAGAGTTTTGATCGTAATTAAGTTTTACCCCGGAATTACTAATAAGTGAGTCTACAGGTAAAAATTGATTTAATACCTGAAGTTACGCAGTTTTACAAACATTATATTTACCCAAATATATTAGAATATGGATTTGCTAATTGATTTGTACACAGATTTTTTAATAGCCTGCCCTGGTCAAATAACGTCCACTCTACTATCTG
>JAABUK010007819.1_pt1 | contig 15275 bp, 16 predicted proteins | sample 5559141 | NCBI WGS metagenome assembly JAABUK01 (sample SAMN10711869, study PRJNA513367) | rock metagenome | isolation source: Antarctica rocks | place: Antarctica: Victoria Land, Pudding Butte nord | collected 2016-01-03
ATGTACCAAGGGCACCTCATGGATGATGTTTTTCATTTCACTTATCGCAGTTATGGGCATCTTTGCGTTCTTCATTGGCAAAAGGTAAGGCACTGTATTGCCAATGAAGAACGCAAAGATGCCCATAACTGCGATAAGTGAAATGAAAAACATCATCCATGTGTATTTGGTGGAACCGTATTACCTCAACCGAACCGTCTGATTATGTTTTAAGCGTATGTATTCTCAGTCGGCACAAATGGCAATTAAACGAGAGATGAGTGTAGCTCTGCCACCGATGAAACGAGTTTCACACCTGCCGCTTGCAGATTTCAATAATTGGCGAATCACTGAGTCTTGACTGACATTCAATGAATATGCTAGCTCAAGTCTCAATCAATCAATCAATCAATATATTTAATACTTTGAGCTGTGGGCCCTCCCAAAACGCCCCAGCCTTACTAAGCAAGTCCCGCAACTTCTCCACCCTTTTGCGCTGCGACTGCAAAGCTGTAATTTTTCTGCAGACCTTTAAGGGTTTAGGGTTTAGGCCCAGACCTTTAAGGCTCTGCTGTTCGCGAGACATAGAGCACATGAGATCATGCGGATCTAAGATTGACCGGCCGAACTCGATGAACTCGATGAAAAGGCGTTTCATCCGATGAGATGAAAAGCGATGGATGCTCGGTAACGGCAGAGTTGCATTCAAAAAGCGCAATTAGGACTTCATACCAGCTCAACAGCCAGCACAGGAAAGCCTGTCTTGCCCAAGAACTCTACACAAAGCTTTCTTGGTTGTCGAGCTGCCGATCAGTTTCACCGACTTGCAGGCACGGCGGATCGAGTCTTTTCACGCTGAGCCTCCTCACTGCCGCGAAGCGGCATAACAGGCTTCTGAAACAAGCTTTGCCTTGTTGGAGGGAACACAACAGATCGTTTCGATCACATCTCATTCTGCTCTGCAAGGTGAGAAGGCACTTACGTCTGCCCTGATTCCCCGACTTCTTGATTCACTTCCTTGCACCTGCTGAGCGCGAAGCGCTTCGTACGTACGCCAAACCGGATCTGCAAGCTTGTTTCAGATTGCAACTTGCCTGAGGCTTGCTGTCTTGCCGAAGATTTATAGTGCAGCAGTCAGTCAACTGTTGGTTGACTTAACATGCTTGGGAATCACAGATGAGCTGCTCACAAACCAGTCAGTGACATTCAGGTTGTGTCCTTTGGCCATAGCACTGCTGCTCTGTCTCAGGAAGCATGTCCAATGCACCAGCAGCCAGGATATGCAATGGAGAGGCTGTGAGCTACACTTGAAGCATTGGCTGAAACGACACGCTTCACTTCAAGCCAAGGTGTTGCCTCTCAAACCTGCTGCATTCACCTGAAGATTGCAGTCAGGCAAGTCTTGCAATCATGCCCAAAATTGCATGGCAACAGCAGCCACTCTGCCACAACTCAGATGCACTGGCCAGGGCCTCGACATGTCACAAACTTTGTGCCTTTGCTGGAATTGAGCCTTGCATGCTGGAATGACCACATGGGGGCTTGCAGCATGGTGATGACATCATTATGTTTTGCTGAGCATGGTCTATGCATTGCCCACCTGACTTATGGCTCGGCACAATGATCAATGGCTTGCAATGACTGTGCATGATGCTCACCTCCCTAAACCTAGCTTGCAATTCTGGGCAGCTCCAAGCTGGATGTGTTGAATCACTAAAGGGCTTGTGCGGACTGAGTCTTTTCATGCTGAGCCTCCTCACTGCCGCGAAGCGGCACAACAGGCTTCTGAAACAAGCTTTGCCCTGTTGGAGGGAACACAAGAGATCGTTTTGATCACACCTTGTTCTGATCTGCAAGGTGAGAAGGCACTTACGTCTGCCCTGATTCCCTGACTCCTTGACTCACTTTCTTGCACCTGCTGAGCGCAAAGCGCTTCGTACCTCCACCAAACCAGATCCGCAAGCTTGCCTAAGGCTTGTTGTTCAGCCGAACATTTCTTGCTCAGCAGTCAGTCAACTGTTAGTTGACTTAACACGCTTGGGAATCACAGATGAGCTGCTCGCAAACCAGTCAGTGACATTCAGGTTGTGTTCTTTGGCCATAACACTGCTGCTCTGTTACAGGAAGCTTGTCCAATGCACCAGCAGCCAGGATATGCACTGGAGAGGCTGTGAGCTACACTGGAAGCATTGGCTGAAACGACACGCTTCACTTCAAGCCAAGGTGTTGCCTCTCAAACCTGCTGCATTCACCTGCAGATTGCAGTCAGGCATGTCTTGCAATCATCTCCAAAATTGCATGGCAACAGCAGCCACTCTGCCTCAACTCAGATGCACTGGCCAGGGCCTCGACATGTCACAAACTTTGTCCTGGGCATTTGGCTGCATGTCACTCACCTTGTCACCCCCCTCAGACCCCTCACAGCCCTCTCACCTGACGCAGCCTGATCTCAGGGGCTTGAGTATTTGAGTCACTCACAGTAGCCTAGGGGGCATTGCAAAGCAGGGCAGCTGGCTCAGGGCAGTTGCAACTTGACTCAGGGCTGTTGGCAACCACTCAGACACATACTCAGAATCACACTCAGACTCAGGGGCTTGAGACTCTGAGTCACTCACTGTAGCCCAAGGGCCATTGCAAAGCAGGGCAGCTGGCTCAGGGCAGTTGCAGTTTAAATCAGGTCTGTTGGCAACCACTCAGACTCAGATTCAGACGCACACTCAGACTCACACTCAGACTCAGGGGCTAGAGACTCTGAGTCACTCACAATAGCCCAAGGGCCATTGCAAAGCAGGGCAGCTGGCTCAGGGCAGTTCCAGTTTGACTCAGGGCTGGCAACTACTCAGACTCAGACACACACTCAGACTCACAGTCAGACTCAGACTCAGCTTCAGGGGTTGAGACTCTGAGTCACACTAGGTAGTAGTATATATAAGCATTCTTGTCATGAAATACAATTGTTGTCAAGCCAAAACTGCATGGGGCATTTTCTCATGTGTTTCAGCACTTGACAATGATATGACACAGTTTGATGTCCAAACTAGCACGACTGGATGCATGACAACAGGTGCACTCCATGTACATGCATGGAAGACATGATGTGAATTTGAGTGGATGCAACCACATACAATGTCATGCAAGCATCATGAGATAAGTGCAAGTTGGAAAATCAGGTACATTATATTGCCTTGCAGCATATGCGCTTGCTGAGAAGCGCTGCTCCCACCTGCCAGAATGTCAGCATGCAATTACATGCAATTATATGATCACAGTAGCCACGTGAGGCGTTACACACACGCTGTGTCAGTTGCAGAGCCTGAATGGCAGTAGTGCAATGAGGCCACTTAGGTCACGAGTTTCATGTTCATTTCGAACTGTCGCTTCGTTGTTTGTCAGTGCACAGCAGCAGCAAGACCAGTACTGCACAAGCTGTCTCATGCCCAAAGTAGTGTTCTTTGGTCAGCAGCAGGCGTTTGACAATGCTGAGACGTGCAGCATACTGTTAGCTTGCCATGTAGTGTCGCGACTTTGCTTTCACGCTGATACAGCCTGAAATGTACCTATGAGAAATTGCATGCGGACAAGCTGAGCGGTGCAGCACAGCTTGCCAGCAGCATGCATGAGCTGCATACATTTACTTGCCTGTGTTCCTGCACCTAATGTGAGTGGGTACTTAGAAACGTCTACAGCTTATGGTAGGCAAGGCCTACTGGCAGAGCCGTATGATACATAACTCTCATTAACGAGCCTCCTTACGGGCAAACAGACGAAGGTCAAAACGTACCACCACATACACTCAGCAAGATATTGATGTTTGGATATACTTTCAACACAGCCACTTGTGTCACAGTACGGTCACACTAGTGTGCACTTTGCTCACATGACTGCACTCAACTGAAAATCATAACCCACTTGCCAGGGTCACTCAAAAATGATGAAGACAACCTGGTCGCATTTAGTGTTGCTGCTCTGCCCAGGTCATGACGTCTGCACACACTGGCCATACATATACACTCTGCACTGCAAATCAGACTCATGGTGCACTGACATGACCAGCTTTGCTGCCGCTTGACACATATTCATTGAATGCATTCATTAACTAGACCACTTTACTACAATGAACTGCAATCCCCCAATCTGTCTATTGAATCATTGATGGCCCTACGAAAAGCTGGCTGCTGTAAGAGGAAGGCTGAGACATGGCCACCCTTCACCCAGCGCACTTCAGAATCAGGCCAGTGAGCTGCCAGCTCCTGGACAGACTGTGGTGATACATACGCATCATCAGTGGCACCCACCAGCACTGCTGCCTTTGTGCAACGTGGCCTGCACAATAAATACCTATGGCACTGGTGGTCCCACAAAAATTGAAGCACACAATGCATGCAGAGGCTTGTCTTGAAGCATGAGATCAATGTATCGTGCAGTAGATCCTGCAACATGCGTGTTGTTTGAATGCTCAAGGCGACTCGCGATCGGCACCTGGCGAAAGAATATTGCTTTCACAGCGCAAGGCCGCGTATGAGCACTGTCAAGCAAAACGCATAGCAGTCAACTCTGCACTGGACTCACATGCGTCCAGCTAGCAAAGGATCTTTGAGCAACTTACGGATGAAAACGAGTGACATCTGTGTAGGTCTCCAAGACCTGATGGAGACGCAAACAGGCTTGATCTTCAGCTAGACCACGCCTCAAGTGCCACAGTTCCCCCAACTCATTCTCAGCAGCATCAATACCTGCACCAGAGTATACATTACAAGCATGACATGCAAGATTAGGCATAAGCAGCATGTGCAAACCTGCACAATGAGTGCCAACTCAAAGCCAACCACCGAGCAGATTGTGTGCAAATACGCAGCAATGTGTGGCAGTGTAGCATGGCAAGGCTGCACCACTTGCAAGCAAGTGTTTACTATGAATTCCTTACATCATATTGATACCTGAGTTTTTTCGGTCACTGCCAACACCTGCCTCCACATGCTGCTGCTGTCTATCTGAGCTGTCCTGAACCCTTTGTTGCGCACTGTGAGCAATGCCTTCAGCGAACGCTGCATTAGAGGGGTGGCTAGCAGGGTTTTGAGATTCAGCACTGGCCATCTTCAAAGTTGACAATATGCGTGCTGCCTCTATGAGGCCATCTGTAGACCTTGCAGACCTCATCAGTGTTGCCTCAATCTCCTGCAAAACGCACCACCAAGTGCGTCACTGCATTTGTACTGCATTTGTAAAGTAGATGACTGATCAGGCTGCTGACCACTGCAGTTCACAGAGCACAGACATTGCAAGCAGACTTGTTCATACTCACTAAGAGTATCTCTGCATTGCAGTCATGATGGCCAGCAGCAATGCAGTCAGCATGCTGCACATCACTGCTGACCTGTTGCTTCTCATCTACCACAGCAGCCAGAGGGGCCCAGGAAGTGGCAGACCTGAGCGCTCCATGGCAAAAGGCTCCAGATGCAGAGCGAGGGGCTAGCAAGGGGGTGCATGCCACATCGCCTGGGTACAGGGAGGCTACCATACTCGCATGCACTCCACCCATACTGAACCCACACATGCCTGCACAGCTCATTGCTCAATAAACAGACGATAAAATTTTGGAGTGCATGTATACTCAGCAAGCTGTCGCTTCCGACTGCTACAAGAGCTTTTGTTGGTGTGCAGGTTAGGAGGTGTAGAGCAGCTTGCTCAGAACCTATGTGACTGTGACAATGACATGGATGCGCAGGGCCATCAGCTCACACACCAAAACACTTCAGCAGTGGTCATGTTGACACCGGTGTTGCAGATGCATACAGGTTGCACTGATGACCAAGCTTAGAAAAGAAGCTTCAGCTATGGTACCTAAACGAGCAAATCCATGCCGACCAGCCCAGTCCAGAAGACACAAGCTCTCTTCAATTGTTGACCGGCCAAGAGTGAGCAGGTCACTGACCCTTAGCAGCTGAGATGCAAACTGGTAATGAGGTTTTCTTGAACCATAGAAAGGGCTTTCCAACACCATGGTCGCAATGCCCTGGAGCGCACAGCATACTCATGTGCAAAATCAGGCATCATTGCACTGCACACCCCACTTTGGCATGCATGCAAGTCGGTGGTGTCAGGGAGTAACTAATAAGAAGCCAAACTGCCATAGGAGCTGAAGCTGTGTCATGGTGCATAGCGCTCTTTGCCAGGCATACAATTTTGAAAGTCACGCTTGTTCTCATTCATCATGCGTTCAAACATCAAACATGACATGACATGATGGCAGACAGGCCTGTTGCAGCAGAGGGCCCCCCAGGTTCAAGCGCCTATGCCAGGTGTGATCACCAGTCCCTGCTAGATGCAGCACACATGCCTTGCGCTGCTGCGGATCCTTTGGCTGCAACAGACGGGCATTGGCAATTCTGCTTTCAGGAGGAAGCGCATCATAAACACGCCCATGACAAGGTGTCCTGCACAAAATGCATGTGGTCACGGCTTGGACAAAGGCATGCAAATGAGCTGACTGCACTGATTAGCTGCAGAGCACCATTGACACGCAACACTGCAGCTGCTTGCATGACTGTATGAAGGCGAATTATAAGCCAGACTACACAAGCAGAAGCAAACTGTTCATAAAGCAAAACAGTTTATCACTGACCTGAAGGAGACTTCAAAAGTCTCACACTCCACGCCCCAACTTTTGCTTTCCTGTCGCTTTTGCCATTTCAACTGCACTTGCAAGCAGACCAGTTTGCTTCTTGCTTGCAGCGTAGGCCTACCAGTAACCCCAAGGAGTGCTTCAGACAATGCACTCACCTGCTGGTCAAAGTGAGGAGGCGGCCAGCTCTGAAACAGCTTTGCATCCTCTTCGAAATCCACCACACCAAGATCTCCCCAGCCTTGTCTGAAAAATCCTGGGCTTAGGCGCAACTGGTGCACCAAGGAAGCATATACCAAATCTAGCTTTCGTCCGGCAAGCAACGCTATTTGATCAATCAAATGCAACTGATGGCCCCCAAATAGCTTTATCATTTCAGGCTATATACGTTCTTTTGCTTCATACAGAAAGAGTCACGCACAGTGACGATCACGTATGTTAGAAACTACCGGACACAAACGAAGACGCGTGAGCATGTGACTGTGCACATATCCAGTGTGCATGCGCCAAGTATGCATCCATTCAAGTATTTTGGTGCGTTGCAGCGATCGCAATTTGCAATTCGCAGAATACACAACATCCTTTGCCGGATAGTCCCAGTCAGCATCTAGCGGCACCTGTCACGGGGGGTTAGTCAACAGCTGTTGATCTAGCTGCAGATGAAAGTCGCAATGCTAGCCAAGGGCATGGCGTCACTTCGCCACTGCGCCTTTCCAGTGCATGGAGAGGCTCCATAAAAATACAGCCCTGGGGAACAGCATAAGAGTACTGTCGTTGTCTGTGTTCAGGATGACCGTGTACTGCAGTTGATCACAGCTTATTTTGGCCGCAAGCTGCAAGCTTGCAAGCCCAGTAAATTGTCTGTCAAGTTTGTCATGACCGCGTATCTTTCCAGCATCTTAGACGGGGACGTTGACATACCCGCGTTGAAGCAATGGTTAACGGGCCACAGTGCTTTGCCGCCAGCACCTTCACATGTGACTTTACCATACAGTCCCTCATCTGCTGGTCAATGGCCCAACATTTCAGCTGAGTACTTTCGAGTTTTGCTGCTGAACCACGTCAAGGAAGAGGCAGATGTGGTTTTTCTTGCATCAGAAAAGCATGCCGGTGATATGCACGCAAAGAATGTACAGCCTACGAATGAGACGAACACACGAGCCACAAGGTCCTGGCTTGCTGTCTCAAAGCCTCTAGCACCTCCAGGATCTGTGAATGACAACAACTTTCCAGCTCTTTCTGTCCAGTGTGGTAAGGTAAGCTGATTGGACTAACAATGCAATGTCCATGCAGCCTCTTGAGCTCACATCAGAACATGCAGTCTGGCGTGCAGAAGGAGGCTCTAGACAGGAGGCTCTGTGTGCGGCAGTCTGCTGCATCTGATGGAGCAGATGTCTTGTCTGTTGTACCGGGTTCTCAAGGCCATCGTGGACGGAAGATTGCTCCCACCAAAGTTGATCATACATCCATCGGGGGTGGCTTCCCAAGAAGTGTGCCAGTTGGTGCAGATTCTGCTGTAGGCAGTACTGCAGCGTTGATTACACCTGTGGCTGAATTAGCAGCCGAAGCCAGTGCCAGAGACTTGTGCACTCATATCCCTGAAGGGGGTGCGTACCAAGTTGAAGCAGACAATAGAAAGGCCACACTCAATGTTCTGATGGCATTAGAGCTCTTTGCAGGCTTGAAGAAAGATGCAGACGTATCACATGCGCCTCAGGACCTCCAACAAGGACTTACCCCTCTGCCCTCATCAGCGTGGACACAACCCCTCACACCTTCCTCAGCAGGCAGCACATCCACACAGTGCCGTCCAAATCCTAAGAGTCACCAACTCTCTCAGGCTGCTGCAGCTAGCGGTCTCACAACACAGTCAGCACCTGCAACAGTCACCCCAGCCAAGCCTCGTGGCAAGGGCAAGCGCATTTCACCTAGCCCACTAGGTGAGGCAGCTCCTCATGGTCAGCCTTATGCTGCCTCTTCTCAGCAAGGCTCTGCCTGGCATGGTCCCAAAATGAAACCTTCTGCCCCGGCCTGGTCCAAGAGGCCTGCAGACCAGCTGGCCCCTAGTGATGCTGCTACACCAGCCAGGCAACCATCACCTGGTCCGCTAAGCCAGAAACAGGTTTCAGCTGCATCTGCAATGCAGCAGAACTGCTATGATGTAGCTGACACCAGCGCATGGGGTCGCTCAGGTGGAAACACCCGTAGTCCCTCCCCAGCTCTTGCACCTAACAGGTCTGCCTGGTCTAGCCCTAGCACACACACATTTCAAAGCCGGCTGCAGCACAGATCACCCCAAAGCATGTCAGGCTCACAGGCTTTCAGCTCTCCAGGTAGCACAGCTACATCCAAGCTCAAACCAGTGTGGCAGGGCAGGGATGAAGCCACCTCACCTGCATCACAGCCCAGGTCAGAGTGTGACAGCACAGACACAGAGTATGCAACACCTTCCTCCACTGTGCGACCCTGGCAAGACCTGGCAGCAGAGGAGGCCTCACCATCCCCGGATGCCTCAGTAGGTACCCCTAGGACGCAGCAGCTCAGCAGCAGGTTTGCGGCTGCTGCCCTGACTGACCTTGCTGACTGGCAGTCAACAGCAGCTGATTCATGTGGCATGCCTGAAGTGAGAGATACAGCACAGTCCAGCCAGGCAGCATTTGGAGACACAGCTTCCCTGGCTGCCGGTGATGGCAGTGTCATAGCTGGCATTGATGGTTGTGCTGATAACCACCCTCAACAGCTTCTGCAAGCAGCGCCTGTCTTGTCTGATCAAGCAGCTCGAATGGCTGACCTGCATGCATACATTGTTGCTGGTAAGCCAGACAGTGCAACTTGTTTTGTTGTTGCTGAGTGGCCTGCCTATGTATGATGTCCACACTTACCTACAAGCAGTTGCACATTAAATCAATTGAGGCAGCAGAGACAATGTTGATGGTCATGTCCGTGCTTTGCACGGCAGGCCTATCTTTCAAACTGTGGCAGCTCAATTTAACGGCTGCCTGTGCAGTGGTTTCCCATGTGTCTCTGGCAGCTGAGTTGGATCTTCTGCTGCATCTGCTGGCTCTGCCCTCAGCTGTAGTATGTGCAGCCAGTGTCCCTTCTGGTACACAGCCCATGTTTGCCTCTGGAGCTGTGGCTGCACTATATGCCGGCACAGTCCTCTGCTCGTCGGGTGAGTTCTTCAGCTTGTTGCACACTTTCTGCAAATACAATCCATACGATGACATTTATTGGGTCTACAGGCCTGTCATCATATCATTCCAAAAGCAGCACATGCACTCATGAGTGTATGTGACAAACCACAATGCATTTGTGCTGCCAGAACAGCATGTGGATAGCAATGCAGGCTGACTGCAGAGCTGTGCACGTGGTTCAGCTAGCAGGCTGCCTGCTTGGGACAAGTCCCAGTGATCTGATGCTGTTCTGCAGGCCAGCTAATTGCAGCCCTAGGCAATTCAATGCTGGAAGTTTTAGCAGAACTTCCCATCCTGAGCCAGCATGCACCACATCTGAGGAGCAAACTTCAGGAAGAGCTTGATGTAAGCTGCTTTGTATCAAAGGGTTGCACAGCTCAAATCTGCTTGCTTTAAACTGATGCTGTGGTCAGATGGGGTGCCCTCACTAGGTGCTAACAGCAAAAGGTGTGGTCATTCACCAAAGGCTGCGCAGTCTAGCATGACTATATTTAGGGTTTCTGTCATGTTGGCCTGAATAAGCCCAAGTCTCATATTCTGATTGCCTGTGTTGCATGCACTTCAGCACCAGGAATCATATGGCAAATTTGTGATAGTATAGCGTTACTCATGCACTTTTGGTGTGACACAGAGGCTTGAGGAGAATCTGCTGGCAGGCAGCAAGGTGTACAGCAGACCTGCTAGCAGCAGCCATCTGTATGGTGCAGGTGCTTTCACACAGGATGGGCAGCGGCAGCGCTCACAGGTATACACTGCTACTGGCACTGCATCATTGTTTGCTTTCAGCAAAATATGTGTGCTATTGATCGCAAGCAGTCTTCAGATTGGGTGCCAGTAGTCTGTCATATCATAAGCGTCTGAGCATGCACTGCAAAGCTGTGCAGTAAACATAGCTTTGCCAATGATATGCCCTGGCTGTGACTGCAACTGAAGACCCTGGTGTTCAGGAAGAGCAGCGCAAGGTGAGCAACATGAATGACTGCAGAGATGCCTGGGCGAGACTGATGAGGACAGCTGCTGATCAGCAAGCTCAGCCTCTGCAAGCTCCCTCTGCCACTCAGGGCAAGGCCAGGCTGCAGCTGGACCCAATGTCAGGTACTCGTCAACACTACAGCTTGAGTATTATTCACAAAAGCTGTTGTATTGACAAGGATGGTTCCAACGTGCCGCTTGACCTCTGTTGATGTACAGAGTACCGTCAGACACTATGCAAGCTGCTGCAATCTGACAAGGTGCACTAGTATGCAGGATTCATATGTTCAATATTACGTGTAACTGAACCATTCGTAATCATGTGCACTGCAGATGCCAATGCTGGTGTGTTGCTTTATATGCAGCAGAATGTGCGGAAGCCACTGCGTGCGCTGCGCCCAGACAACTACGCAACTTTTGCTGAGCTGTTCACCACAGCGCTGTTGCAAGCTGCAGCAACTGGGGAGACCCTGCTGGACAAAAGTGAATCTACGCAGAAGCTGCAGCAGCTAGCTGACAAGGACACTGCCAAATTCTACCGTCTGAATCAGAGAATGCAGGTGTGGTTTAACCACATGATCCTGAGGATGACACCTGGTTTGCCTGCCCTGAATAGGAGCATAGCAGTGTGCACCGTTGCAGTGAGCAAGTCATGCTGCCCATGATGAATGAAAGGCAGGTACACACTGAAAACCCTCCCACCATGCAACGCCCTATTCATTCCTGTCTGATGTTGTGCTTCAACTGCAGGGTCAGGCTCCTGGGCACCGACCCTCCCACCAAGGCAGGTACTCAACCAATTCTGGTGGAGGTGTCAGGTCAGGTGGTAGCAGCCCCTTCCAGTCCCCTGGCCTCTCCAGTCAGCCTGCTATGAGCTCACAGCCCCATTTTGGGTACCAGCAGCAGCGCAGCTGGACCACCACCACCCAACCATCTCACCAGAGCCTGTTGACGGAAGCAGATTTGCAGGATGTAGCTTTGGCAATGCAGTTTCCTCCAGCGCAGAGGTTGTTTGTCATGTTCTTACAAGCTGCTGACAGTCACCGGCTGAACACAAGCTTACTCAGGCAAGTCTCCATTCTGATGGTTGCTGTTGGGTCGGCCTTCCTGCCTCAGGCGGGCCTGCCATTCAAGTAGGACAACAGCAGATGTGCGCAAGGCTTGACTTGTTTCGTTTCCTTTGTTTGGTTTGTGATCACTAAGTAGTTTTCACACAAATTTACCTACAACTTGGCAGTGTGCTACAAGCTACACAACTTGCTTTGCAGTCTGAATTGCTTATGTGCATGCCGACCTGTAGGTGCATGGGGGCTCGATTGCAGCAGATGCAGCAGTCAGCTGTCACTGAAGCAACAGCTTCACACAGAGCCAAGAGCGAAAGGCTTGTCTCGCAATGCTGTTTGGCCTCTTTCCTGAGCTTTCTGACCTTTGCAGTCAGCGCCAGCTCCAGTCAGCATGATACTGGCATGACGATCGGTGAAAGCCAATATCAGCCAGCTGTAGACTTGAATGCTGTGCTGCATGCGGCACTGCTGAGCAACAGCTTGGAATGGGGGCTCCCATGGGTTGCACAGTACCTGCGCTTCCTTAGTCATGATCCCTATGCATACAGCTCACAGCGCGTTCAGCAGGTCCTCCACAAGCTGCGAAGTTTGCACAGATGCGCAGTCCTTCTGCCGCAGTCAGCTGCTTTTGGGCCTGTTGCACTGTGTCTACGGAGTGTGCTTGACGATCACCTGGAGCAGATTGCTGACTTGATGTCACAGAGGCAGGCTCTGATGTTGCTTGGCAGACCTTAGTCAAAACCTGGAGTGAAGCAGCAGATCTGAAGCAGCCCGTTGTGGACCCTCGCTACATGCAGCTGTGCTGCCCCTTGCTTGAACATACAAGACAAGCAGTTCAGGTGAGCACAGATGCAGTTTGTAAATTGCAATAAGCCTATCAACCAACACCAAGGTGTCTTGTCTGAGTTGTTGGCTGTATGCAGCCAAATGTGCTCAGGCATTAAGGACAACCACTTTTGTTCGTATGCCTGCAGTCCTCTGTTGCAGTCAAACACTGTCACCGGTGTATTGCCATTGCTGTGCAGGCCAGCATTTCTGCTGAGACTGCTCCCTGGGATGGCAAGAGATCAAAGCTGAAAGGCATCAGGAAGATACATCCTTCACAGCCCCCAGGTGTCAGCCCCAACATCCAGGCACGCATACCTCCTGCTGTTGCAGCAGCTGCTGGTATGCCAAGCCATGACAAGAGAAGTCAAGACTCCGTCAAAGAGAAGCTGCAGGAGGCGTTCCTTGAGCAGTACAGTGGTGCAGGACATAAGGCAAGGCACCACTGTGGCTGACAGTGTCATCATCCTCACCTCTACACACTGCTCGTTGCACCACTGCTGTGTCTACAGCTGGGGATAGCTTCTCTGATTAGCACTGACACCTTTAGGCACATAAGTTCTCGAAGCAACAAGTGCGGCTTCTGTTGTTGATTAGATTGAATGCATCATGCAAGCCACTGTTCTGGCATGCTCTGTGCAACATGCTATACTTGGCCATCTGCAGCAACAAGCTCTCCAATCTGGCCTCTCACTCCTCTTGATGCTGCCCATCTTGATTTCTGCAGGTGCGCCTTAGAGACGTTTCAGACTACATTGCAAACATCATAGCTGAGAATGCTGTCAGCAGCAGTATTGAGCGCTGTGCGCCACAAATCGTCAAGTCTGCAACAGCTGACATGACAGCCCAGGGCGAGAGTGCCTACCAGGAAGCGGCGGTACAGACTGAACAGTCCCACTTGAGCCACAGTAGCCCCAGCGCCCTCCAGTCACAGCATGCCAACATCTGTCTGGACAACATTGCCAGTAACATTGTCAACTCCAGCGTCACGCAGGTGGGCTTCAAAGTCTGCTTCATGCAGCAGATCCCAAAAACACTTGTTGAAATTTTGAAACCAAAAAACCATGCTGAGCCATGTAGTACAGTCAAGCATGCAGGCAGCTGTCATTGCGCCTTGTGTGCTTAGAGCCCATCTGTTTGATTTCCCATGGTCACCTATTGTAACCATGAATGCTGATTTTGGGCACAGGCCATGGAGGCATGCTTTGCTGCAGCAGAGGAGGCTGTCAATAAGCAGGCTGTGCGCGCTCTGACTGCACTGGCAGCCCCTCAATGGACACCCAGTGTCATTGGCACTGCTGCAGCTATGGTTGCAGAGACTGCCAGGCACCTTAGTGCTCAGCAAATCATTGCTCAGGTGGGCTGTCTTGTACTGTGCATGCATTCACTTGTTGTGGTGTTTATGGATGGTAGCTGTATTCACGTGTTTGCTATGTCTGCATCTTGCATTTTGCAGATCCGCGTCTAGCACTGTGCCGCTTAGTGTAACGGGGCGAAGGTGCAGAGGTCGTGCTAGCGTGTCAGGGTGCGTATGATCCACCCTGTTACATTGAGCTTGTCATGATTTCCAAATTTTTCTCTGTGTTGAGTTTGCTGAGTGGAGTGTTTGCACCTTGTGGCATTTGCGCAGATACACCCTGATGTGCATCAAGGTCTCACACCTCAAGCATGCATGCAGGTCTCCTCTGCAGTGCGCAAACAGATTCAGCAACAAGTGGACAATGCAAGTCGTGTGGTAGTCAAGGCAGTTGCTGTCAACAACAACAGCAAGTAACACTGGTGTAAGATTACGATCCGGCCTTGCGAGACCATGTAAAACAGCTGTCATAACCAAGTTCAACATGAACAGGCGTACAGTTGTTGAACAAAAAAGCAAGTGCAGCATTGCAAGGCAGTTAGTAATGTTGTTTTGCATGTCAGAGAGGGGCTTAACTCAGACAAACACTGACATTAACTGATAAGACCAGTTCTGGACTAGTCTCAGACAGCTGCAGTTGGTGGTTGATGCATCCAAGCAAGTAGCCTTGGCAACATAAGTCGACTGGACAGTCCACACAGCATCAATGTGCTGACAAGCAGCTCATGAGCATAGGGTGGGCGTATTTTAGCTATCTGTATTTAACAGTTTCAAAAATATGCATCTACCAGCAAGTAATTCTGGCTGCAAACAAACCTCATGGTGCAGTGGGCTTCCTCACTATAGCAGACGCACACAACCAAGCAGATGCAATACACCTATGTAAGCAGATGTTTTTTTTGTACTGTTGGCTGGGGGAAGCCGCATGCAAAATTTAGGAGCCTTTGCATTTTAGAGATGTCTGCAGTCCTTGGCAAGGCTTGTTGTGCCCCAAAACAAGTAACATGAAACAGCAGCATTTCTAGAGCCTCAAACAAAGAAGTCAAGCATGAAGAAACTTGATTATGAAATCTACTCCTCTCCTCCTTCTGCATCTGGGCAGTGCATTTCAAATAAGCCGCAAGGACCCCAAGGGAAATCTTTGCTCCTGATACGCATGTAGGGGTAGTCTGGCACTTCTTCATGATGTTCATGCTGGTGTGTAAGATCCCATGCAGCCACTGCAATGCATGTGGGGACAGCTGCATATGTGACAGTCCTCC
>JAABUK010007821.1_pt1 | contig 15270 bp, 19 predicted proteins | sample 5559141 | NCBI WGS metagenome assembly JAABUK01 (sample SAMN10711869, study PRJNA513367) | rock metagenome | isolation source: Antarctica rocks | place: Antarctica: Victoria Land, Pudding Butte nord | collected 2016-01-03
GACTATGACACTATCCATGCAGTATGACAGATCCCATGCAGTGCAACGGTATCCATGCAGTGTGACAGTAATCACGCAGTGTGACAGTTGCCACGCAGTATGACATCAACCATGCTGTATGACAAGTATTTCTGCCGCTGTCCCTGCAGGCATGCAACACAGCGGCCAGGTGCTCTCTGTGTTGGTCAGTCTCAAGGACACTGCTGAGAGCTTTACCAGAGAGCTGCAGCAAAACCTAGCCGGCGTTGATGCAGCAGAGCTACAGCAAATAGCTGCTGCAGTGTATGTTCCCTTTGAGAGCCAAGTCTCCAGGTGAGACACTCAGTCACTCAGTCATTTGTTTGTTGATTCATTTATGAGAAGCTAGCTCATTGTATGCAGGTGGGTTCTAGCATGTAGGGTGTGTGAGACATAACGTAGCTAGCAGGCTATGCCTGCCTTCTGACCATGCAATGAGCCATTGTAACGTTGTGATGATTCTCTGAGACTGTAACCTGTCTCATCTCATGTTGAGCTACTGTTGAGAGCAGAAGATGCACTGCAGGATTGCCTGCAACACAATGTGTTAGCAGACCTAAGCTATCAGGTGTTGGATCTCGGCTGTGTGCACTTGTTTCATGCATAAAGCAGCAGCCAGCTTGGAGACACACAGGTGCATTCGCCAGAGGATCAAATTGCCTCCCAAAGACACAACAATGCAAAACCTGCCATTACGTTTGCGGTTTAGCATAGATTCATATAGGTAGAATGGAAGTGGTTTCTGCTCTGCAGGTATGGGGAGCTTCAGCAGCCTCAGATCAGTAGCCAGATGAGCGCCATCCAAGTCCCTCACGCTCAGCAGGATGAGATTGACACTGTCCTGTCTGTCATGCAGCTGTCTGTACCTCAAGCCGTCCAGGTGGGCTTTTGCAACCGCTGTCATTCTTACCTGCGTTGTCCACACAAAGTTGAGTCATGTGTCATGTGCTGCTATGTAGCTAGGCACAGAGGTAGTAGAACAACGCTCAGAGACTCATGACTTTGCTTTGCGCCGCCTTTTGAGCGACCCACCTGACTTTCTGAGCAGCGTTGCATGTGGCAATGCTCGTATGATCTAACCAGCTCTCTCCTGTTGTCTGCTCTTCTGAGTGGTGTTTGTGCCATGGTGATAGCACTTCTTTTGTGTTTTCCTGAGTGGTGTTTGGCAGTGGTGCAGGTGGTTCAAGAGGCTCAGCGGTGGTGTTACAGCGTGACAGGTGGCACTCACTTGCCCACACTACTGCATCTGTCAGATGAAGCCTTGAGCCACTACGTCACATCTCTACAGGTACCATCACACAATCCTGTCAACTTGCACAATGCCTATTGGATTTTGAAGGTCTGATTACAATGAAGTCAGGAAAGCTTGTATCATGAAATGAAGTCAGAAGGATAGTTGTTATTGAGAGGAAGTCAGAAGAGCTCAGACGTGCTTGCGCCAGGTTCAATCAACAGTGACCTTTGCATACAAGTCTCAGTATCAAGGTTGATTCGCGCTTCAACACAGTAGGCATCAAGCAATGCAGTGTTGATTCCAGTACAGCAAGCTCTACCCGATCATCATATATTCCCTGCCTAATCATGGCCATAGGTTGGAATATCAGGCCAAATTTCTCAGCTGCACGGCCTCTACAGACTCCCCATGAGCTGTGCCCGTAACCCAACACAAAAGATTCTCAGTCTTTTTCTGTAATGAGGCCTGTGGTCATCAACCAATCAGTACATGCAATATGCATTTAGAGCTTTTGCTTATATTGGTGGTGCAGTTTGCCACAAGGGCTGTATGTTTGATTGACTGAACAAGACCCTGCTGCCCTGATGACTCAAATCCATACATCATGCACATAAAATATGTCAGAGAGTGCTCAGGTCTGTTACCTCCAAAAGGTATATAAGGCCCGCAAGCCTCAACACTGGATCATCCTGCATAGGCTGTTGTGAATACTTGGCTTCTCATTATATCGACGTCGAAAGATGTAGTCTTTTCTTTTCTTTTCTGTTCCAGGGTGTTGTGACCTCACTCAGAAGCCTAGCTCTGAAGTCAGAGGGCCACAGCGCTCTGGACTCACGCAGACTGAGCAGAGAGCTGAGTGAGCTTGGCGCGGCAGATCCTGGCAGGGACAGCGCCTCTGGAGAAGCTACAATGATGGAGGACCCAACTTTGGTGGTGGGTCTGCTCAACATTGCAGGTGGGTTGGTTTTGGGTATCTTGTTGCTTTCTTGAGAAGCCATGCAAGGCAAACATGGCTTGCAGTCATTTCAGGAGATGCAGTGGTAGCACCCTTGCGCATATCAGAAAGTTTTGTTGAACATTCAGTCAATCTGACACACAAAGCAATGATGTTCCCCAGAACATTGCTTCCTGATGTGTTATCTGTTGACTTGGCACAGCTATCTTACCGAACCTGGTCTTGTGTCCTCATCCTCGATCCTTGATGCTTTGTCTGTCCTGCGTGCGTAGGTGCCCTGTCAGCGCAGCTAGCTGCTCTTGAGAGTTCCCTCCACACTGCTGTGCTCAACCTGACTGACCTCATAGACCAAGCCATTGGCTCTAGTCAGAGCCAGGCATTGTTCATGGTAGCTCTGCGACTGCAACAGCCCCAGGTATGCCCCATTTACATCACATCATTCTCACACAATGCTTGCATTCTATGACCTGCATGTGCGCACCTGCATGCTTGCAGCTTGATGTGATCCAACGGCTACTGTTTACATGGTAAGGACACATGCAAGTAGATGGTAATACCCATGACCATGACCAGCAAAGATGTTCACCTGGCTACGCAAGCACACCAGAATTCACATGCGGCAACAATAGCCAGCCATGTGATTGCTTTCCTCCACAAAAGTGTCCCTGCGTGTCCAATTCATGCATGCACGCTCTTCACTAAGAATATGCTTTTGCTATTACTGTGCAGTTCACCTGTGCCCCTGAAGCGACCCAACTGGGCATAAATGAAATCATTGCCTGCTGCTGTGCCGGACCCTGCTATGCTGTACTGGACCCTGCTTTGCTATCTGCTGTGCTGTGCTGCACATCGCTGTACTGTCTGCTGCTGTGCTGTGCTGTGCTGTGCTGTGCTGTGCTGTGCTGTGCTGTGCTGTGCTGTGCTGTGCTGTGCTGTGCTGTGCTGTGCTGTGCTGTGCTGTGCTGTGCTGTGCTGTGCTGTCTTATGCTGCTGAGCCTCAAGGCTATGATGCATGACTGGCAGCACATGGTGCAAGTCCCAGTAATGATAGTAATAACAACAACGCTTTCCAGCTCGTGATGAGCTAGGTACGTGCGGGACAAGTCTTGTCTGTCCAAAGCAGTCTGTCTTGCGCATCTCCCACTATGAATTTACGACTCCAGCCGGCATTGACTCTCTTGCCTGCCAACCCCCTCCTGCCTAATGCTTCATCTGAAACTTTAGCATTGGCAACACAGAGATCGCTGTGACAAACATTGGCACTTTCTGGAAAGTCCCAGCTGTGGTTGACTTGGCAGTCGCCTAAAGCTGATGCTCTCTACCTGATGTCATCTGCATGCCAAGATGCTCGCAGCAGGTCTACCCACTGTGCCATCTTCAAAAGCAGATACCTTCAACCAAACCTTGCAGGAGGAACATCCTCCTCCCCCCCCCCACCCCGCTGCTGCCCCACCCCCCAAGGACATTCCTCAGTTGTGTTTTGTTATGTACTGGGTCAAATTCAGTAACTTTTGTTATACACAGCAACGCCAAGAGCTGTTTATGCCAGGTGACTGATGCCTTGTTGCGCAGGGCGAAGCTCTACAAATGGTCCAAGCCGTGGTGCAGCAGGCAGTTGCACAGGAGTGGAGACCTCTTCCTCAGACCATGCGCAAGGCAGCCACCTTCCAAGACAGCGTCAATGCCTTGGTCTTTGACGTGCTCATGGACAAGGTACAATTTAAAAAATGATTATGCAACAGCAATGGCAACCTTCCACATGCACCATTGCATATGCTTAACAACAAAGCCAAAAAAAAAGACAGCACAAAGCACACAGAGCACTGGTCTCAGAGCGCTGTAGCTGTATGACTTTTCACACAGCTCTACAAAGTCATTGAAGCAGAGCAGAGCAGTTGTGTGCGTACTGTGGCTACTGGAGTGTTGTTGCTGGTGGAGGCACACAACTTGCAGCAGATGCTTTTGATTTACAGGTCAGAAAACAAACTCTGGGTCTCACCTCTTGCCATGCATGTTGCATTGAACCTGGCACCACAGCCAGACCGACGAGTATCCTTGCTGACAACGTGAACAGTGGAGTGATTACTGGTGCAGGTGAAGGCTAGAAGGATGCCATGCTTTGTTAGGGTTGGTAGCAGAGAAGTCAGACAGCAACTCTGTGCAACCCCTCCCTGTTAGCTTTGCCTTCAGCTGCATGACAAGGGACGAGTTTGTTGTGACTACAGCAACATCAATAACAGTGACTTAAATAAACGCACCATGATAATCCCAGCAGTAACAACAATAAGAGCAGCAGCTGCTGAAGGTACCGCTGAAGGTACCGCTGTGACCCCGACCACACAGTAATAATACTAATTATGACAACACAAGTGATACATCATAACAATAGGTAACAACAGCGGCTGCTGCTGCAGGTCAAGGCACAGCTAAAAGACACCCACAACTTGGCAGTATGGGCGGCCCAGGAGCCTGAAAGCGGCCTCAGCTTGCCTTCCTTCAATGCCTACCCACAGCTCAGCGTGACAGCGGCAGGAGAGTATCTCATGATGCTGCCTCAGACGCTTGAGTCCCTGCTCACTGACTCTGAGGAAGGGATGGACACTGAGTGGCTAGATAAGGTGGGTCACCTTGTGCTGAGTGATTGTGATGCTGAAATGTAGCTGTGCGGCCATTGCTGCATTTGAAAGTGCTCAGGGCACTCTGTGTCCATGACAGTGCAATAGAAAGAGCTGTGATGCATAGCTAAGCGAAAGGTGCATTGCTGTGGTCGAATGACCTGGTGGTATGCTAAAGTGCACCTGCGCTGTGCTGTGCTGTGCTGTGCTGTGCTGTGCTGTGCTGTGCTGTGCTGTGCTGTGCTGTGCTGTGCTGGCAAGACTGTTGACACAGTAATCTCAATCAGGCTCACCTGGCCATGTCATGACATTTTGTGCCCTTTTAACGTCAGAACAGGCATGATGACTGCCTGCACGTTCCTTTCAAGCTCTGCAAGCTTGCTCACCAACATTGTGCATACGTTCCAGCTTCAGGCGCCATGTGTTCACAAGTTAGCTAGCAAAACACAAATCAAAGCCCGCTGGTGCCACTTCACGCATTATCGATTTGTCGAGGACCAACCTTTGATGATGCATGGCAGGGCCAAGGGGTCTGCATAGGTTTGTGCAGACCAGATCAAAGCTTTTCAAGCTTGTGATTGTGACACAATAATTCATATGAATCGGTTACAAAGATTAACAAATCAAATACATTTATTGTTTATGTGAATGTTTTCCAAGCTTGGATGGTCATGCTGACACGTGTGCAGGTAGCCACTGGTGCGGCCGAGATGTATTCAGACGAGGTGCAGCAGATTCACAATCTGAGTCATCATGGGACCCAACAGCTTTTGGCAGACATAGAGTACTTCTGTAATGTGCTGGCTGCGTTGGGCGTCGCCCTCCCAGCAGGTCTCAGCACATGGCAGGTAATCACCCATCTTTCACTGATTCGGGTCCCTGGGCAGCTCAATGTAACACTTGGCTCCTCGTGGAGTTGACGCTGAAGGGTGTAGTCTTTTCTTTTCTGTTGATCTGAGTCACAGGTGTGGAATCATTGGTGCTGTTGTCTTGGCAGATCACAGGTGTTGCCAGTCAGTGTGCATTTTGGGGAGGGGATGCAAGGCTAGCAAATCACCTGCCATCTTTACGAGTCATTTGTGCTGGTCAGCATGCCTTAGTCACATGCAGACGACATTTATTTGTTAGCATCTGCAGAGCACAGCAACATAAATGTTGATGCTTTGAGCCTCTCTGGAAACTATCTAATCAAAGGGTTCCAGCAATTGAAGTTTGTTTGATGCGTGCATGTGTGCAGGTAGCGCTGGGCTGGCCATTGGAAACTTTCTCTTCAGCAGCAGCAGAAGCTTTGGAATCAGGCTCAGTTGATGTCAGCTCACTACAGAAGCTGGCAGATGCTCGGCATGTTCAAATGACAGTAGCTTTGTAATGAACTATGGCATGGAGCACTTCATCGAAAGACATGTTAATTGTCAAAGCTGCTGGGTGTGATGATGAATTGAAACAGACTCAACCAAAGCCACTTAGCAGCCCTGCATTGCCTTTCTGTATGTGACATGATCACCTGATACTCAGCATATGCATTGCATTGCATAACTCAGAGGCACAGCTCCACACTCAATTTCAAGTGCTGCTGCACTAATTACTAAACTGTCATTGACGTCACTTAGCAGCAGGAAAGTGGCACCCTGAGGTGCGAAAGACAGCAACATTCACCAAAGCCAGCAACTTAGGTTTGTATGATTGCATACAGAGATAGGAGCGCTGAAGCGTGCGTGTCATAGTCACTGGCTTGAATAACACCGCGGGCTTGATCTTGCAGTCATACTTGTAGCCAGACTTGCAGCTGCGGAAAAGTAATGCGAGCTGTCGCAATCACCGCGGTACAACTGCATCATTGTGACATTGACTTCAGGCAACAGCTCGATGCAACAGGGTGCAGCACAAACTTTGCTTCATCACAGAAGACAACTTGTAGATGAAGTCAGTACTGCTAGTACAGCTTCACAAGCTGAGACTGTGCATACCACAGTAGCCAGGCAAAACAATATCAATAATGATGGAAGGCATTAACATGTCAGATGCAATGCAAACCTTGCAGCAGTACATGAAAGGGAACACAAAGAACACAACGGCAGTGATTGAGGGAATGACTTTCTGTCACACAGCTGTCTGCAGATGGAGTGCTGACAACTGTTTGAGACTCTCCTACAGCTGCCAGCAGACTGTATGTATCGTAGACAGCTAAAGCGCCTCATACATGCTGTGCAGCTTCTATATCAAGTCTGCCACATTCATTGGCTGCACAAACAGAAGCAAATGTCAAAATTAGCACAGTCACTGATGGCATCATAAACAGCAGCACAGTTCATGGAATCATGAATACAAACATGCTTACCATCTCATCTACTTGTGTACTGTAGTATTGCTCAATGTCTCTGAGGATCCTGATGTCATCACTTTTGACAAAGTTGATAGCAACACCCTGCAGGCAGGACGCAGTGTCAGCACAGCACAACCCAAAATTTGACATGATTTGTGGCCTGACAATGCAGCTCCATGATCATTTGCACAGCACACAAGCATGCATGACTCACCTTGCGGCCATATCGTCCTGATCTGCCTATTCTGTGGATGTACAACTCACGGTTGTTTGGCAGATCATAGTTGATGACCAATGAGACCTGTAAGTAGGAAAGGACTACCTTGTTGACCACTGCTGTGTGCAGTTGACTGTGACTGAGAATGACTATGCACCAGTCGATGTCAGGGGTAGCAAAGAGTCTGTAATATATGCATCACTGTAGTGAAACTTCCTGCAAAACACATCGCCCAGCAACAGGCATTCTGTGCATTACACACATAGCATGTCACATATAGACATCTGACATGCAAAAACATTGGCATCACAAAATGTAGGCACTAACCTGTTGTACATCAAGACCTCGTGCCCACACATCTGTAGAGATCAGGACACGCGCATCACCACCCCTGTTTCACGACATCCCAGAGCTCAGGTTGCTGCTGAACATGTTGCTTGTACAGCGTACAGCTTCACAAAGCTGGACTCGCAAACGGTCAAGCAAGCCAGAGTGTTGATGGACAAGCCTACTGCAAAGGGGGACTGCTCATCCAACTTGAGCCTGCTGCACTAGAGTATTGCTCATGCAGCACAAACGCGGGCAAGCTGCACGTGCATGTCTGCTTTGACAGGTGCATGGTGCAGCAGCAGGGCAGCGGCTGCAATAGGGTCCCACAAGACACACCTGAAGCTCTGCATGATGGCATCCCGCTCCATCTGTGGCATGTCTCCATGCATGGATGCAACTGTGAAGTTATTTTGTTGCATCTTCTCTGTCAGCCAGTCCACCTTTCGCTTTGTATTGCAGAAGATGACTGCTTGTGTGATGGTCAGGGTGTCGTACAGGTCACACAGGGTGTCAAACTTCCACTCCTCCTTCTCGACTGCCACAAAGAACTGCTTGATGCCCTGCAAAGGAAGTGGCCATCTTGCCGCAGCTGTGTAATGTCGCTGTATGGTATGTTGTACAGACGTGCCATGCATACATCGTAGGGCAAAGCATGACAAGGCATGATGCATCAAGCTGGAATCATGCTTGCACAGTGGCAGGTGGACAAGTCAGACATACCACCACTGCAAGCAAACAACATGCAGCATGCTGCTGCCAGCCAACTTTGCCTACTTGGCGGTAGTATGTCATTCAATTCCATACTTGACTGAAGTATATTGAAAGATTCATACATTGAGAGAGGGGCCTGCAGCACATCACTTTTGCACCAGTGGCTTGTGTACCTCCAGTGTCAGCTCATCACGCTTAACCAGCACTCTGACAGGATCTTGCATGAACTTGTGCGTCATCTCCAACACATCGTGAGGCAGTGTAGCAGAAACCAAGATGACTTGGATGTCTGGAGGCAAGTATCTGTAAACGTCGTATATCTGCTCCCTGAATCCTTTGTTGAGCATTTCATCAGCCTCATCCAGAACCAGGATCTTCATGTCCCGTGTGTCAAGGGAGCGTCTTTTGATCATGTCAAAGACTCGGCCAGGAGTTCCAGACACAATCTGAGCTCCACTTTCTAGCACTCTGATGTCGTCTCCTGTGAGTGCACATCACATGTATCAGCCAACAGATAAGCACACAATACGATGTGATGTGAAGGGTAAGAGCTGCTGTGCAAAAGGTACGGAAGACGCCAGAGTCTGTCAGCCGTTGCACTCACCTATGCTCTTGCCGCCAATGCAGCAGTGGGACTTGAGCTTGAGGAACTCCCCAAGCGCCCTGACGGTCTTGTCAGTCTGTGTGGCAAGCTCGCGAGTAGGAGAAAGGACAAGAGCTTGAGTCCTGCAGGAAAAATGGCCAGCAGTGAGGAGCCAGCAACCACAACCAAGACAACGTTTGCTTGTAAAGCTTCTCAATATTGGTTGCGTGCCAACGCAACTTACTTGAACTGTCGGTTCTCGACCTTCTGGCATAATGCCAGGGCAATCATAGATGTTTTGCCTGTGCCTGACTGAGCCTGAGCAATAACATCCCTAGTGCCAAGAATTGGACCAATTGCTCGTTGTTGTATCGCTGAAGGCTTTTCAAAGCCGTACTGATAGACGCCTCGGAGCAAGTCGGGTTTCAGTTCCATGTCATCAAAGCTCTTGACCGGCTGGACTCCTTTGCTAGTCTCAAAGTTGAGGCCATCCCCAGCCTCATAGTCACCCTCAGGTTCTGCCTGGGCAGGCCTGCAGTATCACCACGCTCTGTCAGTATGGCAGAGGGTTTAGAGCAAGTGTGGTCACGTGTGTAAGCGTGACATACCGCGCGCTCATCCTTCAAGCCAACACCCTAGATCGTGATCCTTTGGCCTACCAACGAGACTCTGCTCGAGCCTGTGTTGTGAAATGTATCAGCAGTTCGCGCAAAGCTCAGGAACGTGGAGTTTCTCACTCGGTATCGGGACTGCAGTGCCGCAAGTCAGCACGGACGCTGTGCCATGCTCTGAGCCTGCCCTAAATATAACCCTAGAAGCTTGGACTTGGGAGCTATTGTATACACTGAAGTGCTCACTCATGCACAAGACATATACAACGGCCACAGAAGATTTCAAGAGACATTCAAAGTCAGTGCTAACGACTGGTGCAAACAGTGGACTGCATTGTGGCCATATGGCATGTGTGCATGCTATTTGCAATCCTTTGTTTGTTTTTGCTCATCTTTTTAAGGCATGAAGAGCTGACCATCTGTGACATGTCATGGCATGCAAGAAGAGATGCCATATGTCAGCAGGCTAGGCATGAAGCGCAGATGTAGCTGTTAACAAATACAGGATGACTCTATCACTAAGTGACAACGGTCAGCAACTTGACAAATAGATGTTTCAAGGACAGAAAAAGACCAGACACCCATGCCAGGACAGGTACACCACTGCATATACTTCATATGCCGTTTGCACTTCATTCCTGGCAAGACTGCCCTCACACCCAGCTCACAAAAAGTAGTCTGGTGTTCTGCGAGTGACCTGCAGCAGAAACAGGAAACACGCTCCAATTGGAAGCAAAATTAGAGTTGCGCTAGCTGACGAACGCTAGCTGACCATGCAAGACAACAGCAGTCATGCAACTTCATACCATCAAGCAACCACAACTCTGTGTATGCCTGTCACAGCTTGTTCATGCATTGCTGTCTACTCTCTGCATAATCCTGAAAAAGACTTTGGCTCCATGATGGAAAACTTTACATTTCCTGACACGAACAGGTGTAAATGCTGAGCTGCAGCTTTGATACTGCAAAGCATGCATGTGCAATGCAGAAGCAAAGCTCACCTCAGGTTCCCCTCTTCTAGGTGCAGGCTCAAACTGCAGGAACTTCTTGTTCATGGTCTCATTCACCTCCATGATTGCTGCCATGTTTCCTGCAAAACCAGGCATGGACCAATCAAGTTTGCTTGTTTGGTGCAAAGAAAACATCATTGTTGTGTGTCATGGCTGGCTAAGCAGACATAAGTGCAGCAGAAAATGCTAAAGCAGCCTTTGCAACATGTCCTGCAACTGCTTGCTTCTGAACACTTGCATGAGTGGCAATCTTCAAAGACTCATTGTAGCCAGTGAGGGCGTCATGCTTCATCCAGGCTCAGGAGAGATTTGCGCAATGCCCAGCACGTCTCAAACCAACTACTTGTCAGATGCCAACTTCCAAAACAGAAAATCAAATGTAAGTCTGACACTCACCACATCTGTAGCAGTAGTTGGGTGCGCTGAAGATGGTGACAACATTTTGGTCATGGCACCAGTTGTAGCCCTCCATGACCAGCTGATGCGCTCGAGACACCAAAGTCAGACCATTTGTTTGGTTGAACTGCTCAGATATGTCTTGACCAAAGGTGTAGCCTGCGCCTCTTGGTGATATGCCCCAACCACATCTGTCATCAGGATCTGACCACAGGAGATCACACATGGGTCCTTCGTGAGGAACCTGGACCACACAGTAGGTGTGAGTATTTACGCACCAACAGAAACAGTGCAAAGATAATCATGCATGTCAAAACATGCATGACGAGGACATAACAGGCGTGATGCAAACACAAGATGCATGCGCAAACTTGTAATCTTTGTACATGCAAGGATTGGTTCAGGCACAAGGCAGCTCTTGTTACTGCTATGCTATGCTATGCTATGCTATGCTATGCTATGCTATGTTGTTGTACGCATCCCTGTAAGCCTGAAGTTAGTAGCACAGCTGTTTCTGGTGGAGCAGCAAAGCAACACAAAAACTAAATGTTTGCACTGCTCCAAGCATATGGCGCGCACCTCTTGCACTCTATCCAGAGCTCTGATGTGATCTAGCGTGTCAAGGGTGGGTGACAACCCTCCATGAAGGCAGAAAAACTGCAGACCACAATGCCAGGATCAGAACTTACCAGCACAGCAAAATCAGGCAGCGGATGTGAAATTGCGAATTTACCTGGTTCTCAACCAGTGCTGTCAGTGGAAGATAGTCAAACAAGTCTGTGAAGAACTTCCAGACGTTGGCATTGCCATACTTCCTCAAGCACTCATCATAGAAGCCATATCTGCACAAGTTTTGTGCAGAGACTGTATACCCTGTATCTTTGTGGATTGCAAACCCTTTCAAGAGATGTAGGACAGGCACTCACACTTGTGTGATTTGCCTGCTCTCGTGGTTCCCTCTCAGTATTGTTATTCTGTCACGATACCGGACTTTGAGAGCCACTAGTAGAGAGACTGTCTCGACTGAGTGATAGCCTCGGTCTACATAGTCTCCCATAAACAGGTAGTTCGTGTCTGGGCAGTTGCCTCCTATTCTGAACAATTCTAGCAAGTCTGAGAACTGCCCATGAATATCTCCACATACTGTGACGGGACACTTGACCGGCTGAACGTTGGACTCCTCTACCAGTATTTCTCGCGCCTTCTCGCACAGAGCTTTGACGTCTTGCTCAGCTAGAGGGCTGCATTTCATAAGCTGCTCAATCTGTGCGTCTAGGCTGGCGTAAGGGTGCTCGGAACCAGCCTGAGCCATGCTAGGCCAGGCTGACACTCCGTGCTGCTCACTCTCTGATGCTCAAAGAGCCTGATGCAGGATATCTCTGAGACTCGATGCAGAGAGCAAGCAAGCGTGCGTACACTGGTTTTCGCAGAAACTAAGTCGGCAGGCAGCGTCGACGCTACGCAAAGAACAAGCAATCAGCAGGTGTCTGTTTGATCAAGGGCTGCCCCGAAAGTTCAGACCAAAACATATCGCAATATATTTCGCAGAAATACATGAATACAGGTAGTCAAGGGGTCTGCCGTTAGGGGATCTAGCATGCTGCTGTTGCAAGAGAGATTGAGAGAAGAGGATACATCCTTTGTCCCACTGGTGACAGCCAGGCAGCTATTGACTACAAGACGGAAGTGCAGAATTTCGCAGGCAGTAGCTATGACTCAAAGGCTGTTGCTGCATGCATAGTGCATGCATGCACAATGCATATGCTGACTGGTGATTACATTCATTCGTCCTCAGCAAAGTGTCTCACCTTGGTTTCAGGTATAGGCCCTGCATGTCTAGAGTCAACCTTGCACGAAAAAACAGCACCTGTTTCAGCACCAGTGCTGCGAGAATTGCTGTATTGTTCAGTTGTGCTAAGCACTGGAATTTAGTCAAGTCATTCAAAAGTGCTGAGTCATAGTTGGGTCATGTCTCTCGATCATGACTAGTTAATAAGTATATTGACTGGTGCTAAGTGCATACAGTGCCTTTGGCAGATGAAGTCCTGCAGGCCTATGGTTGCAGTCTGAATACGTATGTCTTGCAACCACCTTCTATCTCCTCATTGTCCTCAGTGGAAAAGCCCTCTTTGAAGCCAAGCGTTCGCCTGTGGCTGTAACCTGCGGCAACAAAATATATGGTCCACGCTTAGCACATTTGTACTAAATAAGCATAGACATGATACTGTAAGCCAACGTTGAACAAACAACATGCACCTAGGGATTTGTCCCTGACTTTCAAGACAATCCAGAGCAAAGACCAGGATGCGCACCATGCCATGAATGGTGCAAAATTTGATTGGCAATGCGTGCTGGTCTGCAGCAGCTGCACAAGGCACGAGCACCGCCATTGACGCAGTGTAGTGACTACAGCTGAAGCAAATTGTCTTGGTTGTCATCATCAGATTATCATGTTCGATTTGGACAACAGGGTCTGCCTGGTAAATGCAGACAGACACAGCTGTCTTTGACCATTTTCTGTTGCAATACTACCACTACAATTCCATGTTTGCGATCATGCTGTGCAATGATCTTACCTGGGTATTGGTCTGCATGGAAAGGACAAGTCGTCTTGAGAATCAAGACACCCTGAGTTGCATGATGAGCCAAGCTGACGATGTTCCATAAGGAGTAAGGTTTGCCATCTTTGAGGGTCACATGGATTTCACCATCTGCACATTACCACTGTGGCTTCTCTGCTGCATGTCAATGACAGCATGACATGAGCGCATCTGAATGTAATCATGCTGAACTGGATGCTTTGACAGACAAAATTGCAGAGCGCAAGACTGAGCAGCAAAAACATGCTCAATGTGATCATGTAGCCTGATGAGAGGTGCTTTTAGAGAAGCAAAATGGCTTTCTGCATGCACCAACATGATGAATCAACAGTTGGCATGTGGCAGAATCAGCTTGCCAGAACTACCTGCTTTGAGGACTTCACATGCGCTGAAGAAGAAGCTAGACAGCATCTGCTGGTTCTTCTGCACATTGATGTCCTGCACTCACAACCAACTCTCAGCTTTGCGTCATGTGATCATGACCTCACACAAGATGCTACTGGTTTGAGCTGTGGGACCTGTGCAGGATTACACAGTAGCCAGGTTGCTAGTGTTGTGATAGAGCCATAGCAGAATGATGTAAGACAGGCAGTTGCTGGTAAGAGCTTTACCTGATCTTTGATGCCAAGACCAACATGAGGGAAGTTGAAAATGATCCTGTCAAAAGCTTGTGGCAAATTTCTCACATGCTGCTTCTTGCTAGCTACCTGTGTGTTTGGCAATCATCTCAACTCTCAAATATCTTGCGCAGCACTGTGAGACAAAAGGAAAGAGTGCCATCAGCAAGCAATACAGCTCCAAGAGCAGTTACTGGCATGAAAAATACGCCTACAAAGGCAATGCGTTGGCAACCTATGACAACAGCAAAAACAGAAGGACAGCTGGAATCCCTTTTGCTAAAGAGATATTGACTGTTTGTGCTTACCTGTAAAGTCTTGGCAAGCTGCGTCGCGTCCACTGCGTAGCAAAGCGTTACGTCACAGTCCTGCAACTCTTCAATGATTTCACTGACTGGATCCCCGCCTTCCTGCAGCGCAGGTACGTACGAACGCCCGGGTGCAAGCCTTGCATCTCTTGTGGCTGCCGGTCTTGTGTAGTCTCTGCTAGGCGTTGTGCCTATGACTCACCTGGTACTTGGCGTCAACGGTGTCTCGTGCGTCATAAGCTGTTGCGAACAGATTTTGCCCTAGGCCCTCCAACGTGCGAACCAAGGCCCGAGCGAAACTGAAGTTGCCTTCTCCCACGCACAGAATCTGCTGAGACTCGTGGTATTGGGGACCAGCCTGAGATTTTGGTACTTTGTTGCCTGAAGCAAGTTTCCGACGAGCGACCGTTTCCTGCTGCTTTCGCTTTGTCAAGCTAGGTTTCGAAACGGTTGCTGGTTGGTTTCTGTGTAATCTTGGGGGTTTTTGCACGCTTTTTTTGCGCTTTGACATCAACAACGAGCTCAATTGCGTACTTTGATCGATGAAGTATCGGTTGACTCCTTGTTGTAGCGCTGGTTAAACATCTAATATCTTTTCACACTCGCAAGAGTAATAGCCCTCGATCGTGTCTTGCATGGTTCGGCTGTACTAACAGCTTATGACTCATAGGTGTGCGAGCTTGTGGATAAGCCAACTTGAAAGTAACAAGCTGAAGCACGGCTGCATTCATGTATCGCAACA
>JAABUK010007822.1_pt1 | contig 15270 bp, 13 predicted proteins | sample 5559141 | NCBI WGS metagenome assembly JAABUK01 (sample SAMN10711869, study PRJNA513367) | rock metagenome | isolation source: Antarctica rocks | place: Antarctica: Victoria Land, Pudding Butte nord | collected 2016-01-03
CGCAGCCCGGCTCGCGGCTCCGGGCACGAATCTCGGCGCGCTGCAACGGGGTCAACTCGACGCGGATCATGGCGAGAAACCTCCTCGCCCACTATTCTACGACCTAATTACGTCGACCTGCTTAGCTGGGGGGTGTTGTGAGCGGTTCGCTGGAGCGCGGATGGTTCCGCCAATTCGCGTGGGGGAACCACCAACGGCTCACGATCGACAAACAGCGACTGTCACAAGACGGTCCGGCCGACCAAGCGCCGGCATCTGGCGCTGGCCGCTCACCCTCGCGCGTCGTCGCCTCGGGCTCGCCGGGCCGCCTCGTTCAGTATTCCTCAGGCAGCAACAACGTGGTGACGGTGCGATCCCCTTCGGTGATCACCCAGAGATTGTCTTCCTGTCGCGTCCGATACGATGAGAGCAGCCGACTTCCACGGCGCAGCGACTGCTCGTTTTCGCGCCGATCCTCCGGATCCAGTTCACCCCAGTCGCCATGCTGGTGACGGATTAGGAACTCGACGGGAGAGTGAAACGAGGCGGTCAGGACAGCTTCAATGCCTGGCGCCAGGACGAGTTGGCCCAACGCAAATCGACCCGGTTTAGCGAACTCGCGCAGGAGGCGCTGCTCCTGCGTCCACAGCCGCCGAGCTTGCTCGGACGATGGGTGGGCCAGAAAGCTTTCGGAAAGAGATGCATAGGCGCGCAGAACGTCCTGATAGCTGGGTTCTCGAGGTGATTCGTGCTCGTATCGCATCGGTTCAGCGCGGTTTGACGACGACGCCGTAGATCTCCTCAACCAGGCGCGTCGCGCCGTCTTTGCTCGTCACCTCCTTCTGGTGGAGATAGCCGACGACTTCGGTGCACTGCCCGCGCTTGGGCGCGTCGCCGGCGCGCAGCTTGGCGGCCCTGTCGCCGAAGAGGAGCACGTCTTGCCAGCGCACCGTGCCGTCGTCTTGGGTGACGGCGAGCGGGAAGGAGGCGATGAGTTTTCCATCGCGGGTGGTGCGGTAGCGAACGTCGGCGCCGAGCTGACCGGCCAGACGGACCCGCGCTTCTCGTTTCTCAGTTTCTTTGGGCATCGCGATGACCGGACGGCAACCATCCTCTCGGGCCGCTGGATCGTCCAAGAGGCCCTCGACCGGCGTTTCTTGAGCCATTGCGCCTTCGGCGCGTTCGACAGGCGCTGCGGACCATTCTGCGGGCTTTGGCGGACCGATGCGGAGCCGGGTCTCGCCGGTCGGCGCAATTGAGAGAGTGCGTTCCGGGGCTTCAAAGATCACGCCCTCTGGAGCAAGCCGCGGGGCGGTTTCTTGCACGAAGCTGAGCGAGATATCCGGGGCGCTGAGACGGACCATTTGCGCGGTGGGGAAGAGCTCGAGATCGAGAATTGGGGACTCTCCGAGCCGCAGGCGCACGCCCTTGCCGTGAAGCGGATCGAGGCGCGGCTCCGCGTGAACCCCGAGCTCGCCGGCGATTGCCACGGCGTCCCAGGAACGACGTTCCACCCCAGGCGGGGGAGGGGACGACTCGCGTTCCCTCACGCGTCGTTCGCCTCCTTGAGTTTCCAGACGAGGTAGTCGCGAAGCAGCGCTTCGACGCTGACGCCGCGGTGAACGGCTTCGGCCTCGATCTGCGAGAAAGGGAGGCTGAGTTTGACACCTAACGTGCGGCAGCGATCGAGCAGCTCCTCATCGGTGAGGTGTCGGAATGGTTGGACGGCCTTGGCTCGGGATGAGTCGAGGCCTAATCGACGGTCGTGACTACACATAAAAATTTATAATTATTATATAATAAAAAATAACATAATGTAAATATTAAATCATTTGGATAATTCTCTATGTTCATTGAGCGCCAACCAGGTCAGTCGATGGGGTCAACAGCTCTCTGGCAGCAGTCAGAATAGGCCGAAACCCGATGAGTATCAGCCGTCTCACGAACCGCCCATCGAGCCGCCATGGTTGCACCAAGAACTCCACGTCGAAACGGATGGATTGCTGAATGCGGTTCCCGAATTCCTTGTGAGCGACCAGGAAGCCGCATGTAAATTTGCCAAAAACACCGTGTCCGATTGGGAACAGAAGCGGAAGGTAAATGCCTGTAGTCTCACAACTCAAGGTTTTTGCCGCCTGGCGGTGACATTGATCTCAGTCATCACGTCTCGCTCGCACCGGACGCGGTCCTGGCGCTTCGATGGCGAGCAAAGGCTGCTCAGCCGCCCGCGCCCGCCAGGGCAGGGGAGTCGGAACGGGACTTGCCGGCGCCATCTCCTGATCAACGCTCGAACGGACCTCGGTCGCTGGGGTCATGTGCCGCCTGGCGTAGGCGTCGGCGATCACTTCCAGATCGGCGCGACTGGTCCTCAGCGGCGGCAGGATGCGGGTGCGGATCTTCGTCGTCTCCCGTCCGAGTCTGACAAAGGCTTCGCCCTGACCCAGATCTTCGATGGCCTTGACCCAGCGCTCGCCCTGCTCGGCAAGGCTGGTGTAGACCGGGTGTGTGCGTTCGATCGCGTCGGGATCAAGCACGAGATGCTTGATCTCGCCTTCATGAAAGCGGCCGAAGCGCTGGGCGGCCCACTCCGCGTCGGATCGTCCCATGCGAAACCCGATCGTCGTCGCGTTCTGGAGCGCACCCGCCATCCGCTCGGAGACCTGGGAAAACGTCTGGTGCGCCATGGTCAGGAAAAGTCCGTATTTGCGGCACAGACTGAGAATGCGAGCCAGACCGCTTTCGCTCTGACTGGAGAACATTGAAAACTCGTCCAGCATGAGTTCGTAGTGCGAGCGTTGGTTGGCGGGCAGATCGGCGCGGGAGAGCGCGGCAACCTCAAAACCGTGGCAGATGAAGGCGCCAAGGAAGCGCTGGACCTGCTCGGGCAGACCGCCGAGATTGACGATCAACGAAACGCCGTCGTCCATCAGCCGGCGGAAATCAAGCGTATTGCGTCGTTGGCCCAGGCTGTAGCGCATGACGGGATGAAACGTGAGCAGATCGGCGCGGTTGAGCGAGGATTCCTTCATGAAGGCCGCCTCCTTGCCCCACTGATCGACCCGGTCGCGAAAAAAGCGCTGCACCTGCGGATCGGTGACGGACTGAAGCAATTCGTTGCGATACCCCGCATCGGTGAGCACCCGGGCGAGATGGGTGAAGGGAAGCCGCCCATTCTGGCAGAGGAGGAGCACGCTGTGGCGAATCAGGTTCTCAAAGGTCGGCGCGGCGCCGTCGGCGAGCGCGGGCCAGGCGCGCAAACACACCTCCAGCAGCCAGTCGGCGATCGCATGGTCAGGGTAGGGCTGATCGAGCAGATTGAAGGGCAGAAAGCGATCCTCGCGGCGAAAATCGATGTAAAGCAGCTTTTCTAAGGCGTCAGGACGCTGGAAATAGCCTTGATCGGCCAGACCGCCAAGACAATCAAGCGCCAGATCGCTATGCGGGTCGACCAGCGCGCAGGCCACGCCCTGGCTGTGCAGTTGCACGAACATGCTCGCCATCAGGGCGCTTTTGCCCACCCCTGAGGCGCCGATTACGTGTTTATGCGCGTCGATCTCGGAAGCGTCAAGGCGGTAAGGGCGGGAAAGAAGTCCAGAACCGCTGGACCCCAGGCGCAGACGAGGGCCGCGGGACGCCCGCCAGGCGATCAGGAGGGCTCCTCTCCCAACGGGATGAGGGGAACCTGCTGCGCGCGAAACGGCTGCCGCCAAGCGGACGCGAGCAAGAGCTCCTCCGGACTTACGGCGCTGGGGTCAACGCCCCGCACGCAGAACCATTCGCCGGCCGCTGGCTGCCCCAGGGTCGTCAGCTCAGCTTCAATCCAGGCGATCAGGTCGTTGGCGCGTCTGTCCGCTTGGGGCGTGAGGATCGCGATCGTGATCGAGGCGGCCCCCATGGCTTCGCGGTAGGGGCCGTGCGCGTAAGCGACCAGCGCCGCGATCTTTTGGCGGAAATCACGTTGCTCCGCCGTCGAGTTGTCCAGCTCCCAGACAAGATCGCGCCAGTAGCCGGGGCCGACCGCTTCGGCCTCGTGGAGCTGGAGATAGGCGTCGGGAATGACCGAGACGGTTTTGCCGGAGGCGAGCCGCACTTTGACCGGCCGATGCTTGAGCTCGCGTTCATGCACGAGCCGCGCGATTGAGAGTTGCGGATGGGAACGCGTGAGCAGCTCGGCGGCGATCAGGGCGTCGTTGAGCGCGAGCGTGTGGCGGTAATAGAGATAGGAGGCGGGGCGTTCACCCGGGAGGCGAACCGGGTGCAGCCCCAGCTCCTCCAGAAAGCGATGGCCCCTCGCGGCTAAGCGAAAGACGTTGGGGGCCGAGCCGGTGCGTGACGGATGCGGCATCTCCAGCCGTTCGATGAACCTGGCGTCGACCAAACCCTTGAGCCGCTCGCGGACATAGGTGAGGGAGCCGGCGCCGTACAGAAGACGACGGACTTGTTCGGCGGTCAGGTAGTGATAGCGCGCCAGCGCCTGCAGCATGGGAACGTCGGCGGGGGTGGGCGAGTGGACAGATGCGAGCATAGGGCGTTCATCATAATACGAAAAGTAGTTTATTAAGTCAATAAGTGCTGGGATCTTGCCGCATTTTCTTACAAACAGTGTTTGCAGGAGTGTGCCTGAATCGTCGCTCGCAGACGAGTTGAGCTGCGCCGCGCCGCTTGAGAAGCCGGCACGCTTCGCTCACCGTCTGCTTCGGACCGTGAGCCGTGATTGGGAAGAGGAGGCCATCGTCACGGCTGCGCTCGTGACCACGGCGATCCTCATGTCGACCGCCGCCGCGCACTGTGTAGAACGTTCGGGCTCTCCCGCACTTCAGGTGAAGCTGGCCAGCGATGGGAGGATCCGCCAGCGATCACCCCAACCTGTTGTAGGTCGAGACTGCCTTTCACTTCAAGTGCGGGAGAGCCACCACTCTCTGAGGAGGTTTGGTGCGCCACGTCTGTAATCCTTATAGCTCGTGCGATCCTAGAGTTCGGAACCTCGTCCGGAAGCTAGCTACCACTGTTTCACAATATACTTGGATCAAAAGGTGCTCGGTATCTACGCATGCGGCTCATCCAGACATTTGAAACGGCACCGTTTTGAGAGGAAGCATTGAACGCCCTTCCCCGTATTAGCGTCGTCATTCCGACCTACCAGCGACGAGATGCAGTCGAGCGCCTGCTCTGGGCCCTCGCGGGTCAGTCGCTCGCCCCGGAGGCATTCGAGGTCGTCGTGGTTGTCGATGGATCAGAAGATGGCACGCCGGAGCTCGTCGAAGCCTTTCCCGCCCCGTACACCCTCCGCGTCTTCTGCCAAACCAACCAAGGGCGATCCTGTGCTCGCAATGTCGGAGTCTCGCATGCCCAGGGTGAAATCGTCGTCTTTCTGGACGACGACATGGAACCTGTCCCAGGATGTCTAGAAGCCCACGCATTTGCCCATTGTGGAAGCCTTCGCGTAGCGGTCGTAGGAGCAGCACCGGTTTCCCTCGGCCCGTCTTCCTCTCCGATCCAGGTCTACGCTGGAGAGCTTTTTAATCGCTACTACGGACAATTTGCGGACGCCGGTCGACGTTTCGATTACTTGGACTTCTACAGCGGAAATTTTTCGATCCGGCGATGCATCCATCAGGAGGTCGGCGGCTTCGACGAGACATTCACGACCTACGGCAACGAGGATACTGAATTCTCGCTCCGCTTAGCACGGTTGGGGGTCTCGCTTGTATACGATCCGGCGGCTGCAGCGTGTCAATCCTGTCTCAAGGACTTCTCCTCTTTCGCGCACGACACCATCGCTATGGGTAGTACCGCCGTCCTCCTCGCCGTCAAGCACCCCGGCGTCTGGCGAAATCTAAAACTCGGTACATTCCGCCAGACTCCGCTTATGTGGCGCTTTGTGCGCGCTGGTCTCCTTACATTGGGCCGCCTGGTTCCACCGACGCCGGAGATGGTGATCCGGCTTGCAGGGACGTTCACGCCCCGTCGACCACGGTGGCGAAACCTCTACTTCAAATACGTGCTGGACTACTGCTTCTGGATCGGCGTCCGCAAAGTCCTCGTTGCGCACCCCAACGGGCCCGATCCGTTTTGCCACGAGCAGACATCGAACGCCCCTGGCGTGAGCGACTGACCGGCATTCGCAGCTGTATGGCGCGGAGCCTTGCCGGCAAGCGAGCCGCCGTCGCAGCGGGTCAACTGAATAGAAAATGGAATGCCAGACCGCAGTCACCACTCCATCCACATCAGGACGCAGGCTTCGACCCGATCTTGGTTGACTGCAGGACGACTGCGCTGCGAGGGTCTTTCTTGCGCCTCGATCCAATTCGATTTCGGCACTTTAGGACGGTTGCAACGACCACGCGGCGATGACGACGGCTCATTCTCTGTGTTATCTGCCGCAATGTCGCAGCTAGCGCACAAGTGAGCCCGTACGGCTCTTCGCGTCACTTTGAAAGCGGATCTGCACGGACAGGCTGTTTTATCAATCATTCCCACGCTTCTGAATTGACGAGTTCTTGATGCGAGCTCGTGAGAAGGCTCGTTCGAACAACAGCCATCGAGTTGCGCCGGTGACAACACCGAGAGCGTAAACCATGTCTTCCTCGGCGCACGCACGATTTCGAAGAGACAGGCGCAGCGAGCGTAGAACGTGACCAGCGACGTCGGAACCAAATCGCTTGAGCATATACCGGTCGCGCAGGTCGAGATGTTTGGCATAAAACCCGCCTTGACCCAGTCCATAGTTCCGTTGCAGACGGAGGTGATCGTTCGAGGCACGCCACGGCCGATGGTAAACCACAGCATCCGGAGCGTAGATAACGCGGTATCCTGCCTCCAGAAGTCGGAAACAGAGATCGTTGTCCTCAGCCGCCGGGAAATATGTCCCCGGTCCCAGCCGCTCGTCGAATCCTCCAATTGTCATCAACACTGATCGCTGGATAACCATGTTCCCTGAGTAGAGCACGTCTCGGCGTACGCGGCCCGCATAAACGGCCGGATATAGATCAGCAATTGTAGACGGCGCAAATCCATCCTTCCCCTCTTCGTCTGCCGTCAGGACGCGTCCGGTCACCACCGCGCATATACCGGCGTTTAGGAGATCCCGAGTAAGAGCGCCGAACCAATCGGGGGCAACGAACATGTCATCGTCGATTAGGACCAGCATGTCGTGCTGAGCGATAACAGCGCCCTCGTTTCGTGCACGACTGACCCCCGGTTTATTGGTCCACCGATAGGTGACTGTGCAACCTCGATCTGCCTTCAGGGTTGACAGAATCGGGTGCGGCAGTTCGCTTTGATCGATGACAACAATTTCTGTCGGCACGTCTGTACCTGCTAGGACAGATTCGATGGTCTCTTGTAACAACTGAGGACGATTGCGAGAGCAGATGATCAGCGACGCCGCGGGACAGGCTTGATTCGGCGCAGCATCGTCAGAATCGATCGGTGCCGTGGTTTGTTTCATCATCCGTTTTCGCTCTCTTCCCAGTTCACCGACGATGAGGCCCACGGTCCGTCATGTTAGGAACAATCGTACGCAGGATTAAGATGGCCGAATTCTTGAGGCGCAAATCAGCAGTCCGATGCTGTGGAGAAAGGTGGCCGCTGTGAGCAAATTGTCGTTTCCCAGCATCTCAAGACAAGCCGTTGCAAAACCTTTTTGGGATAAACGCTTTGCCACAAGTGCGGCAAGTTCCCTACACCAGATCTTGACCGATTCGCTTCGGTCGAGCGAATCGAGATTTGGAAGGGTCGCCAGAAGCACACTCTCGGGCTTCGGAATAACGGAAGAGCGTTTGGAGCTACACCACGACATCAGAATTCGGACGTTGGATCCAGCTGAAGAGCCATACATAAAAACAACGCAACCGAAAGCATTGGGCGGTAGGCGTTCAGCGTTTTGGCAATGATCGCGGCATCCGGCGAGGTTTATACGATGAGGAGTACATCTCGCACTGCCACTGGATCGCCACCAAACCAGTGGGTATAAGCATCGTCACTGACTTCGAGCACTCGACTGCTTACGGTGCGAATCGGAATTCCTCGTGCATTACCCCTGCAAACAGCGATCTAGATATGGCGACTTTCATCGCTCCTACCTTATCAGTGGCGAGACACCTAATGCCGAACCGTTGACATCGACAGATGTCTCCGTCACGCGTTCGGTCGTCCAATCGAGTATCGGACGGACGGTCCCACCCCACTCGCCGTACCACCCACCACGCCGATCGGGATCATCTCGAACTTCGAAGACGAGAATATCCTCCTCCCTGAGCAGACCAATGCCCTCTCCTTTCGAAACATAGAGAACAACGCGATACGTACCATCGTTCAATAGGTCACCGGGAATCAGGCATCGATCACGATACAGGCCGGGCGGATTCGGAGCTTCGTACCAGCCCGGATCTCGTGTCGGCGATGCCGCAAAGACAAGGATGCCTTGCTCATTAAACAGTTCTAGGCTCAGGGTAAGATACGCTTCGGATCGCAAGCTCCAATACTCGAACTCCAGCACGATTGGAGTGCGGATGGTCATCGGATCCTCCGGTGAGCCGGCGAGTGGCCGGGCGCAGACTCGATGGAACCAGAGATACTCGCCATCACCAGGTGCAGTCGTGGCGTCTCCCCACGACTGTTCGGTCAGTTCCGAAAACGATGTTTGAAGATAGCGTGTGATAATCGCTGAGGATGGTCCGTCTGCAATAATCTCTCCTTTATGAATCCAGATCACTCGACGACATAATCCCTGTATGGCGACCATGTTATGACTGACGAAGAGGACCGTGCGTCCCTGATGCGCCGCGGCGCCCATCTTGCCGAGACACTTCTTCTGAAAATCGGCGTCTCCGACAGCAAGAACCTCGTCGATCAGCAGGATCTCCGGATCAAGATGGGCGGCGACGGCAAATGCAAGACGCGTATACATGCCGCTGGAATAGCGCTTGACTGGCGTATCGAGGAATCGCTCGATCTCGGCAAATTCGACGATGTCGTCAAATTTGCGGGCGATCTCTCGACGCTGCATGCCAAGGATGGCACCGTTAAGGAAGATATTTTCGCGACCAGTGAGTTCTGGATGAAATCCAGTGCCTACTTCAAGAAGCGATCCAAGTCGACCGTGAAGTTCTACTCTGCCGGTTGTTGGTTCCGTGATACGCGAGAGTATTTTGAGCAGCGTGCTTTTCCCCGCGCCATTGCCACCAATAATCCCGACTACTTCACCTGCTCGCACACTGAACGAAACGCCCTTAAGGGCCCAAATGTGATTCTCGGGAGCAGTAAAGCGCTCTTCCGTTCCGCCTGAACTTGATCCGATTTGGGCTGTCAGTAGACGGAACGAATTTTTTGCGGCATCGCTTAGCGCTTCACGTAGCACTTTGTAGGGCTGCTGGGCGGAAAGGCGATAGCGTTTGCCCAGCCCCTCGACCTGAATGGCTAGATCACTCATGGACTACACCACGTCTGCAAAGGTTCGCTCGACGCGACGAAAGTAAAGCAATCCAATGATTAGCATACCGAGCGCCGCTAGGACCGAGGCGACGAAAGGCACTCCCAAAGACTTCGATTCGCCGAGCAATGCCCATCGGAATCCTTCAGTGACACCAACCATCGGGTTGAGGCCGTAGAGAGGACGCCACCTCTGGGGGACCAGACTACTAGGGTAGGCAATCGGCGTGCAAAAGAGCCAGATTTGAATCAGAAATGGAATAACGTACCGAACATCACGGTATTGGACATTTAATGCTGATAACAGACATCCTGTGCCAAGCGCAGATATGGATGCCAAAAGGACGAAGAGGGGCAACAGCAAGAGGTTGAAGGATGGGACGATTCCATACACGAGCAGCATTCCAAGGAGGACGACAAAGGCGATAAACCCGTCAACTAATCCGCCGAGAATTGAAGCTATCGGGATAATCAAGCGCGGAAAATAGACCTTCGTAATAACACCCTGGTATTGTAGTAGGCTGTTGCCGGAGTCGCTCAAGGCATTGGCGAAGTACGTCCAGGGAACCAAAGCGCAGTAGGCAAAGACGGGATATGGAACATCGCCGGAAGAGATGCCCGCCAAGCGACCAAAAAAGATGCTAAACACGACCATGGTGAAAAACGGCTGCATGATCGCCCAGGCAGCTCCCATTATGGTCTGTTTGTAACGAATCTTGAGTCCGCTCCAAATGAGAAAATAGATTAACTCCCGATAATCCCAAAGTTCGCGCAGTCTTAATGTTGACCAACCGGATGACGGGCGTATGATTGTCGTGGCAAGTGAGGGAGAGTGCTCAGCTGTGGGCAATTCAAGAACATCTGTTACGGATCGCTCTCTAGTCATCGACGGACACCAGCCTGGAGTGACGGCCCATTCTGCAGCCATGCACGAAGTGCGAGCACTAGTAGTCTCATCGCTTTCTTAACCAGCCGCCCCAATCGCCCATCGTCCGCAGACAGTTGGAAACAGGTAATATATCACTAACACCATTCAAGTAAGTAAGCGTACTAGGCAAGTTGATCGTTACGGTCCTGCCAGTCTTGGATACCCATCTGAGACATGGGCACGGAGCCAAGCGATGTCGCGCGTTCTCGGATCATCGTTCTGAGGACGCGCCCTCCATCTCGAACGGCGTGTAGTTTGCTTGCGCCATAAATACGCCCAGCTTCAAAACTGGGCACTTCTACCACACGTAGTCCCCGCCGATGCGCACGCGCCACAAGCTCTGTCTCGATCTCAAATCCGTCGGCCGTAAGGGCGAGTATGGGCAATGTTGAGCGCCAAAAGGCCACGTACCCGTAACACAGGTCGGTATCTTGGGTCTTGAATAGGAGTCGGCTGAACTTGGCCAGCGCCCCAGCCCCTATACGTCGCGGCCATGTGAAGTCAATTGATCCGCCATTAGGAAGGAATCGTGAGCCCTTAGCCAGATCCGCACCACCCATCAGCGCTGCCACAAAGACCGGCAACTCTGCTGGATCCATGAATCCGTCTGCATCTAGCATGACTATGATGTCACCGCTTGCGGCCGCGAACCCAGTACGTAGTGCGTTCCCCTGGCCTTTCCCCTGCTGACTTATGAGGCGGACGTCGGGCCACAGTTCGCGGGCTTTGTCGGGAGTGCCGTCGGTCGATCCTCCATCAACGAGTACGAGTTCATGAATCCAATTCGGCAGGCGGGGCAACACATGCCTAAGGTTCTCCGCCTCATTGATCGTTGGAATTACTACGCTCACTGAGGGCCGATGTCCGCAATGATATGTGAGCCCATCGTCCATTTGCAGCGCTCTCCGAGGTTAACGCATGAGGGAAGGCGATAGAACGCCCCCGTACTAAGATAGGTAAATAGTACGTTATAATTTATCGGAAGATATGAGAATATGGTACTGCACAATCTTGGGATAATTAGGCTTTCCTTTCTATCCGTCAATCAGCGTAAAAGTTGACTGTTGCAGCAAACCTTGAATTCGCTGTGGTCCTTCCGGCTTCATATCGGCCTCCTCATGCAAAGCGGGGGGACACACGTGTTTGGAGACCGAACCATTAAATAATCGGTCGCATGCGGACCGACCGGAAGAACGGGACCTCCGGTCGCTGTCACCCTCGGGTTCATTGTGAACAAGAAGTAAACAAGAATGGTAGAGGATCACTCAATTGGGAGCCGGAACATAGTCGGCGTCGACGAAGAGCAAAAGAGCTGCGTCTGTCCGTGCTGCCCGGCATTTCGTGCCACGGCTGATCCTGGCTTCAACGTCCAAACGGGAAAGACGGACGGAGCGCGCTTTGTGATTGCACGGTCGAAATACGAATCCTCGACATGGAACATATCGATGATCTGATCAAGGCACTCTTGAGCAATTCTATTCACTGCGCGGTTGGAACAATGAGCGCGATGTTCATTCCGATCGTCGATCCTTCCGAACACGGCGCAGCATACGGCGGGGAAGCGTGGCACCAACTCGAAAAGGACTCCAAAGATCCGATCCGGTTGCAAGAATCGCACGAAATCCGAGGCGCGTGACACCTCGATGGACCATGGCGCGTTCGAGCTCGAAACGCGGCGATCCGGCGGTCGCCGTACGTCTTCCGAGCGCGACCGCGCCGCTGAAACCAGCTTCCGCAACAAGCCGAGAGGTCCGCGAATTGTAGGCTCCATATGGGTAGGCAAAGCTGGTCACTGCCTCTCCGATCGCGGTCGTCAGTTCCGCCTGTCCGCGGCGGAGCTCCGAACGGATTGCCTCGTCTGAGAGCGTAGTAAGGTCGATGTGGTCCATGGAATGTAGTCCGATCTCCCAGCCGCGCTGCTCAAGGGTACGCACCTGCTCCCATGTAGCAAGCGGGGCCATCGCTCCGCCAAAGCCTCGATCCCATTCAGCAGTCCCCCCAACAAGCCCCGGGACGACAAAGAGCGTGGCAGGGAAGCCCGCCGCGGCTAGGATTGGGACAGCGACCTTCACAGTATCGAGATAACCGTCATCGAAGGTGACAGCAATCAGCTTATCGAGCGGCTTCCCGGCATCGAAGGCGTCGAGCAACGCCCGCATCGTGACTCCGCGGTAGCCCTGGCGCTTAAGGAGATCAATCTGCGCAGCGAATTCCCGAGGGCGCACGGCCCACCTTGCTAGTTCTGGATTTGGCGTGTCGGTGACTCGGTGATAGCACAGGATACGGACATGGAGACGACAATTGGCCCGTGCGTGCGCACCGGAACCGGCGGCAGAGCTCACTCCGCTCCAAAACGCGATCCGCCAGCAGTAGAGCGCGATTCGACGAGCAAGTGTCAGACGCAAAACCGATTCACTACGCGACACCAACCTGATACCGACCACGGAGATGGCGAGCCCGATTCGAGGGTGTTGGAGCGCGCACTGGGCGGCTAAAAAGCCAACCCAAGTTGCGGGTTGCGATGAGGCGATGTCGAGGTGCGAAGCAAGGCTGGGATGCTTGCTGGCAAACAGAAATTGCGAGCGGCCTTCTTGCCATGCATTCAACACCTGGCGACGACCAGTCATGGTGGAATTGCGAACGACGATGGCCCCTGCTTCGTACGCAACGCGCGCACCGGCCGCTAGTAACCGATGACCAAGATCCCAGTCTTCACAGCCGTATCCAGTGACTGCGTGGTCGTATCCGCCGACGATATCCAGCCAGGACCGCTTGACCGAGAGATTGCCAGCAAAGACGTCCGTTGCGCGGATCACGACCGGATCGGACGATAACAGCCGATGGCGCTCTTCGAATAACCTCTTGTCCTGGCTCGCGATCGCGTTGGGCGTTACGGTGCCTGCGTTGTGGTCAATCCTTCCAAGGACTACATCCGCCGTCTGCTGGCTTCGCAGATGGGCATTGATGAGGCCGTCATTTGGGCAAACGTCGTCGTCCAGGAAGAGCAAGATTTCGCCTGTGGCCATGTGGATGCCAGCATTTCTAGCGGCGGCCCGGCCACGATTTTCTTGGTGTACGACTCTCAGACGTATTCCCATCGGCGGGCGCTGCGCCACAACGTCCTCAGAGCCATCGGTCGAGCCGTCGAGAACGACGACGATCTCCAGGGCGCGCGCCGGGTCATGCTGAGCAAACAGCGCAATGAGAAGCGATTGGAGCGATTCGCGCCGATTGCAGGAGGGGATGACGATACTGAGTGGAATTACGAAATCGTCTCGCAAGCCCTCTGGGGCATCATCGGGGCTCCTCATGGGTCAACGTGTGGCCGCGTAGACATGAGAGAGCGAGATGACGAGCCGGCGGCACCACCGGCGAGCCCTGGCAGACCAGCTCTACTTGTCGACGTCATTGGAGAGTGCCGATCACTGAGACAGATGAACCATTCTGAGATAACAAGGGACGTTTTGGGGAGATTGCCCGACTATCGACGATGAACGAAATGCGACGCTCCTCGCCGAGGAACGCAGGAACTGGATCGCGGTCTCATCCTCGATAGTCCGCCACTCCACCGATCAACAACGATACACCTTCTGCCTCTGCCTCTGCCGTCGAAGGCCGAAATGTCGCTCGTCTTGAGCAGAGCACTGGTCCGCTCCCTTGTTTCCGGGGCGACATCCTCGCCCGTTGCTCCCTGGTACAGACCGGCCAGTAAACGGCTGGACCGGCCGATCCGTGGTCGCAGCGGCAATCTTGTATGATGTTATCTGAGGTTCGTACGGATAACGACCCGTCTTCAAGGAGTCTCAATACTTGCAAGTCCGACGTCCAGTGTAGTCATCCAGATCGTTGATCAGTCTGCGAATGCAGTGATCTTCGTCACGAAGCCCTAGCCACGATCCGCGCGTCACCGTCGTATGGAACACGCCACGGGAGCCGTAGACGTCCACCCACTTCTGACTATGCATCAAGTCCCCGCATGAAGGTTCGGCTACCGCCGAGCAACCGATGAGCTCGGAGCACATCATGTCTCGATGCCATCGTGCTAGTTAGCATACTTATTAATAATTATAACTACGCAGCGTTCTTAGGCAACGCTATCGATAGTGCTCTCGCCCAGAGTCACCCATCTGTTGAGATAATTGTGGTCGACGATGGATCGACGGACGAATCGCGCATGGTAGTCGAGGACTACGGGGAGCGAATCGTCCCAGTCTATAAGGCGAACGGAGGGCAAGCCTCCGCCTGCAACGCTGGATTCGCGCGCAGCACTGGAGACGCCGTCATTTTTCTTGATGCGGACGACATCCTCTATCCCAATCTCGTAGAGCAAGTCGTTGCAGTCATGGCGCGCGGGCCAGAGATCGCCAAAGTGATCTATCGGCTCCAGGTGATCGACGCCGAAGGTAGATCCCTTGGTCCGACCACGCCGCCCGCAAGCCGGACGCTGCCCGAAGGCGACATGCGCAGGCGTCTTGTCGAAGGGGCGGAGGACATCCTGTGGCCCCCCACGAGTGGGAACGCCTTCTCGTCCTGGGCCCTCCGCCGTCTGATGTCGATCCCCGAGAAAGACTATCGGCTCGCCGCCGATTTTTACCTTTCGAACCTTGCTCCACTGTTCGGTCCAGTGGCGGCTTTGGACGGCGTTGGTGGGAGCTATCGGGCGCATGCGAACAATCGCTATCATCGGGATACGATCGATGTGGACCAGAGCCGGGCCACCATCATTTACAGCATGCGCACGCGGCGTTACCTCACGGCAAGCGCCGCATCAATTGGGGTGCTTGGAACACCGCGGCCAGGGCTATCGCTCTTAGAGCTTATCCGAAAACCGGTAGAATGGAGAGTGGGAAGGACGCAAAGGAGTGCATCATGGCCCGCACGCATCCCTGGGAAGTCAGCGACGCGCTCTGGGAGCGGGTCGAGCCGCTGGT
>JAABUK010007823.1_pt1 | contig 15270 bp, 11 predicted proteins | sample 5559141 | NCBI WGS metagenome assembly JAABUK01 (sample SAMN10711869, study PRJNA513367) | rock metagenome | isolation source: Antarctica rocks | place: Antarctica: Victoria Land, Pudding Butte nord | collected 2016-01-03
GCAAACCAAGGGTTCACCTTATTTCCAGCCCGCGAAAAGCGTTGAACCGAAACGACAAAATTGACAAGAAACAAGGCCGGAATGCAGTTTTTGCATTCCGGCCTTTGGGTTATGCCAACAATTTGTCTTCTTCTTGTCGCTACTCGTTTATCGACGTGCCACGCCGGAAACCAAAATCGTCACTTTAGCGATGTTGCTGGTGTTTTGCCCGTCGCTGGCCTTGAAGGTGAACGAATCGGTGCCGCGAAACCCTTGTCGCGGCGTGTAAGTTCGCACCGCGCCGCTACCGCTGAGCGTTCCGTAGCGCGGAGCGGAAACGATGATGTAGGAAAGATTGGTCGAACTGTTGCTTCCAGACGCCGAAAGCGTGATTGTAACCGGCTTGTTTACATTGGTGGATACGCTTTGCGGATTCGCCACCAAACGCACCGGCGTCGTGACATTGGCTATAACATTGGTCGTGACCGTTGCCGTCGCGCTGCCGCCATGACCGTTGCTTAGGGTGTAAGTAAAAGTGTCCTGGCCGGAATAGTTGGCCGCCGGACGATAGGAAATCTGGCCGTTGCTCAGACTGACAGTTCCGTGTTGCGCTTGCGTTACCGAAACGATGCTCAGCGCATAGTTGTTGGGATCGCGGTCGTTATCGAGTACTCGAAGTGTGGTGGCGGGCGCGTTTTTGTTGACGTTAAAGGTGTCGGGACTGGCGATTGGTGCCGTTGCCGGCAGCGCTGCGAGTGCTGCGGGAACTGAAACGATGCCATATCCCGAATCGCGGTCAAAGCCGGGCGCCATGATGTCGAGCGCCGTGCTTTGCATCGTATTGCGAATCTGAGCCGGAGAAAGGCTGCGACGATACGACATCAAAAGCGCTGCAATCGCGCCCGCGTGTGGCGCCGCAGCGGAAGTTCCGGCAAAAGGCGAAAAGCCTCTCAGGCCGGTCGAAACATCGTCCGCGGCGGTGATGTCGGGTTTTCTCAACACGCGGCCACCTGATGCAGACAAGTTGCCGGGCGTGATAAGTGTCCCATCGGGATTGTAGAAAAGGCGGCGCGGCCCATCCGAACTGTAAGGCTCGACCGGATTGGCGCTGCCACCGACGAAAGGCTGCCCGTTGGCGGCGTCGGCGGCAGCCACACAAAAGGCGTTGGCGGCATCAGTGGCGCTGTGTCCGCGAACCGCGCCCGCCGTCCCGACCGAGAAAGTGCCGCCGTTGTTCGTCAAATACAGATAACGATTGGCCGCACCATCGTGCTTGATGATGACGATGCGATCCGCGCGTCCCCCAGTCGAATCCAAACTTTCATACGGGTCTTGCGAGCCGTTTTGCGTGTTGGCCGAAGTCTCGACGACGTTGCCGGACGCATCCAATTCCACCAGATCGTAGTCGTTGGAGGAAGCGCCCAGAGGATCGTTCCACAGCAAATCGACGCCATAAGCGTACATATCGTTGGCGGTCTCATACGGCACAACAGAGGAACCTGCGCTGAAGTTGTGCAGTCGTCCGCCCAGGCCGGTCAAAGAACTGGCCGCCCCGCCGTCCGCGAAATCGCCCTGCCAGGTGCCAGAATAGCCGGAATCCAGGTTGCCGCTGTTGCCGGCGGCACTGAAATAAAGCGCGCCGCTCGCGCTCACGTCGTAAACCGCTTTTTCGATCAGTCCAGCCTGAAAAGGCGATTCGTTCAGATATGTCAGGTCGTCTATGATGATATCGCAGCCCAGGCCGCGCAGAGTGCGAATGTTCTGCGCCATGTTGGCGTCGCCGTCGTTGCCGGTTGCGAAATATAACTGCGCGCCCGGCGCCAGCGCGTGAACGATCTCCAGCATCGCCGTTCCTTCGTCGCCGCTTCCGGCCTGACCCGGGGCAATCGTCACATTGGCGGGCAAAGCGCCCGATTGTTGCGCTGTTGTCAGACTGTTCATGCCATCGGAAAGAACGCCGACGCGAACGCCCGAGCCGTCGATGCCATACATTTGGCGCGCCTGAGCCGCGCGGTGCGCAATGTCGCCTTCAGGATCGACGCTTCCAGTACTCGATAAGGCGAAACCCTGCTGGATTTGGCGGGCAATTGTCGTTTGAACCTGAAAGGTTTTCGTCTTCGCACTTGGCGCAGACGCACTTGGCGCAGACGAAACTTTCGAGGCTGCGCTAAATGCATTGTTCTCGCGGACGTTTTTGGCGGTGCTGGATGAACCAACTGTCCGAATCGTTTTTTGAAGCGAAGCGTTAGGCGCGATACGGCGAGCGTGAAGCGGTTGTCGCGCGCGTTCGATAAAGCGCACGTCGCTGCGCGCTGCGATGCTTTCGATGGCATTGGGCGGCAGCAGTGCGCGAATTGTGTTTTCGCGCGGCAAACTATAGATAATCTGTCCGCCGTCGCTTTGAATTTGTTGAAGCAACGCAGCGTTGACGGTCGCGCGAATGTCCACTTTGAGTCGTCCGCGCGCATCCGAGGTAACGTGCGAGCGCAATTTAGGAACGGACTCAACCGCGAACGTGCCGCCGCTTTCGCGCACGCCATAAATCAGGTGCGAATCCATTTTCTGTTGTGCGGGCGTGCGACTGTTTTTTTCACTCTGAACAGCCGCAATTTGCCTGAGCGAGGCCTGAGAAAGTGTTGCGCCACCCACAGCCTGCGCGTCTTGCGCAGCGGCGGGAACAAGCGCGACCATCTCAAAAACAAGCACAAAACCGCACACTGAAATGGCGGCTTGCCTCAGTTTCTTTTTCCAATTCAATCGCATAAAACTCCAGAAAATCGGTCTTTTAGCAAGGCTCGCTTCAAAACCTGCTGACGCGCCTTGCAATGTTCTCTGCACAATCGGCACTTCGTGTTCGGAACTTTGAAACCAATTGCACGCATTTCACCAACTCAACTAACAACGCCGTCTATCGAGTACTCGAAGTGCGTTGCCTTTAAACGCTGGGGAAATGGAATCGTTTCAACTTCGGTTTTGGTCGTATGCTGTGCTTCATCATTCAGAGAGAGTGTGTAGAAAACCGGAATAACGCCCAAAAGTGTGACTTTGTCATCCTGAGCGCAGCGAAGGATCTTGTCGCCCCAACCTCGATCACGCTCTTAGCAACAAGATCCTTCACTATCCTTCACTGTGTTCAGGATGACGAACGCCTATTTTCTACGTTCTTTCGGTTTCCTATACACATCCCAGGATGACAAACTGTTTCTTGAAGCGTCTTCCGAGACCTTCTTTACATCCTCTGACAAGAAAGCGAGAATTTCCCCATGGCCTTAACACGCGAAGAACAACTTGAAGGCGGGATTATCGGGCTTCTGGTCGGCGATGCTTTGGGCGTGCCGTATGAGTTTCACGCGCCGCAAAGTTTGCCGCCTTCACATCAAATCGACTTTAAGCCGCCACTCGATTTTCGGCGCTCGCATTCGGGCGTCGCGCCTGGAACCTGGTCGGATGACGGCGCGCAAGCCTTGTGTCTGCTGGCGTCGCTATTGGAATGCGACCGTTTCGATGCCGACGATTTCGGGCGGCGATTAACGATGTGGTACGACAGCGGCTACATGGCCGTTGATGGCGTTGTCTTCGATGTCGGGTTTACAACAAGCTCGGCGATTCGCGCCATCAAAGAAGGCGTTCCCGCGCTCGAAGCCGGCTTGAACGATGAACACGCCAACGGCAACGGCTCGCTGATGCGCGTTTTGCCGCTTGCGCTGTGGCACAAAGGCAGTGATATTTCGCTCATCAGCGACGCGCATTTGCAGTCACGCGTGACGCACGGACATTTGCGCTCGCAAATCTGCTGCGCTTTGTATTGCCTGTGGGCGCGTCGAGTACTCGATAACGAGCTCGACGCCTGGAACGACGCCGTAGAAGTTTTGCGCGACGTTTACAAAGGCAACGATATGGCAACTGCCGAACTGGAATGGTCGATTCGTCCCGATGACGACACGCCGGGACGCGGTTCCGGCTATGTCGTCGATTGTTTGCGTTCAGCGCGAGATGCCAGTCAGGAACACACATTCGCCGAAGCCGTGCGCTACGCAATTGGCCTGGGGCACGACACCGATACAACAGCCTGCGTCGCGGGCGGCATCGTCGGCTTGCGATTGGGAATTAACGCCATTCCAACACGCTGGGCCGAAGGTTTGAAAGGCCGCGAAATGGCCGAGCCACTGCTGCAGCAACTCTTGGAACGGTGAATCGAGTACTCGAAGGGCGCACATTCTGTCGTCCATTGATCGCCGAAATTCACAATTATGAACCCTGATGCACCGCTCGAAAAGTGCGAAACTTTGCAGCCGCTTCAATCTTCGTCGGAGGACGCTTCGTCAAAAGACGAGACGACAAGCCGCGCCACTTTGCCGGGTGCGGCTTTGCCGGGCCGAGGTCGCAAACGATTGAGTCTGCGCGACGAACTTTCGCTGGCTTTGTTGCCGACGCTGACAATTCTGGTGGTTTTCGCCGTGGTCGAAAGGCTGGGCAATCATCGCTTGCTTTTCGCTTCGCTGGCCTCGAGCGCCTTTCTCATTTACCTCGATCCCCAGCATGGCACCAACAGCACGCGCACTCTGCTTCTCTCGCAGGGATTGGCGGCGCTGACCGGATTTGCGATTCACACCTTTCTGGGTTCTGGCTATGTTGCCGCCGCTTGTTCAATGGTCATAATCATCGTCGCCATGATCGTGCTGGATGCCGTTCATCCGCCCGCCGTTTCCACCGTTTTGGCGTTCACGTTTCGCACTGCTTCCGACAGCGAGTTGCTCTGGTTCTGCTTCGCCGCCGGCATGGTCGCCATTTTAGTCGTTCTGCAACGATTCTCGGTCTGGTTGGTGGCGCGCTCCACCCACGCGACAAATTAAGGTCTAAAAACAAAACAATCGAGTACTCAAAAAGAGTACTCGATTGTTTTTGTATGGAGGCGCGGGGAGTTGAACCCCGGTCCGCAAAGAGAAACACACAGGCGTCTACAGGTTTAGACGGACTTTAATTTAGGCGCTTCGCCATCGGTCTGTCAGCGAAAGCGGGCGCCGATTTCGTATCAATGCCAGTTCAATCCGAAGAACGAACAAACTTCTTCATGAACATCCGTTTAGATAATGCCAAGCGAGACCAGCGGACAAATCATCGCAAGACATGGCTGCCTTAGGCAGCCAGGGCCAGGGGTTCCTGGTATGTGTTGGCAGTTAAATGTTTTGAGCTGTTTAACGAGTCTGCCCAACTCGACCTGCGACCCATGCTTTCAGGCTCCACGTCGAAACCTGTCGCCCCCAAAGGACTTGCGTTCAAAAGCAAACGAAAGACGCGGGTTATTTTATCACGTTCCGCAAAGCGGTGTTGGATATAAGCCCTCGGCTTTTCGCCGCATATCGAGTACTCGATAATCAAAACGCCCAACGATTGGTGCTGTACAAAATGATCAATGAGATTGCCCAGACGATTCCCACGCAAGTAACGGCGCCGCGCGCGAAAACTCCGATTCCCAGTAAGTTCTTCGCCCACAATAAACCAATGAATGGCAGAAGAAGAACGAGCGGCGCAAACAGCAGAAAAGCTACGGAGCTGGCGCAAGGCGTTCCACAACCAGCGCTGCGAAAACAAGTAACACCTGTTCCGTAAATGAAAAGCAAAAGAATTGATGAGCAAAGAATGCCCAGAACGGATCTCATGCTCTGATTATTATACGATTCTTTCCAAATCAGTAAACCGATATTCTTATGAAAGAGCCTTCATCTTTGTTATAATTTCCCCATTGCAAGCCGCGCGGTCTTTCTCTATGTTGTTCCTCTCGCCGCCGGACGCCCTGCGAATTGTGAATCCATCGTCCGCCTTTGAAGCCGCTTTTTCTTCCTCGAAACGAAGCGAAAATGGCATTGTCGTCATCTCAGCGGACGAACCTAATCATCAAGATGAATGCCTTTTCCGAAAGCGTCGCCCCTTTTTTCCTACTCGCCCTTTCTTTTCTGGCGAGTTTTTGCGCCGTGACGCTTTGGCCGTCGCATCGGATTTTCGGTCGTTCGACTTCCCATTATTCAGCGCTTAATTGTTGGATTCTCAGATGTTCGACGAATCTTGTGCCGACGTTATTTTTCATCCTTCGCTTTCGTGCGTTTCCGTCGTGTGCCAGGCTCACCGAGGCTCAATCGAGTACTCGATGTGGGTTTTGGGCGCGTCTTGCAGCCAACAATTCAGCCTTCCTCCGGCGCATCGTTGCGCCGCCGCGAGGAAACCCAGGAGACGCCCGTGCAACCCATTTCTCTTATCCTCATCCTTGCAGCTTTGTTCCTCGGCATCGCCGGAACCTACTTCCTCCTTTCCTCACAGCACAAAGCGAGTTCTTCTCAAGCGGATAACGCCGTCCGCGAAGCGCAGTCACGCGCTGATGAAGCGCAGCGTGACAGCCTTTTGGCCAACAGCCAGATCGAAGCGCGCCACAAAGAGCTGCAACTTGAAGCGCGCGATGAAGTGCAGCGCGAAGTCGCACGCTTGCGCGAAACCATCGAGCGCGAAACCGCCGAGCGTCGCGGCGAAGTCAAAGACCAGGAAAAGCGCGTGCGCGACCGCGAACTGCAAGTCGATGGACGAGCGCGCAACCTCGACCGCCGTGAAAAAGCCATCGAAGCGCGCGAAGGCGAAGCCCTAACCAAGCTTTCGGAAGCCGAACGAGTACTCGATTCGCAAAAATCCGAACTCGAACGCGTTGCCGGATTGCCGCAAAACGAAGCGCGCGAAATCTTGCTGCAACGCGTCGAAGCCGAAGCGCGCGACGAGATGAATCACGTCGTGCGCCACATCGAAGAACAAATGCGCGAAGACGCCGAAAAGAACGCGCGCAAAGTTCTCAGCCTCGCCATTCAACGCTGCGCCGTTGACCAGACGGCGGAAACTTCGGTTTCTGTCGTGCCGCTTCCATCGGACGATTTGAAAGGTCGCATCATCGGGCGCGAAGGCCGCAACATTCGCACCTTCGAGCAGCTTTCCGGCTGCGATTTGATTATCGACGACACGCCTGAAGCGGTTGTCATTTCGTGCTTCGAGCCGATGCGACGGGAAATCGGGCGCATCGCGTTGATGAATCTGGTCACCGATGGCCGCATTCATCCAGCGCGCATCGAAGACATGCTGAGCAAAGCGCAAGCGGAAGTGCAGCTAAAAATGCGCGAAGCCGCAGAAAAAGCGACTGCCGAAGTCAGCGTGCGCTTGCCCAAACCGATGATGGACATTTTTGGTCGCCTGCTTTATCGCACCTCGTATGGCCAGAACATTCTGAAACACAGCGTCGAAGTCGCAACGATTGCGGGTATTGTGGCCGCAGAAATCGGCGCGGATGTTCAAGTCGCCAAGCGCGCCGGACTTTTGCACGACATTGGCAAAGCGCTGGATCACGAATATGAGGGCACGCACGTCGAGTTGGGCGAGGAACTGATGCGCCGCAACAAGGAAAGCGAGGCCGTTGTCGTCGCGGCCTGCGAGCATCACATGGATGTCGGCGCCATGAGTTCAGTTGAAAGCGTCATCGTGCAGATTGCAGACGCGATTTCTTCGGCTCGCCCGGGCGCGCGCCGCGAGAATGTCGAGACTTATGTCAAGCGCTTGCAAAACCTGGAGCGCATCGCGGATAGTTTCGAGGGCGTCGAAAAAGCCTTTGCGATTCAGGCGGGGCGCGAGGTGCGCATCATCGTTCGCCCCGATCGCGTGGACGATTTGCTGTCTTTGCGCATGGCGCGCGACGTGGCGCAGCGCATTCAGGAAGAGATGACGTATCCCGGCGAAATCAAAGTCACTGTTATCCGCGAAACCCGTTCGGTCGATTACGCGAGGTAAACGAAAATCGTAGGGACGCCAGCTTGCTGCGTCCGCCGATTCGCCTATCGAGTACTCGATTGTAAAAGCGGGCGCAGCAAGCTGACGCCCCTACGTCGAAACACTTATTGCCGCTTTCATCACAACAGGAACTACACCTTTATGGAAACGTTGCGCGTGTCGTCCAAAAGCAAGCCGAACACGGTCGCCGGCGCGATTGCCGGAGTGGTGCGCGAAAAAGGCGAAGTCGAAGTGCAAACCGTCGGCGCGGGCGCTTTGAATCAGGCGATAAAAGCCGTCGCCATCGCGCGCGGTTTTTTGGTTCCGTCCGGCATCGACCTGGTTTGCGTGCCCAGCTTTTCCGACATTCTGATCGACGGCAACGAACGCACCGCCATCCGCTTGCACGTATTTCCAAAGAATCGTTGAACCACAGAGACACAGAGGACACAGAGAAAATCAAGAGAAAACGAGTACTCGGAACTCTCTCTTCTCTGTGTTCTCGGTGTCTCTGTGGTTAATCATTATGGCCGAACGAGTTTTGATTATCGCTAACCCGACGGCGGGCGCGGGTGCCGGGCGCATCAACAAGCAGCGTCTGGTTGACATCGCGCGCCGCGACATTGAGCGCGAGCGCAAAGGCAAACCGACGCTGCAAGTCGCAGTTGCCTTTGAAACGACGCGCGAACTGGTGGTGCGGCGTGCGGCGAACGCGGCAAGCGAAGGCTTTCAAGTCGTCGTGGCGGCGGGCGGCGATGGAACCGTTAACGCCGTCGCCAGCGGTTTAATGCAGGCGCGTTCGGGTGAAAAGAGTAAGAAAGCGCCGATGCTGGGCGTTTTGCCGATGGGAACCGGAAACGTCTTCGCGTTCAATCTAGGCATCGAACGCGGTTTGCGCGCCGCGTGTCGTGTCATTCGCCAGGGTCATGTGCGCACGGTCGATGTCGGGACGGCGCGCGCGCTTTCACCTGACCAAACCGACGATGCGATGCGTTATTTTTTGTTGATGGCCGGCATCGGTTTCGACGCCAAAGTTGTGGAAGATACCAGTTTGCGACTGAAATATGTGCTGCGCGATTTCGCTTATGTGGTCAAAGTTCTGCAAAATGGCGTCACGCATCGCGGCACACGGATGAACGTGAAGTTCGCCGAAGGGTTCGAGTACTCGAATCGCTCGTGGCTGGTTATGGTCGGCAACGCGGCGAGCTATGCATGGGACATTCGCTTCACTTCGCGCGCGCAACTGGATGACGGCCTGGTCGATGTCTGCCTGTTTCCTTTTCAAAACAAAGTCGCGTCGGTGCGCCAGGTTTTACAAGTCTTGACCGGACAGCACATCGAGCGCGGACACGTCGAATATTGGAAGACGGCGGGCGTGACGATTGAAACCGACGAGCCGGTTCCGGTTCAATTGGATGGCGACGAATGGGCGCGCACACCGATTCAAATTGGCGTTCTGCCCGGCGCTCTACAGGTTTTGGCGCCGCTCGATGACGTGCAGCCATCGCAGGCTCCTCTACCCTGATTATGCTCTGGTTCAATGGCGAACTGCTGCCCGACGACGCGCCCATTGCGGCCACATCGGCGGGAACGCTTGTGGGCTGGGGCGTTTTCACCACCATTGGCGTGTGGAACACGAAACCTTTCGCGCTCGACTTACACTTGCAACGCTTGCATCATGACGCGGCCAAAGCGCAAATCGAGTACTCGATAGCCGATGAAACGCTGGCGCAAGCCGTACAGCAAGTGATTGACTCCAACGACATTGTGCGCGGTCTGGCTCGCATTACAATCACGAAACGCGGTGATGAGCGCTGGAACAACTCGGGCGGCAGCGATGTGTCGATTGTGGCGCAAAACTTTTCATCGAGTACTCGATTGAACGATTTGCGCGTGGCGCTTTCGCCGTTTCGCTTGCACAGCCAGCGCGCGACAAGCGGCATTAAAACGACTTCCTATCTTGATTATCAAATGGCGTGGATGGAAGCTCAAAGTCGCGGTTTCGATGAAGGGATCTTATTGAACGAACGCGACGAAATCTGCGAAGGCGCGCGCTCCAACATCTTCTGGGTGCGCGACCAAACGCTTTGTACGCCGCATCTATCAAGCGGCTGTCTGCCTGGAATCGCGCGCGCTTTGCTGTTGAAGTGGGCACATGAAGAAAACATTGAAACGCGCGAAGATCGTTTTTCTTTGACCGACCTGCTGGCGGCGGACGAATTGTTTTTTTCATCTGCGGCGGTCGGCTTGCGTCCTGTCCGCGAACTTAGCTGCGAAACGATGCAAATGTTCTCGCAACGAGAAGTTTCTTGGAGGCTGCAAACGCGCTGGCAGCAGGAAGTTGGCTAAAGAAAAGAACGATGTTTTGGCTGCAACACCATCATCGCAAGCGAATCGCAAGGACGCACCCGAAGCGTAAGCGACGGGCTTTTGGATGATGTTAAGCTCGTCGCTTACGCTTTGGGTGCGTTATTTTTCGGCGCGCAATCGAGTACTTAATGGCGCAGAACAAAGCTTGACACTCGACTGTTTTATGTGATTCAGGCGCGCGTCTTGCCCCCACGAGCCGAACCTTCAACCGCATCTCGAAGGAAAAACGTTTATTTAAGGAAGCACGTCATGGCCACGATTACGACGCTGAAAGAAAAGTTCCTGGGGCAATTGCCGCTGGTGTATTATTCCGAAAATCAGTTCGTCACAGCGCAGCAGAAGATGATCGCGCAGGCGACCGACCCGACGCTTAAAGCCGGTTTGCAAAAGCACTTGGAAGAAACCAAGCAGCACGTTTCCAAATTGGAGCAGGTCTTTACGATGATGGGCGAAAAGCCCGTCGAAGAGAAATGTCCGATCTGCGCGGGCCTGGTTGCATCCGCAGAAACCGGCATGAAAGAAGCCGGAACGCCCGCGTTGCGCGATGTCGCCATTGGCGGTTCGGCCACACTGGTCGAGCATTATGAAATTGCGGCCTATCGCGGTTTGATCGGCCAGGCGCAGGCGATGGGACAAAACGATGTCGTGCAGATCTTGCAGCAAAACCTGCAGCAGGAAGAAAATACCGCGCAGCAACTGGAACAAGCCGCACCGATGCTGATGCAAAAAGCCGCGTAAAACACGATTGCCAAACAGAAAGCTGGAGACTTCCCAAAGTCTCCAGCTTTTTCGTGCCTGGCGACAAAGCAACGCGTTATCGAGTACTCGATGGTGCGAAACAACTGGCGAATATCGGCTTCAGGTCTTATTCAAGCTCGAAGCGTTCGAGCAAGCCGTCGCGCGAACTGCTCCACAACATTTGATCTTTGATGCTCAAGCCAGCCACTTCGCCGCGCGGATGAGCCTGCCACGACAAGGCACCGCTTTTAGCTTCCAGCGCAACGATCTGATTTGCGGCTCCAACTACGACAAAGTCGTTTTGCGCGCCGTTGTGCGTCGTGCGCAGCGACAAAGGACGCTGCAAAAGCGATATGGCGCCTTCGTAACGCCACAATTCGCGTCCCTGGCGAGCATCCAGACAACGCAGCGCGCCATCGTTGCCGCCCACAAAAAGCCGCGCGCCCCAACGATAAACCTTCAGCAAAGGTTCGCTGCGCAGCACGACGGCTTCGTCTGTGGCACTTGCCATTCTGGCACTTGCTGCCAACGGACGCACGAAAACTTTCCAAAGGCGCTGGCCGCTGTTCGCATCCAAGCAGAAAACCGAGCCATTATCGGCGGCCACGAAAACGCGCATGCCTTTCCCCTGCACTAACGTCGCGCCCACAGCCGGCGCGGGCAAACACGCAGCTCCGCTTTCGAAGCGCCACAGCACGGCGCCGCTTTTGGCGTCCAGGCAAGCCACGCCGCCACGCGTTTTGGCGCCGCTCAGCAGCGGCACGTAAACCTTCGCGCCCAAAGCCGACAATCCATTGCCGACCGGCGCACCCAAATCGCGCTTCCAAACGGGCACGCCATTTCGTCTGTCCAGCGCCACCACAAGCCCCGCATCATTGCCCGTCACCACCAGTTGCGAAGGCAGTGCAATCACTTTGCGCGGCAGCAAAACAAAGTTGCGATTGCCAGTTGAAGGCGCCGCTTGAATCCGTGCCGAATCGAGTACTCGAACCACAATCGGACGCGTCGTGACCGAAGAAGCCGAGCGCCATTTCCAGCGTAGTTGGTTGTTTTCAAGAAAGAAAATCGTTCCGTCTTCGCTGGCCGCGACAACTGAAGAACCTGTGACTCGCGGTTGAACGCGCAACGGAAAATCGGCGGCCAGCAAAGTGCGTGCAGAAGAAACCGGTGAAGCTGTTCGCGGCGCATCATCAACCGCCAGCAAAGTCCCGTCAAAGGTCGGGATCAGCAGAGACGAGCCGGAAAATGCAAGTGATGCGGACGGTCGCGCCTGGAGTTGCAGGCTCCACGAAATGCCGGACGCCGATTGGCGCGCCATTTTCCAGCGCCAGATGCCAAAAACCAGCAACGCCACAACAGACACCAAGAGCAATGAATTTTGCACTCTTCGACGGCGGCGCACGGCTCGTCGTCGTTGCGCCGTGCGCGTGCCATACAAACCCTGCGGATCGAGCAAAGGTCGAGGCGTCGCCGCGCGCGACGTGACACTGCGCTGAAGATTTTCTTGCGCCGCCTTGCGCGAAGCCGAAAGCGCCGCCGCACGTTGCACCTCGCGCTCTGCCGCTTTTCGCGCGCCTGGCGTTTGCATACCTGGCGTCGTGGGAGAAGAATCAGAAGACGAAGCGGAATCAGAGTTTGAAGTGCGTTTTTCTGGGGGCATAAAGCGTCTTGGAAGGTGAAAAACCAACTCTGTCATTCTGAGAATCAGTTTGCAAAGTATGAAAACGTGTGAATAATGAAGAGTTTGTCATCCTGAACCACTCGGGCCCAGCGACTGAAGTCGCGGCTGGAAGGCGCTGTGCGCCACCAAGTCCGCCTGCGCAGACTCGAACGCCGAGCTTCAACAGTCCGCGCAGGCGGACTTCGTGGCCGAAGGCACCTGCCCAGAGGGCACCCGAGCCGCGACTTCAGTCGCTGGGCCCGAGTAGCAACTTGAGTTAGTTAAATTCTTCGCTGCGCTCAGAAGTTATATGGGAAAGCTGCGACGGTGTCATTCCGAGCGGAGTGAAACGAAGTCGAGAAATCTTTGGACGCTCGTTGTACGCTCCAACGAGGAGATTTCTCCACTGCGTTCGTTCCTCACTCCATCGAAATGTCACAGTGCGGGACTTTTTGCCTTGCCTATACACCCTCTCAGAATGACCGACTTCTACTTTTGAGCATTTTCAGGGCTTTGTTTGCGGCCTCTGAGTACATGTAGCTGGAAGCGTAATCAAGTTAAAAGCTACTTGAGCAGCGCGAAGAACCTGACTCGAACTGCGATCCAATCCTTCGCTCTGTTCAGGACGACAAACTTTCGCCCGACTCAGCCGCTCGGATAAGCGACAGATTCGAGCGTTTCCGCACGCCTGCCGAGCACGACAAACTGCCTGGTCGATCGTGGTCAAAATTTTTCGCCACTTTCTTATAGCGGCAACGAGAGCGTCGGTTGAATCGGAATCGAGGTGCCGCTTTGGCCCGTTGTGGCCGCGACCAATCGAGTACTCGATGCGCTGGCCGACCATCTTGTGGGCTGTCCCGAGAGCAACGAGCGCGCGGCGGCATCCAGCAGATGCAAAGCGATTGTCGCCTGGCCCAGCGATGTGCCGCAGCGGCGCAGATCTTCAGCGCTTTCGCTTTCTTTGGCGGCGCACCACGTTAGAAACTCTTTCAAATCTTCCGCCAGGCCGTTGATGTTCGCGCCCGAAACGTGGTGCGACAAGCCCGGCGGCTCCCAAAAACGCGCGGCTTCTCGTGGCTGATGCAGCCACAAACGCCGTCCCGCTTCGCAAACCAGAAAACGTCCCTGCGTGCCGCACACTTCCAGGCGCGGCAAGGGCGCGCTCCAGCTTTCAGCGCCCGCGAAAAGCGCCGTTGCCACCGTCCCGTTGTCGAATTGTAGCGTTAAAGTTGTCGCCGCCGCGTTCTGAAAAGCCGCAACGGTTCCGCTTAAAGGCGTCGGCGCAGTGGAACGAGTACTCGATTGGCCGCTTGCAAACGCCAGCAACAAGTCGAGCGCCGCATACGAGGAAGCGACGCGCGCTTCGTCTTCGCCCGCCGCGTGTTCAATCGAAGCCGCGAACGGCGTGCCCCAGCGTAGCGACAACGCCGAAGCCGCGCCGATTTGATCGCGTTCGACCAAGCGCCGCGCGGCGCGATGTGCCGATGTTTGTCGCACAATGCGCGCGCACCAGATTTTGCCGGATTTGGCGCGCAGGTCATTCTCCAAAAGCTGCGCGTTTTCGGGTGAAAAAGATGGCAAACCGTCGATCCACAAGCGGCAGTTGGGCGGCAAAGCCAGCGCGATCTGGCGCGCGACATCGGCTTCTGCGGTGCAAATAAGGGCGTCCAATTCGACTTCGCGCAGCATCGTGCGCCAATCGGAATAAACGGCGCGCACGCGAGACGTTTGCGCGACACGTTCGGCGCGCGCGCGGTCGGTGTCGCAAAGCGCCACGACTTCAGGGCGCGCCGGCGGCTGATAACGAATGTCGGCAGAACCGCTTTCGGCGCGGCGCGCCCACCACGCGCCGGTATCGGGCGGCGCCACGCTGTCGGGACCCGAAAGCACCGGCAAAATGCCCCATTCCGCTGTCGTCCCCGCCCCGACCAACCCGATGCGAATTCGTTTCATGCGCGCCATGCCGCCATTTTGGTGTCACTTTATCGACGCAGCAGTTTACAACGAGGGCCGCCATCGAGTACTCGATTGTTCTTGAACCAAACGCGATGGTTTCAATGGAGCCGGTGTCCAACACCGAATCATTTAGCTGTTACAGCTCGCGGAAATTCGAGTTTTTCTCATCTCGCAATTGTTACTTGAATGTGCAACTTGACGAAAGCCGCGGGAGCGACAACATTATGAAGCATGAGAATTTTGTTCATCGAGAATCATCCTCGTTTCGCCGCTATCGCCAGCAAGGCTTTCCTGCCGTCTCACGTTGTCACAATTGTTCCGAGCCTGGCGGCAGCTCGTCTGGCGCAGTCCCAAAGCGCGTTCGATGTCGTTCTGGTTGATTTCGACTTGGATGATGGCAAAGGTGACGAACTGGTGACTGAAATGCAGAATCAGGCCAAGCGTGCTGTCATCATTGCCGTTTCGTCTCACGCGGCGGGCAACCAAGCGCTTTCAGAAGCCGGAGCCGATGCCGTATGCAGCAAAATGGATTTCCAGAACATTGAAGCCGTCATCGCTGAGACATGCGCTGCAAGACGAAGATGAAATGAAACCGCTTACGACGTGCGACGCCAGCGACTGAAGTCGCGGCTGGAAGGCGCTATGCGCCACCAAGTCCGCCTGCGCGGACTGAACGCCGAGCTTCATCAGTCCGCGCAGGCGGATCTGCCCAAAGGGCACCCGTGGCTTTAGCACCTGCCTAAAGGGCACCCGAGCCGCGACTTCAGTCGCTG
>JAABUK010007824.1_pt1 | contig 15267 bp, 13 predicted proteins | sample 5559141 | NCBI WGS metagenome assembly JAABUK01 (sample SAMN10711869, study PRJNA513367) | rock metagenome | isolation source: Antarctica rocks | place: Antarctica: Victoria Land, Pudding Butte nord | collected 2016-01-03
GCTTTAATGTTTTATCTGCGCTGAATCTGTAATTTCTTTCATTCACTTCTGAAATCTTTCTAGAACTGCTTAAGTTTCTGAGCTTACTGCGTGCAGCATAATATCATCGCTTTCAAGCTTGTGAAGTGACATGATTAAATTGCATTTCATCATCAATATGTTTGCAATTCTTTGAAAAATCTGATTCGTGAACTTCTTTTATACTTTCTTCATTTCTTTTCTTTTCATTATTTTCATCAGAATCTTATGTTCTTTGCAAAGCAATGACAAGTCATTTCTGAATCATTGCTTTCTTGTTGATGCATCTTCTTTTGCTATGTTGATTCATGATGTCATTTCAAACATGAAACATGTATTTTCTTATATTTGTAACTGTTTATTGAAAAGTTGAATGAATGTTTTCAACTTTTATATGTTCTTTGCAATGAATGCATCTTGATTTTTAATCTTTCTTTCTAAGACATTTCAAAGATGTTTAATCAGCTTTAAAGTCATTTTTTTTCATGAATGATCTTTGCTCTTCTTTTTCTTTAACATCAATATTTATGTTAATAAATTTATGATGTTGTTAACATTTATCTCATCATTGCATAAATATTTAAGTCTTGCATCACTGTCTCTCTGTGATAAGTCAATGCTGCTCACAGTCATCATTGAATCAGCATTACTGCTGTTCATGCAATTTATCATCATTTATTCATCTATTTGATTCTTACTTTTTCATTTGTAGTGCTCTTTTCAAAAATTCATTTTGCGCATGATGTGATTGTTTTTTCATCAATTAAATTATAATATAAAACGTTGCACGAAGAAGAAAAAAAATGATGAAAAAAAGTTTTACGACTTTATATTTACTAAATGTTGAGTAACATTTATATTTAAAAGATTTTAACTTGTTAATTAAACATAATTAAAATTAAATGTTATTTTTTACTCGTAACATCTTTTAACATTAACTTTTCTTAATACTTTTAATCGTAATATCATTAAAGTAACACTTGATTAAATTATAACATAATTTAAATTTATTAAGTTATTTTAATGTTTTAAACTTAATTCATGAAATAAATTAAATTAAAATAAGTTTTTTAAAATTTACTTAATTTAATGATCACGTTACTTATTAAGTTCAGTTAAATAATAAGTTAAATGACAAGATTTTCTTTTTCACTCAACTTAATGAAAATGAGTTAAATAGTTTTCTATAAGAAAATTCAATGATAAATATTTATTATTAATAATAATATATTTAATGAGGTAAAAAGATAAAGAAAGTAAAATTATGAAGCGAATTACTTTATTTATTAGCAGAATTACTATCATAACTTTCTATCATAACTTTCTATCAGCTTTATCACTTTATCGATTAATCTATCTATCAGCCTTTCTATCAGTCTTTCTATCAGTCTCTCTGATCACACAGGGATCAGGTCGGCGAGGCGCGTACGGCCACGGACCTGAGTTCAAACGAGCGCGCCATCGGTATTCGACCCCAGCAATACACATCCCAACGTTTCTGCGTATCCCCAGGTCCCACGGCTTTGTTGCTTCTAACCCAAAAACAACTAGGTCGAATTCTCATCGACCGACAGCTGGTAGCTCTCGATTTGCCTGCGGACTGTCATGCCGTTCATAGTTTTCGTCAGCTCGTCCATTACCGATTCCGTCTTCTCCAGCTGACATGTTGCCCTGATTAAAAGGCTCACTGTCGGACTTCGGGCCCGGCTGTGCCTCTTATTTGATTCTCCAGGTGCGAGGTTGCTGCCCGACTGTCCCCAGTCCATGTCGCCATTGTAGTGGCCGTGAGCCAGGCTGTCATCGAACATTGTCCAATCATGCATGTCTGAGCTCCTTACTGGTGATGGATGAGGGTTGAATATTGGCAGAAACCCTGTCGCCAGAGGATCGCTGTTGCCAAAGAAATCTGCATGACGATTGCTTCCATTGAGCCCTGGTCTCAGCCCTGGATCTGGGATCGACAGACTGGCCACATCAGTATTGTCGTCCAGATTCGCGAGTATGGTGTCGATATCAAGAGATGGAGCCGAATCAATCGATTCCGGGGTATTCTCCAGGAAATTCAAATTTGGCCGTGATTCCGGGTCATGGACGCATGTTCCAGCTCCCGCAAGAGGCTGGCCTCTCTCCATTTGACGCTGCAGGAAAGAGTAACGGTTCTTGGCTGCGAGACCACTCCGGCAGGGCAGCTTGCCGTTCACGATCTCCTTCCAGTTCCTTCCCATCATCCGGACACCTTCCAGAAGCAACGCATCCTGTCACACAATTAGAGATCATCGTCATGCTTGAAACTTATGGAAAGCGCCCGCTGTTACCTCCTCCATTCTCCAAGGGCTTCTGTCGATTTGCGGGTCTAGTGTGTCCGTCCAGCGCTTATAGCATTGATCCCCGTTTCTGGTACCTACAAAGGCCGCAATCTTACTCCATTTTGTGCCGTATTGTTGTATACATTGTCTGAGTCTTGCATCTTCCTCCTCCGACCATGAGCCTCTTTGAAAGCGCTGCGCAATATAGTAATGCCATCGTTTGCGACAATCCTTTCTCGTTTTCCCGGGAAATCTATCGGCTATCTTCTGCCAGCTGATTGTGCATCCGGGTTGTTCTGAGTTCCAGACCAGTCAGCCAGGGTTTCCCCCCTCGTATAGCCGATTGATGCTCTTTGTATCGACCTACCTTGTAACACGGCAGCGTTCAATTGTGCGTCCTGCTCGGAAGTCCATTTCTGCAAGCCTCTAGTGGATGATGACCGTGACGCAGGCTTAACGGGCGCTGACATCGCGGACGGCCCGTTCCCCAGGGTTCAATGAATGATGAGAACTTAATGGTTCTATATACTGCTTGGCGATAAATCCTTTTTCCTCAGCCGAAGTGACATCGGACTTGAAACCGAGCTCTGGCCGCTTAGTTGAATCCCGCTCAGCAAGGGAAGCGCACAACCTACCTAGTGAGCAAGTTTCAAATAGGCTACCGTAAGTAGGACACCAGCGGAGATAATCGCTATATGCCGGTTAGCCCCGTGGGAGCTGATCCTAAGCAGACCACGCAGGTCTGTGACAAATTCAGCCATAGCAGAATCATGCTCGGTCCCCTCGGACATTTTTCACACTACCTACCTCAGAGGACCTGAGTGAACAGAGAGAGTAGCGCTACGATCCACAGGGTTATCACGTAAGCACGTTTAGTCTCAACGTAATGATGCAGTACTCTCGGAGAATAAATCACCTAATAGAGAAGAGATAAGAGCAGCAACGTAGATACAAACCGGTTGATTCTTTGTATACCTTGTCGAAGGATTCGAACACACGCTACAGTTCATATTCATTGTACTGGTGGTAGTACTGTACATAGACGTCGCATCGGCAATCTACTGGTACTTATCGAGCCCGGCCCGGGGAGCCCTGAGCTACTGTAGCGTGGGGCTTCCGGGACTCCCGATGCGGCTCCCGGGGAATTATAGCCAATAGCGCATCGATATACTAGTACACCGATCGACAACCAGCAAGGGTCCAGCTACTATACTTCAAGGGTAATTATTGTTGGCGCTGAAGTCACAGTCAGGGATTATTTTTGCTGTGCTGACCAATCCAAACGCCCTGTATTTGCAGATCACGCCAACAATAATTTCCCTTGAAAGATGGTAAGCTGTCCTTTTGTCTTAAGTACGTAGTAAACCCTGTACGTTGTACTGTGAGGTAGGTACTACAACGTATCCAGGGGGTTTATTGTTAATACTGAAGCCACAGTCAAGGATTATCTTCGCTTTGATGACCAATCAACTCCCCTGTCTTTGAAGATCATTCTAACAACAATCCCCCCGGAAAAGTAGTAAGTACTAGTACAGTACCTTAACCTCTAACAATACAAGACGCTACGGTAGGTACAGACGATCTTCATGGCCGAGTCTTTTACCCGTTATTCTACCACTTAACGGTCCGATCCCTGGATGATCAATCAACGACCCCTTATCTTTGAAGAATCTTTCATTCAAACAACAATTTCTTCGCACTCCGGAAAACAGTCCGAACCTGCTCCCCTTTCACAATGAGTCATCAGCAGGGGACAAAAGTCGTGGTAGCATAAGCGGCAACTTCGAGACTCGGTTATTCTCGCTTATGCTACCACGACTTTTGTCCCCCACTGATGAGTTATCTTCTACTACGTTAACCCTGCTTGTTTGTTTAGGAAGCAGAGTAAGACAAGGCTGCCTCGCGACTCCCGTTGCCCTTGAAAGTTGACAGCGGGAACGAATGTGCTGCAGAGCCACGGATCAGAAGAAGACGGAGGGTTCCGGAGGAGCTGAATCCTGGTAGAGTATATGCGAACGAAATAGGGGCTCCACCGGATTGCATTAGCAATACTTCCCTGCATAATAACAATGTATTGTCGTATGTGAACCAAGGAATATATGCTAGCTCTACTGTCTCGCCTCTCTTATACACACACACCTTATCTGGAAATTTCGAAGGTACAAGTCGAAGCTGGTTATAGAGAAATTCCGCATAAGGGAAATCTGGTTTTAGCGTAAAGTTTACAGCGATTCTACCAAAGTTGTCAGAGGATTCCGTTGAATTTTCATATAAATGTAGGATGACACTTTGTAGTACCGTTGTTTCATATTGTTTTTTGTGTGATTCTACTTAAGCTAATTCACGAGGGCTATTTTTATTCTTATTCAATCCCCAATCACATACCTTATTATTCAAGCTCAACCATGGGTGTATCAGCCCCGCTGGGACTGGTGGCCATCGGGCTCATAACCTGGTATGTCGTCTCATGCATTGCCACTTGGTATCGACTTCGCCATATCCCAGGACCTTGGTTGGCCTCATTCTCTTATCTATGGGTGGCAAGCAAAATAATACGGGGCCGTGGTATGGAATATGAGAACCTCCGGAAATACGGGCCCTTGGTTCGCATAGGACCTAACTATATTCTCACGGATCATCCGGAGGCGGTGAAGCAGATGAACGGTGCTCGGAGCACGGCCAACCGGAATGAGTGGTATACTGCGACCAAGATGGACCCCGACCATGACAATCTCCTATGTTCCATCAAGATCGGGCCGCATGATACTCGCAAGGCTAAGACCGCGCATGGCTATGGCGGACGCGACGGGATGGTTTTCGAGCCGGCTGTTGATCGCATGATACAGCATCTCGTGGAAATCCTCCGGACCAGGCATCTCTCTTCGGCAGATCAACTCAAGCCTCTCGACTTTGCGCACTTCGTCCGGTACTTTACCTTGGATATTATTACCGAGATCGCCTATGGCAAGGCCTTTGGCTTTATGGCTGCGAAGGAAGATTTGTATGGCTACGCGAATGGTGTAGAGCGGCTTCTTGGATTCATCTCGACTACCGGAGACATTCCCTTGCTGCGCCGTATCTTGATAAAGCCGCCCTTCAATCGTTTCTTTGCCCCGAGGACGACGGACGAAAGGGGTATAGGAAAGTTGATGGGGTGAGTGCATGTATCACATCATGAGGTAGACCATTAACGAGGTGTCATAAGCATTGGGCATGGAATCGTCAAGAGTCGTTTCGAGAAGAACGATAGTTCGCACGACGATATGATTGTGAGTCGTGTCATTCTGACTTGGCGGAAAATGTCACTACGTAAATACCCCCAAAGCTCACCTGATACTATCGTGTATAGGGATCGTTTATGCGGCATGGCATGGATGAGAACGAAACCAAATCCGAAGTCATCATTCAGATAGCCGCAGGGTCAGATACTACCGCGTCGACTATACGTGTCACAATGCGTGAGTTATTCGGAATTTCTGCATTGTGTCGAGATTACTCTATCCCCTGGCAACAGCTTCTATTCTTTCGACACGATGTATACGGATGACCACCCTTGGCTGACTCTGGAAATTTCAAGTGCATATCATGGCATGCCCTCGAGCCTATCAGCGCTTAAAGGCTGAGATCACAGACGCAGTAAAATCGGGCAAAGCATCATCACCCATTACGAATGCACAAGCTTGGGAACTACCTTATCTGCAGGTTCGCATCTCAAGTAACTGAACATAGTTGAAGGTATTGACACTTTGCGATCGCAGGCCGTGATCTTCGAGGGTCTCCGCATGCGGCCCCCCGCCACGTCCGGGTTCTACAAGGACGTTCCCGCGGGAGGCGAGAAGATCCTGGGACAATTCATTCCCGCAGGGACGTAAGTGAGAGTTGCAGCTTAGTTTCCTGCAAAATTATCCGATCAAAGACCTCGGAAAGAAAGATATTGAAGCCACGCACAAACAAAAACTAACATCCACTGTTCCTCTAGTGGCATCGGCTGGAACGCCCCCGCCATGTTCAGACGCGAGGAAATCTTCGGCCAGGACGCCCAGCTCTTCCGACCGGAGAGATTCCTCGAATGCGATGAAGCGAAGAAGAACGACATGACACGCACGATAGACCTCACTTTCGGGTACGGGCGGTGGATGTGCTCGGGGAAACTGCTCGCCTACATGGAGCTTAACAAGATATTCTTCGAGGTATGTCTGACTTAACCAACGCTCGCCCGAAAGTTCAGAGCCTTGACCGACCTTCCCACCTACCTGAGACCGACCGCGAAGCTAATCTGTTTTGCCCTGCGAAGTTGATGCGCGAATTTGACTGGCAGCTAGTATACCCGGGAAGTCCATGGAAGGAGAGAGCCTATACGGGCTGGGTTCATTGGGACATGTGGGTTCGAATCACTGAGGCTGAACCGCTATAGGACCCTTATGGGCAGTGGTGTTCGAAATCGCTTCACCAGTTCGCTAGAGCAGGTAGACTCTGGTCAAAATTGCTGGTTTTCGCCGAACAATGAGGAGAAGTAGAAGATTGGTAGCTTGCTAGAGGCTACAGTGGAATGTCGTACAATGTCCATCTGGTAAAGGTTTTGGCCTATAAAGGGCTTGAATCTGTTAGTTTCGATTGTTATCGAAGATTCTTAGGTCTTATGGGGACACAAGCTTTCTAGAACCCGAATGCTCTTAGTCAATAATATCGAGTGAGAGAGCTCAGAAATGGCGTTCAAGTCATTTCTTACCAGGGCTGAACTGCCATGTTGGAGGATTATTAATTAATATACTTGCACTGCGACCTATGTGGTATCTAAAAACTCTGAACGGCGCAGAATGGATGTGCTACAGCCTCAGGAACATTGAAAGAAGTGAGTGTTATTGATCATGAGCTGCACTCCAACGTGATCCGACAGGAGCGTGAAAGGAGAGAAAGGAGAGAGGTAGGAGGCAAAACAAGTGCGTTATCAGGTCAATAAGCTGAGTAAGGGGCATTTGAGCAACACCGAACACCATCAAAAGAATCGTCTACAATTATCGTCGATCAGACTGTGACTTCCCCACCATAAGTAGGGCCATAGGCCTTGAATTCCATAGACACGGAGAGCATTAGGCTTAGCAAGGCATGTACGGAGCGGTCACTTTGATCCATGAGCCCACGAGAAATTTTCAGCCTGTCTAAATTGCCCTCCCTTCTCAATCTTCCAGAACGGTGGTGAATCCACCCACTGGAGATTCCCAATTGTTCCTGTCCGTCAGCCACCTCGTTATCTTCTCTATCTGCGCCATGTACTCTCTAAGACCACATTCATCAAACATCTGACCCATAGCCTGCATGAAAACCGTACTTGAATCCGGTCCACCCAGACCTGCGAGGATTCCAATCCCAGCAGCGGGGTATGTGTCCATGTGCACCATCTCCATGTTTTCGTAGGGATTTCTCATCATCCCACCCATTGTAGGCAGCCAGTTGAACGCCTGATGACTGACCATAGCAGGTAGCAGGCAACCAGCTGGCCCAAGTCCCTCCATGATTTGGCGGAATGGGGCCGCGGCATGTCTTGTCAAGCTGGTTTGCTCCGTTTGCATATGGTTGAGCAAGGCCAAGACTGTTTGTGCCCTGTCAACCTCGACAAGGTTGATGACGATCTGAACCGTGGGCCCGGCCACATCTGCTGCCCCAAATTCGCCTCTGGACTCTAGAGATCTCGGTAGGAACGGGAATGACGTGCGGGAAGCTTCGAAATTTTGGTAGAGCGCATGCGTGTGTCCGGTGCGGTAGACCTGGACCAGTGCAAAAGCAGTTTTCACGACGACGTTGAGTGCGATCTGCTTGTGCTCTCTGCGCAGGTCATCGAGTCCTGGAACTTGGAACACATGTTGGGTCAAGTCTCGGCCGCTCGCTGCAATCCTGGCTTCATACGTACCCTTTGGAACCGGGAAGGGGTTTTCGAGTGCTTTCCTGTGCGATTCTAGGCCTTCGAGTCGCTTGACGTGCCAATTTGCCGCAGCCCTTGCTTCTGCTGACGTTCGGAAGTTGTAGTAGCTGTCAGCATAGGGTTTAAAATCGACGTGTTCCTCAAGAGATGCTCCGCCCAATGCATTGTCGAGGTCTTCTCTGAAGATCTGAGCCGATGATGCATCCACGACAGCATGGCTGACAGCAAGGATCACAGCAATGGTTCCTGTTTCCTCGATGTCGTACAGCATAGCACGGGTCAAAGGGCCCGGGAACATAGCATGACTGGGATGGGGATAGTTGGCCGTTGTCGTTTTGATGTCGTCGATTTTTTTCAGCTTCCCGCCGTCCTGAATCACGAGATCGAAGATTTTATCCGTCTGGCGTACTGCTACGTGGAGGGCAACGTCAGGCTTTAGCGCTGTACTGTCCCAAACCAAGAAGGACGCTAGGAACCTATTGTTGGCCAGCATCTTTTTCATTGCCTTCCTCAAGTCCTGAAACCTCTCAGTTGCTGACACTGGTAATTTGGTGGAAACTTACTGTCTTATTCGTCTTCTGGGTTGAAAGCCCAAATTTCATGCCCCAAGTATCAAATATTCTGGTTTCTGCCAAAACGTTATATAAATCGTAAGCAGGCACGACATCCTCCACGTCGGCCCAATCAAGCCCGAACGCAGAGATCTTATCCACAACCAGTCTCTTCGTGGGTTGAAGCAGTTCTGGATCCTCCAAAAGATGTATCATGTCGTCAACCTCAGGCGGCCCCGCTCGGATCGGACGCTTGACAACCAATTTCTCTTCGACAGATTGCTTCTGTATAAGCTCGATGTGACCAGCAATCGTGTCTGTGCCGATCATATCTGCTATGGACAGAGTCTTGCCGGTTTGCCGCGTGATGGCAGTCCGAACTCTCATCACCGTGATGCTATCAGCAAACTCCCCGACTGGTCTGCTCAAAGGCACTCGAGAGGGATCAAAGCCTATGGCTTTGGCCCAAATGTTCTTGACCACTGTGGCCGCCTCTGCGCTGTCGAGAATGGCAGACGGCTTGTCTCTTCCAGCCCGGTATATCTTGATGAGCTCAGCCAACTCTGTCTTTCGAATCTTCCCCGCCATGGTGCGCGGATAATCGGACAGATTAAGGTCTCGAGCAGAGATAACATCATCAAGAACAAATTCACTACCAAGGTTCTGGAGGATGGCGTTTTGGATGGCCTCTGTGATGCCCGAGCAGGCGACCCCTAAGATGACAGCAACGGGTACCTCTCCTGCAACGGCGTCTGGCACACCAACGACTTGAGGATTGAGAGAGGCAAGACCGGGATCCTTGGAGACAGCGGTCTCAATTGCAGCGGGGGATATGTTCACGCCGCTACGAATTATACTATGTTGGGTTAGTATAGTAAGTGATAGGCTTTGTTGCGCGCTTACATGTCCTTGTAACGCCCAGTTATGAAGATACGTCCTTGACTGTCCATTCTTGCCTGGTCCCCTGACTTGAACCACATCCGTCCATCTGCATCGTTGTAGTAGTTGTCTGCGCTGGCGCCTCCGATGTATCTTGTGATAATATCGCAGGAGCCTTGAAGCTCGCCGTTTGCATTCCTCGGCACGGGCTTATTGGTCGAAAGGTCAGCGATCCGTATCGAGTAACCAGGCATTACCCATCCTATGGACACTTCGTCACCGTGCACCACCGTGGACACATCACCTTGGTTTCCCGGTCGAACCAGCAGCCCCTCTGTCATGCCATACCAATTCTCCACACTTTTTGCCCCGAGCTGTTCCATGCAGGAGCGACGGAAATCCGGTGATAGCACTGCGCCGCCGACGATCACTTGGGTGAGGCCGAGGCGCTGTGCGTGGCCAGCTTTGGCTGCGATGAGAGCGTGGATTATTGTCGGTATGATGACGGTGCTATCGAAGGCCTGAATTAGTATTACCACTTTGCTTCATGATCGTGGGTGATGGCGGATATGACAGTTGCAGGAAATGAGAGAAGAACATGCCCCCAGCAGGGATTACGCACTATCGAAGTGAAGAGTCAACAGTGCTCAATTTCTAGCTTTATGTGGTGATACAGAGCCCGAGGAAAGAGGATCCAGCAGACTAACCTGAGTGACTTTTTCCCGGTGGAGTGTTTCTAACATGGCATTTGCTTCGAACCCTGGCCCGGGATAAATTATTGCTGCCCCAATGGACTGGGCACAGACGACCATATAGTGAGCAAAGGAGTGATTGTTCGGGAGCACACAACAAAATCTCGAGCCGGCGAAAATACTGTCATACGGTCGGCTCCTGGCCCATGACTCGATGAACCAGGCGTGGGTAGACCGTTCAGTAAAGATCCCCTTCGGCATGGAAGTGGTTCCACTCGTGAACAAAACAGCACCCTCGGCAGCGTTCTTCGGATGCTGCTCTGCCTCTTTCACACCATTTGCTGCGGGTCTTTGCATCAGCTTCTCGAATGGGATCCACCCTTCTAACACATCGGAGCTTGATAGTAAAATTTTAGTAGGGTCAACCAAAAGGCCCAGGGCATCTACTGCGGTGGCCGAGATAGCATCAGCGGTAATCACAACTGGTGTGCTACCTGGGGTTATTTTGAGGGCAGTCTTAATCATGTGCGTGATCTCGTTCTTGTTGGCCAAGTTGCGCGGGTTAATGGGCACAAGAACACAACCCATCGCAAACGAGGACCACCTGATTTTGCCGTGTTAGCAAGATCGTACCCGACAGATCAAGGCGCTCAACCTACAAGGTGAGCAGGTACTCGGCGCCATTAGCCTGAAAACAAAATATCGGCATGCCTGGCTTAACGCCCACAGATTTCAAACCTGCAGTGAGCCGAGAAACTCCCTGCAATAAGCTCTTGTAAGTCCATCGCAAGTATGGCCGTTGACTGCGCTTGCCGTCGCCTTTCAGTGCTGAACATGGGATCCCAAAAAGGTCGTGCGGCTGATGAACTGATGCAACCGCCAGCTTGTCAGGGTATTCCTGAACCGACTCAAGGAATCTCTCCCATGCGGATTGGGGATCCTTTGAAAGTGGGGGACCAAATGCCTCGCTTATTTTGGCCATTTCGATCGTGAATCAGCGTTTCGTTCTTGAACTGAACGTTGATGATAAAAGAAGAATCCCAAACTACACTACACGAATGAAGGCATGAGTAGAGGCGAATTTCCTCGACTTCGCCATATATGCAGCAATAACGGAACAAATGGATAGGGTTCAAGTGTACCTCGCAGACCACGGTTATGGCTGTAATACGTGTACTACAGATTGCTTTCTCCCACATTTCCTTCCTGCGGCGAGTCGGGATTTGGATCCCAAATGTGGAAATAGTGGACCCGGAGAGGCCTGCAACGTGACGAGTGTAGCTCCATCCGAAGGACCTCCTTAGCAACTGATAGTAGTGGAGATGTGCCTCAAGAAGGTCAGCCATCTCGACCGATCAACAGCTTAGCGAATTGGGAGGGCCAAAGGTTCTGCTTACTCATGTTTACTCTGATCCCCTACTCCGACCCTCAGCACCCCAGGACACGCCTTCCTCTAGATTGCATAACACCCTGTTATTTCTTTCTATGCCTCGTTCTTCATAGGTGCCTGGTCTTCTAGAAAGATGTTGGTGCAGTGCATCAGTATGGTGCTGCAGAACAACTACACTCCCGCCATCATCGCCCAAGTGATCGGCACAGCATCACATCTGAGCACGGCACCCATCCGCACGGCATTTGTCTGAAGTCGCAGTCCCATCACATCATATCACTCCCGCCCTTGGTTTCAGCACGAAAGCGATTGAGTAACTTCTAATTGCCATGGACATTCAGCAGCAGCAGCAGTGGGAAGTCGATGCGAACATCCTCAAACTCAACCAGCACGAGCTGCGGGAGGCCCTCTTGCGTATCTGCAAGACGGATAAGAGGGAGAATGTGGGAATAGTTCGCAAAGCAAACCTCATCCTGGCAGACATAGCTCACCGTAAGAGCCTCGAGACGGCCGGCGTCCACATGGCACTCCCTCCATACCAGGAGTGTCCCACCGCTGTTGGAACCATCGCGCTCAAGCGCTGCCGCAAGTGTAAGCAGGATTTTGTAGACGAAGCGGGCTCCCGTGGTGGGTGTAGCTTTCATGATAGTACGTACACATACTTTGGATTCGCAGTCGAATCTTCTAATGAGGTAAACCAGGAGGGCTTCAGAGTAACAGCAAGGAAAGCATTGATACTTCCCGCAACATCGTGACTTGGTCTTGCTGCAATGTCCATTCTGCTGGAGATGGCTGTAAGACCCGTGATCACGTCGCCGAGGGTAGCCTGGCGCGAAAGTTTAGAGAGCTGAAGAAGGAAATGGTTTTCCCCCTGTACTAGGAGCCGTCTAAAGTAGCTGTTGGAGCGCAGCTGCCACGAGAAGCTATCGAATGTGCTGCTAAGGCAAGAACGGAGCAGCTCCGGCTTGGTAAGGCTTCATGAGTGGGGAAGGATCCTGATCGGTCACGTTGCAAGCATTTTGGCGGGGGCACTGCTCTTGGCATCTCGTACTGTCCATCTCATAAGGGCTCCATTCTCAGTCTTGGTCAGTATCGTGGATCAAGAGTGAAAAGCACCTCAGCCCCGCATGAGTCAGAGGTCTCTCCCGCCAGACAGGAAGAGATCGAGATGACGATCGAAATCAATATTTCTGACAATAATGATAGAAGAGATAACGAACAATAACACAGGGTTTAATCTGTCGTTAATATCATCGTATTTAAAGACCTGAAGTCTGTCTTTATAATTAATATCATTAATATTTTTTCACGAACAAGTTAAAATGTAAATATTAAATTTCTCGCAATTTATAAAGTTAAACAAAATAACAGTTTTTATTATTTTTAAAAATGATTTTAAACTATATTGTTAATATAAAAAAAATGTAACAAAACATTTAATAAAGATATAATTTTTTACTTAAACGAAAATTTCTTTAATATTAATGATTTTTATAAATTTCAATATTAAAAAACATTCTTTAAATTATTTTTAAACTTTATTAATTAAATATTTAAGAAAGTAAAATAACGTTTACTTAAATTTAAAAAAAAGAATATTATAAATTTTAATACGAAATTTTATTAAATAAACTTGTAAATAATATAATGATTGTCTCTTTAATAACATAAGATATAAACAGAGATCAAATAATAAACTTTTATTACTAGACTTAAGATTTAAAAATAACTAAGACAATAAACTGTATTGATTATTACATGAGTTGAACACGAGATTTTTATCTAAGAAAAATACTTTCATTATTTAGATTTAGATTTTAGATTTAAATTTATATTTATATTCATACTTTGTGCAACATCGATAATGAATTGATTCATGAGAGACTTTATGCTATGTATATTGAACGAACAAAACTCACTGAGAAAGAAAATCGCTTGTCGACTACACAGCGACTTCTTCGCCGTCGAGACTATAACACTAAGACTATGTATTCAGTTATGAATCTATAGCTTCTATTCAGCATGTAACGCTTGAATAAACTCTTACTGCGTGTCTGTGCTGTTTTTTTGCGATTCATCATTCTTGCTCTGCTCTTCATATTAATGATATTCTATACAACGATGTTTTGATCTTCGATTGCGAAGATTATTGCATTCATGATGCTCGTGATTGTAATGTCAAAACTGTGTTCTTTGCTCGATGATTATCATTCATCGAGCAAGGAAATATACGTGAAAGAAAGATATGTACGATGAGAAGATAGAGTGTGATTGTAACAAATAACTCTATTCTGCTCTTGTTTTGTGTCACGTAAACATTGAATAAGTTGCTGTTATAGATGTGCGATCGCAGTCGTAGTTGAATGCTTAGCTCTGATCGATAGTGAAGAATGCGTTCTGATTGTTCTTCTGAACTTTCAATTGTCTTCATAGATAAATGTATGACTTGTCGCTATTCAGATACAGAAGTTGAGTTCATCGAGTCTCTTCAGTATATCAGCGCATTCGATGAATCACTACTTCTTCAAACACATGTAGTAATGAATTCAGACTCATCATTTGAAACGACTTATTTATTCATCGGCAAAAGTGCGAACTCAGCTAAAACCAGCTAAATGCGTCTCAAGCTAGCAGAAGTCAAAAACATCTGTTTAGCCGAGCTTCTAGCATACAAGCTCTAATAGTCACACATCAAGAGCTAATAGCTAGCTACGTGCGCTTCTAGCTCTTGATGACAGTCATTTGCTCAAATGACACCCTTTGCTCAAATAGCATTCTTTGCGCAAAATATGTAATGCGCAATATATACTACAGTTTCTACATTCACGATTTGTTAACAGCTATGTAATCAAATAAATGATTCAATGAATTGATTATCTAACTAGTTATTTAACCATCTACTTACGAATTTTTGACTATGTAAGGTGCTTAGTGCAAAGTCGAGTCATGAAGAGAGTTTGATAGAAAGTTTGGTAGAAAGTCATGAAGAAAGCTATGAAGAAAGTCATGAAGAGAGCTATGAAGAAAGTCATGAAGAAAGTCATGAAGAAAGTCATGAAAAGAGCATTGTTTGACGCATGTTATGCGCTCAACCGACGCGATTTTGAAGCATGTAGGAAGCTTGGTAGAAAGTCATGAAGAAAGTCATGAAGAAAGTCATGAAGAGAGTCATGAAGAGTGTTTGATAGAGCTCATATTTGATGTTTGATAGAAATCAAATTTGATTCTTGAATATGAAGCAATTCGAAGCTTGGTAGAGAGTCATGAAGAAAGTCATGAAGAGTGTTTGATAGAACTCATATTTGATGTTCGATAGAGATCAAATTTGATTCTTGAATATGAAGCAATTCGAAGCTTGGTAGAAAGTCATGTAGATAGATGAGCATGTAGATCAGTAGATAGGTGAGCATGTAGAGTGTCGAGTGAGCAGAAAATCATGAAGAGAGTCATGAAGAGAGTCATGAAGAAAGTCACGTAGAAAGCATTGTTTGAAGCACTGTTTGACGCATGT
>JAABUK010007825.1_pt1 | contig 15264 bp, 12 predicted proteins | sample 5559141 | NCBI WGS metagenome assembly JAABUK01 (sample SAMN10711869, study PRJNA513367) | rock metagenome | isolation source: Antarctica rocks | place: Antarctica: Victoria Land, Pudding Butte nord | collected 2016-01-03
AACTGCCCCATGTTCTCGGTGTTGATCCGGAAGTACGCCTGCAGCGGGATCTCGACGTTGACCCCCGGCGGGACGTAGATGAACGACCCGCCCGACCAGACCGCGGTGTTGAGGGCGGCGAACTTGTTGTCGCCGACCGGAATCACGGTGCCGAAGTACTGCTGGAACAGCTCGGGCTGCTCGCGCAACGCGGTGTCGGTGTCCAGGAACAGCACGCCCTGCTCGGAGAGGTCCTCGCGGATCTGGTGGTAGACGACCTCGGACTCGTATTGCGCGGCGACGCCGGAAACCAGTCGCTGCTTCTCGGCCTCGGGGATGCCGAGGCGGTCGTAGGTGTTCTTGATCTCGGCGGGCAGGTCGTCCCAGGTCGCGGCCTGCTTCTCCGTCGACCGGACGAAGTACTTGATGTTGTCGAAGTCGATCCCCGACAGGTCCGAGCCCCAGGTCGGCAGCGGCTTCTTGTCGAACAGCTTCAGGCCCTTCAGGCGCCGCTCGAGCATCCAAGCCGGCTCGCTCTTCTTGGCGGAGATGTCGCGGACGACCGCCTCGGACAGGCCACGCTTGGCGGTCGCGCCGGCGGTGTCTGTGTCGGCCCAGCCGAACTTGTAGCTCGACAGGGCCTCGATCTGCTGGTCCTGAGTCATCGCGGAGGCGGTAGGCACGGCCGGGGTGGTCGACTCGATGGTGCTCATGCGGACGTCCTTAGGGCAGGGGCGGGGATGTGGGTGGTGCAGACACCGTCGCCGTGGGCGATAGTGGCCAGGCGCTGGACGTGGGTGCCGAGCAGCCGGGAGATGGCGCGGGTCTCGGCCTGGCACAGTTCGGGGAACTCTGCCGCGACGTGGGCCACCGGGCAGTGGTGCTGGCAGAGCTGGCCACCGCCAGCCAGCACCGAGGCGCTGGCGGCGTAGCCCTCGCGGGACAACGCGCCGGCCAGAGCCTCAGCCCGTGCGGCCGGGTCGTCACCGACGCCGGCCAGGGCCTCGCGGCAACGGTCCTCCAGGGCGGCCACGCGCTCGGCGGCGAACCGCTCGATCGCGTCGGCGCCTCCCTCGGCGGCAAGGTGTCGCAGCGCGGCCGTCGCCAGGTCGTCGTAGGTGTGGGGGAAGGCATCCCGGCCGGCGTCGGTGAGCACGAAGTGGCGCGCCGGCCGACCGCGACCCCGCTCACCGCGCACCGGGCGCTCCCGGCTGGCCACCTGGCCGGCGGCGACGAGTGCGTCGAGGTGGCGACGGATCGCAGCGGGGCGCAGCGAGAGGCGGGTGGCGAGGGAGGCGGCGGTCGCCACGCCGTCTTCGAGCAGCAGTCGGACGACGCGGTCGCGGGTGCGGACGTCGAGCGGGCCGGCCGGCGGCTGTGCCGTCAGAGGTGGTGCGGCGCTTTTCACCACATCAGTGTGTCCTATTTAGCCGACGGTCGCCAACCCGCCTACCATCGGCGACGTGGTTGGCCTCGGCATGTCCCCCCGCGGGACTACCCGGCTGTGCCTGGCGGCCGTCGTCGCCAACGCGGTGATCGTCGTCACCGGCGCGCTGGTGCGGCTGACCGGCTCCGGTTTGGGCTGCCCGACCTGGCCGCGGTGCACCGCCACCAGCTACGTCAACACGGCCGAGTACGGCGTGCACGGGGTCATCGAGTTCGGCAACCGCATGCTCACCTTTGCGCTGAGTGTGGTCGTGGCCGCCTGTATCGCGGTGACGCTGGCCCGCCGGCGGGAGCGTCCGGATCTCCCCCGCTGGTCGCTGCTGCTGCTGCTGGGCATCGTGGCGCAGGCGGTCCTGGGCGGCATCACCGTGCGCACGCACCTCAACCCCTGGACCGTCTCCGCGCACTTCCTGCTGTCCATGGCCCTGATCGCCGCCGCAGTGGCGCTGCACGTGCGCGCCCGCGAGCCCGCCGGCCGGGCGCACAGCCTCCTGCACCCCCAGCTGCGCCGGGTCGTGACACTGCTCGTCGTGGTCACCGGGACCGTCCTGGCGTTAGGCACGGTCGTCACCGGCAGCGGCCCGCACGCCGGCGACCGGACCGCCCGACGCACGGGCTTCGACCCGGCCATGGTCAGCCAGCTGCATGCTGACGCGGTGATGCTGCTGATCGGCCTCACCCTGGCGACGCTGGCCGGCCTGCGAGCCACCTCCGCGCCGGCCGCCGTCCAACGCGCCGCCGCGGTCCTGCTGGGGGTGGAGCTCGCCCAAGGCATCATCGGCTACCTGCAGTACTTCCTGCACTTGCCCGTCGCGCTGGTGGCCGCCCACGTCGCCGGCGCCTGCGCCGTGTGGATCGCCGTGCTGTACCTCGCCTGGGCCGGCCGCGCCGCCGGCGCCGGCAGCCCAGCGGCGACGGTCAGCGCCGACTTGCCTGCGGTGCCGGTCCGATGACCCCGGCGCGGGACACGGCCAACTGGCGCAGCAGCACCTGCTGACGCACCGAGTACGTAGGAGCATCCACTTGGTGGCGCTCGCCCCGGTCGTGCAGCAGCGCCAGTTCCGTCGCCGCCGCTTGGAAGTCCCGCATGGCGCGCTCGGCCCGCCCGCCCCCGCCGGCGTGGACGACCCGCCGGGCCTGCCGGCGCCGACGGACCGAGGTGAGCATGCCGATGTCGGCTGGCCCGAGCCAGCCGGCTCGGGCATACATCGGCAGGACCCGGGCCATCAGCCGACGCAGCCGGCGCTGCTCGACGGCGGCAACCGCTAGCACTGCGAGCAGGACCGGGAACATGAGGTAGAGGTAGACGACCAGCGTGTGGTGGCGGGTGGCCGCGGCGTTCCAGGTGCCGTGCAGAAGCATCGCCACCGCGAGCCCGATCACCGGGGGAAGAACGCGGCCGGCGCGGGTGCGCGCGAGGGCGGCAAAACCCAGGCCAATGCCCGTCGCGGCGGTGAAGAGCGGATGCAGGAAGGGGGAGATGACGCCGCGGAGGAGGAAAGTTCCTAACAGGCCGGGCACGCCGCCGTGCACGGCCGCCGCGGAGTAATAGAGGACGTTCTCGGTCATCGCGAAGCCCAGGCCGACCAGGCCGGCGTAGACGATGCCATCGATCGGGCCGTCGAGCTCGTGGTGCTGAAGCCGCAGCAGGCCGAGGATGACCGCGCCCTTGGCGCATTCCTCGATCACGGGTGCCCCCAGCGAGGCGCTGAGGAAGTTGGCGGTCCCGTCGTCGAGCAGCGCCCGCAGGGCCAGCAGGTCCGCGGTGTTGAGGACGAGGGCGACAAGCGCGGCCGCAGTCGCGCCCCAGGCGAAGGTGAACACCAGCAGGCGCAACGGCTCCGGCTCGTAGCGATCGAGGCCAAGCACTCCGAGGGCCAGCACCGGCACCGGCACCAGTGCCAGCACCAGGCCGAGGGAGAAGGGCACCGGACCGGAACGCAGGGCGATCACGCCCAGCACGATCAGGCCGGCGACCGCCAGGCCGAGAAACGAAAGGGCGCCCAGCCACGGCCGGCGGGGCGGGTGAGCCACGGGCAACAGCGGAAGCCCCAACGGCTCGGTCACGGGGCCGCCCGCGTTGGTGTCGGCCACGCCGGTCAGCCGAGCAGCGCGTCGACGGCCACCGCACAGAACAGCAGCGCAAGATAGATGTTCGACAGGTGGAACAGCCGCATGGACCGCACCGGCTGCCCGCCGCGAACGCCGGCGTACATGCGGTGCGCCTCCACCAGGAAGGCCGCTCCGAGCAAGACGGCGAGCAGCCCGTAGACGGGGGTCGTTGCGAGTGGCCAGAGCAGAAGCGACGTGGCGACCATGGCCCAGGAGTAAGCCAGCATCCGGCGGACCACGACAAGGGGCGCGGCGACTACCGGCAGCATGGGCACGCCGGCGGCAGCGTAGTCGTCGCGGTAGCGCAGGCCCAACGCCCAGAAGTGCGGCGGCGTCCACAGGAAGATGACCAGGAACAGCACGCCGGAGGCCCAGGACAACCGCCCGGTCACTGCGGAGGTGCCGATCAGCACCGGCATGCAGCCGGCCGCGCCGCCCCAGACGATGTTCGACGGGGTGCGTCGCTTCAGCCCGAGGGTGTAGACGAAGACGTAGAACAGGATGGCCACCACCGCGAGCGCGGCGGACAGCAGGTTGGTCTCGATGGCCAGCTCGACGGTCGCCAAGGCGCCGAGGACGACTCCGAACACCAGCGCCGCGCGCGGAGTGACGGTATGGCGGGCCAGCGGACGGCGGCGCGTACGGCGCATGATCGCGTCGATGTCGCGGTCACAGAAACAGTTCAGGGCATTGGCACTACCCGCGGCCAATGCGCCGCCGACAAGGGTCGCGACCAGTAGCCGCAGCGAGGGCAGGCCCCGAGCGGCCAGCATCATCGTGGGCACGGTCGTGATCAGCAGCAGCTCGATGATGCGAGGCTTGGTCAGCGCGACATAGGCCCCCACCAGGTCGCCGGCTCGCCGTCGCGGACCGCCCACCACGCCGCCACTCCGAGCCGAGGAAGGGGCGAGCGCGGTCACGCGGTAATGCTAGCCGCGCTGCCTGTTCCCCGGCTGCCTGCATGGGTAGGCTCCGCATCGTCCGCCGGTAGGCCCGCCGACCGGACCCACCGTCCCACTTGATCTGGCTCTGCCGGATCACCGCGAGGGAGCACCGTTTCGTGACGACCACCGCCACCCCCACCGCCACCGACCTGGAGTGGACCGACCTCGACCGCCAAGCCGTGAACACGATCCGGGCGCTGGCCATGGATGCGGTGGAGGAGGCCGGCAGCGGCCACCCGGGCACGGCGATGAGCCTCGCGCCGGCGGCCTACCTGCTGTTTCAGCGTCTCCTACGGCACGACCCCACCGACCCGAAGTGGGTCGGTCGTGACCGCTTTGTCCTGTCCTGCGGCCACTCCAGCCTCACCCTTTACATCCAGCTGTACCTGTCGGGCTATGGGCTGACCCTCGACGACCTGCGACACCTGCGTCAGTGGCAGTCGCTCACTCCTGGGCACCCGGAGGTGGGACACACCGCAGGCGTGGAGACGACCACCGGTCCGCTCGGCCAGGGAGTCGGCAACGCGGTGGGAATGGCGATGGCTGCCCGCCGCGAGCGCGGCCTGTACGACGCCGACGCTGCACCGGGCGCGAGCGTCTTCGACCACACCATCTGGTGCTTCGCCAGCGACGGCGACATGGAGGAGGGCATCCAGGCAGAGGCGGCCAGCCTGGCCGGCCACCAGCGCCTGGGAAACCTCGTCCTGCTCTACGACGACAACCACATCTCTATCGAGGGCGACACCGACGTCGCGTTCTCCGAGGACGTTCTCGCGCGGTACGCCGCCTATGGCTGGCACACCCAACGGGTCGACGACGCCGAGGACGTTCCCGCGTTGTATGACGCGCTCAGCGCGGCGCGGGACGAGACCGACCGGCCCTCCATCGTGGCCGTGCGCTCGATCATCGCCTGGCCGGCGCCCAACGCCCAGAACACCGGCGCCGCGCACGGGGCGGCACTGGGCAAGGACGAGATCGGCGCAACGAAGACGATCATGGGCATGGATCCGGCCCAGACGTTCGCCGTCGCCGACGACGTGCTGGCCCGGGCCCGCGAGGTCGTCGACCGGGGCCGCGATCTGCATGCGGCCTGGCAGGAGCGCTTCGACACGTGGGCCGAGTCCAACACCGACGGCCGCGACCTGCTGGCGCGTATGCAGCAGCGCCGCCTGCCGGACGGGTGGACGGAGACGCTGCCCACCTTCGAGCCCTCGGACAAGGGCATCGCGACCCGGAAAGCCTCGGAGGCCGTGCTCAACGCCATCGGTCCGGCGCTGCCCGAGCTGTGGGGTGGCTCGGCCGACCTCGCCGGCTCCAACAACACCACCATCAAGGGCTCAGACTCCTTCCTGCCCGAGGACTCCGGCGCAGGCGACGCCAACCCGTTCGGCCGCACGCTGCACTTCGGCATCCGCGAGCACGCCATGGGCTCGACGATGAATGGCATGGCGCTGCACGGCGGCACCCGGCCGTATGGCGGCACCTTCCTCGTCTTCTCCGACTACATGCGCCCGGCCGTCCGCCTGGCCGCGCTGATGAAGCTCCCGGTCACTTACGTCTGGACCCACGACTCGATCGGGCTCGGCGAGGACGGCCCCACCCACCAGCCGATCGAGCAGTTGGCCGCGCTCCGGGCCATCCCGGGCCTCGACGTCGTACGTCCCGCCGACGCCAACGAGACCGCCGTGGCCTGGCGCACGATCCTGGAGCACGGGGACCGGCCCGCCGGGCTATGCCTGACCCGCCAGAACGTGCCCACCTTCGACCGCTCGGTGATGGGGTCTGTCGAGGGGGTCGCCCGCGGAGGCTATGTCCTCGTCGACGCCTCCGCCGGCCTGCCCGTCGTGATCCTGATGGCGACCGGCTCGGAAGTGCAGATCGCGGTCGCGGCCCGGGCGCGCCTGGAGGCGGAGGGCACGCCGACCCGGGTCGTCTCCCTGCCGTGCCTGGAGTGGTTCCGGGCCCAGGACCGCGCCTACCAGCAGGAGGTGCTTCCGTCGGCGGTGCGGGCCAGGGTCAGCATCGAGGCCGGCATCGCCATGGGCTGGCGCGACCTTGTCGGCGAGGCCGGCGAGTGCCTGAGCATCGAGCACTTCGGTGCCAGCGCTTCCTACACCGTGCTGTACGAGCAGTTCGGCCTGACCGCCGAGCGGGCAGCCGCGGCCGCGCACGCCAGCATGTCCCGGGCCGGCATGGAAACCGGCTCCACGACCGGCAACTAGTCCCTAACGCTACGAGGAGGACCCAATGTCTGACGCACTCGCTGAGCTCTCGGCCGCCGGAGTGGCGGTCTGGCTCGACGACATGAGCCGAGAGCGGCTGGTCTCCGGCGGGCTGCAGTCGCTGATGGACGGCAAGCACGTCGTCGGGGTCACCACCAACCCCACAATCTTCGCCAAGGCGCTGGAGAAGGGGTCCTCCTACGACGAGCAGTCGCGTGATCTGGCGCTGCGCGGGGTCGACGTGGCCGAGGCACTGCGGGCGGTCATGACCTATGACGTGCGCTGGGCCTGCGACGTGCTGCGGCCGGCCTACGACGGCTCGGACTCGCGCGACGGGCGGGTGTCCATCGAGGTCGACCCGCGCATCGCGCACGACAGCGCCAAGACCGTCGCCGAGGCCAAGGCGCTGTGGTGGCTGGTCGACCGACCCAACCTCTATATCAAGATCCCGGCCACCAAAGAAGGGTTGCCGGCGATCACCGACACTCTCGCTGAGGGCATCAGCGTCAACGTGACGCTGATCTTCTCCCTCGCTCGCTACGACGAGGTGATGGAAGCGTTCCTCGACGGCCTGGAGCAGGCCAAGGCCAACGGGCACGACCTGTCCCAGATGGGTTCGGTGGCCTCGTTCTTCGTCTCCCGGGTGGATACCGAGATCGACAAGCGGCTGGAGAAGGTCGGCTCGGAGGAGGCCAAGGCCTTGCGGGGGAAGGCGGCGATCGCCAACGCGCGTCTGGCCTACCAGCACTACGAGAAGGTGTTCGCCGGTGACCGCTGGCAGGCGCTGGCGACTGCCGGCGCGCAGCCGCAGCGACCGCTCTGGGCCTCCACCGGCGTCAAGGATCCGGCCTACGACGACACGCAGTACGTCGTCGAGCTGGTGGCCACGGGCGTCGTCAACACGATGCCGGAAGCCACGCTCGACGCCGTCGCCGACCACGGCAAGGTGCGCGGCGACACGGTCACCGGCTTCTACGACGACGCCCAGTCGGTCCTCGACGCACTCGCCGGCGTGGGCATCGACTACGACGACGTCGTGCAAGTCCTCGAGGACGAGGGCGTCACGAAGTTCGAGGACTCCTTCACCGAGCTCACCGAGACGGTGACCGACCAGCTGCGCCGAGCCGGTGCAGACGTCGACGCCGACGGGTCCTCCTCCCCCGCCGGCGAAGGGGTCGCCGCCGCTGGCAAGGAGGAGTCAGCCCGATGAGCGAGCAGGTGACCGTGTCAGTGACAGGCGATGCCTTGGTCACCGCCGCCGAACGGGTGAAGGGCCAGGCCTCCGCTGCCGGCGTGCCCGCTTCGATCGTGGCCAAGGACGCCGGGCTCTGGGGCGACGACGCGCGGGCCGAGGCAGCTGTCCGACTCGGGTGGCTGGACCTCCCGCAGACCTCGCGCGACCTGCTCCCCCGGCTGGCCAAGCTGCGCGATGAGCTTGCCGCGGAGGGCATCGACCACGTCGTGCTGGCCGGTATGGGCGGCTCGTCGCTAGCCCCGGAGGTCATCTGCGACACCGCCGGTGTCGAGCTGACCGTGCTCGACACCACCGACCCGGGACAGGTGCGGGCGGCGCTGGATGACCGGCTGGACCGTACGGTCGTCGTCGTCTCCTCCAAGTCGGGGGGCACGATCGAGACCGACAGCCACCGCCGGGCCTACGCGCAGGCCTTTGCCGAGGCCGGCATCACCGAGCCCGGCCGCCGGTTCGTCGCCGTGACCGATCCCGGCTCACCTTTGGAGAAGACGGCCCGCGACGAGGGCTTTCGCGAGGTGTTCCTCGCCGACCCGAACGTCGGTGGCCGCTACAGCGCGCTGACCGCGTTCGGGCTGGTGCCGAGCGCGCTGGCCGGCGCCGACGTGGCCGCCCTGCTGGACGAGGCCGCCGCGCTCTCGCCTCAGCTGGGCGGCAGCGAGGGCAACCAGGCTCTGGAGCTGGGGGCGGTGCTCGGCGGGGCGACGGCCGACGGGCGCGACAAGGTGGTGCTTGCTGGCGCCGGCTCGCCAATCGCCGGTTTCGGCGACTGGGCCGAGCAGCTGCTGGCCGAGTCGACCGGCAAGCAGGGCAAGGGACTGCTACCGGTTGTGGTTCATGGCACCAACTCGCCGGGGACCGGAGCCGGACCGGACATCCACGTCGTCCGCCTGGGCACCGACGGCAGTGCCGGCGGTGCCGTCGGTGGCACCAGCCCCCATACCAGCGTCGCGGGGCCGCTCGGCGCACAGTTCCTCGCATGGGAGTACGCCACCGCCGTGGCCGGCTGGGCGCTGGGAATCAACCCGTTCGACCAGCCAAACGTGACGGAGTCCAAGGAGAACACCGCTCGCATCCTGGAGTCGGGGCTGCCCAAGGCGTCGCCGGCGCTGGTCGACGGCCCCGTCGAGATCCACGGTGACCCGTCGCTGATCGGCTCGGCGAGCGGCCTGGCCGAGGTATTAGCGACCTTGCTCGACGCCATTCCAGGCCGGGGCTATCTCGCCGTCATGGCGTACCTGGACCGCCACGCCGACCAGGATGCCGCCGACCTGCGCGACTTGCTGGCCGCCCGGACGCAGCGACCGGTGACCTTCGGCTGGGCCCCGCGCTTCCTGCACTCGACCGGGCAGTACCACAAGGGTGGCCCCCAGGTCGGGGCGTTCCTGCAGCTGACCGGTGCGGTCGCCGACGACCTGCCGATCCCCGGCCGCGACTACACCTTTGGCACACTGCAGGCCGCTCAGGCCGCCGGCGACCGCGAGGCGCTCGTGCAGCGTGACCGGCCCCTGGTGCACCTCCACCTCACCGACCGCCCCGCCGGTCTGGCTGCCCTCCTGGCGGCGGTGCGATGACCGAGCGGCCGATCACCCGCGAGGAGACCTCACCCAACCCGCTGCGGGACGCTGCCGACCGCCGACTTCCGCGGGTGCCCGAGCCCTGCGCGCTGGTGGTGTTCGGAGTCACGGGCGACTTAGCACGCAAGAAGCTGATCCCCGCCGTCTACGACCTGGCCAACCGCGGGCTGCTGCCGCCGGGGTTCGCCCTGCTCGGGTTCGCTCGGCGCGACTGGGGCGACGGCGACTTCGCCTCCTTGGCCAAGAAGGCTGCCAAGGAGCATGCGCGCACCGAATGGCACGAGGACGTGTGGGCGCGCCTGGGCGACAGCGTCCGGTTCGTGGCCGGCTCCTTCGACGATGACGACGCCTTCGACAGCCTGTCCACGACGCTGCAGGAGCTCGAGGACAGTCACGGCATCGTCGGCAACGCCGCGTTCTACCTCTCGATCCCGCCGTCGGCGTTCCCTGTCGTGCTCAAGCAGCTGCGCCGCACCGGCATGGCGAGCAACGAGGCGTCCGGTGGCTGGCGCCGGGTCGTCGTAGAGAAGCCGTTCGGCCACGACCTCAAGAGCAGCCGCGAGCTCAGCGAGCTCGTCGATGAGGCGTTCACGGCGCAGGACGTCTTCCGCATCGACCACTACCTGGGCAAGGAGACCGTCCAGAACCTTCTCGCCCTGCGATTCGCCAACACGCTGTTCGAGCCGGTGTGGAACTCCCACTTCGTCGACAACGTGCAGATCACCATGGCCGAGGACGTCGGCATCGGCGGCCGCGCCGCCTTCTACGACGCGGCCGGCGCCGCCCGGGACGTGCTCCAGAACCACCTGCTGCAGCTGCTGGCACTGACGGCGATGGAAGAGCCGGTCGCGTTCACGGCCGAGGCGCTGCGCATCGAGAAGAGCAAGATCCTGCGGGCCATCTCGCTGCCCCCCGACTTGGACGAGGGCACGGTCCGCGGCCAGTACGCAGAGGGCTGGCTCGCCGGTGACCGGGTCGCCGGCTACCTCGACGAGGAGGGCATCCCGAGCCGCTCGACCACCGAGACCTACGTCGCCGTACGCCTGGGCGTGGAGACCCGACGCTGGTCCGGCGTGCCGTTCTACCTGCGCACCGGCAAGCGGCTCCCCCGTCGGGTGACCGAGATCGCAGTGTGCTTCAAGAAGGCGCCGCACCTGCCCTTTGCCCGTACCGACACCGAGGAGCTGGGGCAGAACCAGCTGGTGATCCGGGTGCAGCCCGACGAGGGCGTCACCCTGCGCTTCGGCTCGAAGGTGCCGGGCACCTACATGGAGGTGCGGGACGTGCTCATGGACTTCCTGTACGGCGAAGCTTTCACGGAGAGCTCGCCGGAGGCCTACGAGCGGCTGCTGCTCGACGTCCTGCTGGGAGACGCCACCCTGTTTCCGCGTAACGAAGAGGTCGAAGCCAGCTGGGCGGTGCTCGACCCGCTCGAGCAGCACTGGGCGGAGACCAAGCCGCACAAGTACCGCGCCGGCGAGTGGGGCCCGGCCGCAGCCGATGACATGCTGGCCCGAGACGGCCGATCCTGGAGGCGACCGTGACCACCTTGTGGGACACCACCGGCTCCAGCGTCGTCAAGGCGCTGGCTGCGGAGCGCCGGTCGGCCGGCGCCGTCGCCTCGGGACTGGCGTTGACGCTGGTCGTCGTTGTCGATGAGAAACATGTGGCGGAGGCCGAGCAGTCGGCCGCCGTCGCGGCCGCGATGCACCCTTGTCGGTTGCTCGTCGTGGTGCGCCGCCAGCTCGAGGCGGAGTCACGGCTCGACGCCGAGGTGCAGGCCGGTGGCCGCCTCGGACCGGGCGAGGCCGTTGTGATGCGCATGTACGGCCGGCTCTCGCTGCATGCCGAGTCCGTCGTACTCCCGCTGCTCGCGCCCGACACCCCGGTGGTCACCTGGTGGCACGGCGAGCCACCCATGCTCATCGCGCATGACCCCCTCGGGATCTTGGCCGGCCGGCGCGTGACCGACTGCTCGCTGGCCGGTGATGCGGTGAAGGCGTTGCAGAACCGAGCCGAGGACTTTGCCCTTGGTGACACCGATCTGACGTGGACCCGGACCACGGGCTGGCGAGGGCTGCTCGCCAGCGCATTTGACTCCGTGACCTCGCAACCGCAGCGTGGCACGGTGTCCGCCGAGCCCGGCAACGCCAGCGCCGTGCTGCTCGCCGGCTGGCTCGGCGACCGGCTCGGAGTCCCGGTTGACGTCGCCGACTCCGACGGTCCCGGCATCACTGGAGTACGCATCGAGCTGAGCGGTGATGAGTCGGTCTGGCTCGAGCGGGGTGACGGGCACAACGCAACCGTTCACCGTGAGGGGCTGCCCGATCGCAGCCTGCCTCTGCCGCGGCGCGAGCTAGGCGACCTGCTGGCAGAGGAGCTGCACCGGCTGGAGGACGATCACGTGTACGCGGCCGCTCTCGGCAAGGCGACAGGCAAGCGCGCGCTGAGCAACCGGGATGCGGTGCGGGTGCATAAATGGCTCGACCCGGCCAGCCCCGATGCCGCCGACGACGAGCCCGGCCTGTTCGGCACCGACGTGCAGGGCGGACCTCGGCGAACGCCGGCGGCCGCCAAGAAGGCACCGACCCGCAAGAGCCCCGCCAAGGCAGCCGTAAAGGACGGTCTCGCGAAGGGTACGCCGGCAAAGGACATTCCCGCGAAGGGCACGCCGGCGAAGGACAGTCCCGCGAAGGGCACGCCGGCGAAGGCAGCCAAGAGCAGCGGCGCGGGGCGGCGTCGGACGTCGTGAGCCCGCCATCGGTGGTCGTCCACCGGGACGCCACTTTGCTCGCCCGGGCCGTGGCGGCTCGGCTGGTCACCCGCCTGGTGGACGCGCAGTCGGCCCGGGGGTCGGCCTCGGTCGTGCTCACCGGCGGCGGCATTGGCATCGCGACCCTCACCGAGCTCTGCCGCAGCCCAGCCCGCGACGCGGTGGACTGGCGCCGGCTCGACGTCTGGTGGGGCGACGAGCGGTTTCTGCCTGCCGGCGACCCCGAGCGCAATGACACCCAGGCCCGCGCGGCCTTGCTCGATGCGGTGCCGGTCGATCCCGTCCGCATGCACCCGATGGGCGCCAGTGACGGCCCGGATGGCGACGATCCCGAGGCCGCCGCCGACCGCTACGCCGCAGCACTGCAAGCGGCGACCCGGCCGGAGGATCACTCGGACGTGCCGACGTTCGACGTGCTGCTGCTCGGCATCGGCGCCGAAGGGCACACCGCCTCGATCTTTCCCGAGTCGCCGGCAGCCTACGACGCGCGGTCGGTAGTTGCTGTCCGCGGTGCCCCCAAGCCGCCGCCCACCCGGCTCAGCCTGACCTTCCCGGCGATCAACAGCGCGGCCGAGGTGTGGCTGCTGGTTGCCGGCGCCGAAAAGGCGCCGATCGTGGGGCTGGCCCTGGCTGGGGTCGGTCGAGTGCAGGTGCCTGCTGGCGGCGTGATGGGCCGGCGGCGCACGATGTGGCTGCTCGATCGGGCGGCCGCCGGCGACCTGCCTACCGCACTGCGCAATCCCTGGTAGGACGCAATCCCCTAACAGGACGCAATCCCCTAACAGGAAACAATCCCCTAGCAGGACACAATCCCTTCTATGGCTGTGTCAGCGTTGCCCTGCCCACCTGGGGTGTTTGGGTCAGAGCTACGTGGCCCCACGTCGGCACGCCAAGCGAGGAGTGTCAGTGCTAGTTGGCCCCACCTGCGGCGTGTCGGGGTGGTCTTGACGGTGATCTGAGCGCCGCCTGCCACCTTCGGACCCGACGACCTTGGGCGGGGGGTGCTGGCGGGTGAGCCGAGTGGAGCTGTTCGAGGCGATCCGCCGAGACCACCGGCTCGAGGAACTGTCCGGGCGCTGGCGGAGTGGCACGGGGTGCACCGCCGTACCGTCCGGCAGTGGGGTCAGACCGCCGAGCGCTAGCGCCGCTCTCCACTGGTAGCGGGCTGACTCGATGTGCACGATGCGTAAGGCTAGACTAACGTATGCGGAGTGGCCGACGCTCTCTCCGCAGCAGCCGAGCCGACCCGGCGACGTCTGCTGCAGCTGCTGGCTACCGGTCCGCGGACGGTCAGCGACCTGGCCGAACACTTCACGGTCACCAGGCCGGCGATCTCCCAGCACCTAGCGGTCCTGGCCGACGCCGGCCTGGTGACCGCCCGCAAAGACGGTCGGCAGCGCTACTACAACGTCGTGCCCGCTGGCATCACCCAGCTGCGCGCCGAGATCGACCGCTTCTGGAGCACCGAGCTCGACCTCCTGGTGGACGACGCCACCAAGAGGGTCACCACGCAACCCGAGGAGCATCACTCATGAGGATCGAGAAGACTGCACTGCTGCCCGTGTCCGCCGACGAGGCCTTCGCGCTGATCACGCAGCCCGACCGCCTGCGACGCTGGCTCGCCGTATCCGCCCGAGTCGACCTGCGCGCCGGCGGAGAGTTCCGGTGGGCCTTGACGCCCATGGCCGTCGCGGCCGGCACTGTCCTCGAGGTCGATCCCGGTCGGCAGATCGTGCTCGGCTTCGCCTTCCAGGGGCCGACCGAGTCCCGCACGGACACCCTGACTATCACGATCGAGCCTGCCGAAGGCGGCACCCTCGTACGGCTGGTTCACGACGGCCTGCCCAAGGGCCACGCCGGGGGGGGTGCTCGAGGGCTGGACCCACTTCTTCGAGCGGCTCGAGCGCGCCGCCGTCACCGGCGACGCGGGTCCCGACGAGTGGGCCGCCGCCCCAGCCGACCTCGACCCGCTGACGTCTGCCAACGCGACGCTCGCGGTGCTGCAGCACGTGCTACGCAGCATCAGCGAGGACGACCTCAGCAAGTCGACGCCATGCACCGAGTTCACCGTGGGTCAGCTCGAGGCACACCTGCTGGATTCGCTGAGCTCATTGACCGGCCTTGCCGGCGGGACGCTCGTGCCGGCGACCGCCGTAGACCTCGAGTCGCGGATCGCCGACGCGGCGCAGCAGGCGGTCGAGACCTGGATGGAGCGGGGGCTCGAGGGCACGGTGCAGGCGGGGCTTGAGGAGCTGCCGGCGACCCTCACGGCGAGCATCCTGTCTGTGGAGTTCCTCGTGCACGCCTGGGACTTCGCCTCAGCGACGGGGCAGAAGGTCGCCGTGTCCGACGAGGTCGCCACCTACGTCCTCAGCCTCGCCGAGCAGATCGTCACGCCCGAGCTGCGCGGAAGCGCAGGCTTCGACTCCGCGATCCCGATCAGCGGAGATTCACCTGCGCTGAACCGCCTCGTCGCGTTCTCAGGCCGCGCCGCCTGAAGCGCGACACAACATCGGCGGTACAGATCAGCCCCTGAAGGCTGCGCTGAAGAGCGTCATGACGCCGGCTCTATGCCTGCTGTCGTCCCAAGAGCATTCGACGGCTACTGCTGACGGTGGGGCCGAGTACCTATGACACGGCGGAGCCAGTTGACCTTGACAGAGCCACTGGTAGGACCGGCCGGCTAGCGTCCGCGGCGTTCCCGGAGCTTTCCCAGCGCCTCGTCGAGAATGGCATCGGCGTCGGTGTCGGTCCGCCGCTCGCGTACATAGGCCAGGTGCGTCTTGTACGGCTCGATGTGCGGCGGCTCCGGCGGGTTCTCCCGGTCCCGGCCGGCAGGCAAACCGCAGCTCGGGCATTCCCAGCGGTCAGGCTCGGCCGCGTCCGCGGCGAAGGCGGGGCGGGTCTCGTGGCCATTGGCGCAGAAGAACGCGATACGTCGGCGCGGCGCTGCGTCCCC
>JAABUK010007826.1_pt1 | contig 15264 bp, 12 predicted proteins | sample 5559141 | NCBI WGS metagenome assembly JAABUK01 (sample SAMN10711869, study PRJNA513367) | rock metagenome | isolation source: Antarctica rocks | place: Antarctica: Victoria Land, Pudding Butte nord | collected 2016-01-03
AGAAGCGCATCCGGGCCCTTGACCTGGGCGGTAATCCGTCCTGTGACTGGGCCTGGCATTGCGCGCGAAGCTTCCCGAATGTTAAGATTTATACCGTTATTACTCAATCTGCAACAGCGAATCCCACGGTCACAGGGCCGCCCAACCACCGCTTGATTATCGCTCCTCAACTTTGGAAGCTTCCATTCCGTGACAATCACTTCGACGTCATCTCCGCACGGTCTCTTCATGCGATGCTCAAGCACGAACCTGTGCCTGGCCAGAGTGAGATTGACGAGTACGACCTTTGCCTTAAAGAATGCTACCGCGTCCTCAAGCCAGGCGGATACCTCGAGTTCATGCTGATGGACGCTGATATGACACACGCCGGTCCGCTCGCCAACGCCATGTCAGTCGAATTTGGATTCAAGCTGAAGACTCGTGGATATGACCCATCGCCTACAAAGTCCTTCCTCCGCCGACTGCGCAAACAGAACTTCGTCGATGTCAAGCGTGCATGGATGTTCCTTCCAGCTGGCTCGCCAACTCAAGACCCCTACATGCCTCGCGAAACTCCGCTCCCCAATCCGCCTTCAGCAGATGGAGCAGAGGCTGTGCATGGTCCAGTAGGAAGCACTGCTAATGTGGCGAACCTCACTGGGTTGCTGGGATCATGGATGTGGGAGCAATGGATGCTGAAGCTGCAGACTGAAACAGGGACTGAAACGGACAAGCTCTTGAAAGGCGTGGCAGGTGTGATTGAGGAGTCGAGGAACTGTGAAGCTGGATGGAGGTGTTTGAGCGGGTGGGCGAGGAAGCTAAGGCCGAGGACTCAGCAGAAAGGGAATGGAGGGAGGAGAGCAAGAGCGCCGACGACGGAGACGATTCATATCAAGATCGAGGAGTAATGGGCCAAAGTGTGGTGGCTCGGACATGCTTGTGTTAGGAGTGGAAAGTGAGCTGTGGATGTTACGATTACACTGTATAAGAGCATTATTTCATTGAGTTGAGCATAGCGACATGGCATCTGGTTCTGGAGCTTGACATTGTTTGTGGTCGGGACAGAGTGTGGCCGAAATTTACCCAAATTAGTCTTTCCCCGATCCTAGCCGCTGCCTTTTCCACTGTCTTTGCGATGTTTAACCGGAAGCTTAGTCACAACAGCCTCCTCTCGCGAACTGCTTAGAGACGTGAAAGACTGATGCTCGATGAACCTTCCAATTGGGAGACCCGGCCCTGTAAACTCAGGATCATGCTGCGCTGCGCTGGAACCACGGTCCGACCCTCTCGTGTTTCCTTTCGAGGCACGATGCAGATCTCCTCCTTTCGACCTTTCTCTCATAGTACGTATAGCTGTCACCGCTGCATTCTTCTCTATTCGACCTCTCACACTGCCTGCAACCCTCTTTCTGACTATCCTGCTGCGGGAATACTTTCAGGTAGTGGCCTTCTGCTTTGCTGAGCGCCTGGTCGTGGCCCACCTCGTGCTTGAACTTTTGACCATGCACTTCTGAACTGTAGTCCCGATTGGGCTGTAGAGGTGAGCAACATATCGGAGGCAAGCATATGTACATTGGCATATGTGTACACTTGTTCCGAAAGTCCAAGCTCTGAAGACGTGGTGGAAGGGGTCAGCTAAGTTTGTCTAATCTCGTTCTCTTCTGTTGCTGAGTAATATATCCCCTGATCTTGAGTTCATACTGGATATTTCGTTCCTCATACTTGAGTCTTCATACTTCGAACTTGATGACTCATACTTCAAACTTGATGACTCATACTTCAATCTCTCTGCAGGGTTCACACTTCACACTTTAACTTCTCTGCAGGGTTCATACTTCGTCCTCCAATCTCTTTGCAGATTTCATACAGGTCTTGACCTATTATAATGAACACCAGCAACGCGATGGGCCCAACCTCACTGGAAGTCGTCTTTTAGTAGGATGGAGGGCATCATGTCTCCATACTCACCGTTCAGCGACGTTCAACAGTCATCTCAGCATGGAAATGTAATTGCAAGGAAACTTTTCGCGACTTCGTCCCGGGTGAGATGATAATCATGCCAGGTGTACTTTCGGAGTCTTTTCAGCTGCGTGTTCTTTGCAACACTGATGAGGAGGTCATCGCAGCGGAAGCACTGTATCCAAAGTATTCGCGAAAGTACGCTGGGCATTGCAGGACGGCAGCGAGGAGCCCGCTCTATCTGCTATCGTCTTACTGTTCGGCAGATCGCTGGCTCGTCGTTGTCAATTTGGGAATGATAACCAATATTCTGGCAGTCAAGTAGAAACCGCTTCTTGCGGGCCTTCGTAAGTCGAAGTTGACGTGGAACGCCGCCGACAGCGGGATACCAGTCTGAGTACGCCTCAAGTCGTCTCCAGTTTATCCCGCTCCCACCCCAACCCACGCGTGCCCAGAATTGCAAAACGTCTTCCTGTCAATTGCACAATCGAAGGCCACATCACTGCAAAGCTCAGCAGAAACATCAGACTCAAGATGCCACAAAAGGAAGCAGGCGGTAGCCATCGACCCGGCTACATTTATCTGGTTTCCAGCCCATCCAAGGCAAACCTGCTCAAGATTGGTTTTCAGCAAATACGCTCCGTTGTTCCGAGTTCGTGAACTTCGCGCTGTTGGAAAGGAGCTATCCTCCTTGCCGACACTCGTGAGCTACCTCATGCGCAAGGTACAGAGAAACTTATGTTCTCCACGGAGCGACGCCCTACCGTCAAAAATGCAACAAAGTTCACAAGGAATGGTTCGAAGTGACCGACGATCGGCTTTGAAGGTGATGGAGACATGGGGCCGCTGGATGATGCGCCAGCCTTATCTCAGGGAAAGTGGCATACTCAAACCAGTCTGGACTCGTTCGCTGAAACTCCTGAAGAAGGGAACTCCCGATAAGGGCCATGATTTGCACGGAACCTGTCAGGCGTGGACACAGCACAAGGTCGGTCTAGATATTACGGACACCAATCGTGACTCCTCGAGAGCCCTCGCTATTCATCGAGATCCGAAGGAACAATCTGCTTTCAGGGGAGGCGGCTCTTGTAACGAAATTGACACTGACGGCTGTTCAACACAGCGTCGCACCACTGAGGGTCTCTTGACAAAACAATTTCATTGTGACGCTGATATGCGCAGATAATAGCTCAGCTTTGCCAAAGAGGTTAGGCAACCTTTTACAGAAGGAGGATGATGGGCTCATGCCTGAGCTGGATAAGGGCAATCTGCTTCTTTCAGACTGCCCAAACCCTCTGTCAGGCTCTGAACGATGGATTTATCACCTATTCAGGAGATGAGCTTTTAGTACATTTGGAATCTTTGCAAGAATTGCTACCACTCCTACCACTACTCAATATGACCATGCTTCGAAGTCCTCTCAGTACATTCACGATAGCCTTCTCGCATCCAGCTCTTTGGTTTTAGTGTAGCAGGCGTTCAGCTTCGGCATCCACTAACACAATGAACAATGTATTCGATCAAATTTGGCAAATGTGGTGATAGGAGATAGGCCCATTCCAGCTAGTTAAGCGCCACAGGCGCGCTGCCTTTTCAGTACGTCTGACTTCAACGCCACCACAGTATGCAGGTGTTTTTGAATTTCTGACTGCATACACCTTTGCAGCATCGCAGCTTGACCGCGTCCTGAGTTATAGTACTTGATAGATTCTTCTTAAGTGAAGCAGCAATACGAAATCTCCCAGAGCTGTTAGGATCCAGACATCAATTGGACCCGACCCATCTTCGATGGCGGCGCCAACATCAGCCGCAGCGGGATGACTTTTGACGCCCATGTTGGAGTTTCTAATTTCCGCTTTCTCGTTGCTGGATGGTCTTCCACGGTAAGGGCATAAGATCCGGGCCTGTGCTTACTATCGTGGGCCATGTAGCCATGCGGCACAGCCGTTTCTCGGGCGGTGCATTTGCTTGACCCGTTGGCTGTCAGCATGGGTTGTCGTGGGTCTGCTTATCTAGGTCACTTCCTTCATCTCTGTTGTGATCATCCTCCTTCTCCTTCTCATGGTTCGCGTCCTGTATTGCGTTTCACCTTGTTTTCATATTTGATCGTTTTCTTGCATACATATACTGCGACTTCCCGTTGTGGATCACTCAAATAGTGGTTCTCTGGTCCAGAACGACCCATTACAAAGATGGTCAACCCATCGAGGAAGCGGGCGCGAGGCAGTCAAAGAGCGGCCAAGTGGACTTCGGGTATCTCTTGGGCTTGTTGTCTGTTCACCATCGTTCTTGTGATAATTATCAACTCGGCTGGCATCAGTGTCAATGAGAACATTATCAATGGAGAATCCTATGCCATTCTTTCGGTATGTCACCCTTGGAAAAACCGGCGACCTTTCATTAATATCCTCCTCAGTTTACAGCCTTATATGCAGAGCTTAAGACGCCCGTGTCGCTCGCCTACACATACCATCTTTTCCCCAATGGTGTCTGCGCTACGCCAGCCGGCTTCATAGATAAGACGGTCGGACCATACTGCGTATACAATGCTCCATTCAAGCGCTTCAACCTATCCTATGTCCTCGAAGAGGGCGACGTCCACGTCCATTCAGACCTGAAATTCTCCTTTGGCAACGGCACTTTCCCAACCGAAACTGCACAGAAAGCCCACCTCGATCCATTTGACACTGTAACTCCGACGGCGCTTTACGTCCTTGCCGGGCTGTTTGCATTCTTTGCTCTAATGACAATCCCAAAGGGATGCTGCGGCATCCGATGGTTCTTCGGAAGAAAACTTCTGAATCTCTGCATTGCATCCGTTGCATTCGCAACTATAGCAGCAGCTTCCGCTCTATGGACCTACAAAGCCTCTGATGCAGCGAAAGCACTATCTACGGGAACAAACGTCAAGTACATCGAGGATGTGTATGTTGGCAGCTCATTCCTAGCGATGACATGGCTGGCGTCGATATTCATGCTGGTTACGATGCTGCTCTTGGCGATTGAGCTTTGGCTGGATAGGAGGCAGGCGAATGGCTCGACGAATGATAGGAAGAGTTTTGTGAGGATTGCGGATAGTGAGGAGGGAGTCGATAGGGCGTCAAAAGGTGGCGTGAATCTGGCGGGTTGGGAGCAGAGATCGCAAGACAATGCGCCTTCGGGTAGGGTGGAGATGCCGGGGTATGAGCCGCTGAGAGCTTGATGGGGACATTGACGAATGTTATGATATGTGGAGAGAAATGCGTATCGACTACCTGGATTGCTTCACTAAGTGGAGCTTGAGACCATTGTCCTAGGACTGATTATGCCTTAGTGAAGGCATTGAGTAGCTAAGCATGCCTTACTTTGCCGCAGAGGCTTCCCGACTAGATTACATCCTACATCCATGACAAAAACAATGAGATGGAATACTGTCAACACGGACCTTGTTGCTGGGCGACAACTTGTGATGTGGTCCGTGCACAGGCACACGTCGCGTCCCTTTCAATTGAGTTCCCCAATCTTCTCCAAATTGGCCGAACATCATTCGCGGACATACAATGCTCATGCGGAGCTCACAAAGACCTTGATGTATACGGCAACCATCATTCATTCGTATCAATGGCCGCCCTCGCGTCCCCAGCACCAATTCCTACGACCTCTCACTGGGCCGGCGGAGGAGGTGACCTCTACCAAAGGCCTTCGAAACGGACGCTTACACGCACAACTTCCGGACAATTAGAGTCAAGGCGCAACTCTCCGTTGTCGCTGAGCTCGAAAACGGCGTCGAGGACCTTTGGGCAGGGTGGCGCAGCGAAGATCTCGGTGGGGGATAGCTCTGACGACGAGGATCTGGCGCCGATCAAATTGAGTGCGGAGGCGAGGGAGATACTTGGCGAGGAAGCTAGTCAGGTTGGGTCGAGTCCAAAGCCCTCTAACGATGGTTCGGCACAGAGGAGGTTGGTGTTCAGACAATCGGATAGGTTGGGCCAGGCGGCGAAAGAGGCGGAGAGATCAAGTGGGAGTCCTGTCCCTAGAGGTACGCAGCAAGGCGCGGGCGGGAGGCCGCAGATTTTAGCTTTGGGGAGGGATGGGTCGTTCTTCTACAAGAAGATAGGTGATCACCAGGTGGCAGCAAGGCGGCTGGATGCAATTACTCCCGCTCCGCGAATGCGGACAGTAAGGATCAACGGATCAAGAAGTCAGACGAGGTCACCGCCATCGAGCTCTCCTGCCACCACCGAGACACGGAATGGTGGTTCTCAAACGAAACAATATTCGGGAAGGCAGGAGCAGAACAGATCAGGAGGCGGGAGATCTGAGATCGCCACTGAGGAAGATCTTGCGTCTCTTGGTCCAACTACGGTACAGAGAAACCGGCGAGGAGAGGAGCACGGTCTACCAAGCACAATGCGGGTGAAGAGGACTGGCAAAATGACTGGCACGTTCCTGAACGGTCCAGTCAGGAGAGGGATGATCAGGAGACAGAGCGAAGAGGAAGATGTTCATTCACAGATCAATGACGGGTTCTCTCATGGCAGCCCTGGCAAGCCACAGAAAGCTGAGCATGACGATATTGGAATTGTTCGTGAGTCTCGATCTCGCAGTCCCATACTTCGAAATTCCCTCAGCAATGTACAAATAGACGACCACAGTTGCAACTCTCCACAAGAACATGTAGCTTTCGCTTCTTCCGCCACTGTTGTTCCCTCCGAAGAAGGCGCAGAACTCCAACACGAGAAAATCAAGCCGCCTGATCCATCTACACAACCAAGGTCAACATCTACAAGCCATGGATCCAACCAATCGTCTCGATCATCAAGTGCTCAGGTCCAGTCCATGTTCAAGGTACCGCCGCCGCCACAGCTGCCATCGACGCATGATCAGGAGAATGAGCCGCCTCCCACTTTCAAGAGATCCAAGCGTGCACCATCCGTGCTAGGAGAAGTGAACAAGATAACCGTCCTCGGCGAAAAGAATCCCAACAATGCCACCCCAGCAACAAGCTCACCTCAACGCAAACCACTCGCACCACGATCACAGAATACACCACACCGGGCGGCACCTCCTCCTCCCAAGATGTCGGTCCTGGAAGCCGCCACCTCGAATGCCGGCTCAACGCGCAGCAAGAAAAAGGTAGCATGGAGCGTCAATGGCAAGCTCTTCACTCGCCTCGATTGCATCGGGAGGGGAGGATCCAGCCGCGTCTACCGCGTCATGGCGGAGAACTACAAGATGTTTGCGCTCAAACGGGTGAATCTCGAAGAAGCTGATGCAGCATCCATCATCGGATACAAAGGGGAGATTGACCTCCTGCGCCGGCTAGAGAATGTGGAGCGCGTAGTCCGGCTTTTCGACTACGAGATCAATGATGAGAAGGGGGAGCTCAAGGTGCTCATGGAGATGGGTGAATCAGACTTCAATCGCATGCTCAATCTGCAAATCAAGAGCGAGAACGCCAGGTTTGATCCTAGCTTCACGCGGCATTATTGGAGGGAGATGCTCGAATGCGTACAGGCCGTGCATGACTACGGGATCGTGCACTCCGACCTCAAACCAGCGAATTTCCTGGTCGTCCAGGGCAGGCTCAAAATCATTGATTTCGGTATCGCGAACGCTATCCAGGACAACACCGTGAATGTCCACCGCGAAAATCAGATTGGAACGCCAAATTACATGAGTCCCGAAGCGCTGGTGGATTGTAATGCCGTGAATGGAAGGAGGGATCCAAAGGGTCAGTTGCTCAAGATCGGAAAACCGAGCGATGTCTGGAGTCTGGGCTGTATCCTCTACCAGATGGTTTACGGGGCGCCTCCATTCGCGCACATTGCAAATGCACACCAGAGGATCATGTCGATCCCGAATACTAAAGTTGCCATCAACTTCCCAGCCATCGGTGTAGGGGGAGTCCCCGTCCCGTCGGGTCTGCTCAGGGTCCTGAAACGCTGCCTCGAGCGCGATCAGAGCCTTAGACCTGCCATTCCGGAACTGCTGAGTGCTTCCGACCCGTTCCTGAATCCGAGGGAGTTGATGGCCGATCAGGTGGTTATTGACCAGCCGATGCTGGGGCAGGTACTGCAGAAGGTGGTGCATTATTGTCGGGCGAATCCGCAGAGTTTGCCAGCGGATGGGACGTTGAACGAGTGGGCGGGGACGTTTTTGGAGAGGATTGGGAGGTTGGATGAGGGTGGATGAGAGCGATGGATTATGACGTGTTCTTGGGTTTGGATGAGGGTCGTGTTTTGGATCGCTGCGTTTGAGCGTCTACTCTGTATACTTCTTGTCACTATGTTACTGTGTCACTATCGGATGTGGATTGGACACAGGGGAGAGCCCATGGTGTTGTGGCACTCTCGAGTATCTCCCCAGAAGAGCCAGGATAGGAAACAATCAAGACGAGAAGCCTATGACCTGGAATCCCGTTTCACAGGCATGCTCTGCAAGGATATCACTTGAGTGATGGCAGTATTCGGATGTCCATCATGGCTATATCGTACAAGCATGACCATAATCGAACATTCCATAATCCTGCTGCGACACGACGGATGGCAAAGCGTGGGTGATCAGGGCAAGACAAGCATTCGGATTGGCGTTCGCTAAGCTTTTTACCCTGACACCGAAACGGATTGTTTGAGACATGGCAGGATGGGAAACACCTCCGTACCACCTTTGAACGCACGCACAATTCTGTCTTTGGCTCAGCCACCCTCTCCGTCTCGAACCTCAACTCCTTCCTCTTCCTCTTCCTATTGCTTCTCCTGCAATTGTGTTTGTGAACGCAGGATCTGTGAGTCTGCAATCGCCGTCCATCCATTCCCGCCTTTCTTGCCCATAACAATGGCCAACCCTCCACCCTTCGAGCGTCGCCAGAACCCTCCACCCATCGGCTCTGGCGATGGCGTGCTCGATGGTGGCGATTGGTACAGCTCCGTACGTCTTCATCCAGCCCTTCAGTGCCCAGGGTGAAAGCCATGCCAAATCATTGCTGACCTATGTGATGTGTCTGGCAGACGGCCTACATAGTCAAATGGTCCATCATCGGCGGAATCTTCCTCCTCTTCACCGTCTTTGTGCTGGTGGGGTATTTCCATGCGCAGAGAAGGATGAAGAAGGGATTGAGGCCTTTGGGGTATCATAGGGTACGTAAAACCCTCTGCGGGGGCAGGACGGGGAATGGTTGAAGGGACTTGAGTTGGCTAACGTCTGATTGTGAACTTGTAGTGGCTTGTACCAAGAAGACAGAGGATGCAATTTGATCCAATATATCAGAATCAGTATATGGCCCAGCCCATGAACAGGGCGCAGGATGGTTATGCTATGCATGGATATGGGCCGCCTCCGCCTGGTAGGTCCTATCCTTCCTCATCTCTAGATTCCCGTACCGTTCCCCGCTGACCATGACTATAGTTTACGACCGCAATCAAGAGAATGCCCCCGCATACCTGCCACCCCTGGGTGCTTCGAAAGTAGACCCAGATCAAGGCGACTATGCCGCTGTACCGCCTCCTGGTGCTCCTTTGGCTCGGAACCATGATGTGCCGGCGTATCCAGCTCCAGTTGCTGGGAGCTCGGAACGAGAGCGGATCTGAATAAGCCTCAAGAGAGCCGAGGATGGCGTAGCAGGTGGTTGCATGACATTGTTTTCTGAGTTGACGATGTGTGATTGTCAATGGTCATCAGAAGCAAGGCGCTAGATCATGATGACAGGCCAGGTCCCGGCAGAGTGTGGATATTATTCTGAAAAGACCTCAAAGGTCGTCATGAGCGAAATGCTTTGCGACTTTGAATGAGGGAGAGATCAACCCAGCTCCATAGCATCAGGGTCATCCTCTTCCATTTTTTGTCCAACTTCACCTGGAACAAGTCCGTTTACGCGGTTTTCATACGTGACGTATCCCTCGTTCTTATTCCCTCCAGCATCCCTTGCCTGTTGCTCTCGCGCCCTTGCTCTCGTTGCAATAATTGCCTTCCTTACATGGTCCTGTTCTTCAGGAACAGATATGGAAGACGGTACCTGGTAGAGCACCATCTGTGTATTTGCGTTATTCGTCTGATTCTGCAGTAGTTGTTGAGGTATGGCAGAAATCTTCTTGTCAATGTCAGGTAAGAAAATGCCTTTCGGCTCCTCAGCTTCGATCTGCGCAATCTCGGATTCTAGGTCGTGGATGTAGAGTGTATCCTTCGTGTCATCAAGGTTCATTTGGTCATCTTTGGAGTAGCCACCAGCAGCGGGTTCAGGGGAGCTGACGCTTGGTTGTAAATGAGATCGATCTAGATAGGATGTGAGAGGTCTGTCTTGTAATGCTTCTTGCTTCTCCTGGCCAATTCTCATCCGCGCAAGACGCTTCGTGATGGGCTGATCAACCTCGGGCTCCTCTGCGCGACGTTTGGAGCCGGGATGAAGGGTAGTCGCCCCAAACATTTCTCCAGCCATCATCATCACGACCACCACTTAGCCTCGTCAAGAAAGTTCTCGTGACTCAGGACCAAAGCAGACATCCTTCTGACTCCTCACGCACGGTGTTCGGAGAAGATTCGCACATCCGGACTTTTTCTTCCACTTCCTGCAGTTTGCATGCGGGTTGCTGGAATTTGGAGAGGTTGCGGAGGATCCACTCATCGGAGCTTCGAGACTCTTCTCCAGGGTTCAGGACCACTACGATCGCATTTTGCGACGAGGCCACAGTTGACTTTCCTGCATAGCTGGCGAAGCTTCAGGATGGCGTCTACAGCTCCAGGGACTCCTGAATGGAGTGCCCAGCGGGTTCGGAGCACTTTTCTAGACTATTTCAAACAGCGCGGTCATACCTTTGGTGGGCTTTATCGTGAACCTTTGCTCAATTGTTTCACTGACGGACATTTGCACTAGTTCCTTCTTCCTCCGTCGTCCCTCTCTCAGACCCTACCCTGCTCTTTACAAATGCTGGCATGAACCAGTATAAATCCATATTTCTCGGCACGGTTGATCCAAACTCCGACTTCGCACACTTGAAAAGGGCCGTCAATTCACAGAAGTGTATCCGTGCGGGAGGGAAGCATAACGATCTTGACGATGTGGGCAAGGATAGTTATCACCATACCTTCTTTGAGATGTTGGGGAATTGGAGTTTTGGGGATTACTTCAAGAAGGAAGCTATTCACTACTCATGGGAGCTTCTCACTGTGATCTATGGACTGCGGCCAGATCGACTGTACGTTACATACTTTGAAGGCGACGCTGCTAGTGGTCTGGAGCCGGACTTGGAGGCTAAGGATCTGTGGAGATCTGTCGGTGTACCAGAAGACCACATCTTGCCCGGGAACATGAAAGATAACTTCTGGGAGATGGGAGATCAGGGTCCTTGTGGTCCTTGCAGTGAGGTACACTACGATCGCATTGGTGGGAGAAATGCGGCGCACCTTGTCAATCAGGATGATCCCAATGTGCTCGAGATATGGAACAACGTATTTATACAATACAACCGAGGACCGGACAAGTCGTTACGAGGCCTGCCGAGCAAACACGTGGATACCGGAATGGGATATGAGAGGCTGGTATCTGTGCTGCAGGATAAGACGTCGAATTACGATACTGATGTTTTCACTCCCCTCTTTGATACAATAAAACAGGCTACCGGTGCGCGAGAGTACACTGGCAAGTTCGGCGAGGAGGACAAGGACGGCATTGATACGGCGTACAGAGTTGTTGCAGATCATGTCCGAACGTTGACCTTTGCAATTTCGGATGGTGGAATCCCAAATAACGAAGGAAGAGGTTATGTCGTACGAAGAGTGCTGAGAAGAGGTGCTAGATTTGCAAGGAAGTATTTCAACGTGGAGATTGGAGACTTCTTCGCGAAGATGGTGCCTACGCTGGTCCACCAGATGGGTCAGATGTTCCCCGAGATCACGAAGAAGGAAGAAGACGTCAAAGAGATGCTGTGCGAGGAAGAGCTTTCCTTTGCCAAGACGCTGGATCGAGGAGAACGGCAATTCGAGTACTATGCTCAGCAATCGAAAGAACGAAATTTGAGGTCACTACATGGGGCGGATGTGTGGCGGCTGTACGACACCTTTGGCTTTCCTGTGGATTTAACAAGATTAATGGCAGAAGAGCGAGGACTGTCAATCGATGACAACGAATTTGAGGATGCTAGGTTAAAAGCCAAGGTGGCTAGCAAGGGTGAAAAGAAGGCTACTTCCGACCTGGTCAAGCTGGACGTACATGATATTGGCTTCTTGGAGAAGATGCCAGGGGTCCTCAAGACAGACGACAGTGCCAAATTCGGCCGAGAGAACATCACAGCTCAAATAAAGGCCATCTATCATGCCAAAAGATTTGTGGACGACACCAACTCAACACCTCAAGGTGACCAGATTGGGTTGATCCTCGACAAGACCAATTTTTACGCAGAACAAGGTGGTCAGGAAAATGATGCTGGCAAGATTGTGATTGATGGACAGGCAGAGCTCGATGTTCAGAATGTGCAGGTATATGCTGGCTATGTGCTGCATACAGGCTACATGAAGTATGGCGCTTTCGAGGTTGGAGACAGGCCCATATGTGAATATGACGAGCTGCGGAGGTGGCCAATTCGGAACAATCATACAGGTACACATATCCTCAATTTCGCGCTGAGAGAAGTGCTCGGTGATGGAATCGACCAGAAAGGGTCGCTCGTTGCACAGGAGAAGCTGAGGTTTGACTTCTCTTACAAGTCAGGGATCTCCGATCCAGATCTGCAAAAGATTGAGGATAAGTCGACCGAGTATATTCGGCAGAATTGTGGAGTCTTTGCCAAAGACGTCGCTTTGTCGATAGCTCGGGAGATCACAGGTGTTCGTGCGGTCTTTGGAGAGACTTATCCTGATCCAGTACGAGTCGTCTCAGTTGGTGTGGAGGTTGAGGAAATCCTCGAAAACGTGAAAGACCCAAGGTGGTCATCTGTCAGCATTGAATTTTGCGGTGGAACACATGTACAAAAGACAGGCGACATCAAAGACCTGATCATTCTTGAAGAAAATGGTATCGCGAAAGGGATCCGGCGAATCATTGCTGTAACCGGAGAGGATGCACATGCGGTGCAGCGGGTGGCGGAAGAATTCTCAGAGCACTTGACCCAGCTGGAGAAGATGCCATTCGGTCCGGCGAAAGAGCAAAAGGCCAAATCGACGAATCTGGAGTTGAACAATCTATCCATATCCGCTGTCAGGAAGGGAGAATTCCGTGATCGGTTTGCGAAAATTCATAAGCAGGTATTGGATCAGCAGAAGGTGCAACAAAAGGCAGAAACGAAAAAGGCGCTGGATACAGTCGTCGAATATTTCCAGGATCCAAAGAACAAGGACGCTACGACATTTGTCAGCACAGTGCCCATTACCAACGCTAAGGCGATCAGTGATACCATCAATCATGTCAAGACGAAGATGCCAGACAAGACGGTGTATCTGTTTGCGGCGGACAAGGAGGCAGGCCGGGTGCTACATGGCTGTCATGTCTCTGCGGTGAGCCTTCTAGGGTTGCCAATTTTCTTTCGAAATGCTGATTGAATACAGGGTGCAAGCAAAGCAGGTGCATCTTCTGCCGACTGGGCTTCGACTGTTTCCGGCATTGTGGGTGGAAAGGCTGGTGGAAGGGCCCCAACCAGTATTGGTAATGGGACGAATGTCGACCAAATTGACGAGGCGTTGACGGCGGCGATGGAGTATCTTGCGAAACTGCAGATATGAATACGCAAACACAAAGAATGGGGAGCATTTTGCCTGTCAATTGCAGCTTCACCTCCATCCACCAGCTGAAGCTGGATATGGAGCGACTAGAAGGCGGCCGCGGCCTAGCTAGTTTCTCGTCGTTGGCCCGTTTCATATAAATAGCCTCCAAAGGCGCGATCTGCCTCGTGGCACCGACAGAAGTTGACGCCGTCGGCGGGGATCTCGGGAGGATCAAGATACCTACTTTACATAGAGCTGCGTGCGTGAGAGGTTGTCGGGGCAGGAGCGAATAAATATGGATCAGCATTCCATACGGTCTATTTCGATTCTAGAACTCAGATGGAACCAACCAATACTTGTAAACGAGCTTCCACTTCCACTTCCACTTCCACTTCCACTTCCACTTCCACTTCCACTTCCACTTCCACTTCCACTTCCACTTCCACTTCCACTTCCACTTCCACGTCCACTTCCACTTCCACTTCCCCTTCCCCTTCTTCTCTAGTGCCCAGTCACCACGACGTATGATTATACTCGGAGCCGAAGCTATCCGCAGAGGTTGATTGTAACTTTCAATTCTTCGCGGGTTCCATTCATTTCGGCATTCAAATTCGGGCAATGGCCACGCTGCTCTAGTTAGCAGCTGGTGAGCGGCATGAGCAGGGGGTGAGTGTTGATGCCTGACAGGGTGAGTGCCGACACACCACTCACCCAACGCTCACGCAGACTTATCCACTAGTTACCAGTCGTCACCCTCTGTGAGCTGCCCAAAGGACGAGAAGTAGCCGAATCTCTGAAGCAAGCGGCTAAATCAGTGATTGTAGCACACCGTTTGTCGACCTGGTTGTGGATGAGCTGGAGGTAGAGAGATGTATCGTCTGCACAGATTCTTCACCACACTTCCGGCACTGGGAAATCCTCCGCATTTTGCTTCAGAGCTCCTCATTCGGACTGCTCTTCATCTGAACTGCTCCTCATCCGGAATGATAACGCCCTATGCAGAGCTTTCACATTCGCTGATACCAATTCCAATAGACGCAGTTGCAGAACCCATAGCAGGAAGAAGATCGACTTTAGACATCGTGGCAAGGACCCTGTACCGCCTGGTGCATTCGGACGTGGGGAGCTGTACATCTGTGCCCGCGACGCTGCTGCTGCGCACGGTGTCTAACCTCACCTGTCATCGTTCGTCCGTAGTAGACACTTGCTTTTAACTCCTTAAGAGGGAGCGCCGGCGTCCACACGCGCAGAGTGCAGTAGAACTGTTCTGCCACCTACCCTCTGCGAGACGAAACCACCAAGTCAGGCTCGCTCAGGACACGATAACATGGGAGGGAATAATCCCAAGACCTTCCTGTTTCGATTGTTACGGTCAGGGCTACTGGTAGTTGGAAGGAGGGAGGTTATGACGACTTTGTGCTTACCTCGTAGCCCAGTAGAGAGAGCTGTTGCTTTGAGACAACAGGAATTGTCTAGCATTGATTAGAATGTAGTATGAATCGAATAAAATTGATTAAATCGACGGTCTAGATGAAGCCAGTTAAACATGGACAAAATGAGGCTCAAAATGGCCGGAGATTAGCTATTGCAGTGCTCCGGTCCGGAGGCTGTTCGACAATTGCTTGGAGACAACATGAATCAATCCGAGAACCGACA
>JAABUK010007827.1_pt1 | contig 15263 bp, 12 predicted proteins | sample 5559141 | NCBI WGS metagenome assembly JAABUK01 (sample SAMN10711869, study PRJNA513367) | rock metagenome | isolation source: Antarctica rocks | place: Antarctica: Victoria Land, Pudding Butte nord | collected 2016-01-03
GGGCGGGGCGGGGGGCGGCACGCGGCGCGCACGACAGCGCGCCGCGCACGAGCGGACCCGACGAGGGCACCGCCTGGGCCGCACTCGTCGCCTCGCGCTGGGGTCTGTATTTTCCGCCGGAGCGCCAGGCGGCGTTGCACGATCGGCTCGGGGTGCGTGTCCGCACCCTGGCGCTACGCGATCTCGCAGCCTATCGGGAGTACCTCGATCGCCACCCGGGGGAGTGGCAACACCTGGCCGACGCCCTGATCGTGGCGGAGAGCCGCTTCTACCGCGAGGCCGACTCCGCCCGCGCCCTCTCCGAACAGATCCTGCCAGAATTGCTCGGGCACCGCGAGGTCGGCGGCAGCGGGCGGCGCGAGTTGGCCCTCTGGAGCGCCGGGTGCAGCACCGGCGAGGAGGCGTACACCCTGGCGATGATCGCGCTGGAGGCGGTGCCGCTGGCGGCGAACTGGGAGCTTCGCATCCTGGGGAGCGATCTCAGCGCCACGAACATCGCCAGCGCGCGCGAAGGGAGCTACGACGCGCGCCGCCTGGCCGAGCTGCCGCCAGGGTGGCGGGCGCGCTACACCGCCCCGCTCCCACCGTCCGGCGATGGGGCGACGCGCGTGCGGGTACTCCCGGCGTTGCGCCTGCCGACGACCTTTCGGCAGCACAACCTCTGCGGCGCGGTCTGGCCGATCGGCACGCAGGATGTGATCGTCTGTCAGAACGTCCTCTTCTACTTCCGGCGTGAGGAGCAGTTGCGCGTCCTCAATCGCCTCTACGACACGCTGCGCCCAGGCGGCACGCTGATCGTGGGCGCGACCGAGTTGCCGACACGCCCCCTGCGCCTGGGGATCGCGCCACGTCGCCTCGGCGACACCTTCATCTACGAGCGACCGTGGGGCTACGGGCGCTGAGCGCTACACCGAACCTGCACGCACCGGCGCGGCGGGACGATCCAGAGGAGGCACAATGTCCGGCACTGGTAACGGCGACGAATTAACGCTCCTGGTCGCCACCTTCGTCGAGGAAGTGCGACCCTATATCCCCAGCATCCGGCGCGGGATCGGCGGTATCTTCGGGCTGCCGCGCGACACCCAGGCGATCGAGGCCGCGCGCCACAATCTCGAGACCCTCGCCGCCTCGGCCCGGATGCTGGAGTTGGCCCCCGCACGCCAGCTGGGCGAACTGGCCCAACTCCTCCTCGAAGGCTTCACCGCCGCAGAGCGTGGCGGCGTGCCGGACGAGTCGCAGGCGCCGCTGCTGGCGATCGTCGATCAGCTCGACACGCAGATCGAGCGCCTGTTGCACGACGACGGGCAGGAGCGCGAACGGCTCGACCGGAGCTATCGCCTGTTGGAGGAGGTGTTGCAGACGGTCGAGGCGGCGGAGGCCGCGCCACCGCCGCTCCTCGACATCTCGCTCGATGACCTCCTCCTCACCTTACAGCCCGCCACACCCGCCATCCCGCTGGATCAGGAGCCGGTAACGGCCCCGCTCCCGGCGCTGCCGGAGCCGACACAGACGGAGATCGTGCTGGTGGCCGAGGACGCGGTCGCGCCGATCGAATGGGGCGCGAAGGAGACGATCCTCTGGAACAAGGGCGGCTGGAACGAGCGCAAGACCGCCTACGGTAACACGGAGTGGATCTTCCTGGACGAGGAAGGGGCGACCGGCGCGCTCGTCCCGCCGCCGGGGATGCGCGCGGTGCCGACGGACGACAAGGGGCCGACCATCGTGGCGGCTGCCGAGGATGCGCTACTCAGCGCGCCGGAGTCGGCGGCCACCGCGCCCGTCTTCGCGGCGCGCGCCGACACCGTGGGGCAGGCTGCGGCGACGAGCAGCACCCCAGCGGTGCCCACCAGCGCGGCGGCGACGCGCGAAGAACCCCTGCCCGCTATGCTGCTCTCTGCGCCCGGACCCGGCACCGGCACGCTCGACGCCCACGCGCTCGAAGAGGCCGTGCTCCTGGCGCTCTCCGAGGACGAGCTGGCGCATTACCTGACCCTCTCCGAGGAGGAGCAGCAGGTCTTCCTACACGTCCAGTGGGGGGAGATGACCGACTTCGCGACCGATCTGGGGCTCGCGATCGACCCGGCGTTGCTTGCCGCGCGCGATACCGGCGATCTCTCCGCGCTCCTCGGCGCGACGGCGAGCGATACCGGCGCGCTGCTATCCACCGCCGGCACGCGCGAGAAGCACACCGACGCGCTGCTCGGGCCGATCGCCCTGATCCCGCCCCACCGTCCGCAACGCCCGCTGCTGGCCGCGCCGCATGGCGGCGGACTCGGCACCGACCGATTGCTCGCCACCGAGACCGCCCCGGCGCACGTCGCCAACGAAGCGGGGCCACCGCACGCCGCGCACGCCGCCGGGGAAGTGCCAACGATAGACGCCCCGGCTGGGGCCAGCGATAGCGTGCTCGCCCTCGCCGCCCCGGCCCACGAGCCTGCGGAGCTGCTGGCGGCGAGCGCGGGAGACGATGCAGGGGCCGACGACGCCCCCCTCGAAGCGGGCGAGGCCCAGTTCCCCGTGGTCACGACCGCCGACGATGAGCAACGCGCCCAGGTGGACGATCTCCTGCTGACCGAGTATCGCGCCGCCGACCATGCGACGAATCTCCTCGGCGACGACTTCGCCGAGACGCGCGATCTGGCACGGGCGGCGGAGGACGCGGTGCAGATCCGCGCCGCGCGATTGGCCTCCGACCGCCGCAGCCTCGGTACCGCCGAACTCGGCACCGGGTCCAATCCTCTGGCGACCGCCAAGTTCGACAGCAGCGCCGCTCGCCCGCTGACCGCCGAGTTCGGCGCAGAAGCCGCCGCCGCGCCGCCCGCGATCGCCGTTGACGCCAGTATCGGCACGGAACGGGGGGACACGGAATCCGAGGAGGGTAACTTCCTGGACGCGCTCCTCGACGAGGAGCCGCTCGGCACGCGCCACGCCGCGCCGGACGCCAAGACGACGGATTCCTTCGGCGAAGACGATGACGACGCCGACCTCAACTTCGCCGCGCTCCCCGAGCTCGACCCCGAGATCGAGGCCGCCTTCGCGCGCCTGAGCGAGGCGGAAGTCAACACCTTCCTGACGCTCGATGGCGAGGCCGCGCTCGCCTTTCTGCGCGACCACACCGCCGAGGCCGCAGCCACGGCGGCGAACTCGAGCGACGAAGCTCCCATACCGGTCATGGTGGCCCCGCTCGACACCACTGCCGACGATTCGATCGAACTCAGCTTCGACCAGGAGATCGTGGAAGTCTTCCTGCAAGAGGCGCAGGATCTCCTGGCGGAGTGGGAAGTTGGCGCGGCGCGTCTGCACCGCGCCCCCGCCGATGCCGCCCAGCTCGCCACGCTGCGCCGTGTCGCCCACACCCTGAAGGGTGCGGCGAACATGATGGGCTTCACCCGCCTGGGGGCGGCGGGCTGGCGAGTCGAGGATCTGCTCGACCGCCTCGAAGAGCGCGAACTGGCCGTCGCGCCGCCGATCCTCGCCTTCATCGACGATACCTACCGTTTCGTCCGCCGCGCGAGCGACCTGACCGCCACCGACGATGACGCGGTGCTCGACACGGAGAGCGCCGCGCTCGATACGCGCCACGAAGCGCTCACCGCCACGATCGAGGCGGGCGAGATGCACACCCCGCTCGATACCGCCACCGCGCAGGATCAGCCCGACGACATGCTATGGGAGGCCACCGAGGGGGAGATCGATGGCGAACTGCTCGACGTCTTCATCCAGGAGGCCGAGGAACACCTCGCCGCCTTCGGGCAGGCGCTGGTCGCCCTCGACCGGCACCCCGACTCGGCGGAGCAGATCGCCGAGGCGAAGCGGATCATCCACACCCTGAAGGGCGCGGCGGGGGCGCTCGACTACCCCATCACGGCGGCCCTCTGCCACAGCATCGAGGATCTCTTCGGCACGCTCGATGAGCGCAGCGGCGCCCCTTCGCGCGAGATGCTGACCCTCTTCTTCGACTCCGCCGAGGCACTGGAAGCGCTGGTGCGCGGGATCGCCGCCGCGCAGGGCGAGGACCGCGCGCTGGTCGCCCCGCTGCACGGGCGCTATGCCGCCCTGCTGAGCCAGGCCGGGCGGACACCGCAGGCCGAGGCCGCCGAGACCATCCTGGAGCGCCCGGAGGAGCCGCGTGCGGAGAGCGCCGCGCGCAGCGTGCGCGTGGACATCGCCCACCTCGACAATCTGCTCAATCTGGTCGGCGAACTGGTCATCAACCGCACCAGCCAGGAACAGTACCTCGGACGCCTCGGACGCACCGTCGCGGAGCTGGGGATCAGCGTGGAGCGGCTGCGGCGGGTCGGCGGGCAGCTGGAAAACCGCTACGAGGTCGCCGAACTCCTCCGCGACGAGTCGCCGCGCGCGCACCTCGCGCTCGTCGGGCCGCGCGAGGAAGGGCAGGACGAGTTCGACTCCCTGGAGATGGATCGCTACACCGAGTTGCACCGCATCTCGCGCGAGTTGATCGAGATCGCGGCGGACATCAACACCGCCAGCACCGAGTTCGACGGACTCTACGACGGCTTCGAGCAGACCCTCTCGCGCCAGTCGCGCATCGCGACCGACCTGCAAGATCGGATGATGGAGGTGCGCCTCGTCCCGCTCTCCACGATCGCGGCACGCCTCTATCGCGCCGCACGCGGCGTGGCGACCCGACGCGGGCGCGAGGTGGAGCTACTGATCGCTGGCGAGACGGTCGAGATCGACAAGGTGTTGCTGGAGGAGGTCACCGATCCGCTGCTGCACCTCGTCCGCAACGCCGCCGACCACGGGATCGAGGCCCCCGAGGAGCGCCGACGGCGCGGCAAGCCGACGCGCGGCACGATCCGCGTCAGCGCCGCCCGCGAGGGGAACGAGGCGGTCATCCGCGTCAGCGACGACGGCCTGGGGATCGACCTCGACCGCGTGCTCGACAAGGCGCTGGCGCGCGGCATCATCCGCCGCCGCGAGGGGCTGACGCGCGACCAGATCCTGGACCTGATCTTCCTCCCCGGTTTCAGCACCAGCGCGACGATCAGCGACATCTCCGGGCGCGGCGTCGGCCTCGATGTCGTCCGCACCAACGTCGCGCGCCTCAAGGGCTCGCTCGGCGTGGAGTCGGAGCCGGGCGTCGGCACCACGTTCACGATCCGCCTGCCGATCATGCTCGCGGTCACGCGCGCGCTGCTCGTGCGTTCCGGCACGCAGACCTTCGCCATCCCCTTGCCGGTCGTGGAACAGGTCGCGTTCTTCCGCAAGGAACTCGTCAGCAGCATCGGCGAGAGCGAACTGCTCGATCTCGGCGACACGACCTACCCGGTCCTGCACCTGAATCGTGCCCTCGGCCTCGCCACGGGCGGCGAACCGGCCCCTGGCGCGCGCGCCCTGATCGTCGGCAACGCCGAGCGCCGCGTGGCGCTGGTGGTGGACGAACTGGTCGGGCAGCAAGAGATCGTGGTCAAACGGCTCGGACGGCACCTCCAATCGGTCGCCGGGGTGGCCGGGGCGACGATCCTGGGGAGCGGACAGGTGGTCCTGATCCTCAACGTCCTCGACCTGATCGGGGCGCGGCGCGTGGTCCGCGAGGCCCCGGCGTTGCCACAGCCGCCCCGCCCGCAGGACATCCCACTCACCGGGCCGGGGGGCCGGGTGGCGCTGGTGGTGGACGACTCCCTCAGCGTCCGCCGCGTGCTGACCCGCACGCTGGAGCGCGACGGCTGGCAGGTGCTCGGGGCGAAGGATGGGGTCGAGGCGCTGGAGATCCTCTCCTGGGCGCGACCACAAGTGGCGGTCCTCGACATCGAGATGCCGCGCATGGATGGCTACGAACTCCTGGCGCTGATCCGGGGCGGCGCGGAACACCGCGATCTGCCGATCGCGATGCTGACCTCGCGCGCGGGCCAGAAGCACCGACGCAAGGCGCTCGGCGCATCGGCCTACCTGATCAAGCCGTTCGAGGAGAGCGAACTGTTACGGACGTTACGCGAACTCGGCGCGACAGCGCGGCAACAGACGGTGGGCTAAGGGTGCGTCGGCGGGTGGCGGGTGGCGGTCGGCAGGGGAGCAATAGGTGCCCCTGTGCCGCGCCGTGTGCGCGGCCACCCCGGCGCGGGCGAGAGGAGCGGGCGGCATGAGCACACCCACAGCCCCTGGCGCGCTGCCGGTCCTGTTGCTGACCACGTCGCCCCTGCTCCACGCGGCGATCGTGCGGCTGTTGCGCCCCGGCGCGGCGGCCGGGGAACGCTTCGCGCTGCACACCGTCGTGGCGCGCGCGGGCGAACTGGCGCGCGCGCGGACCGAGATCGTGCCGCGTGTCGCCCTGATCCCGGTCGCCACCGATGCGGGGAAGGCCGATCAGCGCGCGCTGGCCCTGATCGGCCAACTGGTGCGGGAGTGGTCCCTACCGATCCTCGCGCTCGGTTTGGGGGAGGACGAGGGCGCGCACGCGGAGGAAACGATCGCCGCCGCCTGTCGCAGGCACGGCGCGCTCGAATACCTCGAACATGCGCGTTGGGCGCACGATCCGACACAGCTCCGCGCGCGGATCGCGATGGCGGCGCGGATCAAGATCCTCCGCCCGCTCGATGCCGCCGCGCCGGAGCTGCCGGTGCGCCCCGGCGAGCGTACACCGTTACACAGCGGGGCGCTCGTCGTCGTCGGGGCCTCGGCGGGCGGCCCGGAGGCATTGCGGGAACTGCTCGCCGCCCTGCCGCCGCACTTCCCCGCCCCGCTGATCATCGTGCAGCATCTCCCGCCCACCTTCGGGGCCGCGCTCGCCGCCGACCTCAGCCGCTTCGCGCACGGCGGCGTCACGCTCGCGGCGGTGGGGGACACGCTGACGCCGGGGCGCTTCTTGCTAGTGCCAGGGCGACAGGCGCTGGTGATCGCGGATCGGCGCGTCGCGGCCCTCCCCGAAGCGATGGCGGAGGGCGTCCACGGGCAGGCGATCGACCGGACGATGCTGAGCGTCGCCGCCGCCTACGGCGCGGGTGCCTACGGCGTCATCCTGAGCGGCATGGGCGAGGATGGTGTGCGCGGCCTCGCGGCGATCAAGGCGGGCGGCGGGCAGACCTTCGGCCAGGACGCCGCCTCGTCCCAGGTATACGGGATGCCGCGGCGCGCGGCGGAGGAGGGGGTGCTCGACCAGATCGGTCCGCCCGCGATCCTCGGCACGCTGCTCGGACGCGCGCTCGGCGGCCCGCACGATCGCATCACCCGCTCAGGAGAGCCACGCGCAGCGTTGTGAGATCGACCAGCGAGGAAGGAAGCCAGGCGATGGTAGGAATGCTCAGCCCGACGATCGAGGCCCAGCCCGCCGTGGCGGCGGGGCGGTTCGTACGCTGCGTCGTCGGTGGGATGCCCTTCGCGCTGCCGCTGGCGCGCGTCGCCGAGGTGGTGGCGATCGGGACCGCGACCGCGACCGCGCCGCGCGGCTGGATCGGCACGCTGGCGCGCAACGAGCGCCCGGTCCCGATCGGCGATCTCACCTTCCTGCTCGGCTTCCCGCACGCGCCGCTCAATCGCCGCGACCCTCGCGCGCTGATCCTGCGCGCGCGCGACGCCGACGCGCGCTATGGGGTGACGATCGAGGCGGTCCCCAAGGTCTTCGCCGCCGGGCAGACACACGCGCAGCCATTGCCACCCGTGGCGCGATCGGCGAGCGGATTGGTCGTGGGGACACTCGTCCAGGATGATGAACTCCTCCTCGTCCTCGACGCCGACGCGATCATCGGTCGGCTCGTGACGGGGATCACGCGCGGGCCGGACGGGCGGATCACCGAGCTACGCGCCCTGTTGCGGCGGGGCGGCGAGCGCTCGGGGGCGTTCCAGGCTCGCGAGGGCGCTCAGCCCCCACCATTGCACGACGAGCAGGCGGCGATCCTGTTGGGGCCGCTGGAAGCCGCCGATGGCAGCGGCGCGGTCGTGCCAGCATTGCCGATGCGCTGGATCCAGGAGGTCAGCCCCTGGCAAACGACCCGCCCGGTTCCCCACGCGCCAGACGCGGTCCGGGGGATGATCGTCTGGCGCGGTCACGCCCTGCCGGTCCTCGACCTGATGCAGCGCCTCAGCGGCCTGCCGAGCGATGCCGGTGCGGAGACGCGCCGCCGCCTGCTGATCGTCGGGCCACAGGGCGAAGCGCCGCGCGGCGCGCTGGCGGTCACAACGGTGCGCGGGCTGCGAACACTCCAACCCGCGACCGATCGGGCGTATGATAGCGTCCCGAACCTCCCCGATCCGAGCGTGATCACGGCCTGGGCGCGGCACGAGGGCGAGGCGGTCGCCCTGCTCGATCCAGAAGCACTGTTCGCTTGAAGACGAATTGTGTACGGCGCGGGAGCGGCGCGACCACGGTTGCCGCCTTGGGCGCACATCCCACAATCGTCATCCTATGCTGACGAGCGGCATCAGGCCCGCCACGGCAGCGCCGCGCGCCAACGGCGCTGCGATCGCCGGTCAGGCTTCATCGACCTGATGCCCCGCCTCGCGCAGGGCGACGGCAGCGCGGGCCAGATCGGGGGTCTTGACCAGCACGTAGTCGGTATCGAAAGTGGAGAGCGCGAAGATCGGGATAGTGGCCGCCGCGAGTGGGGCGAGGATGGCGGCGAGGACGCCGGTCAGGTCAAACGGGAAGGGGCCGGTCAACCGCAGCATACACCAGTCGCGCTCGGCCTGGACCTCGTCCGGCACCAGCGACGCGGGACAGACGACCGACAGCTCGGCGTCGGTGCGCGTCAGGGAGAACCAGTGCCCGGCGAATGCCCAGGTCGGGATCGTCGCCGCCTCGGGCGAGAGGCGACAGACCGCGAACTCGCCCGCGAGGATGGTGAGGTGGAGGTGTCGCGCGCCGGTGCTGGTCATCTCGCGTCCCTTCACCCGCCGAAGCGGGCGCATCGCGGCCCTTTCAACAGGAACGTTCCCGGTCGCGGCGCATCGCCCTGGTGCCAGCATACGACAGCGCCGGGCAGTCACGCCGGGCGGGCGATCGCGGTCTGGTCCCTGTGCAGCCCGCGCCCACATGCGCCAACTCGACCGTCCCGCCGCTCGCTGCCTGCACCGCATTGCCGCGCCGCTACGGCTTGGTCCGGTCGCTATTCCCCTCCTCCTCGACGCGCCCGAGGACGAAGAGGAGATCGGACGCGCGATTGAGGAAACGCAACAGCTCGGCGTTGGCGATCAGCCGCTCGTGCAGCAAGCGCGCGACCGCCCGCTCGCCGCGCCGCACGACCGCGCGCGCCAGATCGAGCGCCGCGCCGGCGACCGTCGCACCGGGGATGATGAACTGATTGGCGATCCGCACCTGCGCCCGGAACGTCTCCAACGTGGCGTCGAGGCGGGCCACATCGGCGGCGGTCATCCGCAGGCCGACCTGCTCCTGGTTCTCTTCCGGGGTCGCCAGTTCGCCCATCAGCAGATAGAGATCGCGCTGGAGGGCGTGGAGCGCCGCCCCGATCTCCGGGTGGGTCACCTGGGCGCGCGCGAGGCCGATCGCGGAGGTCGCCTCATCGAGCGCGCCGATCGCCTCCATGCGCGGCTCCCACTTCGGCACCCGCCCCGCCCCCAACCAGCCGGTGTAGCCATCGTCGCCGGTGCGCGTCGTCACCTTCGCATTCCGCTCGGTCATCGCTGCTCCTCATCTTCATCGGCTTCATCGGCATCGAACCGCACCAACGTGATAGCGCGACAGTCGCCGCGTTGCTGCTCCTGAGCCGTCACAGGCGGGATGCAACGGCACACCCCTACTTTCGCCGGTGTGCGGTGCTACCGCTCGGCGACGGCCAGCATGGCGGAAGACGCAAGATAGAGTCCGTCCGCGCGTTGGTGCGGGGCGAGACGCGCGGCGAGGGCCGCCCTGGCGCGCTCACGCTGTTCATCGTCGAGCGCGTCGAGCCAGCGCCGCAGGCCGGTGCCGCGCGCATCCTGCCAGTATTGCTCCAGATCGGTGAAACGGAAGACGGTATCGTCGCTCGTGGCCCGCGCGGCGGGGAGCCCCGCCGCAGTCAGCGGGGCCTCGACACGCTCGGCCGTGTTGAAGTTCAGCGCCGCAACGTCGCCCAGCTGCATCAAGCCCAGCCCAGCGAGGGTCGCCGCGAGATCCTGCCCCTGCGAGATACGCCAAGTCGAGAGGGCGACCCGCCCGCCCGGTTTGAGCACGCGACGGAACTCGCCCAGCGCCCGATCCAGTTGCGGGAAGAACATGATCCCGAAGCCGCAGAGGACGCGATCGAAGCTCGCATCGGGGAAATCGAGGCTTTCAGCGTCCATTACCCGCAGCGCAACGTCCACACCCCGGCGGGTCGCTTCCTCGCGCGTGAGGCGGATCATCCCCTCGGCGAGATCGACGCCGATGACCGCGCCAGCGGGGCCAACGCGCTCGGCGGCGGGGAAGAGGACCGCGCCGCGCCCGGTGGCGACATCGAGGACGCGCTGGCCGGGAGCGAGTTCGGCTGCGGCGGCCAATCGCCGCCCGAAATGGGCGAAGCAACCCGGCCCGGCCACGTCATACTCCGGGGCGATCCGATCGAAGATGGCGCGCGTCTGCGCTTTCTGGGCCGCCGCAGGATCGCTCATGGCAACACCCTTCCATACCGCGACCGAACCCGGCCCCGAGCAGCGGGTGGGCAGGATCGACGTAGCGGCATTGTCGCATAGCCGCGCGAGCGGGCGGACACGCGAGCGGCGATCAATGGCGGATCGAAAAAGACGGCGTAGCCCGTACGGGGCTACGCCGCCAGAAGGCAGGGCAACGCTGGCGTTACTCGGTTGGGACGCCCATGCCCATGACGTGGTAGCCCGCGTCGAGGTGGATCGTCTCGCCGGAGATGTTGCGCCCGCCCGGCCCGGCCAGGAACGCCGCCAACGCGCCGATGTCCTCGGTGTCCACGTTGCGCCGCAGCGGGGAGTTGGTGCGGACATACTCCTCCATCTTCGGGAAGCCGGGGATCGAACGCCCGGCGAGGGTCCGCACCGGGCCAGCGGAGATGGCGTTGACGCGGATGTTGCGCGGGCCGAGATCGAACGCCAGGTAGGTGACCGCCGAATCGAGCGCCGCCTTCGCCACGCCCATCAGGTTGTACTTCGGCACCACGCGCTCGCCGCCGAGATAGGTCATGGTGATCACGGTGCCGCCACCGCGCGCCGCCATCAGCGGGGCGGCGGCGCGGGTCAGCGCGACGAGCGAGTAGGCGCTGATATCCATCGCGGCGGCGAAATCGGCGCGCCTGGTATCCGCAAAGAGGCCCGCGAACGACTCCTTCGGCGCGAACGCGACCGAGTGGATCAGCGTGTCCAGGCCACCGCCGAACGCCTCACCGACCGCGCTGAAGACGCGGGCGATGTCGTCATCGCTGGTCACATCGCAGGGGATCACCGGGTAAGCGGCGTCGAGCGAGCCCGCCAGTTCGCGCACCGTCTCCTCCAGGCGCTCCCCCTGGTAGGTGAAGGCGAGACGCATCCCGGCATCGTGCAGCGCCTGGGCGATCCCCCAGGCGATACTTCGCTTGTTCGCCACGCCGAAAACCAGACCCGTCATCCCGTCGAGTTGTCCCATCGAACCCATCCCTCCACACGCTATCCACGCTGGCGCGGCCGCCGTCTCCGCGCACTCCCTAGCCGCAAGGCGTATCGCGGGATTGTAACACTCGGAAGCGATCCAATCGGGGTGACGATGGACGATACCCACCATACCGCTCAGCGCACACAATCGGGATATGTCGCAAGAGGGGTTGAGGGAAACGCACATGATCGGCACGCTCGACTTCATCCCCTTCGAGCCGCACCGGGACGCCATCGCGGAGATGCTGCGCGAGGCGGCGGCGCAACCGCCGAGCGTCGGAGCGCTGCTGATCGGCTCGCTCGGGCGCGGGCGGGCGCTCCCCGGCTCCGGCGCCGATCTCCTCTTCCTCGTCCGCGAGGGACACGGCACGGAGCGCCTGTTCTTCAATCACGAGCGTCGCGGAGTCGCGGTGGAGTTCCACTTCCGCGATCTGCCCGGCGCGGAGGCGCAACTTGCGGCGGAGCCCCCCTGGCTCTACGCCTATCTCGATAGCCGGATACTCCACGATCCGACCGGCGGCCTCGCCACCCTCTGTGCGCTCGCCCGCGAACGCTTCGCCGCGTATCGCGCCGAACCAGCGCTGAAAGGTCGCTATGCCTTCATGGTCGATCGGACGCGCCACAAGCTCCAGGCGGCGATCGACGCCAACGACGCGCTGAGGGCCGGGGGCGTTGCCAGCACCTACGCCCAGGTGATCATCAACGGCCTTTGCACCGCGCACGATCGCCCGCATCTCGGCGTGAGCGAGCTATGGACGCAGCTGCCCGATCTGGACGATCTGCCGGTCGCGCTCGGCGAGGCGCTACAGACGCTCTTCCTCGGCGCGGCGCTCGATCGCGCACGCGCGGGCATCACCCTCCGCACGTGGATCGTGGAGCGCCTTGGCGCTCCGGTGCTCGATCCGTAGCAGGCCAGCGCGCAATAACCGGGCGTATCGTCGCGCCACGCCGATCATCCGGCAGCAAATGCAAGGGGCGGGCCTTACGGCCCGCCCCGGTACGTCCTGATCTGCGCCGCGTGTGTCTACTGCGCGAAGCGGCGACGCGCCATGATCACGCCCAGCGTGAGCAGCAGGCTCAGTCCGACGAGCGAGAGGCCCATCGTCGGGAGGCCGATGGAATGGACCGCCATCCCGCCGCCGCCGGTGTTCGGCAGACCGGGGGCCGCGCCGGTCGTCGCGGCTTGCACGATCAGCGTGCCCATCATGCGCGGGTGGATCGTGCAGATGTAGGTGTACGTCCCAGGGGTGGTGACGGTGACCGACGCGCTCTGCCCCTGCTGCATGTCGGCGGTCTTGAAGCCGCCATTGTCAGCGACGGCGTTATGCGGCGCGGTGTCCATGTTGGTTCCAGGTCACCGTGTCGCCGACCTGCACGGTGAGCGGTGTCGCGTTGAACGCGAAGTTCTGGATCGTGACCTTCGACTGGGCCGCCTGGGCCTCCATCGCCCCGCTGAAGTAAAAAGCGAGTAACAACGCCGGAAGGATCGCGCCAACGAACTGCAATAGCCGTCTCGTCGCCATGCCAGCCTCCTCCTCGGAGTGCTGCCCCCGAGCAGCCCCCTACTCTCCACGCCCCGCAAACACTTTCGCTGGGCGTCTGCACTCGTGTACGCCGCGATCCGACGACCGGATTTGCCAAAGGTCAGATGGTGCTCAGCAGTGTCGCAGCACACGCACGCGCTGGCACGAGCCGCGAGTGCGGCGGGGTTGCAAACCGGCCGAATAACCCCCCTCACCGCAGGGTCAGCGCAGCCTCCTGGAGCAACGTGCAGAAGAAGGTTGTCCCGTCAGTTCAGCGGCGCGGTAGCCGGGGACTTGAGTACCCCTGAAGGGCAGTACCTCCCGCCCATGAAGGGCGCACTGCCTCCGGGGGACACTGTTCCCCATAAAGGGCAGCCGCCACCCGGCTGGGGCGGCCTTAAGCGGCACCGGCGCAGTCCCAAGACCCGGCTTGGGAGCACTTCCCCTACGGGGACTGGGAATGGGCGGGCCAATAACGTTGCATAGCGCCGTAGCGCTACACCCTCCGTGGTGGAACGAGTTCCGGCGTGGGCATGTCCACAGCGAGACAGTTGCACCTCATGTGGCTATTTCGGAGCGCAGATCCACCCGTAGGGCATAGTCCCCCAGCTAGAAGTGCGCCGGGATCTCTTGCAAGGTCCAGGTATTGCCGTCGGGGTCGCTGAAGCCCGCGTACTTGACGCCGCCCATGTCATCGACGTCGCCCATCGCCACGCCACGCCCGATCAGCGCGTCCCGCACCGCCGCAATATCATCGACGACCAGATGGAGGCCCCGGAGCGAGCCGGGCGGCATGACCAGGCCGGGCATCCCCTCCCCCAGCACGATCGAGCACGCCGAACCGGGCGGCGTGAGCTGGACGATCCGCAGGCCCGCGCCGGGCCGCACATCGTGGTCGGCGTGGAAGCCAACCTGGTCGACATAGAAAGATTTGGCGCGGTCGATATCCGCCACCGGGACCGGTACGAGCGCGAATCTCATGTCCATGATTACGCCTCTCTCCATTCTGTCTGCCATCGCCCACGTCCGGTGTACGTATAGCCCCTGCTCACCGCCAGGTCAAGCCAGGGGTTGTGCAACGAGTAGCCCGACAAACTTACAGTCCCTGTGTCACGTGGCAGCGCACGTCAGCGCTGGCGGAAGTGCGGGATCACCTCGCGCCCGATGATCTGGATCGCGGCGAGGATGTCGGGGCCGAGGGGCGGGCCGAAGCTGAGATGTTGCACGCCTCGATCGCGCAGCACCTCGAGGCGTTCGATCAGGTCGTGCGGGGTGCCCGCGATGCCGATCGCCAGCATCTTGTCGGTCACGAGGTCGCGCGCGCGCTGCGGATCGCGCTCGGTCATGATCGCGTGCTCGATCGGCGTGAAATCCTCGCGCGTCACGCCGAGCCGCGCCCAGATCGTCGGGCTGAGGGCGTGGCCGTAATAGGCGATCTTGTCTTTCAGCGGTGCTTCGGCGGTCGCGCGGTCGGCCGCGACCGAACACCAGATGCAGGCGGCCACATCGATCTCGTCCATCGAACGCCCCGCTTTGTCGGCCCCGGCCCGGATCAGCGGCAGGATCTCGTCGTAGCTCTCCGGCGGGAAGAGGAGGGGCAATGCGCCATCGGCGAGTTCGCCGGTGAGGCCGAGCATCCGGGGGCTGAACGCGCCGAGGTAGATCGGGATACGTCGGTCGCGCGGTGGCGGGAAGCGGAGGTAGGCATCGTCGGTCCAGGCGGGGTCGCTGCCACGCTCGCCGCCGAGCGTGGCGCGCAGGGCGAGGATCGCGCGCCGGGTGGTGGCGAGCGGCGCGGCCTGCTCCAGCCCGATCCACTTCAGGAACTCCGCCGCACCCGCCGCGAGCCCCAGGTGGAAGCGCCCGCCGCTGAACTCGTCGAGGGTCGCGGCGAACATCGCGATCTCGGCGGGAGGGAAGGTGTAGGGATTGAGGATGCCCGTACCGAGGCCGATCCGCTCCGTCGCCGCCGCGACGGCGGTGAGGATCACGGGGGCGCTCCGCAAGAAGAGATCGTGGCTGACCCAGAACTGGTCGAAGCCCGCCTCCTCCGCCGCCCGCGCCAGCGTAACGTACTCGCGCACCGGCAGATCATTGTTGAGCCGCAACGAGAATTTCATCGCACTCCGTGCTTCGCACAGGTCGTGGGTCGTGAGTCGTGAGTCGTGAGAAAGGAACGAAAAAGGGGTGCGTAGTCAATAGACGGTAGCC
>JAABUK010007828.1_pt1 | contig 15261 bp, 11 predicted proteins | sample 5559141 | NCBI WGS metagenome assembly JAABUK01 (sample SAMN10711869, study PRJNA513367) | rock metagenome | isolation source: Antarctica rocks | place: Antarctica: Victoria Land, Pudding Butte nord | collected 2016-01-03
CGACCGCTTGCGTTATATACTTTCGGTTTCGAACGATGATGGCATGACCTGGAAAGCCATTGATTCCAAGGAATTGACAACGACTTCGTTCGATCTTGACACGACGAAATACTCCGATGGCAATTATCGATTGAAGGTCGAAGCGAGCGACGTTTTGTCCAATCCCGACGACCCGCAAACCGATTCGCAGGTCAGCGCGCCGTTCACGATTGACAACACGGCGCCAAAGTTGGTGGCAAATGCACCGACTTCCACTGGCACAACGGCTTCTCGCCTCGTGGCTACAGCAACGGACGCCACTTCACCGATTTCAGGCGCGGAATGGCGCTTCGTTGGCGCGAACACACCTAAAGCAACGCCAGCCGCAACTCCAACTGCATCATCGAGTACTCGAACGACAGCCAAAGCGCCTGCCGGAAGCGCTGGTAGAAGCAATCGCGGCGACGGCAACGGCAACGTAGCGTCGACACGTGGCTCTACAGCCTCCTCGGCGTCGATAACGCTGGTTCCCGCTAAGCCGGGTACAACAGTTGCAACATCCAACGCAAGCGACGAGTGGCACGCGATGGCGGCAGAAGACGGCATCTTCGATTCGCGCCGCGAAGACGTTGTGGCCAATATCGAGAAAAGCGACTTGGATGCAGCACGCACAAAGTTTGGTGCCGGAATGCAAATCGAGATTCGCGCACGCGATGCGGCGGGCAACGGCGCGACAATGAAAATCGCCTTGCCTTTCGGCTGAGTTCAAAACGCTTTGCCGGAAATCGTCGTTCAAAACGCTATTTCAAGCACAACGGGAAAGTGAATCACATTCTTCGCAGAAATTTCCCGATAGGCTTGAAATGGCAACGAACGCCGCTTTGTGCTGTAGGGTTTGAAGAAAATGAGGCGTTCGCAAAGGGATCAAACGAAGGAGGTTTGATCCCTTTTTCGCGTTATCGAGTACTCGATAACGCCCGAGGAAGACGGGTGCGGTGGGAGATTGACAAAACCGGCGAAACGTTGCATAATTTGGCCGATTAAGCCTTTGTTTCGTTCAAGTGTCGAATGTGTTGCATCGGCATGAAACGCGACGTGGAAAAGCCGCCCGTTGAACCAGGAAACTTGGCCACTGGAGTTCAACACGGTTTTGAGAAGCGCTCTCGTTTCGTCCCTTGCAGAGTTTTCTCGCTCGGACGCGACAATGTCTTGATCTAATTTGTCTCCTCAGGAGGAGAACCATGAAGACATTGCAGAAAGCGTTGCAGGGCGCGGCAGTTGTAGCCGCAGTTGTAGCGTCCGCGTCGGTCGCTAAGGCCGATTTGACATTGCAGGGCGCCGTCGGTTTGCCGCTGAACCCGACGGCACAAATCCCCGAACAGGGCGCCGTGCGCGTGCAGGGCAACTACACCGAACTGGGCAGCAGCTCGAAGCTGTATGGCTTGTATGCGGCAGGCCGCGTGGCCGACAACATCGAAGTCAATGGCGGCATCGAAAAGCTGGACGTGTCCGGCGGTTATAAGCGTTCGGGCGTGGCTTTTGGCGGCAAGTATTTGTTCACGCGCGAAAGCGATCCGGCTGGCGTTCGTTTGGCTGCAGGTGCCGGTTACAGCCGTGCTCAGTTGAACAACACCTACGGTTACGTTGTGGCCTCCAAGTATTTCGGCGCAATTGCCAATGGCCGCGTGCCGATTACGGGTCACCTGGGCTTGCGTTACGACCGTTTCGATTACGGTTTGTTCGGCGCTGGTCGCAGCAACAAGTTGTCGGTTTACGCCGGTGCCGAAGTTCCGGTTACGCGAAATGGCAATCTGGCGGTCGTCGGCGAACTGCAAAGCAAAGTCGTGAAGTTCTCGGGCGCCAGCGCACCATATTCGCTTTCGGTTCGCTATCGTCCGCAGAACCAGGGCTTTTCGGCCAGCGTTGGCCTGATGCGTCGCGGCATCCTCAGCAACGACAGCCGCGTCTTCGCCCAACTCGGCTACACCTTTGGCGGCAGCGTCGCCGAAAGCGAGGGCGCTGTAGCTACAACCGCAACTCCATCTCCATCCGACACGACAACCACGACCTCATCCACAACTACTGCAACTCCGTAATAGTTGCCAAACATATCAAAGCAGCGGCCTCTTCGGAGACCGCTGCTTTTATTTTGCGTTCTCACACAGCAAAATTTCATCAGCGAAGTTCAATGCCACAACGGCCTGCGCAAATTCCGGGTCATCTTCGCAATCCATCGTCAATTCGACTTCATTTTCAGACAAAGTTTTCAGGCGAAGAATAGGAATCCAAAATGCAGTTGACCGATTCAATTCGATTTTCAACGCCATTCCCGCCTCGACGTGGCCCTCGAGAACTCGCGCCACAACTTCCACAGTTTTCCCGTCACTTGCCAGCCGCACCGTTGATGTATGAGTAATCGCGGTTTTCATATCGTTGAGTTTAAAGGTTCGTTGCAGCGTCCAACAAAGCTTTATCGAGTACTCGATGGATAAGTCACTCTTGATAAACTTTGTGCGTGACGCAACGCATTTCTTCCTCTTCCCATTCTCCATTTGATGCCGCGCAGTTTTTAGACGACATCACCAGCAGTTTGCACTATCGCAATCAGATCGCACACATTGCGAATCTGCCTGCGCAAGAGGCGCGGTTCGGCGAACTTTCTGCTCCGCTTCCCGCCGCGTTGAATCAAGCGCTGGATAATTTGGGCATCAAACAGTTGTTCACGCACCAGGCGCAGGCCGTAGAACTTGCGCGACAAAACAAATCGTTCGTCGTCGTGACGGCGACAGCGAGCGGCAAAACCTTGTGCTACCATTTGCCGATTTTCGAACGTCGTCTGGAGGAAATTGGCGCCAAAGCGCTTTATCTTTATCCGACCAAAGCCCTGGCGCAAGACCAGTTGCGCGGACTTTTGCGTTTGCAGGAAGGCGGAGAAATGGGCTTCAAGTGCGGCACTTACGACGGCGACACACCATCGAGTACTCGAAGCGCGTTGCGCGACCGTGCCGACATGATCCTCACTAATCCCGATATGCTGCACGCGGGAATCTTGCCGACGCACGCGCGCTGGGCGCATTTCTTCGAGCAGTTGCGCTACGTCGTGATCGACGAAGTTCACACTTATCGCGGCATTTTCGGCTCGAACGTCGCCAACGTTTTGCGACGCTTGAACCGAATCTGCGCGCATTATGGCAGTTCGCCGCAGTTCATTTGCGCGTCCGCGACGATTGCCAATCCGCAGGAATTGTGCGAGAAGTTGTGCAACGTGCCGTTTGAAGTCATTGCGGACGATGGCGCGCCGCGCGGCGAAAAACAGTTCGTGTTGTGGAATCCGCCAATGCTGGGAAATGATGAATACGGAATGCGGAATACGGAATCGAGTACTCGAAGTGCCAACTCATCGCTCAATGCTCAAGGCTCATCGCTTGGTTTACGCCGTTCAGCCAACAGCGAAGCGCAGCATTTATTGACTTCTTTAATGCGTCACGGCGTGCCGACAATTGCGTTTGTGCGAGCGCGCGTCGTTGCCGAGCTGTTGCTGAGATACACACAGGACGAACTGGCGCGGCGCGCACCCAAACTGCTGGAGAAAGTGCGCGCATATCGCGCCGGGTATTTGGCCAGTGAGCGCCGCGAAATCGAAAGCCAGTTGTTTAACGGCGAACTGCTGGGCGTCATTGCGACCAGCGCGCTGGAACTGGGCATTGATGTCGGAGGTTTGGATGCGTGCGTTTTGGTCGGTTATCCAGGCAGCATCTCCTCGACGTGGCAGCGCGCCGGACGGGCGGGACGTTCAAACGGCAGTAGCCTGGCGATTTTAGTCGCAGGCGATGGGCCGATTGATCAATATCTGATGCACCATCCCGAATATCTGTTTGGACAATCGCCCGAACACGCGGTTTTGGATGCCGACAATGCCTATATTTTAGCGAAGCATCTGCGTTGCGCCTGCGCCGAACTGCCGTTTCCGCTGGATGAAGCGAAGAAAATGTCGCAGTATGCACCCGCTTTGTTGCAGCTTTTGGAAGAAGAAAAGCAGTTGCGACGCGCTGGCAAATCGTGGTTCTGGGCGAGCGCGGGCGTGCCTTCGCGTGATGTTTCGTTGCGCAACATCGGCGACAACACCTATTCGATTATGGACGCCGAGCGCAAGAAAATTATCGGCACAGTCGATGAAACGACCGCATTTCAAACCGTTCACACCGGCGCGATTTACCTCCATGAAGCCGAAACTTATCACATCGACCGTCTGGAATTGAGTACTCAAACCGCGTTCGCGCGCCGCCACGACGCCGACTATTGGACGCAAACGATGAGCGAAGCGAACATCCGCATCGAAGAAACCGACGAAGAGAAGACCTGGCGCGATTCACTTATCGGCTTCGGGCAAGTCGGTGTCACAATTTCGATTGCGGGCTACAAGAAGATCAAGTTCGGTTCTCTGGATACGTTGGGTTTCGGTCAGCTTGATTTGCCGCCGCAGACTTTGGACACCAACGCGATGTGGATTGCGCCACCGCACGATGCTTTGCGGCGCTTGCGCGAAATGGGTCGCGTGCCGCTGGAAGGAATTTTGGGCATCGCCAACGCCGCCGCGGGCGTGATGCCGCTGCGCGTGATGTGCGACATGAGCGACATCGGTTCGGTCGTCGATTCGGTTCAACTGGGAACGCCCGCGCTTTTTATTTACGACAAATATCCGGGCGGCCTGGGTTTGGCGCAGCGCGGATACGACTTGGTCGAAAGCATCTTCGCCGCCGCGCACGAGATGATTTCGAGTTGCGAATGCGAAGATGGCTGCCCCAGTTGCGTCGGTTCGGGACGTAAAACCTACACCTTCTACGACGCCGAAGGCCAATCGCACGAACGCATTCCCGACAAAGAAGCGGCCTTGGTTGTATTGCACGAAATGCTGGGATTGGAGCCGTATCAGCCGCGTGGCGAGCGAGAATCGAGTACTGATGAACCCATCGAGCAGCTTCCAGCAGGATTGGAAAGCAAAGTTAGAAGACAATTGCAACGCTTGAAAGGCTTGTAAACTAAACCGGTCTTGGATCTTTGACAAACTCCAACCAACAGTTCGAGCATCGTACTTCGAGTACTCGAACCAAAGGCCCAAAGCCGAAGAGGTGAAAGCATGACAACGTTGGAACACGCAAACGAAATCATTCAAACCGAGCGCATCAAGGTGTGGACTTATGACGATTATGCGCAACTGCCTTCGCATGGCAGCGACCGTTTGGAAGTCATCGAAGGAGAATTAATTTTGAGTCCTGCGCCGAATATTCGCCATCAACGCATCAGCAGCAACCTGCTCGGCATTTTGCGAAACCATGTTTTGCAGAATCGTTTGGGCGAGGTTTTCAGCGCGCCGCTGGATGTGGTGTTTTCGCCGACGAACACGTTTCAGCCCGACATCGTTTTCGTGTCGAATGAAAACAAAGGAATCATCACAGCGGCTAACATTCAGGGCGTGCCCGACTTATTAGTTGAAATTATCTCGCCTTCGTCTGACCGCCTGGATCGCATTCGCAAGCCGCAGGTTTACGCGCAGTTTGGCGTGGCGCACTTTTGGATCGTCGATCCAGTACTCGATTTAGTTGAAGAATACGTTTTGTCAGGCAGCAGTTATCGTCTGGGTTGCGAACGCAAGCGCAATGAAACATGGACACCGCGCCTCTTTCCAACGTTGAATATCACGCTTGAAGAAGTTTTCCAAACGCCGTAATTATGTCTAATTTTTTCAGTCGTTTACGCTATTGGTGGGTCGAAGGCAGTTATCCACTGACCAAAGTCATCATTCTCATCAACGTCCTGACGCTGATCGTTGGCGCCTTTGTGCCAATTGCGCCGTGGCTGACATTTTCGGCGCCGTTTTCGTGGCGTTTGCCGTGGACGGCGTTGACTTATCCACTGTATTCCGCAGATCCTTTTGGCTTGCTGTTCTACGGCTTGTGGCTTTATTTTGTTGGCGGTTCGCTCGAGCGCTCGTGGGGGACGCGTTTTTTTGCGACTTACTTTTTCTTGATGGCGATCATCACGGCGCTGGGAATGACGTTGGGCGCTTTTGTTCTCAAAGGCGCGTTTCCTGTTTTTAACACCATGCCTTTGGCGGCGCTCACCGTCGCGTGGTGCATGTTGAACCCGGACTTGGAAATCCGGCTTTGGGGCATCATTCCGATTTTGGCGAAATGGCTCACGGTCGGCGAGGTGCTCATCATCTTGTTCACCTACGGACGCATTCATCCGTTGGCCGGAGTTTTCGCACTGAGCGGCTGCGCGGCTTCCTACTGGTGGGTTCGCACGCGTGCCTGGCGCGATGTCGCGCTTTATTCCTCGATGCCTGTCACGCCCCGCGCCCCCGAAGCGAAGAAGAAACGCAACCGCCGCGACGACGATTTCTCGATCCGCGACCTCAATCCGTTCGAGCGCATCGCCCGCGCACGACGCCGCAAACAGTTCGCGCGACTGATCGAAGAAGACGAAGAAACGAAGTCGAAGTAACACTCCAAATAAAACGAACCCCGAGCGTAAGCGACGGGTCTTCCAGTAATTTACAGAAGACCCGTCGCTTACGCTTGGGGTTCTTTTCGCGTCAATCGAGTACTCGATTAGCTTTCCAGGTTCAAATACTTCACTTCGTCCGGTGACAGTTGAATGCTCAAGGCCGAAAGCGAAGAGCGCGTTTCGTCAATCGTCTGCGGGCCAATCAGCGGGAAAGTCGGGAACGGCTGATTCAGCACATAAGCCAGCGCCAATTCAATCGGCTTCAAGTCGCGCTTGACCGCCATTTCGCGGACGCGTTCCAAACGCTGAAAATTGTCGTCCGAATACCAGCAGCGCACCAGTTCCTTGTCAGCCGTGAAATTGCGGTCACCGCGCACGAAAAAGCCGCGCGCCTGACTGCTCCACGGCATGATCGCCAGTTGGTTCTTCGTCAGGAAAGCGCGCGATTCGGCATCCGAAGAGGCGATGCAGCCGCCCCAGATTGGGTCGATCATGCGCGCCAGGCTGAAGTTGTTGCTGATGGCGGAAAAGCCCTGCAAGCCTTTGGAATTGGCGTAATCGTTGGCTTGCTGCACGCGCTGGTTCGACCAGTTCGAGCCGCCAAAAGCCTTGATGCGACCGGCCTGAACGTGCTCGTTCAACACATCGATGAACTCCGATACCGGCACTTCGGGGTTGTCGCGGTGCATCATGTAAAGGTCGGTAAAATCCATCTGCATCCGCTCGAGGCTTTCCAATAATTGGCTGCTCAATTTGTCGGGATAGCAATCGGGCGAGTGCGCGCCTTTGACCAGCGTCACGACTTCGTTGCGGACGCCGCGACTGTTGATCCAGTGACCCAGCACGTTGTCGCTGTCGCCATAAATAAAGCCGGTATCGAAGCAGTTGCCGCCGCGCTCGAAGAAATCGTCATACATCGCCATGCCCTGAGGCGCCCGAAAAATGATGTTTTCCAACATGCCGCCCATCACCACGCGCGACACTTTTTTGTCCAGATGGCGGACGCTGCCGTAAGTCATCGGCGCATCCGAACTCACCTTAATCGGCGTTTTGGAAAGCGGTTGGGTTTGTCCGCTCAGCTTGTCGTTCGAGTACTGGAGACCAATCGCTTTGCGCCACAAATCGAGCGCGCGCATGTTGCCCAGCGTGTCGGCGGGCGTCATCGCGGGCGAGGCAACGCCGCCGTTTTCGACGCCTTGCGCGAATGCATCGGCTTCCAGTGCATAAAGGTTGGAAGTCGATGCGCAATCGATTTCTTCGGTTTTGCCACCTTTATTGACGATGATTTTGCCCGCGCCGCAAAACCACGGATCGGGAACTGAGAGGCTGCCTTCGGTGCCGAAAACCGTGACAGTGTTGTCCATGTTCAAGCCGACGCCGGTCGCCAGTTGCGCCACGATGTCATCGGGGAACTCGAAGGTCGCTGAGGAATACTCATCGACGCCGCTTTGCCCCAGATGCCCAATCGCTTTGACATCCAGCGGGTCAGCGAAATCTTTGCCGGTTGCGGCGCCCGCAATTAAACGCGCCATCGATGCCGCGTAACAGCCGACATCCAAAATGCCGCCGCCGCCCAGTTCGGGGTTGAACAAGCGGCTTTGCGGGTCGAATCCGGCGCGAAAGCTGAACGTCGCGCGAATCATTTTCACGTCGCCAATTGTTTTGCTTTTGACTAATTCAACCAATTTCGCGGTTTGCGGATGGCAGCGATACATAAACGCTTCCATCAAAATTACGTTGTTGGCGCGCGCGGCTTCGACGACCGTCATCGCTTCGGAACCGTTCATCGTCAGCGGCTTTTCGCACAGAACGTGCTTCTTCGCCTTCGCCGCTTTGATCGCCCATTCGGCGTGCAACGGATGCGGCGTCGAGATGTAAATCGCTTGCACCGATTCATCATTTAATAACGCCTCGTAACTCGCGTGGCGATTGACAATCGAGTACTCGATTCCAAACTTGTCCGCGCTTTCCTGCGAGCGGCTGCCGACCGCGATCAGTTCGCCGCTCTTCGATTCGCGGACGCCTTTGGCGAAAGTGTGCGCGATGCTGCCGGTTCCCAAAATGCCCCATTTCAACGATGTCATGCTATCTCCGATATTTAAACTTCGAGCTTCCCGCTCCATTCTAACCCTTCGCGCCATAATTTCAACGGTTCGAGTACTCGATTCGCCAGACAAACGATTGTAGAGGCGAGATATATCTCGCCTCTACTTTGCGTTGTAATCGCCCAAAGCTTTGCCGTCGCATTCAGCCGGATGAACCTGTTTGAAATAGCGCCATTGCTCGATGTTTTGATCATCTAAAATCGCGTTGGGTTTAGGCAGAAAACCGACGAAACAATCGGCAATGCCAAACTCTTCGGCGCTTTGGCGCGCGTAGTCGGCACCGCCGGAACTCCAGCAATAAAGAACCGCGCCCTGCTCTTTATAACTGCAGAATATGCTTAATGACGCTCGTCATCGGGATGCGCTTGATGCCAACACCCCGCACAAACGTTTCATCAACATCGACGTAGATCACGGTTTTTTGTGTCATTGCAATTGATTGTTGGCCAGCAATTCCGCCAAATCCAGTGGGCCGTGCGCGTCGTGGCGAATCGGCGTATTGAGTTGCGCGCTCATGTCGGCGACTTTGATGTCGTCCAGCATGCGGCCTTTGTTATCGACTGCATCGGGCGGCAGGAAAATCATGTCGCCGCAGTCTTGGCCGCGCAGTTGATCTAAAACTTCTTCGCCCATCAGAAGCCCGGCGCACGCGACGTTGCCGCCCCAAAAGGTATTGACGACTTCATGCACGCGCGCCTGCGCCAAGCCGCGCGCGTTAAGCGCATCAGCCAATTGCCGCAATGCCGGAGCTGCCAAACTTCCCGTCACAAGCGTAATCTTCGGCCTTTTCTGGACATCGAGTACTCGATAACGCTTGCGACGGACTTTCGACACGTCGTCCAAGAACGAGCGCATCAAACCGACGCCGTTAGCGTATTGCGGAAAGCCGTCATAGAACTCGGCGACAGGCATCTTCTCGCCGGACAGCAGATACATTTCGTCGCTGGCATAGACGAAACGCGCAGCGAACTTTTGCTGACAACGCTCTTGATGCGGCTTGATTTGCTCGATGATATGGCGCGCTTCTGCGGGGCGCACAATGCGCATTCCGCGGTTGTCGGGCATGAATTTGGTCAAACCGACCGGCACGATTGCGACCGATTCGACGCCCGGCCACAGCGTCATCAAGTCTTCGATGGATTTGTCGAGCAGAGCTTTGTCGTTGACCTCGGGACACAAGACAATTTGCGCGTTGATCTGGATGCCGTTGGCGATGAGATATTGCAAGCGCTCCATGATGTCGCCCGCCGTTTTGTTGCCCAGCATTTTGATGCGCGTCGCGGGATCGGTCGCCTGCACGCTGACGCACAGCGGCGACAGTTTTTCTTCGATGATGCGCTTGTAATCGTCGTCGCTCAGGTTGGTCAGCGTGATGTAGTGGCCGTGCAGAAAACTCAAGCGATAATCGTCGTCGCGCACATACAAAGTACGGCGCAGGTTTTTGGCGTTCTTGATGCGCGGTGGTAGCTGATCGACAAAGCAAAAAGGACACTTGTTCTGGCAGCGCGTCACGCCATCGAACAGTTCGGAATCGACGCCCAAACCCAGCGGCTCGAACGTGTCTTTTTCGATGTCGAAGAACTGCTGCTGTCCGTTCTGCAAAACCGTCAGCGTTATCTTTTCCGAGGCGTCCGCCATCTTCAATTGAATGGCGTCGCGGACGGGCTTATCGTTGATTTCGAGTACTCGATCTCCGGCCTGCAAGCCCAGTTCTTCGGCGATGCTGCCCGCTTCGATTTCGGTGAGAGTCGCGCCTTCAGTGCGGCGTCCGCCGTCTTTGGCGCGCGCATTTGCCGGACGAGTTCCCGTCGCGCGTTCATCGTCGTTGCGCGCGATGCGGAACTCTTCGTTTTCTTCGACCTGGTTTTTATATTTCTTGGCGACGTTTTGCGGGTTCATCAACATAATTCGAGTACTCGATTCCGTTTTTTGGCCTGACAAGTATAGCGAAAGCAGCGTCTTTAGCAGGCGCGCCTTGTCGTGACAATTGTCGCGGCGCAGTGGTTTCGTGCTTTACTGGTTTTCGGTTTTCAGTCTTGCCGCGTCCACAGTTTAGCCGGATACTCGAACGCAACTTCAATAGACCTCTTTCATAAGTCTTACGCAGTGTCATTTCGACCGCAGCGAAGCCTGAGCGCAGTGGAGAAATCTTGCCTTGATGCCCGCAAAAGATTCCTCGACTTCGATTGGAATGACACCAAACCTGACTTACGAAAGAGGTCTAATAGATCAAAGCATTACTTTGATAACGAACCCGAAGCGTCGGCGAGGGAGATATGGAACAAGGATGAAGGATGAAACTTGAAGCATGAAATTCGCTTCGCGCGGCAGTTACATTTTCTTCACGTTTCAGGTTTCCGATTTCATCCTTTTCTTCCGTCTCCCTCGCTGACGCTTCGGGTTCGTTGTTAGGCGAATGTAGCGAACAATTGAGTACTCGATGAGCGAAACCCTCACACGCAAAACGATTCGCGTCGCCTACTCTTCGCCGGTGGCGCATTGCGTGCGGCAATTGCGCGTTTTTCCCCTTGCGCAGCGCGGCGCACAAAACGTTCTCGACTTAGGTTGGAAATGTTGGCCGCCAGCCGATGAAGCGCGCGAATGGAGCGACGATTTCGGCAATCGAGTACTCGAATTGCGGCACAATCGCATCGCGCGCGAGTTCCATTTCGAGATGACAATGCGCACAAAGCGCGACGATATGAGCGCCAATCGGGATGAAAATCTGCCGCCAACCGGAATCGGTGCCTTTTTGTTGCCGTCCGCGTTGTGCGATTTGGGCGCGCCGATTCGAGACGCGTTGCAGAAGATGAAAGCCGACGGCTTCTTACGCAACGAGACCGTTCAAAGTTGCGAACAAGCAGCGCAACAGCTTTGTCGTTGGACGCACCGTGCCATCGAGTACTCGATTGGCGCGACGGGTTTGGAAACAACGGCGTCGCAGTCCCTTCAACGCGGAAAAGGTGTTTGTCAGGATTATGCGCACATCATGATCGCGCTGTGCCGTGCCTGCGGAATTCCCAGCCGCTATGTCTCGGGCTACAATCCCGCTGAAGGCGCGATGCATGCGTGGGTCGAAACGTTGTGCAGCGAACGCGAACGCGACAGCGAACAGGACGGCAAACGTTGGATTTCTTTCGATCCGACGCACAATCGAGCCACTCACAGCGATTGCGTTTTCGTCGCCTGTGGCCGCGACTTTCGAGACGTGTCGCCAATTCGCGGCTCGTTTCAAGGCAGGTCAAAAGTGCAAATGCAGACTTGGTGCGCCACAATTTGCGCCAACGAACCCTGAGCGTCAGCGACGGGTTTTGTATTAGCTCGCACAAGACCCGTCGCTGACGCTCGGGGTTCGTTGCTTTATACCACATGCGTTCCAGCACCGTGCTTCCAGCACCGCGCTTTCGGCAGGTGATCAGGTGATGTGGAGACCAATGCAAAAGCAAAAGCGGCTTATCGAGTACTTGATAAGCCGCTTGGTATTTATGTAGTTGTGTTAGATTCGGCGGGTGCCGGGACTGCGGGGCGCACCGGCAATTGATGCGCGGGGTGCAGCAGCCATTCGCGCAGTGCGAACGCCATGAAGCGAGGCACATAACCCATCCGCTTCCAGCGCCACGGCTCCTGCCACACGCGATACAGCCATTCCATGCCCGAACGCTGAATATACTCCGGCGCGCGCTTGAGCTTTTCCGAATAAACGTCGAACGAACCGCCAACGCCCAGGCTAACCGGAACGCCCAGTGCTTCAAAGTGTTGGGCGATGAACTTTTCCTGCTTGGGAATGCCGAACGCCACAAACAACACATCGGGCTTGGCATTGCGAATGTTCTCGATGACCGCTTGCTCATCTTCGGGCTTGTAAAAGCCGTGCTTGGTGCCCGCGACGCGAAGTCCTGGGAAACGCTGTGCCAGCTTGTCGGCGGCGGTGGCCGCGACGCCGGGAGCCGCGCCCAAAATGTAAATGGAGTAGCCGTTTTTAGCGGCGCGCTCGCAGATTCCCGTCACCATATCGACGCCGGTCACGCGCTCGTAAACCGGCAGGTTGAGCAAGCGCGCGCCCCACATCACGCCATAACCATCGGGCGTAATCAAGGCGGCGCGGCGAATGATGCCCGCGTATTCGCTGTCTTCCTGAGCGCGCAAAATCGCGTTGGCGTCGCTCGTTACGACGTGGTGCGGCGTTTTCGCCTGAATGAAGCCTTCGATTTTATTCAGCGCTTCGGTCATCGAAACCGGCGAAATGCGCACACCGAATGCTTCAATGTCTTCGGGAACGATCTCGCCCGGCGCACGGCGCATCAAAACGCGCGTGATGGAAAAGAAAACAACGAATCCCAGAAACGAGCAAACCCCCAGTACCAGCAAGCGCCACACGATATGCCACGACGAAATGGAAACCATCGTTAGCGCCAGCTTGCACAAATAGGCGGCAATCGCCAAATACAGCATCGAGATTTTGGTGGTCGAAAGCCCACGTTCCTGCAACGCTTCATGCAGGCGGACGCGGCGCGTGTCCCACACGACTTTCTCGCCGTGCTGCGCCGCGCGCAAGTTGACGAACCACACATCCAGCAAAGGCAAGCCAAACAGCAACAACATCGGAGCTAAAATCGCCAGCGCAGCGCCCTTGAATAAGCCGACAATGGAAACGTAAGCCAGCAGAAAACCCAGCGTGCATGAAGCCGCCCAGCCCAGGTTGAAGTTGGGGCGGCGCAATGCCACGGCAATCGACATCAGACCGGCGCCGGCCAAAGCCGTTGTCGCAGCCGTCGGGAAGAAAAACGGCGGGCGGGCGCCGGCCGGCATCAAACGATAAAGCATCAACAGCGACAACGCGACAAGCCCCAGATAACCGCCCGTCACTTGCGGCGTGCGGTTGAGAGCTGCCGTTGCGCGCGACAGCAGCCACATCCAGAACACAGCCAAAGGCAAACTCAAAACACCCAACTCAATTTCCTGATTGGAAAACGGCAAGTGGAACGAGAAGAAATGGCGAGGGATCTCGATAAACCAGAGCGTAATAGTTGCAGCGGTAATAATAATCAGGTCGCCCACCCATGTCGGTAAGCGCCGCCACGAACGAAGCACCAACAACACATAAAGCGCCGTGGTAATGAATAAGAACACTGTCCCGGCGTTGCGCATTGGCGCAGCGTCACCGCCCGTGCGCACATAACTGAAGATAAGGCCGACAGATGTCGCCAGCAGCGTCGCCAACACCATCATCAAGCCTTCCAAACGCCACAACGGACGACCATTTTCTGATTTCAAGTCGTGCGACGGCAAACGCGAAATACCAAATGTGACCAACGCCGCCAGACAAAACACAATCCCTATAGTCATAGTGATAAAACTTAAAAAGGTAAGCCGCCAATTCGAGTACTCGATGGCTGGCTTTTCTTTTCCTTTCTTGAAATAACGCCTTCCGCCTGTTCTTTATTACAGCTTCAAATTACAGCTTCAAACTGCCGTTAGAGCCGCTTTTCACAGCGAAATAACCGCTGCTAAAAAGCGTTGCACTGTTTCCGACGAGGCGCGCTGTTTATGGGTTTGTTAAGTGTTGCGGATTATTCTATCACAGCGCAGATGTACGCTGACAAGCAACAAGCTGGAACTTTGTTTGGAAAACAGCGTTTAACAAAGCTTTTGCAGGACACATAAACGTTTCAAGCCGCACAGAAATGAATCTGTGCGGCTTGAATCGCTTTTCAATCTTCAATCGAGTACTCGATTTAATAACGATACGAATCGGCTTTGTAAGGCCCGTTGATCGGAACACCGATGTAATCGGCTTGCGCAGTTGTCAAAGTCGACAGCTTGGCGCCGATTTTCTCCAGGTGAAGCCGCGCGACTTCTTCGTCCAGATGCTTGGGCAAAACGTAAACGCCGACTTCGTATTCGTCGCGCTTTTTCCACAAATCGAGCTGCGCCAGCGTCTGGTTCGCAAAGCTCGCCGACATCACGAAAGAAGGATGGCCGGTCGCGCAACCCAAATTGACCAGGCGACCTTCGGCCAGCATGAAAATCGCGTGTCCATCAGGAAACGTGTATTGATCGACCTGCGGCTTGATGTTCAAGCGTGTGACGCCATCAGCGTTGTTCAAATTGTCAACTTGAATCTCGTTGTCGAAGTGGCCGATGTTGCACACAATCGCCTGATCTTTCATCTTCGCCATGTGCTCGAAGGTGATGATGTCGACGTTGCCGGTCGTCGTGACGTAAATGTCGCCCCAGCCCAAGGTGTCCTCAATCGTCGTCACCTGATAGCCTTCCATTGCGGCCTGCAATGCATTGATCGGATCGATTTCCGTGACAATCACGCGCGCGCCCATGCCGCGCAAACTCTGCGCGCTGCCTTTACCGACATCGCCATAGCCGCAAACAACCGCGACTTTGCCGGCCAACATCACGTCGGTCGCGCGCTTGATGCCGTCCGCCAAAGATTCGCGGCAGCCGTAAAGGTTGTCGAACTTCGATTTCGTGACCGAATCGTTGACGTTGATCGCGGGAACCAACAAGCTCTTTTCGGCTTGCATCTTGTAAAGCCGGTGAACGCCGGTCGTCGTTTCTTCCGATACGCCGCGCCATTCGGCCACGACTTCTTTGAAACGCGTCGGCGTTTCGCTGTGAATCTGCTTCAGCAGCGCTTTAATGACGCCTTCTTCAG
>JAABUK010007830.1_pt1 | contig 15259 bp, 8 predicted proteins | sample 5559141 | NCBI WGS metagenome assembly JAABUK01 (sample SAMN10711869, study PRJNA513367) | rock metagenome | isolation source: Antarctica rocks | place: Antarctica: Victoria Land, Pudding Butte nord | collected 2016-01-03
GCCTCAGGACGGCTTGCCTCAGGACGGCTTGCCTCAGGACGGCTTGCCTCAGGACGGCTTGCCTCAGGACGGCTTGCCTCAGGACGGCTTGCCTCAGGACGGCTTGCCTCAGGACGGCTTGCCTCAGCCGCTGCCGTTGCGCGACCTGGGGCCGCCTGTGGAAGCGGCTGTGGAGCGAGCCTGGGCCCAGAAGCGGCGCGTGCTGCTGGCCGAGGATCAGCCGGCCTTATCGCACTTGATGGCAGTCAATATGTGGCGCGCGGGCGTCGAGACGCGCATCGCGGAGGACGCGGGCGCGGCCCTGGAGCTGTTCGAGAGCTTCGAGCCGCACCTCATCCTGCTCGACGCCACCTCGCCTCGCCTGGACGCGGTCGAGGTGTGCCGCTCCATCCGCAGCCGCTCCAACGTGCCCATCTTGCTCGTCACTTGCGTGGACGCGGGCGGCTCGGAAGCGGGCAGCTCGGACGGCGCGCCCGGCTCGCTCGTGCCCTTGAGCGTGCTGGTGGCTGGGGGCCTGGTGAACGTGGAGGAGATGCTGTCGTGCCCCGAGGAGTCGCACCTGCTGGCGGCTCGCGTGCTGGCCCTGCTGCGCCGCTTCTACGCGGAGGCGGCGTGATTCATCCTCCGCTGCCGCGCCCGCAAGTACTTGCAGGCGCGCCGCCTGGGGCGGCCTGGCTCCTCGGGCGTGGGCTCGCAACTGCGGGCTTCGAGCGGCGCGCTCTGGTTAAATGAAGGCGTGCGCATCTTTCTCTCGGGCTACTACGGCTACGCCAACGCGGGCGACGAGGCCGTCTTAGCCGCCCTCCTCGAACACCTCAGCTCGCAGCTCCAAGAGCGCGGGCGGGCGGCCCGCTTCATCGTCACCTCGGGCGAGGCGGCCCTGACAAACCGCTGGCACGCCGCGCCCGCTTACGATCTCGAAGCCATCGGGCGCCAGAGCCCGCGCGCCCTCATCGCGGCCCTGCGCGCCTGCGACCTCTTCGTCTCGGGCGGCGGCTCGCTGCTGCAGGACGTGACCAGCCTGCGCAACGTCATCTATTACACCGGCTTGATTCGCCTGGCGGCCCTCGCGCGCAAGCCGGTCATGATCTACGCGCAGGGCATCGGCCCGCTGCGCCGCTCGCTGTCGCGCAAGCTGGCCCGCGCCGCCCTGCAGCAGGCCGGCTGCATCACGGTGCGCGACCAGGATTCGGCCTCGCTGCTGCGCGAAATCGGCGTCGCCAAGCCTATCGAAGTCACCGCCGATCCCGTCTGGGGCCTCAGCTCAGCCCAGCCGAGCCCGCCTCAGCCCGGCGTGTGGACCGTGAGCCTGCGCTCGTGGGTCGGCGAGCCTGAGCGCGGCTTCAACGCTTCGTTAGCCCAGGCCGCGCGCGCGAGCGGTGCGCGCCTGCACTTTTTGCCGATGCAACCCGAGCACGACGAGCCGGTGTGCCGCAAGTACTTGCACGAGCACGGCGACGCCACGCTGGATGAGGTGCTTCAGGCGAGCGGGCTCGCGCCGCGCGAGATGGTGAACCTGGCGGCGCGCGGCGGCCTGATGATCGCGATGCGGCTGCACGCCCTGATCTTCGCGGCCTCGCGCGGCGTGCCCTGCGTCGCTGTCAACTACGATCCCAAAGTCGCGGCCCTGGCCCGCATCATCGGCGCGCCCTGCTTAGACGATCTCGAAGACGCCGCCCTGCTGAGCCAGGCGGTTGACGCGGCGCGCGCCCTGAGCGAGGAGAAGCGGCGCGAACTGGCCGCAAAAGCCCGCCTCAACGCGGCTCGGGCTCTGCAGCTGGTGGCGTGAAGCGTGTCAAGAAAAGGTATGGCGACGATTTATTTGATCCGGCACGGCGAGATCGCGGGCAACGCGGGCGCGCGGCTCTTCTTCTCGGGCCGGGACGACGTGCCGCTCAACAAGCGCGGGCTTGAGCAGGCGCGGCTGGCCGCGAAGCACCTCAGCGGAGCCAAGCTCAAGGCGGTCTACAGCTCGGATTTGCAGCGGGCGCGGCGCACAGCCGAGGAAATCGCGGCGCCGCACGGCCTGCAAGTACTTGAGGACGCCGCCTGGCGCGAGATCGACTTCGGCGACTGGAGCGGGGCTTGCGAAGCCGACCTGCTCGAAAAGTGGCCCGCGCTGTGGCGCGAGCGCCAGGCCGACCCCGAGAACGTGCGCCCGCCCCAGGGCGAGAACCTGCGCGACATCTGGGACAGGGCGCGCCCGGCGTGGCAAAATGTGCTCAGCCGCCACGAATCGAGCGCGGACAGCGTGGCCATCGTCGCGCACCAGGGCACCATCCGCGTCTTGCTGCTCGGGCTGCTCCAGGCGCCGCTTGGTTCCTACCGCGCGCTCATCGTGCGAAACTGCAGCGTGTCCACAGTCGCCGCTTCACAGAGCAAGGTCTCGATTACGGGCGTCAATTTCTGCGCTCATCTGGATGCGCCGCTTGAACCGTGAGCCGTAAACCGTGAGCCTTGAGCTGGGCTCAGGCGGTGAGCGAGCCGTTTGCAATTCAACAGGAGAAGGAAGCGCCGGAGGAATCCGGACTTGATTTATGGCAGTGAAAGACCCTGACAACCTCAACAGCTCCAGCAATGGCGCGCCCGCCAACCGAGCTCCAGCCAACCGAGCTGAGGGCAACCGCAGCGCGGGCCGCCCGCCCGCGCGCCCGAACCCGCCCTACGTGCGCCGCAGCTCGGTGGCCGAAGACGCCGGGCCGCTTTCGATGACGGGCATCCGCTCGGGCCTGCTGCACTCGCTGGGCATCAAGATTTTGCTCGGCGGCCTGATTTTGATCTTCGCGGTCGGCTTCGCGCTGCAGTCGATCGGGCCGGCCACCAACTTAGGTGTGGGCACGCGGGCCGGCGCGGGCGACCCCAACGGCGGGCCCGATCCGGTGGCTCGCGTGGGCGACGAGGCCGTCTCGCGCGATCTGTTCCAGAGGTCTTACCTGCAGCAGGTCGACACCACGCAGCGTTACGGCCTGGGCGACACCGGGGCTGCGGGGCTGATGGACCTGCGCCAGCGCGCCATGGACTCGCTGACCGGCGAGGCCGCGCAGATCGTCGAGGCCAAGAGGCGCGGGCTCAAGGCCAGCGACGCCGACATCGACAAGTTCATCAACGACGAGCTGGACAAGCAGCTCAAGCCCCAGCCGGGCCAGAGCGAGGCCAGCATCCGCCGCGAGATCGAGAGCCAGGGCAAGACCATCGAGCAAGTTCGCGCCGACGCCCTGAAGAACGCCGACCGCGACGTGGCCGCGCGCCAAGTACTTCTGGACAAGCTGCAAAAAGCCGTCAAGGCCGAGAACAAAGTCACCGAGGACGACTACAAGCGCGCCAACACCAAGCTGGCCCTGCACCAGATTCGCATCGTGCCCAAGCTGGCCGCGCCCGGAGCCAAAGACCCCAAGGCCGACACCGCCAGGGGCGAGGCCGAGGCGCGCGCTCGCGCCGACAGGCTCGCGGCTCAGCTCAAGACCGCGCCGCTGAGCCAGTTCGCCGCCGCCGCCAGGAAAGAATCGGACGACATCACGACCAAAGCCAGGGGCGGCGACCTGGGGCTCAAGCTGCCCGCCGAGCTGCCCTTCAGCGAGGAAGTGCGCGCTCCGCTGCTCAAGGCGACGGGCAATTTTGTCGGGCCGCTGCAAGACCCGGCCTCGAAAGATTTCTACCTGTTCTTCGTCTCGGGCCGCAAGCTGGAGCTGCCCAAGGACTACGCCAAGAACAAGGCCAAGCTGCTCAAGGAGTTCGAGGATCAGCAGGACAGCACGGCCTGGAACACCTTCACGACCAAGCTGGCCGAGGCCAACAAGCCCCAGATCGACGACCCGGCCCTCGTCGCCTACAACATCCAGACCAAGCAGCTCACGGCAGCCTCGCCCGATCAGCAAAAGGCGCTGCGCGAGCAGGCCATCGCCAAATACGAGGAGGCGCTGGCCTACCTGGGCGGCAGCGACGCCACCTCGGTTCGCTACCACCTGGCTCAGCTGTACGGCATGGCCGGGCAGCCGGACAAGCAGCTCGCGACGCTGCAGGCCGCCAGCGAGAACTCGCGCGACCGCACGGTCAAGCTGGACCTGGCGCGCGCCCTGGCCGGCGCGAACAGGAAGCCCGAGGCGCTCAAGCTGGCCCAGGACATCTCGGCTGACCTGGACAAGAACCCCTCGCCGCCGCCTCAGTTCAACTTCGGCGGCGCTCAGGGCGGCCCGGACGACTCGACGCGCTTCCAGATCGCGGGCCTCTTCGAGCAGCTGGGCGACAAAGCTCTGGCAGCCAGAGAGCGCGCCAAGGTCAAGCCCGCCGCGCCCGCCGGAATGCCGCCCGGAATGTCGTTCGGCGGGCCGGGCGGCAAGCCGGGCGGCATCACGACGAGCAGCGGAGCAGGCGGCAGCCAGGTCATCACCATCCCCAGCTCCAGGCTGCGCGGCAAGGCGGGCGGCGCCAGCACCATCGACATGGGCAGCGTCAAGGTGGGCGGCGCTCGCAAAGCCATCACGCTTGGCCAGCCCAGCGCCGGGGGCAAGGGCAGCACAGGCGGCAAGATGGTCACCATCCCGGCGCATCCCGGTGCGGCCAAGCCGGTTCCCGCCAAGCCCGCGCGCTAAACGCAACGCAGAAGCGGCAAGTACTTGCATCCAAGTACTTGCCGCTTCTGCGTTTGTGCCGCGTTTGTGCCGCGTTTGTGCTGAGCCAGCCTCCAAGCCGCGGAACACCAGCGCGGCCTCTGCGGTCACAGGCGCGCTTTGGAACGAAAACGATGAAAACTTTCTGCCGCCTGGCTTTTTTGCTGCTGCTCCTTGTCATGGCTCGAACCTCGAAGGCTCAAGATGCGCGTGCTCAGGCCGACAAAGCGTTCCGCGAGCAGTCGTTCGCGCGCGCGCTCGCGTTGTACAAGCAAGTCCTGGCCGAGGCTCCCGAGGGCGCGGCCAGGCTCGAAATCGAGCACCGCATCGCCGAGTCGTATCTTCGCACCGAAGCCTGGCCCGAAGCCGTGGCCCAGGGCGAGATGCTGGCTCAGGCCGACTTTGGCCGGGCGCGCGCGCTGTATTTTCTGGGCCGCTTGTACACCAAGCTGCCGTCAAGCGTGTACAAGCTGAACGGGAAAATCATCGCGTATGGCGACGACTTCCCCGAGGTTAAGGGCGCGGCCAAGCCCGAGCAGACGTATCAAGACAACGCCGAAATCTCGCTCAAGTACTTGCAGCAGGCCAAGATCGCGGCTCAGCGCGACCGCACGCTGCGCCGGCCCGACCCCCTTGCGCTCAAGAGCGACGAGGAAGCCGATTTGAATTTCGACCTGGCCGCGAGCCTTTTTGCTCACTATGACAACTCGCTCTACCAGGCGCTGCGCAACCGCAAGCCCGGCGACGCCCACTTCGACGAGGACCTGAGCCCGGCCCAGCGCTTCGACCTGGGCTGGTCCATGCCCAAGAAGGTGCTGTGGCTCTACCAGGACATCCGCCAGCTCGACCGCTCGCCTGGCAGGCGCGACTCCGCCCTGTCGCTGCTGGCCGAGGGGCTGTTCCTGCGCGTCTACCGTGAGCAGATGGACGCCTGGGCGCGCATCGACGAGCACAACAAGCCCATCGCGCCCAAGCCCTACCCCTTCGACGACCGCGAGCCTCGCGACTCGTGGCGCGCCCTGGCTCAGCAGTTCCCCAACTCCGACCTGGCGCCTCAGGCCCTGTTGCTCATCGCCGAGGACTACTCGGGCGAGGACGCCCTGGTCAAGGCTCGGCGCGAGTATCAGCAGATCGTGGCGCGCTACCCGAAGTCGAAGTGGGCCTCAGACGCGCGCTCGCGGCTGCAGGAGATCGAGAAGCGCCAGCTGAGCCTGGACACCCTGGGCTCGCAGCAGCCGGGGCGAGCGGCCAAGCTCGCGTATTCGTCGCGCAACATCGAGGCTCTGGACTTCGCGGCCTACCCGATCGCGCTTGAGAAGTACTTGCTCAAGCCCCAGAACCTCAAGAGCCAGAGCGTCTCCTTCACCCAGTTCACGCAGAACTTCGGCTCCATCGAGTCGATCACGCGCCAACTGGGCGCGCCCGTCGCCCGCTGGAGCGCTCGGACGCCGGACAAGAAGAACTACGTCGGCGTCAGCTCGACCATCGACACGCCGCTCTCGAAGACCGGCGCCTACATCATCGTCGCGACGCCGCGCGGCTCGAAGAATTTGCGTGCGGCCCGGCTGATGATCATCTCGGACCTGGCGATTCTCAAGAAGGTGGACCGCAAGAACATCTTCGCCTTCGTGGCCAACGCCCGCAGCGGCCAAGGCGAGCGCGGGGCGCACGTGGTCATCAAGGAGCAGCGCCCCACGAGCTCGCAGGACGAAGCCGACGTGCGCAGTGGCCAGAGCGACGCCGCCGGCTTCTTCGACAAGGCGCGTCCGGAGCCGAGCAAGAACTACGTCGATGGCGTGCAAGTACTTGCGTGGAGCGGCTCGCGCTACGCCCTGACGGGCAACTGGAGCGGCCTGTACTTCTACGAGCAACTCCCCGGTGATTGGCACTTTGTTCTGGGCTACACCGACCGCCCGGTCTACCGCCCTGGCCAGAAGGTGTACTGGCGCGCTATCGTGACGCAGCAGGAACAAGGCGGCAAGCAGTCCGCCGCGCCGAAGCGCACAGTCAAAGCCGTCATCAAAGATGCAGGCGGGCACGAGCTGTTGTCCAAGCAGTTCACCACCAATGAGTTCGGCACTGTCAACTCCGAGCTGGTTCTGCCTGCCGACGTGCCTCTTGGCACCTTCAGCCTGTCTCTGGAAGTGCTCGCCGGTTTTGGTGAAAGCGTTCGCGGTGTCGGCGAGGCCAGCTTTCGCGTCGAGGAATACAAGCGCCCCGAGTTCGCCGTCTCCATAGACGCGCCCGACAACGCCGTGCGCGCCGGAGAGACCGTCGCGGCCAAGATCAACGCGAAGTATTACTTCGGCTCGCCGGTTCCCAACGCGACCGTGAAATACACCGTGCGCAAGAGGACGTGGTGGGCGAGCTACCGCTTCCCGACTCCCTACGACTGGCTGCTCGGCACCTGGAACGTCTCTTGGAGCCCGTGGGACAACGAGCGGCGCAACATCGGAGGCGAGGGCTCGGGCGACATCGTCAAGCAGGGCACGGCCAAGACCGACTCGCAGGGCAACGCCGAGGTCTCCTTCAAGACACTGCAGCCCGAGGCCATCGACGACAACAACTGGTGGCGCCGCTACTCGAACCCGCTGTATGCCATCGAGGTCGAGGTCACGGACGCCTCGCGGCGCACCATCGAGGGCGCGGGCGAGGTCAAGGTCGCGAACCAGGATTACTTCGCCTTCCTCAACATCCAGCGCGGATTCGCCGAGGTCGGCGACCGCGTCGAGGTCGAGATTCGCACCCAGAGCGCCAACGACAAGCCGCTCCCCCAGAGCGGCAAGGTGGTCGTCTACCGCCAGCTGCCCAACGATAAGGAGGAGAAGGTGCACGAGGAAGCCATTTCGACCGATGCCTCGGGCGTGCTCTTCTGGACCTGGCAGGCCGATGTCGCCGGCGAGTTCCGCATCGCCTGGGAAGGCACGGACGCGGCTGGCAACAAGGTCACCGCCTCCACGAACATCTGGGTCAATGGGCCGCAACTCAACCAGGTGGCCTTACGCTCGCGCGGCGTGACTTTGGTGCTCGACAAGCGCGTTTACCAAGAGGGCGACACGGTGCAAGTACTTGTGGTCGCTGACAGGCCCGACACCAATGTGCTGCTCACGCAGGAGGCCGACGGCGAGATCTTGAAGCGCGACGTGGTGCACATCGAGGGCAAGAGCCGCACCCTTGCGATTCGCATCGGGCCCGAGCACGTGCCGAACTTCGCCATTGCCGCGGCTGTGGTCAAGGATTTCGAGGTGCTGCAGGCTCAGGCCGAGGTCTTCGTGCCGCCGACCAAGTCGCTGCTCAAGGTATCGGTCAAGGGCGACAAGGCGCAGTACAAGCCGGGCGAGAGCGGGACCTTCGAGGTCTCGGCGACCGACAGCGCGGGGCGCCCGGCACGCGCCGAGGTCTCGCTGGCCTTGATTGACGCCAGCTTGTTCTACATCCAGCGCGACACCACGCCCGACATCCGCACGACGTTCTACGCGGAGCGCCGCAACATCAGCACCAACCTGGACTCGCACCGCTCGGGCCAGGGTGAGGCCAGGCTCGAAGATGAGACCAGGTACGCCAAGTTCGAGACGCACAATTGGAGCCTGCCCGACAACCTGGGCCAGCTCAACTTGGACCCCGCAGGCAACTACGCCTACCGCACGCCCTATCAGCAGTGGCGCGACCGCGGCGGACGCCCCGAGATGGAGAGTGGCGCAATGGCGCCCATGGCCGCTCCTTCGCCCGCGATGAGCATAGCTGGCGACTCAACAGCAGGCTATGCGAGCGCGGGGGCGGGCGGGGCGATGGCCAAGTCCCGTCACGCTGCAGCCTACGCCAGATCCAGAGACGAGCGAGTGGCCGAGCCGCCGCTTCAAGAGGCCAAAGTGCGCTCGAACTTCGCCGAGACCGCCTTCTGGTCGCCCGCTGTTGTGACCGAGAACGGGCGCGCCACGGTCAAGGTTGAGTTCCCCGATTCGCTGACGCAGTGGCACGCCACGGCGCGCGGGCTGACGCCTTCGGCTCAGGTCGGCTCGGGCGAGGCCGACACCCAAACCAAGAAGAATCTGCTGGTGCGCTTGCAGGCGCCGCGCTTCTTCGTCGAGCGCGATCAGGTCGCGCTCACGGCTAACGTGCACAACTACCTCGCGACGGCTAAGCGCATCAAAGTCTCGCTGCTGGCGGGCGATGGGCTTGTCCTGGCTGACAAGACGCCCGCAAGTACCTGGGGCTTGGCGGGCCAGAATCTGACCTCGCTCGCGGGCTTCATCGAGGTCGCGCCGGGCGAGGAAAAGCGCGTCAACTGGATCGTGGAGGCGAGCCGAGCCGGGCGCGCCAAAATCCGCATGACGGCTCAGAGCGACGAGGACGCCGACGCGGTTGAGCTGAGCTTTCCGATCCTGGTGCACGGCGCGCCGCGCTTCGCGGGGCAGAGCGGAGTGTTACGCGCGGATGGCACGCAGCGTTTGGATTTGAGCTTCCCCAAAGAGCGCAAGCCGGGCGCCAGCAACCTCAACGTTCAGCTCAACCCGAGCCTGGCCGCCGTGATGCTGGACGCGCTGCCTTACCTCGCCGACTACCCTTACGGCTGCGTTGAGCAGACGGCCTCGCGCTTCGTGCCCTCGGTTCTGGTTGCCAAGACGCTGCGCGAATCGGGCGTCAGCCTGCAAGTACTTGCTCAGCGCGCGCGCGCTTACGCGGCAGAATCGAAGGCCACTTCGCCCGGCGAGCGGGTCAAGAACTCGGGCTACTCGTTTCCCAAAGGGATGCCCGAGTCGCGCGACCTGACCGCGATGGCGAGCAACCTCTGGTACACCGAGGGCCGCAATCGCAACCCGATCTTCAACCCGGCTGAGCTGGACAAGATGATCGCGGACGGCTTGGCTCGGCTCGTTGCGGCTCAGCGTTCAGATGGCGGCTGGGGCTGGTGGCCGGGCGAGGGCGACAGCGACGAGTGGATGTCGGCTTACGTCGTCTATGCGCTCTCCTTAGCTCAGGACGCGGATGTCAAGGTGCCCGGCGGCGTCCTGGATCGCGGCTTCGCGTATCTGGAGAAGCAAATCCGCGACGAGGACGACATCCATCTTCTGACCCAGATCGGGCAGGCGCTCTCGATGCGCGAGGTCATCGGGCGCGGCCACGTTTCCAAAGAAGCGCGTCAAGTACTTGCGGGGCGCTTGTTCGAGCAGCGTGCGCGCTTGACGACCTACTCCAAGTCGCTGCTGGCGATGGCGCTGTGGAACATCGGCGAGAAGAACTCGGCTCAAGTACTTGTGCACAACCTGGAGAACACCGTCAAGCTCGACGCCAAAAACGGCACGGCTCACTGGGCCACGGGCGCTGATTGGTGGAACTGGTGGAACAACGACAACGAGTCCAATGCCACGGCCCTGCGCGCGTTCTTGCTCATCGAGCCCAGCAATGCGCTGGTGCAACCCGTTGTGAAGTGGCTGGTCGCTCAGTCGAGGGCAAGCCGCTGGGACTCGACGCGCGACACCGCGCTGGCGGTTTATGCGCTCGCCGACTACGTGCGCATCAACCACGAGCTGGACGTGGATTACACCGTGCGCGTCTCGCTCAACGGCAAGCTGGCGCGCACCTATCGCGTCAACCGCGACAACGCGCTGTTCTTCGACAACCGCTTCATCACCGGCGACTTGTTCTTGCAGGACGGCGCCAACACCTTGAGCATCGAGAAGAAGGGGCGCGGCAACGTGTACTGGAGCGCCTACTCGGAGTATTTCTCGCTCGAAAATCCGATCAAGGCCAGCGGCAGCGGGCTTGCGATCCAGCGCCGCTTCTTCAAGCTGACGCCCAAGCCGCTCGCAGCCAGCGCGAACACGCCGGGCGTCCTGGTTCCCGCGGGCGACCAGAATCCGGGCGAATACACGCGCGCTGAAATCGAGGACGGCGCGCAGCTGCAAAGCGGCCAGGAAGTCGAGGTCGAGCTGGCGGTTGAGGCCAAGAACGATTACGAATACGTGGTCTTCGAGGACATGAAGGCCGCCGGCCTGGAGCCCGAAGAGCTGCGCTCGGGCTCGTCGTGGGGCGATGGGCTGAGCTCGAACGTCGAGCTGCGCGACGACAAGGTCGCCTTCTTCGTGGACAGGCTGCCCCAGGGCAGGCGCGTCTTGAGGTATCGGATGCGCGTCGAGATTCCGGGCCGCTTCCACGCCCTGCCCACCAACGGCTACGCGATGTACGCCCCCGAAGCCCGCGCGACTTCAGACGAGATGCGCCTCGGCGTGCAGGACGCCTCGGCGAGCGAGTAGAGCCTCTGCAAGTACTTGCAGCCAAGAAAACGCGCCGCCACGAGGAATTGTGGCGGCGCGTTGTGGTGCGGCGCAGCTCGTCCTACTCTTCGCGAGATGGGGCGTAGATGCTGATGCTGGTAATGAGATCAGGGTTTTGGATGACTTCGCCCCTTCTTGCTCAGCTGCGTGGTGCTCGCTCAGGTCGCCATGATCCTCAACCGAGTCTGGAACCTGCCCCCGAACAACATCTCCCACATGATGACCCTGTGGGCGTAAAACTTTGTGCACACCCCTCAAGTACTTACACGCCCGACGCCTAACCCTCCGCTTCAGTGCCGCCTCAGCTCGCGCTCCAGCTCGCTCCTGACGAAGGGCAGGCGCTCCAGGAAGTCGCTTGCCATCAGGCCGTCGTCGCCGCGCACAGCCGAAGCGTCCTCGCCGGCCAGCGCGTGCAGGTGAACTGCGTAAGCTGAGGCCAGCTCAGGCGCGTTGCCCTGCGCCAGCAGCGAGCCGATGCAGCCGGCCAGCACATCGCCCGAGCCTGCGGTGCCCAGGCCGCGCGTGCCTGCTGTGTTCTTCCAGGCCGCGCCTTCGGGCGTCGCGATGATGGTGGCGCGGCCTTTGAGAACCAGGACAGCGTTGTGCTCGCGGGCCCACTCATGCGCGATCTGCTCGCCTCGATCGGGCTCGAAGCTGCTCATCAGCAGCTTCATCTCGCCCTCGTGCGGGGTCAGGACGCGCGGCGCGGCGAACTCGCAGTCGCGCGCCGCTGCGAGCGCGCTGGCATCCACGACCGTGGGCAGAGGGCACCACTTGACGAAAGCGCGCGCGACTTCGAGCGTCTCGTCGTCTTCATCCAGGCCGGGCCCGATCACAGCCGCGTCGCAGGGCTGCCACTGCTCGGCAAGTACTTGAGCCGCGCTCTTGGCGATGGTGCCGCGCGCCGTCTCGGGCAGCGGCAACACCATCAGCTCAGGGCAGGCGACGCCAAGCGCGGCGGCGATAGATCTGGGCGCGCCGACGCGAACCGTGCCGCAGCCCAGGCGCAGGGCGGCGCGCGCGGCGAGCAGGATCGCTCCGGGCAGCCGCGCGCTGCCCCCGACCACGAGCAGCTTGCCGTAGTCGGCCTTGCTCGCGCTGTCGCCGAACTGTTTCAGGCGACGCGAGCGCAGCGCCTGAGCTGTGATGATCTGAATTGGCTGGGCTTCGGTTGAGTTGGCCATTGGAATCGTGTTAAGGTTGAACCGATTTTCGTCTCACCTCAAGCACATTATGCAGACAACAGCCTTCCTGGGCGTGGCCCACATCCACACGCCCGGCTTCATCAGCACCATCAACAAGCGCGGCGACGTGCGCGCCAAGCTCGTCTACGACCACGACTCAACGCGCGGCGAGCAGCGCGCCGCGGAGCTGAGCGCCAAGTTCACGCCCGACATCGACGCCATTCTGCGCGACCCCGAGATCACCTCGGTCGTGATCTGCTCCGAGACCAAGTTTCACGCCGAGCTGGTGCCGCGCGCCGTGGCTGCGGGCAAGAACCTGTTCGTCGAGAAGCCGCTGTCCAACTCGGTCGAGGAAGCCGACGCCATGCAGCACAGCATCCAAAGAGCCGGGCTCGTCTTCCAGACCGGCTTCTTCCTGCGCTCGAACCCGGCAGTCCGCTTCCTCAAGCAGGAAATCGAGGCGGGAAACCTGGGCACCATCACGCGGATGCGCTACACGAACTGCCACTCGGGAGCCCTGGGCGGCTGGTTCGACACCCAGTGGCGCTGGATCGCCGACAAAGACCTGGCCGGAGGCGGCGGCTTCGCGGATTTGGGCGCGCACGCCCTGGACATCGTGCTGTGGGCCTTGCGCCCGGCCTGCGGCGAGGTCAAGCACGTCGCGGGCATGGTCGGGACTGCCACCAAGCGTTACGGCGACATCGACGAATATGGCGCGGGCCTGCTGCAGTTCGAGAGCGGGGCCATCGCCGAGGTCGAGGCGAGCTGGGTTGACCCCAAGCTCTCAGCGCCCATCGAGGTGAACGGAACTAAAGGCCAGATTCAAATTCGCGACGGCAAAGTTACCTACTTCTCGGAGCTTGTCGAGGGCGCGGCTGGCGGCGAGTGGAGCAAGCTGCCAGCGGGCGGGCCGCACGCCTTTGAGCTGTTCTGGGACAGGCTGGAGGGCAAGGCGCTGCCGGTTGAGCTGGTCTCGATTGATGAGGCGGCTGAGGAAGCGCGCGTCATGGCGCGGCTGTATCAATCGCTGAGGTGAGCACTTGCCAGTACTTTGAAGTACTTGCAGCACTTGCGGCACGAGGCGCGATAGAGCAAAGGTAGAAAGCGTATGCGATTAACAACCGAGCAGGTCGAGCACATCGCGCTGCTGGCGCGCCTGGAGCTTTCGGAGGCGGAGAAGGAGCGGGCCGGCGGCGAGCTGTCGCAGATTCTGGATCACTTCGAGCAGCTCAAGGCGCTCGACACTTCGGATGTGCCGCCCACGGATCACGTATTCCCGGTCGTGAACGTGCTGCGCGCGGACACGCCGCGCCCCTCGCTGCCTCGCGAGGCCGCTTTGCAAAACGCGCCCCAGAGCGCGGGCGGTATGTTCCAGGTGCCGCGCGTCGTCGAGGCCGAGTAGCGCAGTTCCAGACGCTTCCACCGCTGCAAGTACTTGCGGCCTCAGCCACGCGCCGGCCTTAGCAGGGCCCTCAGCTCGGGCGCTCAGCAATTTTTATGTCTCTCACAGAACTTTCCGCCTTCCAGATCGCGGCTCAGGTCAAGGCGCGCGCCGTCTCGTGCCGCGAGGTCGTGGACGAGTTCCTGGCTCGCATCAGCTCGGTTGAAGATCGCGTCAAGGCCTTCGTCACGCTCACTCCTGACGAGGCGCGCAAGCGGGCGGCTGCATTAGACCGTCACCTGGCTTCGGGTGAGGACATCGGGCCGCTGGGCGGCGTGCCGATCGCGCTCAAGGACTTGCTGTGCACGCGCGGCGTGCGCACGACCTGCTCCTCGAAGATGCTCGAAGAGTTCGTGCCGCCTTACGATGCTCACGTCGTCGAGCGCCTGACGGTGGACGGCGCGATTTCGCTGGGCAAGGCCAACATGGACGAGTTCGCCATGGGCTCCTCGACCGAGAACTCGGCCTTTTTCCCGACGCGCAACCCGTGGGACTTGAGCCGGGTTCCCGGCGGCTCCAGCGGCGGCTCGACGGCTGCGGTGGCGGCTCTGGAAGCGCCGCTCTCGCTGGGCTCGGACACCGGCGGCTCGATCCGCCAGCCGGCGGCTTACTGCGGCTGCGTTGGGCTCAAGCCGACTTACGGGCTGGTTTCGCGCTACGGCCTCATCGCTTTTGCTTCGAGCCTGGATCAAATCGGGCCCATCGCCAACGATGTGCGCGACTGCGCCCTGTTGTTGAGCAGCATCGCGGGCCACGACAAGCGCGACTCGACCTCGATCAACCAGCCCATCCCCAGGTACTTGGAGGCGCTAACAGGCGAGGTGGCGGGCCTGCGCGTCGGGGTGCCGCGCGAGTTCTTCGGCCAGGGCGTCGAGCCGTATGTCTCCGAGGCCGTGCACGCGGCCATCGAGCAATATGAGGCGCTGGGAGCGCGCATCGTCGAGGTTTCGATGCCTTCGGTTGAGTATGCGCTGGCCACGTATTACATCATCGCACCGTCAGAGGCTTCGTCTAATCTGGCGCGCTACGATGGCGTTCAATACGGCTTGCGCGTGGCTGAGCCGGGCGACAACATCGTCGCGATGTACTCGAAGACGCGCGCTGCGGGCTTCGGGCACGAGGTGCAGCACAGGATTCTCATCGGCACGCACGCCTTGAGCTCGGGCTTCTACGATGCTTACTACCTCAAGGCGCAGAAGGTGCGCACGCTCATCCGCCGCGAGTTCGACGCGGCCTTCGAGCAGTGCGACGTGCTCGCGACGCCGACCGCGCCCAGCGTGGCCTTTAAAATCGGTGAGAAGACCGCGGACCCCTTCGCGATGAAGCTGGCTGACGTGTGCACGATCCCGGTCAACATGGCCGGGCTGCCCGCGATTTCGCTGCCCTGCGGCTTCCACGAGGAGCTGCCGATCGGCCTTCAGCTCATCGGTAACGTGCTGCAGGAGAGCACCCTGCTGCGCGCGGCTCACGCCTACGAGCAGAGCACCCAGTGGCACAGGCGGCGCGCGAGCCTGTGATTTTCGTGAGATTATGTCGAAATACGAAATCGTGATCGGGATGGAAGTCCACACCGAGCTGCTGACCCAGACCAAGCAGTTCTGCGCCTGCCGCAACGAGCCGCTCGATGCGCCCAACACGCACGTCTGCCCCGTCTGCCTGGGCTTCCCCGGCTCGCTGCCCGTGCTCAACGCGCTGGGCGTGGACCTGTCGCTGCGCGCGGCCCTGGCCTTCAACGCCACCCTCAACCGGCGC